>WNGE01006344.1_pt1 | contig 13168 bp, 15 predicted proteins | sample 5400651 | NCBI WGS metagenome assembly WNGE01 (sample SAMN13153370, study PRJNA577476) | soil metagenome | isolation source: 60 cm soil or saprolite under grassland replicate 2 | place: USA:California | collected 2016-06-15 | reverse complement strand
GGGACGGAACTGCAGGGCGTCTACGCCGCGAACGGCAGCTTCGCCGGGCCGTGGAACAAGATCGCCGAGTGGCGCAACCTGCAGAACAGCGGTTCCGCGCTCGGCAACACCTCGAAGGGATATCACCCCGGCGTCCAGGCTTGGTACAACCAGTTCCTGGCCGTCGACCCGGCGAACGCGAACCACGTGTTCCTCGGGCTCGAAGAGGTCTTCGAGACGACGAACGGCGGCGGCACCTGGCGCGCGGCCGGGCCGTACTGGAACTTCGGCCTGCCCTGCTCGGCAGGCGGCGTGGACAACTGCCCGCCGACGACGCACCCCGACCAGCACGCGGTGGCTTTCGCGAACGGCAAGGTGTACGTCGGCGATGACGGCGGCGTCTACTCGCGTGGCCTGACCAGCACGTCGAACTTCACGCATATGAACGACGGGCTGAACACGCTGCAGTACTACTACGCGGACGCGGGCCCGGTAGCGGGCGGCGACGCGCTGTGGGGCGGCCTGCAGGACAACGGCGAATCGCTGCTGTCGCCGGGGGCTTCGACGATGGTCTCGCCGTTCGGCGGCGACGGCGGTGACACGTACGTCGACCACACGAACGGCAATCACGCGGTCGTCGAGTACACCAGCCTCGACATGGCGCTGACCACGAACGGCGGAGTGTCGAACGGCACTCCCGGCTCGAACGCGTTCCGCGAGATCTCGCCGTCGTGCTTCGCGTTCACCTACGTGCCGAACCCCTGCGATGCGGGTGCGCGGTTCATCGCGCCGTTCGAACCCGACGCGACGACACCGACGCACTGGTACGCCGGTGGCCGGTTCGTCTGGGACAACCAGAACAAGGGCTGGGACACGACGTGCAGTGCCACGGCCTGCGACTGGAAGATCGTCGGCGACACCGGTGCTGGGCGCTCGACGACGCAGATCGCCGGGTCGAACGGCACCTGGTACGCGGCGTGGTGCGGGCCGTGCAACTCGGCCGGCTTCGCCCGCGGCATCCTGACCAACTACGGCGGCACCGTGCACCAGTTGAGCCTGCCGGCTCCGGCCTTCCCGAACCGGTTCATCCAGGGGCTCTTCGTCGAGCCGAACCACCCCGAGCACGTCTACGCCGTCTTCAACGGGTTCTCCCGGCGCTGGACGGCGACGTTCTCGGCCGGCGAGGGCCATGTGTTCGAGTCGAACAACGGCGGGACGACCTGGAGCGACATCAGCGGCAACCTGCCAGACGCCCCGGCCGATGACGTCGTGCTGGTGAACGGCCACCTCGTCCTCGCCAGCGACATCGGCGTGATGATCTCGGGAGCCCACGGAGGGACGTGGACCCGCCTCGGCTCGAACCTGCCGAACGCGTCGGTCAACGACCTGCAGGTGAGCCCGGACGGCAGCTACATCCTCGCCGCTACTCACGGCCGAGGTCTCTGGACGATCCCGGCACCGGCCCCGTAGCAGCGCGAAGCGTCGCGCGATTCACGAAAAGGCACGCGATGGACAGGGTACGCGCGAGTCGCTACGCGATCATCGGCCTCGCGATCCTGCTGGCCGGCGGCGCTACGGCCGCGCCTGCCGCAGGGCCGGTGGCAGCGGGGGTCACCGTCGCATCGGCGGGCGGCAATCTTTGCGCGCCTGGCGCCTCCTCGGGCCGCGCCGGACCGCGCGAGCCGAGCGCCTGGAAGAACCCGCCGATCGAGGAAGCCCCCGACACCGGGCATCCGGGTTTCAAGGCGACGATCCCCGTCTACTTCCACATCTTCACCAGCGGCAGCGAGGGTCGCCTTTCGGTGACCGACCTCAAGCAACAGATCAACGTGCTCAACACCGACTACGCCGGACGTGAGGGCGGCTTCTCGACCGGCTTCTCGTTCACCTACGCGGGCGTCGACTACACCGATAACTCGACCTGGTTCAACGCGCTTGATCCGGGCACGAGCGTCGAGCGCACGGCCAAGGCGGAGACGCACGTCGGCGACGCGAGCGTGCTCAACGCATGGACGACGAACGGCCCGTCCTACCTCGGCTTCGCGACATTCCCGTCCTGGTACAAGCGCAGTCCCCAACTCGACGGCGTCGTGCTCGACTACAAGTCCTTCCTCGGCGGACCGTTCGGCGACCAGTTCTCGCTGGGCAAGACGGCCACGCACGAGATCGGCCACTGGCTCGGCTTGTTGCACACCTTCCAGGGCGGGTGCAACGCCAAGGGCGACTATGTCGACGACACGCCGGCGGAGGCGACTCCCACCAGCGGTTGCCCCACGAACAAGGACACCTGCACGGCGCCGGGCTCGGACCCGGTTCACAACTACATGGACTACTCGTTCGACTCGTGCTACGACCAGTTCACTGCAGGCCAGGCCGACCGGATGCACGATCAGTGGGCGTACTTCCGTGCAGACGGAGGAACAGCAGTCGGGACCTGACGTGGTTTACCCGTCGTACAACGGCCGGCTGGCCTGATCGCTGACGTGGGCGGCAGGTACCGGTTCGTTCATCGGGCACCGGACGGTCAGGAATTCGGCTTCCACGGCGAATACCGACTGATCGTGCGCCCGGACCGGTGGCGGTGGACGAGGGCACCGTGATCACGTGCACGTCGGTGCACTCGTCGATCGCAGCCCGCGATGCGCACGTAGCCTCCGGCATGGCGGACGGGTTGACGGCCTCCTATCGGCGCCTTGACGAATGGACCACATCCGTCCGGAGAGGAACATCCACATGAGCAAGCTCATTCTGAAGATGTCCTTGTCGCTCGACGGCTTCGTCGCGAGGACCGATGGCCGTAATGACTGGATCTTCCCGAGCATGAGCGACGACGGGGCCTCGTGGACGCTCGACGCGATCACGCGGGCGAGCGCGCACCTCATGGGCGCGGAGACCTACCGGGCCATGGCGGCCTACTGGCCGCAGTCCAGCGAGATCTTCGCGGCGCCGATGAACGAGATCCCGAAGGTGGTGTTCTCAAAGACGCTGACGACGGCGGATTGGGGCGACACCACCATTGCGGCGGGCGATCTGGCCGAGGACATCAAACGACTCAAGCAAGACGCGGGCGGCGATCTCGTCGCACACGGCGGCACGCGGTTCGCCCAATCCTTGTGCAAGTCGGGGCTGATCGACGAGTTCTGGCTGCTTGTGCACCCAGCCGTGCTGGGCGACGGTCAGCGGCTGTTCGTCGAGCCGATGGACCTCGAGCCGATCACCACCACAGCCTTCACCGGCGGCGCGGTCGCTCACGTGTGCCGGCCCGTGTAGAGCCGTAGCAACCCCAACCGCAGTCTGACTCGTCCGCGTGGCGGCGAGATCCAGACGAGCCTGCTTCTGGCCTGGGGCGCGGTGAATTGGTCCTCGATCCGGGCACGGGATTGGATCTCATCGCCGGTGCCGTCTGCTGCCATGCTCGCCTCAACTCAAGGGAAGGGAGAATCCACATGGGCAGGCTCGTAGTCACCGAGTACATCTCCGTCGACGGCGTCGTAGAGGCCCCGAGCGGCACCGAAGAGTTCGAACGTGTCGGCTGGGCCGATGACTTCTCCCGTGGCGCTGACGGGAACCAGTTCAAGGTCGACGAGACGATGGCCTCCGATGCCCAGTTGCTTGGGCGCGTCACATACGAGTCGTTCGCGGCAGTCTGGCCGCACGTCGAGGGCGAGTTCGGCGACAAGTTCAACTCAATGCCGAAGTACGTCGTCTCCTCCACGCTGAAGAACCCCGAGTGGAACAACACGACGGTCCTCGAAGGCGACCTGGTCGACGAGGTCACCAAGCTCAAGCAGCGGTACGAGCGCGACATCGTCGTGCACGGCAGCGCGCAGCTCAGTCAGGCGCTGATCGAGTACAACCTTGTCGACGCGCTGCACCTACTGGTCTACCCGGTGATCGTCGGCGCGGGGAAGCGCCTCTTCGACGGCACAAGTCAGACGAAGCGCCTGCGGCTTGCCGAGACGAGAACCTTCGGCGACGGCGTCCACCTGCTCGTCTATGAGCGGGTCGCCTGAGGACACGCCAAACCGTCCTCGCCGGACGGCGGCTGCGACGTCGAACCCCCGATGGGCCTGATCGAAGACTGCCCGCTGCCGTAACGCCCGGTGCTGGCCATCGATCATTCGAGCGGGCATACTACGCACTGTGGTCGTCACTTTACACGTAGTGCACGCCGGGATCGTCGTTGTCGGCGCCAGTGTCGTGATGTTCCTGCTCTGGCCGGCCCGTCCGGTGCGGACGCGGCGCCTCGACGGATTGCGCAGCATGGCCGCCGCCGGCACGCTCGTCGAGCACGCCTGCGCACAGGCGGAGCTGCTGCTCGCGACGCGCGGCCGGTCGAGTCCCGCAGCGGCGCCGGTCGATCCACCGCGAGGCCCGCTCGGTGTTGTCGCGGTCAGCTGCGTCGTCGCCGGCGCGGTGCATGCGGGTGTCGGGCCGGAGCATTTTCGGGAAGGCGTGCGCTTCGGCGTGTTCTTCGTCGTGCTGTGCGCGATCCAGTTCGCGCTGGCCGTCGCCGTGTTGCGCGGACCGTCGCGGCACTTGGTCATGCTGACGGCGCTGTTGAGCGGCGGGGTCGTCCTGTTGTGGCTCGTCACCAGAACCGCCGGGCTGCCGTTCGGGCTCGGCGAAGTCGAACCGGTGGGGTTTGCCGACAGCCTTGCCAGCGTCGCCGAGCTGGTCACGATGGGCGCCTGCCTGGTGTGGCTGCGCCCGAGCACCAACTCTGCCCCCCGGTGGGGATGGCCGCGCGCGCAGCGGCTCGACAGAGTCCAAGCGGGACGGAGCTGAGAGATGTGGTGGTACACCGGACTGGTCGCCAACGCCGTGGTGGCCCTGGCTTATCTGCTGATCGTGGTGGCGATCCTTCGCCCGCTGATCGCCGCCGGACAGCTGCGCAGTAATCCGCTGGGCACCGCAACCGCGGCGATCTTCTTCACCTGCGCTGTGCACCATGGCGGGCACGTCGTGCACATGCTGCTCCCCTATGCACACGTTGAAGTCGTCCAGGGTCTCGCGCTGCGCGCCTCCTACGACTGGCAGGCGGCCATCTGGGATCTGGTCACCGCTGCGGTCGGCGTCTACTACTGGACCCTGCGCAGGGCGTACTCCGCGCTGCTGAAGGGCGCCACCTTGTTCGAGGACTACCACCAGCGCGAGCGGAATGCCCTCGAACTCAACGACACCGTGCTGCAGGGCATGGTGGTTGCCCGGATGGCACTCGATCTCGGACAGACATCCAAGGCGGTCGCGGCGCTGGACGCCTCGATCGCGTCGGCCAGTCACATGATCAGCGGCCTGCTCGGGTCCGGGCACGGGCGCGATGACCGGGTGTTGCTGCGCTCGGAGCCGGCGAAGCTGGCCGACCCGACATGACGGTGGCCCACGACGCGCATCCGATCACGGTTGTCCTCATCGACGACACACCGGACATCAGGATGCTGCTCGACGCGACCCTGACGCAGGCCGGCGGATTCGACGTCGTCGCCGAAGCCGGCAACGGGCGGGACGGCATCGAGCAGGTCCGTCGGCACCAACCCGACCTCGTCCTGCTCGACCTGGCAATGCCCGTCATGGACGGGCTCGAGGCGCTTCCGCTCATCCGCTCGGCAGCACCCGACACCGTCGTCGTCGTCCTCTCGGGCTACGAAACCTCGCGGATGGCGCAGGTCGCGGTGACCGCGGGCGCTGCTAGCTATATCCAGAAGGGTGGTTCCGTGGACGAGATCGTCTCCACGATCCGCCGCGCACTGCGCGCCGACAAGCTCTGCGTCGATCATCTACCGGTGCACACGACTGCCGACCCGCCCGGCGGATCGGAGATCGACCGGCTCCGGTCGGCCATGGCGATCGCCACCCACGAGATGCGCAATGCCCTCAACGTCATCAGCGGCGCGGCCCAGCTGCTGACCGCACATCGCGCGTCCCTCGACGACGCGACCACCGACCGGCTGTTCGCCACGATCGGCAGCCAGGGCCGGTTCCTGAACCGGCTCATCCAGGACCTCAGCACAAGCACCCAGCTCGAGCACGCGGCCCTTGACATCAATACGGAATCGATCGACCTGCTCGACGCGATCCAAGCCTCCATCGCGCTCGTGGACAGCGGACAGGAGGTGCTCGTCACCTGCCCGGCCCTGCAGGTGACCGCTGATCCGGTCCGGCTGCACCAGATGCTCACCAACCTGCTTCTCAATGCGATCAAGTACGGCGCTCCGCCGATTCGGGTCACCGCCCAACCGGCGGACACCCACGCCGAGATACGCGTCATCGACCACGGTCCCGGCGTCCCCGAACACTTCCGCCCGTCGATGTTCGACGAGTTCACCCGCGCGGACACGATGCACCCGTCCGGCACCGGGCTCGGCCTCTACGTCGTGCGGTCGCTCGCCCAGGCCCAGGGTGGGCGCGCCTGGTACACCCCGACGCCCGGAGGCGGCGCCACGTTCGGCATCACGATCCCGCTCGTGCAGACCCAAATGCCGCCCATCGACAACCCTGCAGGCCGCAGGCCCGCGCGCAAGATCCACGACCGGTCGCCGCTGCTGCTCCAGCGCGGCCGGGCCGAACGCGAGGCTGGATCCGACCACCATCGCCCCGGAGGTAACCGGAGTCCTGCCTGATCCAATGGATGACCGCGTGCACTCGCACGGCAGTCTGGCTATCGCTGCGGCGGGCACGGAGCACACGCAGTCCTGCTGTTCTCGTCGCTCCGGCTGCGCCATCGACTGGAGGGCCGGCCTTGACGCCCGGCCGCTGACCGTCTCGTGTGCGGAGCCATCGACCCAGCGGCTCGTGGCGGGTCGGATGTGCCGCCATATCAGTCGACGGTGGCGGCCAAGCTTTGATAGGCAGGGAGGAGCTCGTCCCACCGCGCCTTGGCGTCGCAGCGCCCACCCCCGGCGAGGTGGGCGGCGAGATCTTCGACATGGACCTGGATCCCGGACCCGTAGGCGGCGAGCAGGTCCACGGGCATGCCCCGTTCCTCCCAGACCAGCGTGGTCTGGGCGCCGTCGGCGGTCAGCGTGACCTCGATCTCCTGCTCGTCCGGCGCGTCTGCGAGCTTGGTCACCAGCAGCAACCGCCGCGGCGGCTCGCACGCTTCCACGCGCCCGGTGCCTTCCCATCCGCTGCTAAAGAAATGTGCGCGGAAGTCGCCGCCGAGCCGCAAGTCGCCCTCTACCTCGCCGATCCAGCGGGCGAGACGGCCGGGATCGGTGATTGCCGACCACAGGTCGTCGATGTCGGTGTCGAAGCGGTCCTGCATGCGCACGATGCCTTTGCCATCTGCTGATCGCAGGCTGCCCAGGATGCGGTCGCCCGCACGTGCATTGCCCGTCATTTGGTGCTCCTTCGGTCACGTTTTCCCCGGGCCACCTCGGTGTGCAGGGCATCTAGCCGCTGCTCCCACAAGGCCCGGTACCGGCCCAGCCACTCATCGACCTCAGCAAGCGGCTCGGGCCTAAGCCCGTAGACCCGCCGCTGCGCCTCCGGTCGGACCTCGACAAGGCCCGCCTCCCGCAGCACCCGAAGGTGCCGCGACACTCCCGGGCGGGCGATCGGCAGCAGCGCCGCCAGCTCACCCGCGGTTGCCGGACCACTAACCAAGGTCTCCAGCATTGTCCGCCGGCTCTCGTCCGCCAGTGCCCTCAAGACAGCCTCCATGGCGTGAACGTACCAAAGCAGTTACGTAACTGTCCAGGTACATAGCCCGGGTCGGACCCGAGAATTGATCCCACCTTGTGTGAGAGTCGATCGACGGTGGGTGCGGCGGCAGCGTAGACGGCTGGGGCCCCGGCGGGGCGATGACATGAGTACTTGTGCCCTTCTTCCGGGACACGCTGATGCGGACACTCAGTGCAGCGAAGGTTTGCTTCCGCCAACCGAAGAGAGGTCGCGATGGTGCTGCTGGCTTTGTTCGTTGCCGCGATAGCCCTTGTCCTCGGCGGCTTCTATAGGTGGGCACAAAAGACTGGACTGGTCGACGGGCAATCGGCTCAGGCGACGGGTTCCCATGCTGGTGTGGTGGCGCCACTCGTCGAACCCGTGGCGTATGTCGGGGTAATCCTCGTTCTTGCTGGGGGCGGCGCAGCGATTGGACAGCGCTGGGACGCCCTTCCCGATTGGGGGCACGTCGCGGTATTCGGCGGCGCCACTGCATTCTTTCTCGCGGTCGGCGCTGTTGTGCTCGGAGTTCAGGACCGTGCTGCGCAGCGCATGGTCGGGTTGGCATGGTCCCTGTCGGCGGCTGCGGTATCCGGTGCCGCGGCATCTTTGGTGCGCGACGTGTTCGGCTGGTCGGGCGAGGCGACGACGTTGACAGCCGGAGTCACGATGAGTGCATACGCTGCGGTGCTTTGGCTGATTCGGAGGCTCCCCCTACTTCATGTCGTGCTTTTCGTAGGCGGCATCGTCACGATCTCCGGCACGATCAACACTGTCACGCACGGCTCTGGATCGACGCTGTCTTTCGTGCTAGCCCTGTGGGCTTTCGGGCTGCTCTGGGCGCTGCTTGGGTGGCGGCGCTACCTGGAACCGGTTTGGATCGCAGTCCCCTTGGGCGTGCTTCTGGCCCTCTTTACGCCAAGCTTTGCTGTGACAGACCACGGCTGGGTCTACGTGATCGCCGTGGCCACTGCTGCATTGGTTATGGTCGCCGGCGTGCCGCTACGAAGTACCGTGCTGCTGGGGATCGGCACCTTTTGGATGTTCGCCTACGTCACGTCGATAGTGGTGCATTACTTCGGAGGCTCCCTAGGCGGACCCGTCGTGACTGCAGTCATCGGCGCGTTCATTCTCCTGCTGGCCACGATCGTCGCTCGACTCGTGCGGGTGACGAAGCCGCTGAAAGCAGGTCAGCCGGTCACCGATAGATCTCCGGAACCTGATCTTCCCAAGGTTCAATAATGGGTGATTGACCATGGCCCATCGCCAATGCTCGGCTCGTCTTCTGGACGGACAGTAGCGCCGAGATCAACCCGAACAACCGGATCTCGGCTTCTCCGCGCGCACTACCGGCGGCCGATTCGGGCGATGCCTTCAGAACGACGTGATTCTGTCGATCCTGTTGGGGACTCGTGCGATCATCGCCACAGCCAAGGAGAGGAAGGCGGACCGATGCTGTTCGCGGACGGTGTTGCCGGACTCTTGCTGGTTGGCCTGTGGCTGTTCTGCATCATCGACGTGGTCACGACCCCGGAGTCCCAGATCCGGAACCTACCCAAGATCGTCTGGCTGTTTGTGGTCATAGGGCTGGCGGATCTCGGCTCGATCGCCTGGCTGGTCGCAGGGCGGACGTGGGACTCGCGACCGGCTCGTCCTGACCCGATGGCCGGACGCTTCCCGGAGTACGACCGGCCAGGGCGCCATATCGCGGCCAACCCCGATGACGACGAGGCCTTCTTACGCCAGGTCCGTGACCGAGCCGAGCAGCAACGCCAGGACTACGAGGCGCGCCGTCGCGGCGAGGTGGAGCGCGAGGATCGGCGCAGCAAGGGCGAGGAGTAACCCGGAGGTCCCGAGGGGCACTCACGGCGACAGATCCGTGCTCGCGGCACGGGAGGTACTGGTCCGTGGCCGGGAGCGGCGAGAGGCCCTGGATTTGCTTGGCGGAGGATAGGGGATTGAACCCCTGAGGGGTTGCCCCCAACACGATTTCCAATTCGACTCGCGCCGGTTCGCCGCAGTGCGGACCTGCCGCAACCGCTGGGTGGCGGCGCCGATTGGACCCGGTCGGATGGGGGCGAACGGGCGTGAACTGAGACCTCGCCACCGTCCTGACCTGCCGGGCGTCGCCGTGGCCGGACTGACGTGGCGCTGCCCGCCGTCCATGGTGACCAGTTCACTGCAAGGGCGTGTGGTGCTGCTCGGCGAGGATGTGGTCCTGGTGGTGCAGGGCGAGCGCTCGGGCGTAGCGGTGCGCGATGTCGGTCATTTGGGGGGGTGTATCGCGGTCGATGACTCCGAAGACGGTGCCGGGGTAGTCCAAGGGCCCCATGAGGGCGTGGATGCGGTCCCAGTCGCCTGGTGCGACGAGCTCGGCGGGGCGCCCGCCGGCGAACCATCCGATCGGTACCGCGACCCCGGACGGGACTGTGGTGTTGACGTAGACCACGGCGTGAAACTCGACCTCGGCGCCGGTCTCGATGCGGGCACCGTTGAACACCACGGCGCCGGTTGCGATGCGCGACTCGCCTTCGATCACGCAACCGGTCAGGTGGGCGTGCGGCCCGATCAGGACGTGGTCACCGAGGCGGGTCTCTTGGGTGGGCACGCCGCGGATGACCGCGTTTTCCATGATCACGCAGTTCGCGCCGACGTGGACGGGTCCACCCTCGGCGGTGATCACGGCACCGAACAGGACGCGGCTGTGCGGTCCGACGGTGACATCGCCGGCGAGCACGGCCGTCGGTGCGATGTAGGCAGAGTCCGACACCTGTGGCGTCTTCAGACGGTGCTCGACGAACACCGCGCCGTGGCCGACAATTCGTGGTGGAGTGGGGTATTCCTGCGTGCTCACGGTCATCACTTCCGGTGTCGCTTTGAGCCGGATAACGCTACTCCGATCGGCCCCGAACACGGTCGGGCGTTGTTTCTGGAGTCGCCCTGAGCGACCGCACGGCCAACAGCCCGGCAATCATCTTGCCGGCGGCGGCCGCGAACGACGACACGCCCCCCGCGCGGCTGGTGCGCTGACCGTTCGTGCTGATTTGCTGACCGGGTGGACGATCCGGCTCGGCTAAGCGCATCGGTGCGGGGGCGGGTGCAGGGTGTGGGCTTTCGCTACTGGGTGCGGTCGCGGGCGCGGGATCTGGGACTGCACGGCTCGGCCGTGAATCTGCTCGACGGCCGGGTGGCCGTGGCGGTCGAGGGACCGCGGGCGGCCTGCGAAGCGCTGCTGGCCGCACTCGGCAGCGATGATGCGCCGGGGTACGTCAGCGCGATCGTGCACTCCTGGGACGAACCGGTAGGCGAACCGGACGGATTCCGCCTCGGCTAAGCGCGCGTTCGATCGGAAGCTTGGCCGCGACTCGGCGCAACGCTCTCCGGCAGGCATCCGCCCAGTCGGTGCGACGCCGCTCCGACTTGAACAAGCGTGCGGGCGCAACGGACAACGAAGCTGCTTTTCGAGTTCTACGCGGCGACGTTTCCGGGCGCCTGCGCGAAGGGCACAACACTCGTAATCGCGGCGGCGGTGGCGATCGGCGGACTGCAGCGCACGTCGACGAATGAGACTAAAAGTGAGACTGCTCGTGAGCAGCACGTCCATGCGCTGCTTGAGTAAGTTCCCCGCTCTCGACGTGGGTGCTGACATCATGAGGCGCGCGGGAATTCCGGTGGTATGCGACCCTTGGAACGTGCGACTTGGATTGGTCGATCCACGGCGATGGGTGGCTGCATCGGTTTCGTGAAGCCGGGGCCGCGGTTGCCCCCGAGTTGGGAGTCGGGGTATCACCTGGTCGCCGAAGGTGGTCCGGGTCTCGATGTCTCAGAACGTCAGCGAGTCACGCATGAGCGCGTATTCCGCCGGAGCGGTCTTGACGTCGGCGCCGTCGACGGTGGCGAGCAATTGGTACAGGCGACTGTCTACGGCGACCTCGCGTAGGAAGACCGTGCCCTGCCCACCGGCCACGTTGATGATGCGGGCGTCGAGTGCGGGTCTGGCGCGATAGGCGATGCGCTGGGCGTTGGTCAGCTGCCCGCGGGCGCTGAGCGCGCTCCCTTTCGCCGCGGTATTCAGATCGAGCTGCGTACCCGCGGGGTAGTCGCTATACGCGACATTGAAAGTATTGTTGCCCGTTTCCACTGTGAGGAAGGTGATCGTGAAGTCGCCGACGGTGCCCTGCTCGTGGAGGACTTTCTTGACCGGCGTGCCGGGCATCGAGACGGTGAAGCGGTCACCCTTGTAGGGGACGAGTCCATGGTTTGTCGTGGCCCGGCTGGCGGTCGGACTCGAGCTGTCGCTCGCAGTTGCCGGCGATCCGGACCCGCCGGTGGTCTTCCTGCAGGCTGCCACGAGCAACAGTGCCGCGCACGCGGTCAGCGCCACCGCACGCCGCCTCGCACAGAGGCTGCTGTCGGCTGTCATCGATTTCGCCCCCCCGTAATGGTGCGCAGTGTCTACCCGCCGGATCGTCCGCGTCCAGAGACCACCGGGCTCGGCGCAGGTTGTGCTCGGATCTGGGCGTTGCGCCGGACTGAGAAAACTGATCTCCTCGATGTCCGCACGGCTTTCAATGTCTCAGTTGCCTCGACTCAGCTACCGTGGCCGCCACCTTGCGCCTCCGCCTTTCTGCGGCGGGCTAAGTCGCGGGTGATAACGCCACAACCTGAATCGCTGGATCTAAGTCTCGCCAAGCCTCCCAGTGGCGTGGTAAAGCCTCACGGTATCTCCGGTGAGTCGGGCCGATTGCCCGTGGCGGAAGGGGCAACTGAGACCCTCGGCGTCTGTGGCGCCCGATGAAGGGCGCCGAGGGCCCAGAATTGCTGGTGGCCAGGGGCGGGATCGAGCCGCCGACGGCACTGATCACCTCGGCGCCGGCGGGCAGGGACGCCGCGATCTGGCCGGCGAAGACGCTCACTCGTGGCCGACTGCGACGACCGCCTGATCGACGCCGACCAGGGCGGCATAACCGGCGCGTGATCGGGTCACTGCCGCATCGAACTCGGTGGCATCGCTGAGCCCGCGTTGCCACCGGTCGAGGACCGCGTGTAGAGCGTCGACCGCGCGGCGCGGTGGCATTCCCATGGTCGCGGTGTTGAGATACACGCCGTCGGCGGTGAACTCATCCGAGACAGACCGAGTCGCCATTGTCCTCGTGTCGAGCCCGACCACTTCCATCGCTTGCGCCGACATGCTTGCACCATCCGTGCCTCTCAGGCCGGATGAACGAGCCACGCTGTACTGACACGGCGCCAGTGGTGAGGGCGACGGCGAAGTTCATCATGCGGGTCGGTCCGTCGTTCAGCAGTGCGGGGAGAGTAACGGCGCTGCCGCCGGACGCTATGCGTTTGCCGAGGTTCTCGAACCATCGAAGTACCCACGGGGTCTCATCGACCCACTCGAGGGTCTCGAAGCCACTGGCGGCGATCGTGTCGCGTAACTGGTCGGCTGTGGCGAGGTAGCTGTCGGTGCCGTCGAGCGACCACGGCAGGGGTGGGGTTGGTTGAGAGTCGCCGGTGAGGCAGACCT
>WNGE01018100.1_pt1 | contig 13171 bp, 18 predicted proteins | sample 5400651 | NCBI WGS metagenome assembly WNGE01 (sample SAMN13153370, study PRJNA577476) | soil metagenome | isolation source: 60 cm soil or saprolite under grassland replicate 2 | place: USA:California | collected 2016-06-15 | reverse complement strand
CGTCTTCTTCGTCCGTATTGCGGAGCACGGCTACGATCACACGTCCGCGGCCTTCTATCCGCTCTACCCGACCCTTGTGGCAGGGCTTGGCCGGGTCTTCTTCGGCCACTATGTCCTGGCCGGGATCGTCGTTTCGCTCGCGACCGCGCTCGGCTCGTTCGTACTCCTGTACCGGGTCGCGGAGGAGCGGCTGGGAGCGGAGGGCGCCCGGCGCACCGTTCTCTACCTCGCGATTTTCCCGATGGCCCTCTTCCTCCAGGCCGTCTACAGCGAGTCTCTCTATCTCCTCCTTGTGCTCGCCGCTTTCGCCGCCGCGGAACGTGGGCGCTTCACGGCGGCTGGGATTTTCGCCGGACTCGCGATTCTCACCCGGGCGACCGGTGTTGCTTTGCTCCCTGCACTCGCCCTGCTTGCCTGGCGCGCGCGGGATCGGCGCCGGGCGCTCGGGGGTCTGGCGCTCGCGTTCCCCGTCGCCGCCCTGTATCCGCTGCTCCTCTGGCAGCAAGTCGGCCACCCATGGGCGTTCTGGAACGCTCAGGACCAGTGGCACCGGCATCTCTCCCGGGCCGGGCCGCTGGGCGGGATCTGGAGCGCGATCGTCCACTGGACACCGGCGAACGTCGGACCGCAGCACGCGATCGCCGTGAACGTCGAAGACCTCACCGCGCTCGTCTTGTTCGCCGGGCTCACCGTGATCGCGTGGCGGCGCTTCGGAGCTCCCTACGGGCTCTTCGCCACGCTGAGTCTGGCGATCCCGCTCAGCTACCCGAGCTCTCGCTGGCCCCTGCTCTCGCTGCCGCGCTTCGGCCTGGTGATCTTCCCGCTCTTCCTCGCACTGGCGTCGCTCGCCGCCGGACGACCGAGGCTCCACACCGCAATCGTCGCGTGTAGCGCCCTGCTACTCGGAATCGGCGTCGTGCAGTGGGCGCTCTGGCAATGGGTCGCGTGAAGGCGGCCGAGCTCGACGCGGTCACCATCGACGCATACGGGACTCTTGTCACCCTGGTCGACCCGGTGCCCACTCTCACCACGGCGCTCGCAGACCGCGGCGTCGACCGCAGCCGCGACATCGTGCTCAGCGGTTTCCGCGCCGAGGTCGTCCACTACGTGGAGCATTCGGCGAGCGGACACGACGAAGAGGGCCTCGCGCAACTCCAGCGCGAGTGCGCGCGTGTCTTCCTCGACGCGGTCGACGCGGAGCTCGACACCGAGGAATTCGCCCCCGTCTACGCCGGTGCGATGCAGTTCGAGTTGCTCCCAGGGGTTGTCGACTCGCTCGAACGCCTGCGAGCGCTCGGGCTCGCGCTGGCGGTCGTCGCGAACTGGGACCTGACTCTGCGCAGGCTGCTCGAGGAGGTCGGCCTGAGCTACTACTTCTCAACGATCGTGCACGCCGCGGCCAAGCCGTCGCCCGCTGGGATCCTCGAAGCGCTGAGCGAGTTGCAGGTCGAGCCCGACCGGACGCTCCACGTCGGAGACGACGACGTCGACGAGTTGGCCGCGCGGGCGGCAGGTGCGCGGTTCGCGGCGGCACCCCTCCCGGCCGCGGTCGCCACGCTGACGTGACCTCGCCTCTCACAGTGTGGACGAGCTTCGTTCTCGTCTTCGCGTCGCTCAGCTACGCCGCCCGCTTCGCCGGGGGGAAAACGCCGAAGGATCTCCTCTATCGCTGGTCGACGGTCGAGAGCGGACTGATCCAGTTCGCCGTGATCGCGCTGATCATCTACGGCATCGCCGGCCTCGGACAGCGGCGACAACTCTTCGCGGCGCGCAGGCCGACCTCCTGGGGGAAGGCGATCGGCATCTCCATCGGAATCGGGCTGCTGATGGTCGTCCTCGGATTCAGTCTGGGCCCTCTCCTCGATCCAGGCCGGGAACAGGGCGTGACGCCCGACGTCTGGCGACCTGACCACGCCGCGCAGTACGTCGCGAACGGCGTGGTCATCTGCATCGTCGCGCCGATCGTCGAGGAACTGACCTTCCGCGGCCTCGGCTACTCGCTGCTCGTCCGCTACGGGCGGTGGACCGCGATCGTGCTGGTCGGACTCGCATTCGCCGTCGCCCACGGCCTCGTGCAGGCCTTTCCGTTCCTGGCCGCGCTCGGCATGGGGCTCGCCTACTTGCGCAGCCGGGTCGACAGCGTCTACCCGGGGATGATCGTCCACGGCCTCTTCAACGCCGTCGCGCTGACCGTTGCCGTTTTAGGCAAGCCGCAGCAGGAGAATATTCTGCGCGCGTGTGCCGCGGCCTGGTCATTTCTCTCGCCCTGCTGATCCTCACCCCGGCGGCCGGCGCCGCGCGGACCCAGATCTCCATCCAGGCAACGCCGACCGCCGGGACGGCGCCGCTGCACGTCGCGTTCAGCGCAGCAGGTGACGCCACAACGGTGCACTGGGACTTCGGCGACGGCACGACCGCCGACGGCGTGGCGGCCCAGCACACGTACGCAGCGGGACGCTGGACGGCGACCGCAACGGCCCAATCCGCCGGCGGGACCACGACGACACAGTCGACCGTGATCACCGCTTACGGCCTCACGTTGAGCGGCCCGACTCCGGCGCGGTACGGCCGGCGCGTGGCGTTCCGCGGCGCCGTGATCCCTGCAGAGCGAGGCCTCGCGATCACGCTGAAGGGTCCGAGCGGAGGGAAGCTCGACTCCGGCAAGACAGACGCGAACGGCGCGTACGCGATCCGCACTCGGATCAAGGTTCCGGGTCAATACCTCTCGACGAGCGAACGGGCCTCGTCGCAGCCGCTCACCCTCCGCGTCGTCCCCAGGCTCCTCGCCCGGGTCGTCGGAGGCGGTGAACGCGGAAGCCGCACCTTCTTCACGGCCCGGCTCGTCCCCGCAGGCGCAGGTGCGCTGGCCGTGAGGATCACGCGTGGAAACGACCGGGTGCTCGAGCGCACCTTCGACGGTCCGGTCCGGGTGAAGCTCGACACGCGGAGGCTCGCGAACTACCGCATCCGCGTGGAGGCCGTGCCCGCCGAAGGCTACGCCGGCACGGCACGCCTACTGCGTGCAAACGTCGTCCTGCCGCGTCTCGCCGTCGGTGCCCGAAGCGTCTCAGTCGCGCAGCTCGGCGACCAGCTGCGCCACCTCCACTATGTCGCTCCCTACGGCGCGACGTTCGACGGACGCATGCTCGACGCCGTCTACGCGTTCCAGAAGGTGCAGGGCCTGCCGCGCACGGGCATCGTGGATGCTCGGTTCTGGGGCGCACTGACGAGCGCGCACACACCGATCCCAGGCTATTCGCGACCGGCGAACCATCTCGAGGTCAACAAGGGACGACAGGTGCTGTATGTCGTGCGGAGTACCCATATCGCCTTGATCGTCCCCATCTCGACGGCCGGGATCGCGGGTACCTTCACGCCGGTCGGGCGCTTCTCGATCTACCGCAAGGTCGGAGGCTTCGACCCCAGTCCGCTCGGGACCCTCTACGACCCGATGTACTTCACCGGTGGCTATGCGATCCACGGCAACCCGTCCGTCCCGCCGTATCCGGCGAGCCACGGCTGCGTTCGCGTTCCGATGTGGGTGGCGCCGCACCTCTACTCGACGAACCCGTTCGGCGAGACGGTGTACGTGTACTAGCGTCGCCGTCGGCTTGCTCGTCGCAGGTTGCGGTGGGAAGGCGCGCCCTCTCGCATACGTCGATCTGACCCGGAAGGCCGGTCCGCTCGAGTTCACACGCATCACGGTCAAGCTCCTGCGCACTCGCGCCGATCTCCTCGACCTTCTGACGGGCGACAACCCCGGACGCCCGCTGCATCTGCCGCCGATCGACTTCTCGCGGCAGGAGGTCTATCTCGTCGCCGCAGGACCTCGCTCGAGCACGGGTTACGATCTGCGAATCGTGCGTGTGGAGGACGAAGGTGGGCACATCGTCGTCGTCGTGCACGAGCGGACGCCGTCCCTGGGTGATCCGGTGAAGGCGCGAGTGACGTATCCGTTCAGGATGATCGCGCTCCCACAAAGCGACGAACCCGTGAAGCTGAAATGGCCAGGACGACCGTGAACGACGATCCGCTCATCAGACAGCTGCGCCAGCAGATCTCCGACACCGATCGGTCGCTCGTGGATTCGATCAATGCGCGACTGCGTCTTGTCGCACAGCTGAAGCGCTACAAGGAGTCGCGCGGGATCGGCTTCGTCGACCCGGAGCGCGAGGAGTGGATGCTGCAGTACCTCCAGCGCGCAAACCGCGGGCCCCTTTCCAAGGACGGGCTGCGAGAGCTCTTCGAGGAGATTCTCGACCTCACGAAACGCGAGGTCCAGCGAGGCGAGGAATCCGGCTAGTCGTCCTCTGGCTCGACCGCGAACTCGTCGGGGGTGACGTGGTCGAGGAACTGCTTGAACTCGGAGACCTTCGACTCGATCTCCTCTTCGGTGACCTCCTCGCCCTCGAATTCGATCCCCGATTCTTCGATCACGTCGTCTGCGGCGAATATCGGCGCATCGGCGCGAATCGCGAGCGCGATCGCATCTGAGGGGCGCGAGTCGATCTCGATCTCCGAGCCGTCGAGCTGGACGGTGATCTGCGCATAGAAGGTGTTCTCGCGCAGCTCCGTGACGGTGATACGCGTCACCTGCGCCCCGAGTTGGTCGAGCATGTCGGTGACGAGATCGTGCGTCATCGGGCGCGGCGTCGATGCACTCTGCAGCTTCATCAGGATCGCGGCCGCCTCCGGGTGGCCGATCCAGATGGGAAGGAACTTGTTTCCCTCGGCAGTCTTCAGCAGAACGATCGGCTGCTTGCCGACCAGATCGAAGCTCACGCCGTAGATCTGCATCTCCTGCATCGGACGCTCTGATGGTAGCTCAGGGGTGGCGCATCAAACCTCACCCCTACGGGCCTTCCGAAACGTCGTGAGTGACGCCTCAGCGTTCTTTCAGGCGCCATTCCGCGACATCGCGGATGCTCACGATGCCGACGGCACGCTCCCCGGCGACAACGGGAATGTGCCGAAAGCCGCGTTCGATCATCGTCTCGCCGGCTTCCTCGACGGAAGCGTCCTCGGTCATGGTCACCGGGTCCGGCGTCATCCATTCCCGCACGCGCGCCTCGCTCGAGTGCACACGCCCGGCAACGGCCCGCATGAGGTCTCGCTCGGTGAAGATCCCGATCATCCGACCGAAGTCGGAGACGACGACCGCGCCCACACCGTGGCTCGTCATCTTCTCGGCCGCCTCGCCGATGGTGTCCGACGGCTCGACCGTCAGGACCTCCTTCGTCATCACGTCACTGAGCGTCGCCATGCGGGCGAGCATAGGGCAAACCCGTCGCTACAATCCACCGTCCCGGGCGATTAGCTCAGTTGGTTAGAGCGCCGCTCTGATAAGGCGGAGGTCCGTGGTTCGAGTCCACGATCGCCCATCCTGGTCGGGGTCGGCAGGCAAGCCTGTCCCTCGGAATCTTCTTCGGACTCGGCTTTACGGCGCTGGGCTTCCTGATGCGACCCCGCTTTGGAAAGGTTCCGACTGAAGAGGACGCCGGTCGCCAAGACGCTCCCGTGCTGCACGGGTTGATCGATGAAGTGGCCGCTGCTCTTCAAACCAAGTCGATCGACATCCTCGCCATCACCGACGACTACAACGCTTCGTGGTCGGTGGTCGGACTCCGGCGCAAGCGCGTCTTGCGGCTCGGTCTGCCCCTGCTTGTGGCCCTCAATCCACAGGAACGTGTGGCTCTGATCGCACACGAGCTCGCACACGCACGAAACGGCGACTCGTCCCGCTCGTTCTTCGTCGGCGGCGCCCTCGGGGCGATCGACGAACTCTTCAGGTCGATGAGGAGCGGCACAGCGACTTCAAGATTGCCGAGTGGCTTGCCCGTGGACTCCTCTGGATTCTCTCGCTGCCGATCGCGGGTCTGTACTACACGCTCGAGCGACTGCTCCTCCGTGACAGCCACCGTGCCGAGTACCTCGCCGATGCTCTCGCGGCGCAGGTGGCCGGAACCGCAGCGGAGATCGGGCTTAAGGAGAAGCTCTTGTTGAGCTCACTGTTCGAAACTGCGGCGCTGCGCGTCGGGCGAGACGGTGGCAACGACCTGTTCGCAGATCTCGCGCGGCTCGTCGATGACGTACCCCCTCGCGAGCGCGAGCGGCGGCGGCGGCTTGCCAGGCTTGAAGGGGTGCGTCTGTCTGCGAGCCATCCGCCCACGGCCCGCAGGCTCGATCTCCTCGAGGCGCGGCCCCCTGAGCCGGGCCAACACTTCCTCGACTCGGAAGGCACGGTCGCGATCGACCGCGAGCTCGAACCCTTGCGAGATGTGATTGCGGCACGGGTCGCCGACAACTACCGCGCTGACCTCTACGGGCTTATCTAATGCAGGCGCTGGGTGCGCTCGAGATAGTCCTCGACGGCGAGAAGAAAGGTGTTGTCCTCAGCGAGCTCGCGGAGCGTTCCCTTCGTCTCGTCGTCGAGATCCTCGTCGCGTGCGAGCTCGGTCAGGAAGCTTCCCATCTGCCCGTGGCGGGACAGCGCCGCCATGCGGAGGAAGATCTGCTTCGCCTCGTCGTCCTGTGAGATGGCTTCGAGCGACTCCATCTCGTTCAGCCACAAACCGAGCATCTCACCCCCTTCAACGCCCCACGGGCGGAAGGGGATACGGGACTCAGGGCGCGGCGCGCTCCAGGGCCTCGACGAGCTCCTCGAGCTCGGTCCCGTCTGCGAACGCGATCTCGAGCCGGTTGGAGGAGACCCGGCTGGAGAAGCCCGTGATGCGGTCGGTTGCCTGCTTCGCCCGCTCGACGAGGGCGGGATCGAGCTTCACCTGCTGGCGTCGCTGCTTCGTCTTGGCGCCGGCCCATCGCGCAGCCCGCTCGGCGGCTCTGACGGACATGCCTTTTTGGACGATCTTGCGCGCGAGCACGCGACGACCCTCGTGATCAGGAACCGCGAGCACGGCGCGCGCGTGTCCTTCCGTCAGCTGACCGCGCTCCACCATCTTCAGGACGTCCTCAGGCAGCTCGAGCAGGCGCACCCGGTTCGACACGGCGGGCTTCGACTTACCGACCTGCTCCGCCAGCTCTCCCAGCGAGAGCCCGAATTCGTCGAGCACGACGGCAAACGCACGGGCCTCCTCGATCGGGGACAGATCCTCCCGTGCGATGTTCTCGACAAGGCCGAGCAGCAGCGAGTTCCGATCGTCGGCCTCGCGCACGACCGCAGGGACGGTCTGCAATTTCGCCTCACGCGCGGCACGCCAGCGCCGCTCGCCCGCGATCAGCTCGTAGCCGCCGGCAACGCGTGGCCGCACCAACACCGGTTGCACGACACCCTGCGCGCGCACCGAATCGGCGAGCCCGGATCCGGCTTCGGAGTCGAAGCGCCTGCGCGGCTGACGCGGGTTCGGGTGGATTGCGTCGACCGGGAGCTCGGCGAGCTCGGTCGGTCCCGCACCACCAAGCAAGACCTCTAGACCGCGGCCCAGGCCGCGGCGCTCAGGCACGCTCGACAAGCTCCATCGCCACCTTCCAGTAGGCGTCCGCACCGCGGGAGCGGCGGTCGTACGCGATTGCGGGCAGGCCATGGCTCGGCGCCTCTGCGAGGCGCACCGACCGCGGCACGGTCGTCGTGAACACGAGCTCGCCGAAGTGGCGACGCACCTCGGCTTCGACGTCTGCGGACAGCCTCGTGCGGCCGTCGACCATCGTGAGCAGGACGCCGCCGACTGCGAGGCGCGGGTTCAGCCGCATCTTCACCAGGTTGATCGACTGCACCAGCTGGGACAGTCCCTCGAGTGCGTAGTACTCCGCCTGCACCGGGATCAGCACGCGGTCGGCTGCTGCGAGTGCGTTCACGGTCAGCGGGCCGAACGACGGCGGGCAGTCGAGGAAGACGTACGAGTAATTGCCGATTCCGGCGGTGAGGGCCTGGCGGAGATAGCTCTCCCCGTCGCTCTGCCGCGTCAGCTCGACCGTGGCTCCGGCCAGATCTGGTTTCGCCGGAATGAGGTGGAGGTTCGGAAAGCGAGTCGGCTTGGCGAGGTCCGTCAGCGGGACTCCGTCGAGGAGATCGTAGGTCGACGTCCCGTTGGCACGCTCGCCGAGGCCGGAGGTCGCATTCGCCTGGGGATCGAGATCGACCACCAGGGCCCGCTCGCCGGCCTCGGCCAGGCAGGCGGCCAGGTTGATGGCCGTCGTCGTCTTCCCGACGCCGCCCTTCTGGTTCGCTACCGCGTAGACGTTCGCCACGAGCGCCAAGCTACCCGCGGAACCGGACATCTCGACGATCGTAAAGTTCGCGTCCGGTGAAGGAATCTTGACCGACCGGTTGCTGCTGACACGGCGCGATCGCGCGCGCGAGCTGGCGCTCAAGCTGGTGGGCTGCGGTGCGCCGACGGCCCTGCTCGTGGGGGGGATCCTTGGCCTGGGCGGAAGGGCCGCGGCCGTCGCAACGGCGGTGTTCGGCGGGCTCGCGGCGCTTGCGCTCGCAACGAGCGTGCGAACCGTCCGCGGAGCAGTCATCGGCGGGATCGCCCTTGCCACGGGTCTCCTCGCGATGCTCCTGTTCTTCGCGTACGTCCGCGGCGCTTAAAAGAGCGGACGCTTGCGGGCGACCCCAGGTCGCCGCGGAAACCCTGCCGGTGTCGGCTCGAGCTTGTGCACGACGAAAAATCCTTCGGGCTCGTCCTCAAGTCGTCCGCCGAGGCGCTCCGCGACTCGCGCGACACGCGCGGCGTCGGCCGTCGGGCCCACCCAGAGGACGACGGCTCCTCCCATGCGCACGAGCGGCAGACACCACTCGGCGGCGACGGGCGGAGGCGCGAGAGCCTTGGCCACTGCGACGCCGAAGACATCCGTCTGCTGCTCCTCCGCGCGGCCGTGTACGACAGCGCTGTTCGGCGGCGCCCACTCACGCAGGAAGTCGCACTTGCGCCCGTTCGCCTCGAGCAGCGTCACCTGGCGGTCGGGCAGCGACGCCGCGAGCGGGATCCCCGGCGCGCCGCCCCCGGAGCCGACGTCCACGATCGGGCCTTCGAAGCGGCGGACGAGCTCCAGCCCACGCAGCGAATCCTCCAACAGCGCGCGGCGCGCTTCCTCGAGGTCCTTGATCGCGGTCAGGCCGGGCGTCGCGATGAGCGCCCGCAACCAGTCGTCAAGCAACAGGCTGAATGACGACGAACCGGTTCGGCTCCGTGCCCTCGCTCGTCGTCTCCACGCCCTCGAACTCCTTCAGCCGCACGTGCACGACCTTCCGTTCGATCGCCGTCATCGGCTCGAGCTCGACCGGCTCGGCGTTCGCGACCACACGCTCGGCAGAGCGAACCGCGAGCGCCTCGAGTGAGGTGCGCCTGCGTTCGCGGTAACCGGCCGCGTCGACGACGACCTCCTTGCGATTCTCGGCATGTCCGCGGAACATCGCCGCGTTCGCCAGGTACTGGATCGCGTCGATGGTCTGCCCATGCCGGCCGATCAACATGCCGAGGTCTGCGCCTGCGCACGAGACGGTGATCGTCTCGTCCTCCTCTTCGAGCTCGATACGCGCGTTGACACCGATGCCGTCCACGATGCGCTGCACGAGCTCGCGCACGTCGGAGGCGAGCTCGCTCTCGTCGGGCACCGGCTCGCTCTCTGCGATGTCGGCCGAGACGGTGGCGATCACGCGCGCGGGCGTGTATCCGACGCCGAGCAGGCCGCGCTCGCCCTCGGAGACGACCTGGAACCGCACGGTCGCCTTGTCCAACCCCGGCTGCTGCCGCTCGAGCTCGCGCAAGGCCGACCACTTGGCCTCGCCCACGGTCTCGCCGCTCGCTTCAACTGAGACCTCAGCACTTTTCACGGCTTACCGCCTGGCTTTCTTCTTCTTCTTCTTCTTCTTCACCCGTCGCGGCTGCCCGCTCGGCTTGGGCGGCTCGACAACCACGGATGCGGCCTCCTCGCGGACCTCCTTCGGCGGCGTGCGCGACGAGCGCTTCGGCCCTGTCGGCGGTGCAACCTTCGGGATCAGCCGGCGCGTGATCAGACCCTGCCCGACCGTCCAGAGGTTCGTCGTCATCCAGTACAGGACGAGCCCGGTCGGGAAGCGGAGGATGAACGGGATGAACGCGAACGGGAGGACCATCATCAGCACCCGTTGCGACTGCTGCATCGTGCCGGACATGAAGTAGGTCGACGCCAACTGGCTCGTGACGTAGATCGCCAGGAGGATGAAGCCGGACCAGTGCTTGTCGGCGTGCTGCGCGATGTTCGGGACGAAGTGCAGCCAGGAGAGGCTGCCGGGGTGCTGCGAATGCGGCTCGCGCGCGAATGCGCGCAACGTGTAGAAGAGGCCGATGAAGACCGGGATCTGCGCGACGAGCGGCAAACACGACGACGCAGGGTTGATGTTCTTCTCCTTGTAGAACTTCATCAACTCTTCGTTGAGCTTCTGGCGGTCGCCCTTGTACTTGCGCTGGAGCTCCTTCATCTCCGGCGCATGGGCCTGCATGTTCTGCATCGAGTGGATCTGCTTGACCGTCAGCGGAACGAGCAGCACCCGGACCATCAGCGTCAGCCCGACGATCGACCACGCCCACGGCAAGCCGACCGAATGCAGCCCGTTGAGAACGTGCCGCAGCAGGTGCTCGAGCGGCTGCAGCAGGTAGACGAGAGTCACGAGAAGACCTTCTGGTCGTGGGCATAGTCGACGCCACCGCGGCTCCACGGATTGCAGCGGAGGAGCCGCCAGCCGGCCAGCACCGTGCCCTTGAAAAGACCGAACTCCTTGTACGCGTCGATCGCGTACTGGGAGCAGGACGGATGGTACTTACAGTGGCCGGCACCGAAGAACGCTCCGAGCGTCAGGCGGTAGACCCAGACACCTGCGACCCCGACGTACCTCACGCCGCCGCCTTCGTCAGCACTTCGTCGACCCGCTCGCCCAGCCAGTCGAAGCCGTTGGCGGCCACTGCCTCGGAGAGACCCGGCTTCGCGATCAGCACGTAATCACGGCCCGCCGGAACGCGTTCGAGCCGTTCACTCCAGATCTCCCGCAGCTGGCGTTTGATCTTGTTGCGGGCCACCGCGTTCCCGGCCGCCTTCGGCACGGCCAGGCCGAGCCGCGGTTCGCCGGGCTCGTCGTCACGCTCGAACCAGTAGAGGACGAGGAAGCGCGTTGAGGTCGACCGCCCTTGGCGGTAGACGGCATCGAAGTCTCGCGAGCGAGACAGGCGGTGCCGGCGTTGCACGGTGTCTACGCGGAGAGACGCTTCCGGCCCCTGGCGCGGCGCCGCTTCAAGATCGCGCGGCCTGCACGCGTCGCCATGCGCGCACGAAAGCCGTGCTTGCGCTTCCGCCGGCGCACGTTGGGCTGGTAGGTCCGTTTCACGAGGTCGAAGAGGGAGGAAATTGCCCCAAAGAGGGGCTGTGGCCGCGCCAGTATAGATGAGGCTTGCTGCACAGAGTTATCCACAGCCAGACGCGCGAGAAGTGCCTCCAAATGTGACGAAGCGTCATGCTTCGTCCACAGGTGTGGAGAGACATGTGGAGTGGGAGAAACCCCTGCAAATCCGCCACATTTCTTCCCCAGTTTCCACCCATTGTAGGTGCGGGAACACGCTGGTATGCTCGCCGCTTCCCCAAGGCGGAGAGGAGTGGTAACGCGGCGTGGATCGCCCGATTGAGCTGACTGCGGAAACCCTGTGGAACGAGGTTGCCGGTCGGCTCAAGGGGGCCCTCAACGAGACCACGTACCGCACGTGGTTCGCCGAGGCCGAGGGGACGGATCTGTCGGACGACGCCTTCGTGCTCGGCGTTCCGAACGACTTCACGCGTGAGTGGATCGAAGGCCACTTCCTCGGCCTGATCGGCGCGGCGGTGCGAGACGTTACCGGCCAGGAGCGACGCGTGGCGCTGTCCGTCACCGAGCGAATGCCAGTGGACGCCCCTGCTCCCGCCGAGACGTCGCCGAGGCAATCCGGCAACGGGTCCGTCGACGCCGGCATGAACCCGAAGTACACGTTCGACCTCTTCGTGATCGGCTCCTCGAACCGCTTCGCCCATGCGGCAGCACTCGCGGTGGCCGAAGCGCCGGCGCAGGCGTACAACCCGCTCTTCATCTACGGCGGTACGGGGCTCGGCAAGACACACCTGATGCAGGCGATCGCCCAGTACGTCGCTGAGCACTCAGGCGACCTCTCCGTCCGGTACGTCACGAGCGAGACGTTCATGAACGACTTCAAGCAGCGGTACCGCACCTACGACCTCCTACTCGTCGACGACGTCCAGTTCTTCGAGCACAAGGAGCGGATCCAGGAAGAGTTCTTCCACACGTTCAACTCGCTCTACGAGGCCGGCTCGCAGATCGTCATGTCGTCGGACCGCCCGCCACGCGAGATCGCGACGCTCGAGGAACGGCTGCGGTCGCGATTCGAATGGGGCCTGATCACCGACGTGCAGCCGCCGGACCTCGAGACGCGCATCGCGATCCTGCGCAAGAAGGTGAAGACGGATGGGATCAACATCCCCGACCCGCAGGTGCTCTCCTTCATCGCGTCCCGGATCTCGACGAACATCCGCGAGCTCGAAGGAGCACTCACGCGCGTCGTGGCCTTCTCGTCGCTGACCGGACGCTCGCTCTCTGTCGACCTCGCCGAGGACGTGCTCAAGGACGTCTTCCCACAAGGCGAAGCTGCCGAGGTCTCGATCCGCCGAATCCAGGAGCTCGTCTCCGAACGCTTCCAGATGTCGATGGACGAGCTGTGTGGCGACAAGCGTTCTCAGAACATCGTCTATCCACGCCAGGTCGCGATGTATCTGTCCCGTGAGCTAACCGACTCCTCGTTGCCCAAGATCGGCAAGGAGTTCGGCGGCCGCGACCACACCACGGTGATCCACGCGACCTCGAAGATCGCCCGGTTGATCCGTGAGGACAGATCTGTCTACAACCTTGTGCAGGAATTGACCGCACGTGTGAAACAGGTCCGCTGATAGACCTTGCCTGTTGAAGGGACCACTCTTTCCACCATCTGCGTCCCCTGCGAGAATGGCTCGACCAACGGGGTGGGAGGCCTCCTCCACCGCGTCCACACCCCCTATTACTACAACGAGGTTTTAAATGATTGAAAGCAACACCATGGTAGGGACGGGGATGAAAATCGTTTGTCACCGCGACGAGCTCTCGCAGAAGCTCGGTGTGGTCGCACGTGCGGTTTCGACTCGCGCAAGTGTCCAGATCCTC
>WNGE01006343.1_pt1 | contig 13171 bp, 12 predicted proteins | sample 5400651 | NCBI WGS metagenome assembly WNGE01 (sample SAMN13153370, study PRJNA577476) | soil metagenome | isolation source: 60 cm soil or saprolite under grassland replicate 2 | place: USA:California | collected 2016-06-15 | reverse complement strand
GGGGCGAGGTCGCCGGCACCAACCTGTGCAGCGCGTACCACCCCGAGCCGTACGTGCGCGAGACGTTCGCGCACGGCTTCGCGTTTCTCGAGCTGGAGGCGGAGGGAGCACGAGGCAACCCGACCCAGGATCTCGTGCTCCTGAGAAAGGAGTGAGATGCATGGGGCGCGTCCTCTTCCCCGGCCTCGACGGGCTCTCGCGCTGGCTCGCCCGCTACTACACGCCGCGCGACCGCCTCAGCGGGTGAGCGTGATTTTGTGCAGGCCGTGCGGCCGGTCGACGTCGATGCCGCGGAGCTGGGCAAGCCTCAGCGCCGTGAGCTGTCCCGGGATCACCGCGGTCAACGGGCTCAGCCACTCGGGCACGCCGCGCACGAGCGCGAGGGGCGTGCATGCGCGCTCGAGCAGCTCGTCGACGTCCGAGACCACGACGAGCCGCGCGTGCCGCTCCTCGAGCGCCGGAACCAGGCCCGCCACGCTCTCGTATGCCGGCCCCGTCGGCGCGACCGCGATCACGGGCCAGCCGGGGCGGATCGCCGCGATCGGCCCGTGCATCAGGTCGGCGGGCGAGTAGGGCTCGACGACGAGCCCTGCGAGCTCGCGAATCTTCAGGGCGATCTCGTGCGCGGTGCCGTAGTTGACTCCGCGCGCGACGACGGTCGCGCCCGAGTCGTGCACGAAATCCGCGAGCGGCGGAGCGGTTGCGAGCGAGAGCTCGATCTGCGCCTCGAGCACGGCCGGCATTCGCTCCAGCTCCGCGCGCGACTCGCCGCCGTCGAAGGCGCCGAAGACGAGCGCGATCGCGCCGAGCGAGTTCACGTACGTCTTCGTGGCGGCGACGGACCGCTCCTCGCCGGCCTCGAGCAGGAGCACGGCGTCGGACTGACGCGCGAGCGGCGACTCGGCCGTGTTCGTGAGGCCGACGGTCGGGCGCCCCTGCCGTCGCGCCTCTGCGAGGACGGCGACGACGTCGGGCGACTCGCCAGACTGCGAGATGCCGATGACGACGGCGCCGTCGAGGCGCGGGGGCTGCTCGTAGATCGTGTACAGCGACGGCGTCGCGAACATCACCGGGACGCGGTGCGCGCGCCCGAGCAGGTACTGCGCGTAGCGCGCCGCGTTCGAGGACGTGCCGCGCGAGGCGATCAGGACGTAACGCACCTCCTCGCGGGCGAAGAGCGCCGCGATCTCGCCTGCCGCCTCGGCCTGCAGCTCGAGGAGCCGGGCGAGCGCGGCGGGCTGCTCGCGCAGCTCGGACTCAAGCCACGACACGCGCCTCGCCTCCGCAGAGCACCCGCACGATGTCCAGCCGGTCGTCGAGCACGACGACGTCGGCGGGCCCCCCGGGCTCGAGCACACCGACGTCGAGGCGGCCGAGGATCCGTGCCGGGACGTCCGTGGCGGCGCCGACGGCCCCCTCGAAGGAGATGCCGAGTGCGTGCAGGTTCCGGACCGCCTCGATCATCGTCAGGACGGTTCCGGCGAGCACGCCGTCCTCACGCGTCGGCACACCGTCCGTGACCTCGATCGGGACGTCGCCGAGCTGGTACAGGCCGCCGCCCACACCGGCGCCCGCGGTCGCGTCGGTGACGAGCGCGAGCCGCCCGGCCGCCGCCCCCCACACGAGCCTGACCGTCTCGTCAGCGAGGTGGTGGCCGTCGACGATGAGCTGGACGAACACGTCGCGACGCGTGAGCGCGACGCCGATGATCCCGGGATCGCGCGACCGGAAGGGGCGCATCGCGTTGTACAGATGCGTCACGGTCGAGACGCCGAGATCGAACGCCTCGCGCGCCTCGGGGGCGGTCGCGTTGGTGTGGCCCGCGGAGACGACGACGCCGCGCTCGAGCAGGCGCCGGATGAGTGCGTGGGCCCCGGACAGCTCTGGTGCAAGCGTCATCTCCGTGACGCGGCCGGCGTCGAGGAGCCGCTCGAGCAGCTCGAGATCCGGCTCGCGCCGGTGCGCGCGCGGGTGCGTGCCGAGACGCTCCGCCGAGAGGAACGGGCCTTCGACGTGCGCGCCGAGCACGCGCGGCCGCGCGCCGTCGGCCGGCACCGCCCGCAGCGCGTCGACGAGCGTGCTCTCCGCCGCGGTGATGAACGTCGGCTGGAACGCGGTCACGCCGGTCTGGAGGAGAGCCTCGCCCGCGACGCCGTAATCGTCGGTCGAGGCCGAGAGGAAGTCGACGCCGCCGAAGCCGTTCACCTGTAGATCGACGAAGCCCGGCACGGCGACGCGCCCGCGTGTGCCGCCGGCGAGGCCGACGCCGACGACGAGGCCCTCGCCGATCTCGACGTCTCCGGGGACGAGCTCCCCGCGGACCAGCGCAGCCTCGACGCCCAGCCTCACGTCACACCTCCGAGGGCGACGCTGACCGAGCCGCCGGCATCCTCGAGCCGCTCGCGGGCCGTCAGCGGATCGACCCCGGCGAGCAGCGAGACGAGGGCGACGCGCGCGTCGCCGCCCGCAGCGGCGAGCGCCGCCTCGGCGTCCTCCTCGGTCGCGCCGGCCGCGAGCGCGAGGTGGCGCCGAGCCCGCTCCCGCAGCTTCGCGTTCTCCGGCGCGACGGCGACCATGAGGCCCGCGAAGGTGCGGCCCAGCCGCACCATGGTGACGGTGGAGATCGTGTTGAGAACGAGCTTCTGCGCCGTACCCGCCTTGAGCCGCGTCGACCCGGCGATCGCCTCGGGGCCCACGACGACGGCCACCTCGTGCTCCGCCAGCGTGGCGAGCGCGCTGCCGCGGGCGCACGCGACGGCGACGCGCAGCGCACCCGACCGGGCCGCCTCTTCGAGCGCCCCGATCGTGTAGCGCGTGGCACCGCTGGCGCTGATCCCGACGACGGCGTCGTCGGGGCCGACGCCGAGCGCGGCGATGTCTGCCGCGCCTCGCGCGGCGTCGTCCTCGGCGCTCTCGCCGTCACCGGCGACGACGGCCACGACCTCCCCGAGCGGCGAGCCGAACGTCGGCCCGCATTCGGCCGCGTCGAGCGCGGCGAGCCGACCGGAGGTTCCCGCGCCGACGTACACCAGGCGTCCGCCGCGCGCGAGCCGGGCCGCGATCGCCTCGATCGCGGCCGCGAGCTCGTCGCCGGCCTCGGCGACCGCGCCGGCGACCGTCGCGTCCTCCTCGTTCAGCAGCCGGACGAGCTCGCGGGACGAGCGGAGCTCGAGGTCGGCGAACCGCGGCGACCAGGCCTCGGTGGGGCGCTGCTGTCCCCGCGTCAGGGCCGCGCTCACCGCTTCCCAGACGAGCGGCGCATCGGGCGTCGCCAGGCTCGTCATGTGCCCGCACGCCTCGTAGCCCCACGTCCACAGATCGTCGACGCCCGCCTCGCGCGCGGCCGCGACGGCGGCCTCGAGCTCCGGGATCTCGTCGCGCGTCAGGCCGAAGCTCGGCAGCCAGAGCTGCGCGCCGACGCCGTGCCGGCCGCACGTCTCGTGCAGCAGCCGCGCGAAGCGCCCCACGAACGGGCCGGCGGCCTCGCCCCAGTGCTTCCAGTACGGATCGGTGGCGAGCGTCTCGAGACCGGGGAGCGAGGCGACGGCGTCCCAGTCCGAGAGGCCGTGCGTGCCCTCGGTCGCGGGCAGCAGGCAGACGGTGCTGCGACCGCCGCGGTCGGCGACGTGTGCGACGACCTCCCCCAGGAAGTCGACCAGCGACGCCTCGCGGAACGCCTGTACCTCGGGCGTGCGCTCGGCCGGCAGCTCGGCGCCGAAGCGCGTCGCGCAGTGCGCGCAGCGGCAGCTCCAGCGGTCGCCGTCGTCGACGCCGACGTGCGCCGGGACGACCCAGGCGGGCTCGTCCCAGAACACCGCGTCGGCGCCCGCGGCGAGGGCGGCGTCGGCCCACTCCCGGCAAAAGGCGCGGTAGACCGGGCTGTTGAGACAGGCGGCGGCGACGCGGCGGCCGTCGTCCAGCACCTGGCACTCCTCCGGGTGGAACGCGACGAAGCGACTCTCCGCCTCGCCGCCGAACGTGCGCCCGAGGCCCCACGGGCCTAGCTGCACGGTCAACCCGGCCGCGTGCGAGGCTTCGACGATCTCGCGGATCGTGCCCGCGTAGTAGGCGAGGTCGTTCTCGGAGAACGTGTGGAGGACGCCCGTGTAGCCGCGCGCGGCCAGATCCGCCATGTCGCGCCGCACGTGCCTCGCGATCCGGACGCCGAAGTACGAGCAGCCGGCGCTCATCCGCCGCCCCTGAGAGCGACCGGCGGCCCGGGCGGCGTGTGGGCCGCGGCCGGGCCGCGCGGATGGAGGGTCAGATCCAGGTCGCTCTCCTCTGTGCGCATCCAATCACAGTCGCCGCAGGTGGTCAATACCAATTATCCTCGTACCGCGCCGGCGGTCAGCCCGAAGGCGATCCTGCGCTGAACGAGCAGGAAGAAGACGACGACCGGGATCGCCGTCAGCGTCGCACCCGCCATCAGCGCGCCCCAGTCCTGGTGGCGGCTGGTGCCGAGGAAGAAGGACAGCCACAGGGTCAGCGTCTGCTTGGACTGGTCGCTGAGCAGGATCCGGGCGAAGATGTACTCGTTCCAGCTCGTGATGAAGGCGAAGATCGACGTCGCGACGAGGCCCGGCGCCACGAGCGGGAGCAGGATGCGGACGAAGGCGCCGAGGCGCGTGCTGCCGTCGACCATCGCCGCCTCCTCGAGATCGCGTGGGATGCCGAGGATGAACCCGCGCAGCGTCCAGACGGAGAACGGGAGCGCGAACGTGAGGTACGTGATGATCACGCCGCTCAGCTTGTCGACCTGGTGCACCCGGCTCAGGGCGACGAAGAGCGGGATGATCAGGCCCGCGCCCGGGAGCATCTGGATCCCGATCATCAGGACGATGAACAGCTTGCGGCCCGTGAAGCGGTACTTCGCGAGCGCGACGGCGGCGAGGAACGCGAGCACCATCGCGATCGCCACGGTGACCGTGACGATGATGAGGCTGTTCTTCACGTCGTTCCAGAAGAAGGGCGTGTGGATCGCGTCGCGGAAGTGATGCAGCGTCGGGCCGGCTGAGAACCACGTCGGCGTCTGACTGTTGATCTGGTCGTCCGGCTTGAACGCGGTCGAGATCATCCAGAAGACCGGGAAAACCATCACCACGAAGAGGGCGATCCCCACCGCATTCCAGCCCGCGCGCCGGATCATTCGACGTCTCCGATCTTCACCATGCGGCGCACGTAGACGACGCTCATCGCCGCGACCATGAGCAGCATCAGCAGCGAGATCGCGGCGCCGCGCCCGTAGTCGGCCTTCAGATAGCCCTCCTCGAAGAGGTACACGCCCATCAGGTAGTTGCCCGGGTGGATGTGCGCCTGGCCGATCAGCAGGTAGGGCTGCGTGAAGACGCCGAAGTCCCAGAGGATCGAGAGGCTCGTCAGGATCAGGAGCACGGGTCGCAGGATCGGCAACGTGATGTCGCGGAACACGCGCGTCGGTCTCGCCCCGTCGATCTCCGCCGCCTCGACGAGCTCGGCGGGCACCTGCGACAGGGCCGCGTACACGGTGATCGCGACGAACGGCAGCGCGCCCCAGACGATCAGCGCGGTGACGAGGCTGAGCTGGGAGAAGGTGGTCGCGTACCAGTCGTGGTGGAAGAAGTCGCCGAGGTGGAGCTGCGTCAGCACGTAGTTGACGACGCCGTTCTCGTAGTTCGTCATCCAGTACCAGACCTGCACCGCGACGACCTGCGGCATCGCCCAGACGAGCACGAGGCCGGCGGTGACGAGGATCCGGACCCAGGCGCTGACGCGCACGAGCAGCAGGGCGATGAGCGTGCCGAGCACGATCGTGAGGCCGACGTTGGCGATCGTGAAGACGACCGTGCGGAAGACCGTGTGCCAGAAGATCCCGTCGTGGAGGACGGAGCCGAAGTTGTCCAGCCCGACCCACTGGCCTTTGTGCCGGATCAGCTCGAACAGCGTGTAGTGCTGGAGCGACAGGCGGACGAGGCTGTAGATCGGATAGCCGAGGATCGCGCCGAGCGCGAGGGCGACCGGCAGGATCAGGGAGTACGGGACCGAGGCCTGGAGGACGCGCCGGCCCGTGAGACGGCGACGCCGCCGGGACGCTGTCCCGGCGGCGATCGCCACTCCTTCCGGTCTGGCCAACGGCGCGTTACGTGCCGTTGAGCACCGCGGTGATGTTACGGCTGGCGGCTGCCGCCGCCTGCTTGACCGTGACCTTCCCTACCAGGATCTGCGTCAGCATGCTGCGCAGGATGTTGGCGTTCTCGACGTCCACCCAGTGCTTGGCCATGGGCACGAACCAGCTGCTGGCGGCAGCCCGTTCGTTGACGCTCTTGCCGAGCAGGTTGGCGGCGTTCGGGATGTTGCCCTTCGCCTGGAGCGCGCGCTCGGAGTTCGTGCTCGTGAAGTCCTTGATCCAGTCGGCGGCGAGCGACTTGCTCGAGGCCGTCGCCGGGACGGCGAGGTCCGAGCCGCCGAGGAAGCCCGGCATCGCGTGGGCCGGAACGTGGCTCGGCATCACGAACTGCGCCGTCAACGACTTGTACTTGGCGCCGACGCTGCCGCTGAACCAGCCGGGGCCGATGATCGCGCCGGCGGCTCCGCGCGCATAGACGTCGTACGGCGCGGGGTGGGCCTCGTCCGAGGTCTTGCTCGCTCGCGACGCCGTGAGGAAGAACCTCTTGAAGGCGGTGAGGCCGGCGACGGACGGCTTCGAGTCGAGGGTGCCGACCCATTTGCCGCCGCGCGTCCTGGCGATCGCGCCGCCGTAGTCGTAGACGAAGCTCATCGCGAAGTACCAGTCCGTGCCCGCGGTGTAGACCGGGGAGAAGCCCTTGACGTTGCGGTTGGTGGCTGCCAGCCGGCGGGCGTCGGCGGTGAACTGGGCGAGGCTCGTCGGCAGCTTCTTGATGCCCGCCTTCTTGAAGAGGTCGGTCCGGTACGTGACGACGCGCGAGCCCGCGTAGTAGGGCACGCCGTACAGCTTGCCGCCGTAGGCGGCCGAGGCCGCGAGGCCCTTCAGCCACGAGCCCGAGTTCGCGAACGACGACTTGAACGACGTGATGTCGGCGAACGCGCCGGCGGCCATGTACTTGATCATCTCGCTGTTACCGAGCTCGATGACGTCGGGCGTGTTCCCGCCGGCGAGCGTGGCGTCGAACTTCGTGAGATGGTCGCCCCAGTTCTGGTACTGCACGTCCACGGTGGTGCCCGGATGGTCCCCCTCGAACTGCTTGTTGGCGGACGCCACCACGTCCGGCCAGCCGGACTGGGCGTCGACCATGAGCCACACCGTCAGCTTGTTGGCCTGATGCCGCTGGCCGCCTGCACTCGCGGTCGCGGCGACGGCCCCGAGCGCGACGGCCGCAAGGACCGCCACGAAAAGCCGTGATCTCATAGAAGTCTCCTCGAGCCGCCGACGCGCGACCTCGGCGCTGCAATGCCCAGTGGCCGGGGGCCGCGCGCGATGGTCGGTGCGCCGATTGGTCTATACCAGTTGGCCACGACCGGACATTCGCATACCAGACCACCTCTGTCAAGGGCCGCTCGCGGCGGCGGACCGCCGTCAGCTCTCGCGGCGGTTGAGCTCGGTCACGATCCGGTAGCGGTCGCCGCGGTACACCGACTGGACGAACTCGACCGTGCGCTCCCGAAGATCGCGGCTGGTGCGCTCGAACAGGAAGGCAGGCGAGTGGAGCGGCACGCCGAGCGCAGCCGACTCCTCCTCGTTCGTCACCGTCGGCTCGATCGCCTGCGTGCCGCTTGCGATCACGATCCCGTACCGCTCCTGGAGGAGCTCGTAGAAGGAGCCGTCGAGGCTCTCCGGCGTCAGGCCGGGTACGAGCGCCTCGGGGATGTGGAGCGTCTCGATCGCCATCGCCTCGCCGTCGGCCAGGCGAAGCCGCTTGGCTACGAGGACCAGCTCGGACGGGGAGACCTGCAGGAACCGGCCGAGCCGCGCGCCTGCGAGCGTCGTCGTCATCGAGAGCGTCCGGCTGCCCGGCACCAGGCCGCGGCGTCGCATGTCCTCGCTGAACGAGGTCATCGTCAGCTCCTGGGAGACCTTGGGGTGCTGCACATAGGTGCCGCTCCCGCGCCGGCGCACGACGTAGCCTTCGCGCGCGAGATCGTCCAGCGCGGCCCGGACCGTCAGGCGCGAGACGCCGAGGTCGGTGCTGAGCTGCCGCTCCGAAGGGATCGCATTGCCGACGCCGAGGCGCTCGATCAGGTCGAGCACCTGCTGGCGCGTGGTGCTCTGCTTCGTGACCTTCTGCGGGACGCTCATCTGCACCCGACTATAGCCGTCGGCCGAAAAGTGGTCAATGCCATTGAAATCTTGATGGTCCTGCGGTATAGACTTCGCGACAGTGGGCGAGATCGTCCTGGAGCACGTCGGCAAGGTCTTCAGCGGGGACGTCGTCGCCGTCGACGACGTCTCGCTCGAGATCGGGAGCGGCGAGTTCCTCGTCCTCGTCGGGCCGTCGGGCTGTGGCAAGTCGACGCTCCTGCGCATGATCGCCGGGCTCGAGGAGGCGAGCACGGGCTCGATCGCGATCGACGGCGCCGACGTGACGGACCTGCCGCCCCGCTCGCGAGACGTCGCCATGGTCTTCCAGACCTACGCCCTCTACCCGCACATGAGCGTCCGCGAGAACCTCGGCTACGGGTTGAAGGTCCGGAGGACGCCGAAACAGGACGTCACGCGCCGGGTCGACGAGGTCGCGCAGATGCTCGGCCTCGAGGAGCTGCTCGGCAGGCGGCCGGCGGCGCTCTCGGGCGGCCAGCGGCAGCGGGTGGCGATGGGACGCGCCATCGTCCGCGAGCCGAAGGCGTTCCTGATGGACGAGCCGCTCTCGAACCTCGACGCGAAGCTCCGCGTGACGATGCGCGCGCAGCTCGCGAGCCTCCATGCCCGCCTCGGCACGACCACGATCTACGTCACGCACGACCAGGTCGAGGCGATGACGCTCGGGCAGCGGGTCGCGGTGATGCGCGACGGGCGGATCCTCCAGGTCGACACGCCGCAGGCGCTCTACAACCGGCCCAGGAATCTCTTCGTGGCCGCGTTCATCGGCTCGCCGGCGATGAACCTCGCAGACGCCGCCGTCTTCGACGGAACCGTCCAGTTCGGAGGGTTCCACATCCCGCTCGATGCCGCGAACCGCCCGACCGGGCCACGGGAGCACGTCATCGTCGGCATCAGGCCCGAGGCGTTCGAGGACGCAACCCTCGCCGATCCCTCGCTCCCCCGGCTAGACGTGTCGATCGACGTGGTCGAGGACCTCGGCCCCGACACGCACGTGGTCTTCCCGATCGAGGCGGCGCCCGTCGACGTCAGCGAGGTGCGAGAGGCAGCGGGCGACGAGGAGACGCTCCTGCCCGCCGACCGAGCGATGTTCACGGCGCGCGTCGATCCGCAGACGACCGCCCGAGCCGGACGGCCGCTCCGGCTCGCGGTCAATCCCGCGCGGTTCCACTTCTTCGACCCGGCGACGGGCCTGCGCCTCGACCACGCGGCGGCCCGCGAGCTCGCGACCCGAACCTAGAGGCCGAGCCGCTCGAGCGTCGCCTGGTCGCGACGCCAGCGCGGGCGAACCTTCACCATGAGCTCGAGGAAGACCGGGTGTCCCAGCAACGCCTCGATCTCGGGCCGCGCGCGGGTGCCGATCTCCTTCACCATCGAGCCGCCGCGGCCCACGAGGATCTGCTTCTGCGACTCGGTCTCGACAAGGATCCGGGCGCGCGCGACCTTCTCGCCCAGCTCGTCGAGCTCGACCGAGAGCGCGTGCGGCACCTCGTCGCGCGTGAGCGAGAGCGCCTTCTCGCGGACCAGCTCTGCGATCTGCACCTCGAGCGACAGGTCGGTGCGCTGCTCCTGCGGGAAGTAGAGCGGCCCCTCCGGCAGCAGCCCGACCAGCTCCTGCCGCAGGTCGCCAATCCCGTCACCGGTCTTCGCGCTCACCGGGTGCAGCGCGTGGAAGTCACCGAGCCGCGCCGCGGCGTTCATCTGCTGCGCGATGTGTCCGGGCTTGAGGCGGTCGACCTTGTTCAGGGCGATCACGACCGGGATACCCAGCCCGAACACGCGGTGTGCGATGAAGCGGTCGCCGGCGCCGATGCGCTCCCGTGCCGAGAGGACGAGCAGCACAGCGTCGACCTCCTCGAACGCCGTGTCTACCGTGCGCTGCATCCGCTCGGTGAGCGCGTCGAGCGGCCGCTGGAAGCCGGGCAGGTCGGCCAGCACGAGCTGGTAGTCGTCTGCGTTCGCTATCCCGAAGATCCGCCGTCGCGTCGTCTGCGGCTTGTCGGAGACGATCGCCACCTTGCCGCCGCAGAGCGCGTTCACGAGCGTCGACTTGCCCACGTTCGGGCGCCCCGCGACCGCAACGAAGCCAGACCTCACGACCTCGGGAGCTCCCAGGTGTCGGGCAGCAGCGCGGACGGCGAGTACTCCGCGAGCGAGCCGTCGCCGCGCCGGAACCAGACGCGCTCGACGCGCCACTCGTAGAGCCACTGCCGGCAGCCGCCGCAGGGAGACGCCGTGATGCCGATCGCCTCCACCTCCCCCGGGCGGACGCCTTCGCTCGCGGCCTTTGCGATCGCCGTCCGCTCGGCGCACACGCCGAGCGGGTACGCGGCGTTCTCGACGTTGACGCCGTCGTAGACCCGGCCGTCCCTCGTCAGCACCGAGGCGCCGACGAGGTAGTTCGAATACGGGGCGTACGCATTCGCCGCCGCCGCCTCGGCGCGGGCGAGCAGCTCCTCGGCGCTCATTGGCCAACCTTCGGTTGGACCGTCACGACAGGACCTGGAACACCACGAGCGTGATCAGCGCTCCGAGCGCGCCGCCGTAGAGCACCTCGAGCGCGGAGTGGACGCCGGACTCGACCCGCGTCTGCGCGACGAGCACCGCCATCAGGAAGGTCAGCGTCGAGATCAGGAAGCGGTGGTCGTCCCCGATCACGTACGTCGCCGCCATCCAGCTTGCGAAGGCGATTGCCGCATGGCCGGACGGGAGGCCGCCGCGGAGCGGAGTGCCCCGGCCGGTCCAGGCCTTCGTCCCGATGACGATCAGGATCACGAGGATGAGAGCCGCGAGCGTGATCTGGGTCGGCGCGTCGCGGATGCGGTCGAGGAGCCGCGCCGTGCGATGCGCGGCGGCGTGCGCGAAGACGAGGTATCCGACGGCGATCGCGGTCGTCGACGCGATCAGCACGGCGCCGGCCGCGATGTCCTTGGCGAGCTTCGCGTTCGGGTCGAACGACGTGGTCGAGACGTCGATGGTGCCCTCGATCGCCGAGTTGACCATCTCCGCCACGAGCACGAACGCGATCGCCAGCAGCAGCGCGATCAGCTCGAAACGCCCCACGCCGAGCGCTGCAGCCGCCGCGATCACGCCGATCGCGATCAGGAAGTGGATGCGCAGGTTCCGCTGGGTGCGGAGGACGTGGATGATGCCCTCGAAGGCGTAGTTGAAGCTGTCGAACAGCGTCGGCGCGCGGCCGGGCGCGGGCGGCGACGGGCGGACACGCTCCGCCGGCCGCTCCTCGTGCTGGTCGCGGCGCGAGGTGAGGATGCTCACCGGTGCAGCGCCTCCCGCGCCTCCATCTCCGGGCCGTGGTCGTACCCGACGAGGTGGAGCACGGCGTGCACGAGCGGAGCCTGCCAGGCGGCGCCGACGACCTGCGGGCAGACGACCACGTCGCCGAGCTGCCGCGGCAGGCCCGGTGGCAGCTCGTCGAGCGCGTCGAGCGGGAAGGCGAGCGCGTCGGTGGCCTCGTCGACGCCGAGGTGCTCGCGCTTCAGCGCGCGGCTCTCCTCCGGCCCGACAAAGAGGAGGCCGAGATCGCCCGAGTCGACGCCCTCGGATTCGAGCACCTGCCGCGCAAGCGCGACGGCACCCGCCTCGTCCACCTCGGCGCCGGAGCGATTTTCGATCTCCACCTCGATCACCGGCGGCGCTCGGATCCCGTCTCCTCGGAGTGCTGCTTGTAGGCCTCGACGATCCGCTGCACGAGCTTGTGGCGCACGACGTCCTGGTGCGAGAAATGCACGAAGGCGATCCCGTCGATCGCGCTGAGGATGTGCTGAACCTGGATCAGGCCGGACGCCTGCTCGCGCGGCAGGTCGATCTGCGTCACGTCGCCCGTGACGACGACCTTGGAGCCGAAGCCGAGCCGCGTCAGGAACATCTGCATCTGCTCCGGCGAGGTGTTCTGCGCCTCGTCGAGGATGATGAAGCTGTCGTTCAGCGTGTTGTGAGTGACGAGGAAGTCCTCGGTGACGTAGAGCGAGTCCGCGGCGGCAACTTGGATGCAGACGGTTTCCATCTCGCCTGCCGGCTCGATCGAGTGGACGAACCTCATCGGCCGGCCTCCGCCGTGCCGTCGGTAGATCTCGAGCTTTCGCCGAAGGCGGAAGGGCTCGATCGCCGCCGGTATCTGGAAGTCCATCACGAACGCGTCGTGGCGATACTCGACCGAACGACCGTTTGCGCGATCAGGCACCTGCCCACGGGCTTCGCGCCGCCGCCAGTACGCGACGCCGCCGAGCGAGCGGACGAGGAAGGCGAGGTCGTCGCGCAGCATCTCGGAGCAGGTTGTGTACTGGATCCGGCAAGTCCTGGCTCGTTGGGTCACGGGCCCGCCGTCGCTGTCCAGAAGCCCTTGGAGAAGCGCGACGCGCACCTCTGCGGAGTTGTGGAGATAGGAGTCCGGAATGAATTTCGTGTGCGAGTCGGTGCCAGCCAGTCCAAGCTCCCGTAGCATCGCCGTCACCGGATTAGCGACGATCACGCCGCCGCGGTGACCGTGCACGTGGCGGAGCACGTAGTCATACCCCTGTTTCGGCTTCAGCTCGATGTCGTCGAGCGAGGCCGCGAGCGCAGCTGCCAACTCGGGATCCGCTGTGGTGAAGCTCGACGTGGTCGTCGCAGTGAGGCAGCCGTCGCCGAGCAAGAGTCCCAGCGCGTATGGGTCGATCGGGACATCGCGCGGCTCGAGCTCAGCCGGCGCCGATAGCAGCGGCAGTTCGTAACGGTGCTGGTGCGCGCTCCGCAGCTTGCCGGCCATCTCCCGGGTCTCCACCACGCGACCGGGCTTGCCTCGTCGGCGGTCTTCAGGCGTCAACACGTGCCAGAGGTGCTCGCCGCAGCAAAGCGTCGAGGCGCCGTCCTGCGTGCGCACTCTGAAGACCTCCTTGCGAC
>WNGE01014837.1_pt1 | contig 13178 bp, 9 predicted proteins | sample 5400651 | NCBI WGS metagenome assembly WNGE01 (sample SAMN13153370, study PRJNA577476) | soil metagenome | isolation source: 60 cm soil or saprolite under grassland replicate 2 | place: USA:California | collected 2016-06-15 | reverse complement strand
CCGCTGAAACCATGGCCACCGCCATTCGCATCGGCAAGCCTGCGTCATGGAAGAAAGCGCTGCGGGTGCTGCAGGCAACCGGGGGCGAGGTCGAGCAAATCACGGAAGTCGAGATTGCCGCCGCCAAAGCCGAAATCGGGGCCGATGGCGTCGGCTGCGAGCCCGCTTCCGCGGTGACGCTGGCTGGCCTGAAAAAACTCACCAAGCGAGGATTCGTCAAACCCGGGGAATCCGTGGTGCTCGTCCTGACCGGCCACCTGCTGAAGGATCCCGATTTCACCATCAAGTTCCACCGTGGAGACCTGTTCGCCGGAATGCCCGATCAGAACGAGGCCCGGCGGACCATGCCCCTGCAGCGTGCCCCCGTGGTGCTGGATGCCGACCTCGGAGCCGTCATTGCTGCATTGGACGCTGCCGAGAAGAGTTCAGGTATGGGATGAAAATAGCGGCTAATATATGTGGCGTAATCAGCGTCATCATTTCCTCACTCTATTGGGCATGCATCGGACTGCCGGAGCGATACTGGCCCTTTGTGTGCCTGTGGGGTCACTCTGAAGAGGCATTCTTTCGCATTATGTTTGCGGGTATCGTTCTCAGTGTGATTGCTGTCTGGAAGGGATCCCGTTGGTGGGTTGCGGCCGTTGTGCTCGTTTTCATCAGTTTTTTCGTGGGTGGCTCTACAGTCTAGGCCGCGTCAATTCAGAAATTCCAGAGAAATTCGTAGCAGTTCTCAACGCGTTCGTGTATAAGACACAATTTCGATGCTCTTATCGGTAGGAAGCGGCTCGATCCGGTCGCGAGCTGCGAGCGCCGTACAAATCATGCCTTCGCGTCCCATATCTTCGGACCGCTCCTTGCGCCTGGCCCTCCCGGCCACCTCGGCCAATCTCGGGCCGGCTTTCGACGCCGCCGCGCTTGCCATGGATTTCTACCTCCGCCTCCGGGTCGAGCGCGCGCCTGACTTCTTCATCACCGCCGAAGGCCGCGACTCCCAGATCTGCAGCCGGATGGAGAACCACCTCATCGTCACCACCTACTGCGAGGTGCTCGAGTCGGAGAACCGCAAGATCGCGCCTTTGCGCATCCACATCCAAAACGAAATCCCCATCGGCAAAGGTTGCGGCTCTTCGGCGGCCGCGCGCCTGGCCGGGATCGCGCTGGCCGTGCACTTCGGCCACCTGCGCTGGAAAGACGACCGCATCGTCGGCGAAGCCTCCATGCGCGAGCACCATCCCGACAACGCTTCCGCCTGCTGGATGGGGGCGCTCACGGTGGCCCGCATGGCGAATCAAGTCCAGGCCCAAGTCGTCGAGGTCAAACCGAAAGGGAACTGGCCGTTGCTACTCGCCATCCCGGACGCCCCACTCTCTACCGAACAGGCCCGACGCGTCCTGCCATTCCAGTATTCGCGCGCCGATGCTGTCACCAATATCCAGAACTCCATGCTTCTGCTGTCAGCGTTCACGCAGAACCGTCCCGACTTGCTCTCGTCGGCGCTGGAAGACCGCATCCACCAACCTTACCGCGCACCGCTTTGCCCGTTGCTCCCCGCGATCAAGGAACTCACGGGAGACTCTGGCATCCTCGGAGCGGCTCTGAGTGGCGCGGGCCCGTCCGTGCTGGTTTTCCTGGACCCCAAAGTACAGCCGAAAAAAGCGAAACAGAGAATTGCGGCCCATCTGACGAAGCGCCGCCTTCCCGCTGAACTGCTCCTCACCCACATCGCAGTCCACGGCGGACGCGACGGAGCCGACTGGCGCAAACATCACCCCTCTTCCAAGAAATAAGGTCGGCCGCATGCCGGGCCAGGAAACTAGCAACTGGCAACCCAAAAACCAGTTCTTAGTCCCGCACGACCGCGGGCGAGAGTTCCAGTTCACTTGCCGTGATCCGATGTCCGCGCAGCGCCAGGACTCCGAGAGCCAACACAACCGCCGCTGCCGCCAGCGCGTCCGGAACGCCGATTCTCTTTGCCAGCGCTCCCCACATCGTCGCCCCCAGCGCCATGCCTCCTTGCAGCACCAGCAAATAAAAGGAGAGCGCCCGGGCCCGCAGGTAGGTCGGACACATTGTCTGCGCCGCCACATTCAGACAAGCCAGAATTCCGATCCACGCCATGCCCGCCACCAGCATGACCGCGCACAACAGGAAAAACGTCTGCGCTCTTCCGGCTGCGAACGTCATCCCCGCAAACACCATGATCGCGGCCCCCACCAGTCCATCGACCGATAGTCGTTCGCGCACCCTCGGCATGGCAGCCGCGCCCATCAATGCTCCCAGCCCAAAGCATCCCAGAAGCACTCCATAGCCTCGCGCCCCAAACGGTCGCGCAATGATCGGCAGCAGCGCCAGCATTGCGACCGCAGCCACACTGAATGTTCCGGTGCGAAGCAGCACCGACTTGGCCAGCCCGCTCTCGCGCACGTATGCGAATCCATCCCCAACCGCCGACCAGACCCGCCGCGGCGGGGTCGAACCTTCTACCGGCCGCTTCCACCGGTAGAGAAACAGGATGACCCCGAAGAACGACAACGCATTTAGCAGGAACGTTGTGCCGCAGCCGACCGCCGCCACGATGACTCCACCCAGCGCCGGGCCCACCGCGCGTGCCACATTGAAGCCCGCCGAATTCAGCGCCACCGCCGAAGCATGTTGCTCCGCCGGTACCAATTCCGGCGTGATCGCCTGCCACGCGGGGTCGTTCATCACCGCACCCAGACCCAACATGAAAGTAAACAGCAGCAGCACCCACGGCTTTACGCAACTCGTCAGCGTCATGATGCCGAGCGTTGCCGATGCCAGCACCATCCACCCCTGGGTCCTCAGCAGAAACCGTCGCCGGTCCACCATGTCGGCCAGCGCTCCGGCGGGCAGAATCACAAGAAACACCGGGAGCGCGCCCGCGGCCTGCACCAGGCCGACCATCAGCGGATTCATGGTCATCTGCGTCATCAGCCAGCCCGCGCCGACGTTTTGCATCCAGGTGCCGGTATAAGAGATGACCGAGGCAAGCCAGAGCGACCGGAACAGCGGTTCGCCCAGCGGCGCCCAAGGCGAGGCGGAGCTCTTTCCCGTGATCGCTTCCGCCACCGGCAGTTTGATCATTTCCGCCATGAACTCGCTACTCGCGTACTGCACCAAACGGCCATTCCCGCCGCCGCCAGGCCCGCACAGAGTAAATCAAGATCCCCACCACCAAAATCACTCCCGCGTACCGGATCTCCCGCTGAAATCCATTTCTCGAGACCAAAATAAAAACAAAACTCCCCGCCGCCACCAGTGCTGGCACGGGATAAAGCCACATCCGGAATGGGCGCGCCATGTCCGGTCGCCGCACCCGCAGCACCATCGCGCCCACGCTCTGCACCAGGAATTGCAGAATGATGCGGATCACCACCAGTGCGGCAATCAGATCCGCCAGCCGCAAGAAGCAGAACAGCGCCGCCACCCCGGCCAGCGCCAGCAGCGAAACATAAGGAAACTGGTGTACCGGATGCACCCGGGCAAATGCCCGGAAGTAGTTGCAGTCGAGCGCCGCCGCATACGGCACCCGCGAGTACCCCAGCATCAGCGAAAACACCGACGCAAATGCTGTCCACATCACCAGCACCGACACGACCGAGCCCGCCCCATGCCCGTACGCCCGCTGCATGAAGGTCGAAACCACATACAACTTGCTGTTCGACGCACCCGACTGCACCATCTCCCGCCAAGGCACCACGCCCAGGATGCTGACGTTCATCACTACATATAGACACGCCACTGCCAGAATGGATAGCAACAACGCCCGCGGAATGTTTTTCCCGGGCTCCTTGATCTCATCGCCCAGAAAGCAGACGTTGTAGTACCCCCAATAATCGTAGGCTGCGATCAGCATCGCCCCGCCCAGTCCGTGAAAGAAGTCGCCGGACAGCCGGAATGCCCCCGTAGGAAAATCGAATGCCAGCCGGGCATTGAAATGGGTCAGGCCCGCAAAGATGATCCACCCGATCGTCCCCATCACCCCGATCCAGAGCAGCTTCGAAAGCCGCGAGATCGCCGTGATTCGCCGGTAAAGCAGAAAGGCCGTAAACAAGCACATGCCGATCGCAACAAATGTTGCAGGCATCGCGACCCAGCTCAGTTGCAGCTGGCCCAGCAGAGGAAGGTTCAGAGTCAAAGTCCGCGCTGCCCAGACCCGCTCCAGGCCGGGGAAAAAATAGGCTGCGTATTGCGAGAGCCCGACACATCCCGAGGCGATCGAGAGCGGAGCGCTGAAGGAAAGCTGCCAGATAAACAGAAAAGAAACCAGCCGCCCCAGCTTCTGCGGCCCGTAGATCTCCTTCAGGTAGCGATACGAGCCGCCCGAGCCCGGCATGGCCGCGCCCAGTTCCGCCCAAACCAGCCCGTCGCAGATCGCCAGCACCGCGCCCAGCACCCATCCCAGCATCGCCTGCGGTCCGCCCATCGCCGTCACGATCAGCGGGATCGTAATAAACGGCCCCACGCCGATCATGTCAATCATGTTCAGCGCCGTGGCCGAGCCCAGCCCAATGCCGCGAACGAGTTGTGGTGTGGTGTCGGCTCCGGCTTCGGGTGAGATTGTCATGAAAGTCGTTGGTCGATGGTCGTTAGTCGTTGGCCATCAGTCGTGAGTAATCGTATTTAGTATTGATGGTTCGAAACGGAGGTATCTAAACAAGTTTGTCATCCCGAGCGAAGCGAAGGACCCGCTTTCGCAGCGCCAAGCCGCGTTTGGTAAGCGACCGGCGAATAGCGAACGCCAACGACCACCGGCTAACGTCCAGCGACCAGATTCACGAACAACCGCACCGCCCCCGGCACTATGTCCCCTTGCCGTAATGTGCCAGCAGCAGCCCGCCCTTCTGCTCGCTCTCGCCCGGATCATGGGATTCGAGCAGCGGCGTGAATTTCGCATCCCACTGCGACATGAAGTACAACCCGCGCTCCTGCACCCAACCGTCAAAATCCATCTGCGTGATCTCGTTCGGAGAATGAAAAATTGCGTTCGCCGCATCCAGAATTTTCACCGGCGCTTCCTCCACCGAAACTCGCGCCCGGCTCAGGGTGGCCGGATACGGCGTGAAGTTGCCGGAATTGAAGTCTCCCGCTGCTGCGTTGTACGCCACGGTGTTGTACTGCACGACCAATCGCCCACCCGCCTCGACAAAATCGAGCAAGCGCTTGTTGTTCGCAATCACATCCTTCTGGGTGTCGTAAACGCGAATCCCCAGAACAATTGTCTGATACTTTCTCAGATCCTCGGTTGTCAGCTTCTCCGCCGGGATCAGCGTCACATCCATCCCGATCTGCTGAAGCACAGTCGGAATCTCGTCCCCCGCGCCCATGACGTACCCGACCTTCAGGTCCCTGGGGATTTTCACATCGACGATGCTGACGCGCTGCACAGCCGGCTGGTAGTAATAGAAGGTACCAAGATCTTCGCGCGTAACGACCGAATAGCCCTCCTCGTAATTCCGGTGTCCGCTCTTCAACGTGGCCCGAATTTCCTTTCGTCCTTCCGCGCGGTTCCCTGGATGTACCTTGAAGTCCACGCTCTGCCTCTCGCCGCGTTCATGAAACTTAAGCGGTCGTTCCGCCGGTTCCCCGCGCCAGCCCTGCGGAACTTCGACTCGCAACATTCCTTCGTCCTTCTCCGGATCTCCCGCCCAGTGCGTTTCCTGCAGCGTCTTCGATTCCAGATTGCTCGACACATTCACTTTCACACCCGATGGCGGCCCATCCTCCATCGGAATGACTTGCGAGCCAGGATCCAGCATCACCGAAAAAGCGGGCGCCACAGCCAGCGGACGCTCGGCTATCGTGCCCGAAGCATCTTTGTATCTGACCATGCACACGGCCGACATGACCCCCGCCCCGGCTTTACCGATCATGCCAAGCGCTTTGACCGGAGGTGGCGGGAAGGGCAGCCCTTGATCCTGCGCATCGCCAATCGTATTGAGCGCCTCCGTTTCAGGATCGTTCCGGTGCCAGTACGGCCTCGTGGGCTGTGCTGTCGGAGGCACGTAAACCTTGAACCGCGTGATAGCGTCGTTGCCCTCAGTCGTTCTTGCGAGAACCTTGGAATTCCACTCTTTCTGAAGCAACAGAGTGATGTTTGGAATACCGCCTGGAAAGTCCGTGCCTGAGAGTCTGGCTGTGACTTCAAACGTACGGCCAGGCACAGCCATGAACGCGTCTTCTGGACTTGATCCGACCGGTGCGTCGACCACAACGTGCAGACTCACGCCCGATGCGAGCGCGATCGCCTTCCCAATCTCGCTCCACCTCTCTTGCAGCACCGGCAGAAGGTCGGCTTTCACCCGCGGCGAAAGCCCTGATTCGGTAATCTGGTGAATGAGTCGGCCTATCCTCCCACTGGCTGCGCCAAGAGGTGTTACTGACAAATGCGCTTCATCCTCCGCCGCGACCTTCGCTTTGTCTAGGCTGGCCTGAACCTCCATGAGGCCTGACCTGAGAGAAGGTACCTTAGCTTCTTCGTCGCCAAGGTCGCTTGTCAGCCCAGGCAGCGTGGTGTCAATTCCATCGAAGAAATCCTGCTCGTGTCCGTCTTTATCTTTCGGCGAGTCCACGACCGAGTCCACCAGTTTGTAGTGGGTGAAGCGATCTCCCGGCTCGACCGTCCAGCTTCCGGAGCCTTGCGAGAGCTGGTGGCGCAGGCCTTTCATCGCAAACTGGATGTATGAGGTCCCGAGCACTGCGTCTTCTTTCCCGGTATTCAGACGAACCGTGTAGTTCGCGGCATCGCATGTTGCGGCGAAGAAGCCACACACGTTGCCCATGTAAAGCTTCTTCGGCTGCCACGGCTCCAGTCCCTCGTTCAGCTGTTCAGGAAAACGCTTTGGATCACCCGCCGCGCGAAACGCTTCCTTAGTTAAAATCGCCGACGCCTGATGATGCCCATGCCCATCCCGATCCGTCCCCGAAAACCGCGCCACCAACACATCCGGACGAAACGTCCGGATCACCCGCACCAAATCCGCCAGTGCGATGTCATGCCCTTGCCACTTCTGAAACGTTTCCTCGGCTGTCTTCGAGTACCCGAAATCCGCCACGCGCGAAAACCGCTGCTCAACCCCATAGTAGCGATCCGATGCCAGCAACTCCAGAGTCCGCAACACGCCGAGTACATCGAACAAATTGCTGCCCAGCTTGTTCTGCCCGCCCTCCCCGCGTGTCAGCGACATCAGCAGAGTCGAGACGCCCTTGCCGCGCGATTCGAGCGTCAGCATGCCGCCGTCTTCGTCATCCGGATGCGCCGTCACTTGCATCAGCCGCCCCGTCGTCTGCAGCCGCCGCAGCATCAGCTTCAGCCCCGCTGCGCCCGTCTCCTGCGGAAGGGGTGCATAGTAAGGATCGCTCGCCGGTTTCTGCGCCGTTTCGTCCGCCGCAACAGTCGCCATCGGAACGGCAAGGAACAAGTGTGGCGCGGACACTCTGGTCCGCGTGCCAGCGGTTCCAGCACTGTATGCAGTGGCGGGCAGTGTCCGCCCCACAGTCAACACCAAAGCTGCCGCCGTAATAACACCAACCGCCCAGACAGCGCCTCTTTTACCGCAGACATGCCTTCGGAATTTGAGCATCATCAGCATGAACATGGGATGGAGTCTGCCGAAGGAAAGGAGCAAGTATATTCCCTTATGATCTTCGATGTTACAAGCTCGTGTGGCGCGGACATTCTTGTCCGCGTGCCGGCAGTACCAACACTGCACACGGAGGCGGACAGGAATGCCCGCCCCACGGTTAAAGGTGATTCATATTTCCGAGTGGCGGGTTTTGGAAGCAGAAATCATTATGCAATCCGAAAACTAGTGCCCCCCCTGCCCTGCCATAAACTTTTTCTGGCACGCCTCCGCGGCCTGCAGAATCTGCCGGAACTCCGGATCGGCTTGCACTCCCGAAAGCAGCGGATCTGCCTGCAGAGCCTGATACGCGCAATATTTCTCGTCCACTGCCTTGGCGAGGAATTTGTAGGCAATCTCCTTCTCGCCACACGCGGCCAACAATGATCCCTGGTAGTACTTCAACTCCGAATCCGTTTCCGGCAGCAACTCGAGCTGCGCCAACTCGGCCTGCCGGTGAACTTCCGTTGCCGGCGCTTTATTCAAGCATGCCTGCAGAAAGTCCCGCATCCAAACCTTCCCCGTTATCCTTTGGGCGGCCTGCCGCGCCTCCCCCATCCTGCCCTCGCGCATCAGCACCGAAACCATCACCGCGTTCGTCCACTCCGAGCCCGCATCTTTGTTCAGATACTGCTTGGCCCAGGACGTTTTGCCCGCTTCAAGAAATGCGAACGAACAGGAACGCCAGTTGTAGTTCCCCGGATCGATGGCCGCCGCGGCATCGCATTCTTTCTGCGCTTCCTCCAACAACCCCGCATAGCGCAGCACATAGGCCAGTGAGTAGTGTGCGATGGCATTGTCCGGACGCCGTTTTACAAGTTCCTTCGCGTCCGCATAGGCCTTGTCCAGGTTCCCGGCCTCCACTTCGTTATTGGCCAGGAATCCCGCTGCGCTCACCCGGCCCGGCTCCAAGCTCAGGGCCCGCTGGTACGCCGCGTTCGAGCGCTGATAGCCCGCCGTGCCCCCTCCCGAATAAATCGCATCGAAGTAATACCGGCGCCCCAGCGCCTCCCAGGCGGGAGCATAATTCGGATCGAGGCCCACCGAGCGCTCCAGCATCACGATCGCTTCCTGATTCGCCGCGCCATCGTGCGGCGCCGCAACGCTGCGCAGATACAGGTCATAGCCGGTGCTGTTGGCGGGCGCGCTGCTCATTTCCAGCGCCGCGCTCGCCACGCCCAGCGCCGGCAGCAATTCCTGCCGTGTTTTCTTTGCTATCTGGTTCTGCAGCGCAATCAGATTGTCGGCCGGCGCGGTCAGCGTTCCCGTCCAGATCAGCCGGTTATCTTTCACTTCCACCGCTTCCAGCGTGACCATCACCATTTTGTCTTGCCGCAGGAAGTGCCCCGCCACCACCGTGCCCACCCGCAACTCGCGCCCGATCCTGACCGGATCCGCCTCGCCATTGCTGTACTTCTGGGTCGTTGCCGATGGCCGGATCTCCAGCGTCCGCGCATAGGTCAGGGCGTTCGCAACTTCGTCGGCCAGCGCAAAACGCAGAAACTCGCTCTCCGAATCGTTCTTGATGTTCTGCAGCGGCAGCACCGCGACCGTGTGGTTGCTCGCCTGTACCGTTCCGCCCGGAATCCGGTGCTTGAACCACCACGCCCCGACCGACGCCAGCACCGTCACCAGCACCGCCGCCAGTCCCACGATGATCCAGTTCTGGTTCGGGCTCGACGCCTGAAATGCGTGCCTCACCACGTGCAGAGCCGCCGCCGGATGCATCCCGGTCCGCACACTTCCCGACTCCGCTTCCTTCTTCAGCCGCTTCAGGTCCGCCTTCATTTCGGAAGCGTTCTGATATCGCTTGTCGAGCTCCTTCTCCATTGCCTTCCCGATGATGCCTCCGAGTTCCATCGGAAGTCCCGGGTTCAACGACAGTGGCGAAGTGGGCTTGGTGTTGATCACCGCATGCAGCGTCGTCACCACATTCGATCCGGTGAACGGTTTCTTGCCCGTGGCCATTTCGTACAGCACCACGCCGAACGAAAAAATATCGCTGCGCACGTCCAGATCTTCCGAGCGCGCCTGCTCCGGCGACATGTACACCGCTGTCCCGGGAATCACTCCCACCTGCGTCAGCGAGTCTTCCAGCGACGAGTCCGTGCTGGTGCCGACTTTGTCTTTCGCCAGCTTGGCCAGCCCGAAGTCGAGAATCTTCACCTGCCCGCCCGGCGTCAGAAAAATGTTGGCCGGCTTGATGTCCCGGTGCACGATCCCCTTGGCATGCGAAGCCGAGAGCGCGTCCGCGGCCTGCACCGCGATATCCAGCAGTTCGTCGGTTCCCATCGCTTTGCCGTGGATGCGCTGTTTCAGGCTCTCGCCTTCCAGTTTCTCCATGACGATAAAGGGGTGCCCGTTGTTGTCGTCGATGTCATGAATGGTGCAGATGTTGGGATGGTTCAGCAGCGACGCCGCCCGCGCCTCGCGCGAAAAGCGCTCCAGTGATTTCTCATCTCCCGTGAGATGTTCCGGGATGAACTTCAGGGCAACATGGCGGCCCAGGCGCATGTCCTCGGCCTCGTACACCACGCCCATCCCGCCCCCGCCCAGCTTCGACAGGATGTGGTAATGCGACACCGTTTGCCCAATCAGTTCCATGGTGTGTGGCGCGGGCCCGCGCCGCGTCGCCAGAAAAATGCCGCGCCTGCGTGAAGCACGATGTTAGGCCGTCAGCACTCTCGGGTCAACTGCACCCACCCGCAGGGGCGGCCTGCCCCGCCCGGCCGCTCCCAGCGCATTGTCCGGAAATCTCCGCGGCCCATCGTCTTAATTGGAGGCGACATTCTGAACAATCTTGAAGCCAACTTCAGTTCCGTGGCAGATTCCGAGATTTAAGGAAAGCGTAAGTGAGGCGCATCCGACCTCCGTGCGGAGTTTCTTGGAGTCGGATCTGCCGAAGGGTTCTCCTTGGAAAAGCGAGTGCATGCGGAACATGCAACACACCTCCCCTCAAGGGAGTGCATGCAAAGAGCCATAGCATTTCAAGGAGATGTAATGTCCATGCTTCCCCACATGCCGCTGGGACCAGTTCTTCTTATGTTTGCCTCATTAGCAGTTGCTCAGAATTCCGCCCAACCCACAACTGGCGAATCAACTCAAACCGGCGACGCAAGCAAGAGCGCGCGCATTGAGATTGCAGACTCGACTCCGGCCCCCGAAGCAGGTTCTGGTGCCGCTTCGGGTCCGGTCTCTGGGAGGGGTCCGATTGTGAATGCAGTTACCGCCACGCCCACGAAGAATCCCAAGTTACGCGAAAGACAAGAGTGGTTCCAGTTTGACCGACGGCCTCGACTCGTACTGGAGCCGTCTCTGAATCTGAACGGGGGAGGCTTCCAGCCGGTGTCGACATCCATTTCAGGAGGCCTCAGTCTTGAGTCTAAGGACGTGATACTGGAAGGTCTTGCTGGTTATCACCCGGTTGGAAAAGTCAACGATGGAACAGGTGATAATCCAAAGGGACATATCAAGTCGCTGGACGCTAGTGCCTATTACCGACTGCCGAATTATTGGTTTTTCGGAACCTCTGGCGGTTGGGGCAAGCTGTCAACCACCAATTACTCTAAGCAGATGTGGAGTATGAACTTCGGCGCAGGAACCGACATGCTCACACAGGACACGAGTTTTAGATTAAGTGCAAGCTACGCCCCACCAGCGTTTGATTACCGAAACGGCTCTCAGGGCGTTACCTTTCAATTTATTATCCCCTCGCCATTAGAACAAGGCCATGTGATGTTTTTCGAGGACCTGTATGTGGGTCACCTCCACGACACGATCACTGACCCCAACGATAGAACCCTGACGGAACTGCAAAAATCCCACGGGCATTTCACGGCGTCGTGCTCATTTAAGTTGCTCCTACGATTTTAGGAAAACGCCGGCGGGCCAAGCACTGCATATTCAATTTGCGCCCAAGCCGAGCTTGGACGGGCCAGCCGCAGGAAATGGCGGCAGACCCGCAGCTCGGAATGACAGTGCATAAATCTTCAACCAGCGCTAGAACGCATAGCGCAGCGCGAATTGAAAAATCCGCGGCCCGCCCTGCCCGAAGAAGCCGCCAGCGACCTGCAGGGGCTTGTTGAACTGGGGCGAAGTAATGTCGTTTAGGTATCCTGAGTAGTTCTTATTGTTGGTTCCACGAATGTTGGTGACATTGAAAAGATTGAAGACCTGGGCCTCGAACTTAAGGCTCGTTTCATGGGCAAAAGAAAAGCTCCGGCTCACTCCCAGATCGAACGTATTGAAATCGTGACCGAATTTCAGGGTTGGATCCACATGCGACAGAATGACGCCGGGGTTGCATGGAACCTGGTTGGGGCCGGTGCATGCCGGCAAGGCGTTCCACACGTCAATTACACTGTTCAGTTGTGCGCCGTTCTGCACCTCGCGTCCCAGAGAGTTCCGCCGCAGGATGGGCAGCCGCGGACTGTTTGCCAGCGTCGGCACCAGAGAATCCATCGGAACGCGCGTGCTGTAGGTGAAGATTGGCGAGATCGTCAGCTTCCATGGTGCTTCGATATGTCCGAATAGCGTAAAGCGGTGGCGCTCGTCGGTGGGCGAATATCCCTTCTCCAATTGCAGGTCGTTGCTGCGGAAAATCAGGTTGACCGCATCCTCACCGCCGTTGAACGGGATCTGGTCGTCGTTCGAATAATTCAAGGTCTTGGAGAGGGTGTAGTTCCAGGAGCGCATCGTACCAGCTCTTTGCGGCCGATGCGATCTCCGTCACTTGATCGCTCCTCCCGGTAAGCGGATCGGTGATGGTGCACGGATCAAAGCCATTGGGGCAACTCAAGTTGGACGAGCTGACGGTTGTGCTGCGAAGCAGGCGGCCAAGCAGGGTGCGTTGCCCAAAATCATGGATTCCGTCGGCGGAAACGATCCAATTTCCAGCGATCTGCTGTTGCAGACCGAGCGTGAACTGCTGGGTGTAGGGATGCTTCGCGTTATTGGCAATGTGATTAATGCCAATGCCGAACACGGCCGCTCCGCCGCCGAATGGATTCGCCAGGTTCACAATCTGGCCGGTGGTCGGATCGGGCAAAAAATTGCCGTTGCCATCGAGGGTCGAGCCGTTAAGTTGCGCCAGAGGTAGGATTCGGCCATTCAGTAGGGCCTCGAGCAAAGGAACTTCGGTTACAACGCGGTCGTAGTAAATTCCGTAGCCACCTCGCAACACGGTTTGCCCGCGTTTCAGCGGGTCCCAGGCAAAACCCACGCGGGGCCCAAACTGCTTGTAGTCCCGCCCGGGATGCCCGCCCAGGACATTGTCAACGAAGTCGCAGGTATTGACCGGTTGATCAATCGGGCTGCACGGGTGCAAGTTGCTGGCTTGCCCCAGCACGTCGTCGGACTCCCAGCGCAGACCCAGGTTCAGCGTCAGATTCGGGCGCGCCTTCCAATCGTCCTGAACGTACAAGCCAAAATAGGAGTTGGGGTAGAAAGGCACGATGGGCGGGCGTGAAGGCGCTGCGCTCTTGAGCGCCACCGCAACGACCAAATCCAGGTCGTCGATCACTCCGTCCCCATTCC
>WNGE01009996.1_pt1 | contig 13179 bp, 14 predicted proteins | sample 5400651 | NCBI WGS metagenome assembly WNGE01 (sample SAMN13153370, study PRJNA577476) | soil metagenome | isolation source: 60 cm soil or saprolite under grassland replicate 2 | place: USA:California | collected 2016-06-15 | reverse complement strand
AGGCCGCCTCGAAACGGCGCTGCGTGTCGATCTGCGCCGCCCACAGCCCGTCGACCACCTCGACCGGCTCGTTCCCGAGCGAGGCGTCCAGCGCGTCGCCGAGCGAGTGCGCCGAATCGGTCGACAGCAGCAGCGTCTTGACGCCGCGGTCGGCCAGCCGCAACGCGGTGGCCGAGGCCGTCGTTGTCTTGCCGACGCCGCCCTTGCCGGTGAACAGGACGATCCGCACTATGCGCCCCGCTCGACGCGCTTCTTGAGCTCCTTCAAGGCGGTGTCCATGATCACCCGTTCGGCCTTACGCTTGAGCATGCCCAGCATGGGGATGGCCAGGTCGATCGTCAGCGAGTAGATGACCTCGGTCGAACCGTCGCCCAGGTCGCGCAGCGCGTACGTCCCGTGCTGCATCTTCTGCACCTGCCCCTTGACCAGGTTCCACTCGACGCGCTCGTCGCCCGTCCAGATGTACTCCAGGTCGTACTGGTCCTTCACCACGCCGGCGTCCAGCGTGAAGTGCACGCGCTTGGCCCGCCCACTGGGGCCCTCCTCGAGCACCTCGGCGGACTTGAGCGATCCGGCCCATTCCGGGTAGGCCGGGAAGTCGGCAATCACCGCCATGATGGCCGCCGGCGGTGCGTCGATCGTGATGGACTGCGTGGACTGATCGGCCATGACTAGACCGCCGCAGCCGGCGGGTTCTTCGCGCAAGCGCTCATCATGCGCGAGAGGTTACCGCCGCCGTGTTTCACACCGCCGACGGTGCGGCTACCGGCCCTCGAGCTCGTCCTTGAGCCCCCAGAAGATCCGCTTGGCCCGCCGGCGATGCGCGAGCACGGCGCGCTGTACCCGGCGGGTCGAGAGCCGCCGTCCGCCGGGCGGGTCGAGTCGCAGGAAGTACTGGACCCGAACCCCGTCCCGGTCAGGCTGCAACCACACCTCCATCGATCCCGTCACTGTCCCGCGCACGAACCAGCGCACGCCCTGCGCCCCACGCAGGCGGTCGACGACGAGATCGAGATCGGGCCACCAGCGGCGCCAGTTCGCCGGATCGGCGACGCTCGCGGCCACCCGCTGCGGGCTGGCCGCTACCCACGTCTCGTCGACGACGTCCACCTGGGGCATGGCGTTACGATTCCATGTCAGGCCCGTCGCCTCGCCGCGTCGGGAGGAACTCGGCTAGCGTGGCGCGGCACACCGGCTCGACGCTCGCAGAGAGGACGCGGACGAGTGCGCGAACTGACATCTCCCAGCAAGGCGCCGAACCCCAGCCAGAACAACACGGCCGACTACGTCTACGCGAACGCCGCCGCCTTCCCCGATCGCGTCATGATCCGGCGCCGCATCGACGGCGAGTGGCGCGACGTCACGTGCGCCCAGTTCGCCGCCGAGGTGCTCAGCCTGGCCAAGGGGCTGATCGCCGCCGGCACCGAGGCCGGCGACCGGGTGGCGCTCATGAGCAAGACCCGCTACGAGTGGACGCTGATCGACTTCGCCGTGCTGAGCATCGGCGCGGTCGTCGTGCCGATCTACGAGACGTCCAGCGCCGAGCAGGTCGAGTGGATCCTGTCCGACTCCCAGGCGAAGGCGATCTTCGTCGAGACCGAGGCGCACCGGGCGATCGTCGAGTCGGTGCGTGATTCGGCGGCCGACGGGCTGCACGTCTGGACGATCGAGGCGGGCGCGATCGGCACCGTGAGCTCCGGCGGCGCCGAGATCAGCGACGACCAGGTGCACAAGCGCCGCGAGGCGGTAACGCTCGACGACCTGGCCTCGATCCTCTACACGTCCGGCACGACCGGGCGGCCCAAGGGCTGCCAGCTGCGGCACCTGAACTTCGTCACCGAGGTGGACGAAGTCACCACCGAACTGCACCGGCTATTCAACGCGGAGACCTCGACGCTGCTGTTCCTGCCGATCGCGCACGTCTTCGGCCGGGTCATCGAGATCGGCGCCATCGCCAGTGGCTGCGTCCTGGGACACACCGCCGACGTCAAGAACCTGCTCCCCGACCTCGCCGCGTTCCGGCCCACGTTCGTGCTGAGCGTGCCGCGCGTGTTCGAGAAGGTCTACAACACCGCCAAGCAGCGCGCGCACGCCGACGGCAAGGGCAAGATCTTCGATCTCGCCGAGCGGGTGGCCATCCGGTATTCGGAGGCCCTCGAGCGTGGCTCGGTGCCGTTGCCGCTCCGGCTGCAGCACGCCGTGTTCGACAAGCTCGTCTACGGCAAGCTGCGGGCCGCCCTCGGCGGGCAGTGCATCGGCGCGATCTCCGGCGGGGCGCCGTTGGGCGCGCGGCTGGGCCACTTCTTCCGCGGCGTCGGCATCACGATCTACGAGGGCTACGGGCTGACCGAGACGACCGCCGGCATTTGCGTCAACCGTCCGGACGCGCTGCGCATCGGCACGGTCGGCAGGCCCGTCGGCGGCGCCACCGCGCGCGTCCACCTCGGAGGCCATCGACGCCGAGGGCTGGTTCCACAGCGGCGACATCGGCGAGATCGACGACGACGGATTCGTGAAGATCACCGGCCGCAAGAAGGAGCTGATCGTCACCGCGGCCGGCAAGAACGTCGCGCCGGCTGTGCTCGAGGACCGTGTCCGGGCCCATTGGCTGGTGAGCCAGTGCCTGGTCGTCGGCGACCGGCAGCCGTTCATCGCCGCACTGATCACCATCGATCAGGATGCTCTGCCCACCTGGCTCGACCAGGCCGGCCGGCCGGCCGACACCGACCTCGCCGACGTCGTCGACGATCCGGCCCTGCTCGCCGTGATTCAGGAGGCGATCGACGACGCGAACAAGGCGGTCAGCCGGGCGGAGGCGATCCGCAAGTTCACGATCCTGCCCTTCGACTGGACGGAGGCCACCGGCCAGCTGACACCGTCGATGAAGCTCAAGCGCAACGTCGTGCAGAAGGAGTGCGCCTCCGAGATCGCCGCCTTGTACGGCTAAGCGTCGAGCAGCTCACGCAGCTGGGACGCGATGAGGTCCCACCGCCAGTCGCGCTGCACCCACTGCCGGCCGGCCTCGCCGAACTTCGCCCGCAGCCGCGGGTCATCGAGCAGCTCGGCTGTACGATCCGCGACCGCTGCGATGTTCCGCCCGTCGACCAGGTAGCCGGTCTCGCCGTCGCGCACCGCCTCGGGGGCGCCCCCCGAATCGCCTACGACGACGGGCAGTCCGAGCGCCGACGCCTCGAGGTAGACGATGCCGAGCCCCTCGACGTCCAAGCCGCGGCGCCGGGTCCGGCACGGCATGGCGAACACGTCACCAGCGGCGTAGTGGCCCGAACGCCGGGGCCAGGCGGCGGCGGAAGTACTCGCTCAGGTACGTCACCACGTCGCAGTGGCGGCCGATGTGCCGCAGCGCCTGGCGCGCACCCGGCACCATGGCCCAGCCGGCCTCGTGCCCGTGCGTGGTGGCGGCGATGCGCTCGGCGCCGGACTGCCGCAGCGCCGGGGCCAGCAGGGCCAGCGGGGCGGCGGCGCCGAACCACACCGCCGTGGTGCCGTGCGCACGCGCGGTGGCGACGATGCGACGGCGGGCGGACGGGGTCGGCAGCAGCAGGCCCCCGGGATGGCGGATCACCGGGAACGGCTGGGCCGCGTCGAACCCGGCCGCGCCGTCGTGGTCCGAGGCGTAAACCACGACCGAGCCGGCCGGCTGTCGGATCGCCACCTCGTGCACGAACGACTGGATGCCGCCCCGCCGGGGCGGATAGTCGTTGGTGACGATCAACGTGCGCCTGACTCTCACCGCACGGCTCATCGCAGCTCGGTTCGCAGGTACTGGCGCCAGCGCGCGGTGAACTGCGCCGACGTCATGTGCACGACGGTACGCAGCGCGCTGTCGACCGCCGCAGCGGGCGTTCCGACGGACGCGGCAACCAGGTGGTAGAGGCGCACCAGGCCTGGCTGCCCGGCGATGGCCGCGATCAGCCGGCAGGCGAGCCAGGCCTGCTCGTAGATCGGCGGCAGCTGGGTACCGCGGTTGGCGAAGTCGCCGTCCGTCGGCAGCGCCGCCGGGAGCCTGCCGGCCCGCACCTGCGCGGCCAGCTCGCCGGCCGCCACGGCCACCGGCTGCCCGCTGTCGAGGTTGCCGACGTACTCGGCGAGCCCCTCGACCAGCCAGGTCGGCATCGCATCGCTCGTCACCGACCAGGCCGCGACGTGCGTGACCTCGTGCCGCACGACGATGCGCAACCCCAGCGGGCTGAGCCGAGCCTGCGCGTCCGGGTCGAGCACGACTCGCAGCCCCGTAGCTGGATTGCTCGGGTCGCCAACGGTCTGCGCGGCCACGTCCGGACCGGCCGGGCCGCCCAGCGAAGCCTGCAACTCCGCCGGCGTGTCGGGCACGAACACCGCGACCTCCCGAGCCCAGCCGGGCCCCCACACCGCGGTCACTGCCTCGACGGCGGAGTCGACCATCGACGCGAGGCCCGCTACCCGCGTCGCGAACGCCGGGTGCGCGAGGACCAGGCAGGCCGCACCGCGGTACGCGCCGACCGGCCCGAAGTCCCAGGGGCCGTGCCAGCTCTGTCCGCCCTGGTCGGCCAGGTCGGAGTCGCCGGCGATGCGCACGTGTCCCGAGCGGCGCACGAACGTGAGCCAGATGTCGTGCTCGGTCGGTGCCGGGTCGATGCCCCGTAGCCGATAGGAGAACGCGACCCGGGCGATCAGCACCGGGGCGTGATGGCGCGCCGCCGCCTCGCTCAGGACGCTGCCCCCGGTGACCGGCGCGGAGATCCGGTACGACCAGGCGGCGAGCGGCACGGCCGCGAGGTTGTCGAACATGGCCGTCTGCGCACTGCGGTACGCGGACGCCGTCGTGCTGCGGTCCAGGTCGGCGACGAAGGCGCTGCGATCGCGGCCCAGGACGTCCGCGCCGTGGCGATCGAGCATCGCCTGCACCGCGCCGACCGACGGTGCGCCCCGGCCGGATCCGGCGGAGGTCGATGCCGCCGGTTCCGACTTCGCAACCCCGTGTGGCGACGAGGACGTCGACACGAGCACGAGCGCGGCCGTCGCCGCCAGGCCGAGCGCCACGCACAGAGCTGGAATCATCAGCCGGCGCAGACGAGACAGCGGGGCGGGCCCGTTTCCGGGACCCGCCCCGCTGGCGTCGAGGGGAGCAGCTGTCACGTGAGCCGCGTCGCGCCCGCCCAGTCCTGCATGTCCTGGGACGGATGCACGTACCGGACGCCCAGCGCCTCGTCGGCCGCCGAGACCGCCAGGTCGGGGCCGACGTAGATCTCGACGTGGCTGATCGGCTGATACAGGAAGATCAGGTCACCGGGGAGCAGTTCGTTGTACGAGACGTGCCGGCCGTAGTTGTACTGCGCGGAGGCCAGGTGCGGCAGGCTCACGCCGCCCTGTGCCCACGCGGCCATGGTCAGCCCGGAGCAGTCGTAGGCGTCCGGCCCGGCGGCGGCGAAGACGTACGGGTAGCCGACCTTGGCCACTGCGAAGTCGACGGCCCGCTGCGCCGCGGCGGTCGGCGCCTTGCCGACGCCGATCGAACCTACCGCCGGCGGCACCGTGCCGTTGTTCGTGTAGGTCTCCTGTTGCGCGGCGGTCAACGTGGCGAGCAGGTCTTTGAACTTTTTCGTGTCGGCTTCGATCTGCTTCCGCTGCTTGTCCAGCGCGGCGGCTTTCGTCTGCGAGGCGGCGAGCAGCTTCGACGCCTTCTTCTGCGCCGTCCGGGCGAGCGTATGGATGGCGTTGATCTGCGACACGATCTCGGCCCGGTGCGCCGAGATGAGGTTCAGCGTGCTGAGCGTGTCGAGGTAGCTCTGCCCGTCCTTGCTCGTGAGCAGGGCACCCGCGTGGCTGAACGACGCGGACTCGTATTCCGCGGTGACCGTCTGGCGGAGGCGGGCGCGGGCCTTGTCGAAGTCGGTGGCCGCGGTGAGCGCCTCGCGCTGGGCGGCGTCGGCGGCCTTCTGCTGGGACTTCACCTCGGCAGTGGCCTTGTTGAACTGCTCGGCCAGAACTTCGTTCTGCTTGGCGAGCTTGTCCAGTTTGGCAGTCACTTCGGCGACGGTCGGCTGCCCGGGCGTTGCGCCCGCGATGTGCGGCAGCACGACTGCGGCAGCTCCGACGAGAGCGGCCAGTGCGGCACCGGCGAGAAGCGATCGAACACGGCTGGGGATCCGAGTCAACGCCACGGTCGGCGGAACTCCGTTTCTTCCTCGTACCGCCTACCGAGTTAGCTGACGGGTTCGGGCCGGAAGATGCCCTACGGTGCGGGGTCCCACCGCGACGAGTCGCAGTGCGTTCCCGAACCGATTCACCCCAAGGAACTCGTGGGTCCCCGGTTCACCGACGCCGATCACTCTGCCCCGCAACAGAGCTCCGACGCCGAGGCGATTCGGCGGTGACCTTCCGGTGACTCCCGGTGTGGGTGCCAGTGGGCCGCAAGGTCGCGGAAAGGTTACGGGATACCCGCGCGCGCAGCAACGAGGGGGGTCACCTCAATTCGGGAGGCCGCTTACGCGATCTCACGGTGCGTGACATCTGCCTCCGGAACGAGTCGTAACGGGGGCACCAGGCCCTGTGCCGCTAGGACCCGCACCGCCACGTGTTCGGCCTCGTCGAAGTCCACCGACGCCTGGGATTTGTCCAGCAATACGGTGACAACGCAGTCACCGCAGGCGACCTCGCGCACCCGGCACGCCGCACAGTCGATCAACACGTCCACGCCTCCTGTCGTTTGCTCGACGTTCTCGTGCGCAGGCTAGAAAGACATGCCGACAATTTCTTCGCTCGGCGTGTCACGGCAAATCCGACCGGGTGATCAGCACCGCGCGATCGACGTGCGTCACGCGCCGATGATCAGCAGCGCGCGGTCGACGTGCGTCACGCCCGGCCGAACCGGGCGAGCAACACCGCCGAGTCCGCGGTCCACGCCCCGGCCCGCCCGGCATCCAGCGCCACCTGTCGATCGGACGACACGACCAGCAACGGCCGCCCCGCGGGCTCCGCGTCCACGAGACGGCGGATCAGGTCGTCGGCGATCTCATCCGGCGCGCTGAACAGCACCCGCACCCCCCGCGGCGCCGGCGGCATCGAGGGCGGGCGCTGGCCGCCGTCGAAGGCGACTGTGATCTCCACGCCGGAACGGGACGCCACCGCCGCGAGCGAACTCACGAGCCGGACCCGCTGGTCGGCGAGCGGCAGCTCCCCGTATCCCGTCTTGGTGACGTTGTAGCCGTCGACGATCAGGTGGGCGTTGGGCAGCGCGAGCAGTGCGTCCAGCGCCGCCGGATCGGACACCACCCGGCGCCGGGCGGACGCCTCGGCCGAGGGCACCGTGTCAGCGGGGCGCAACGTCGGCGCGGGCAGCGACAGTTCACGCCGGATTCCCGCCGCCGCCTCGGTGAGCGTGTCCACCAGCAGCCCCAGGCGCGCGTCGTCGAGGTCGCGCTCGGTGCGCGCACCCCGCCGGGCCGCCTCGAGCGCGCGCTCGAGCTCGCTGATGCGTCCGCGCAGGCGCCGTGTCTCCAGGTCACGGGCGGCCTCCGCCGCATCGGCGCGACCGGTCGCCTCGGCTGCCGCCGCCTCGGCTTCGTCGCGGGCCCGCTGTGCCGTGCGCAGCTCGCCGGTCCGGGCCCGCAACTGCTTGCGCAACTCGGCGATCTCGGACTCCGCCGCCGCGGCCACGTCGGCTGCGGCCGCTCGGCCCTGGGCCGCCTCGGCCCGCAGCCGCGCCTTGAGTTCGGCCACCTGATTGCGCAGCTGCGCGACCTCCGCCGCGCTTGCCCGGCTGCCGGCGTGTTCGCGTTCGGCGGCGTGCCGCGCGTTCGCCTCCGCGATGATGCCCGGCCAGCCGTCGGGGCGCAGCAGGTAGGCCACGACGGCGGTATCGACCGGGTCGGACGCGGCTGTCGAGTCGCCGGCCCGGACGGCCTCGGCAAGCTGCGGCAACGCATCGGCGACGGCATCTGCGACCCGCCCCCGGAACGCCTCGTCGGCGTCCAGCGCGGCGGCGAGCTGGGTGCCGCCGAGCCGCACCCGCTTGGTCGGCGTGAACCGTGCCACCGGCCGCAGCACGACGGGCAGCTCGTCCGGCGACAGCCGACCCACCAGGTCGGCAGCGATCGCGACGAGCTGCTGACGGGCAGCCTCGCTCAACACGACGGCGTCGTCGTGGTCGTGCGGCTGCGGGACGGCCATGCCGCGAAGGTTACGACGCCACTCTTGCGCGCGGTGTCGCGTTTCCGTCAGACCCTGGCCCTACCGTCCAGTGCGTGAGTGTCGCGCCGAGCGAGATCATGCTGCAGGCGAGCTTCGACGAGCTCGACGAGCCGCTGCGCGACACCACGTTCACGGTGGTCGATCTCGAGACGACCGGAGGCGCCGCCGGGTCGGACTCGATCACCGAGATCGGCGCGGTGAAGGTCCGCACCGGGGAGGTGGTCGGCGAGTTCCAGACCCTGGTCGACCCGTGCCGGTCCATCGATCCGTTCGTCAGCGTGCTCACCGGCATCACCGACGCGATGGTGCACACGGCGCCGCACATCGAGGCGGTGTTGCCGTCGTTTCTCGAGTTCGCGCGGGGCAGCGTCCTGGTGGCCCACAACGCACCGTTCGACGTGGGCTTCCTGCGCACCGCCTGCTCGGCGCTCGGGGCGCCGTGGCCGAAGTTCGCGGTGATCGACACCGCCGTGCTCGCCCGGCGCGTGCTCACCCGCGACGAGGTGCCCAACTGCAAGCTCGCCACGCTGGCGGTGTTCTTCCGGGCGGGCACCCAGCCGGTGCACCGCGCACTCGCCGACGCCCGGGCGACGGTCGACGTGCTGCACGGCCTGCTCGACCGGGTGGGCAACCTGGGCGTGCAGTCGCTGCCTGAGCTGAAGGCGTTCACCGCGCAGGTCTCCGACGCCCAGCGGCGCAAGCGGCACCTGGCCGACCACCTGCCCTCCCGGCCGGGCGTGTACGTGTTCCGCGACGCGCAGGGCCAGCCGCTGTACGTCGGTACCAGCCGCGATCTGCGGGCACGCGTCCGCCAGTACTTCGTCGCCAGCGAGACCCGCACCCGGATGGGCGAGATGATCGGGTTGGCCGAGCGGGTCGATCCGATCGAGTGCGCGCACCCGCTCGAGGCCCAGGTGCGCGAGCTCCGCCTGATCGCCGCGTACAAACCGCGTTACAACCGGCGGTCGAAGTTCCCCGAACGCGCGATGTGGCTCAAGCTCACCGACGAGGCGTTTCCCCGGCTGTCGATCGTGCACGAGCGCCGCGACGACGGCGCCTCCTACCTGGGCCCGCTGCGCACGCGCCGCCAGGCCGAGTCGGTCCGGGACGCGATTCACGACGCGGTGCCGCTACGCCAGTGCAGCGACCGGCTGTCGCTGCGGCGGTTCGTCCGGGCCGCCTGCGCGCTCGCCGGCATCGGGCGCTGCTCGGCGCCCTGCGAAAGCCGCGAGCCACGCCCGTACGCCGAGCTGGTCGAGGTCGTGCGCACCGCCTGGTCCGGCGACGTGCGGCCGCTGATCGATCCGCTGCGCGAACGGCTCGCCCGGCTGTCCCACGAACAGCGCTTCGAGCACGCCGCCGTAGTGCGCGACCGCGTCGCCTCGGTGGTGCGGGCCTGCGCGCGGATGCAGCGACTGGACGCCCTGACGTCGATCGCCGAGCTCGTGGCGGCGTACCCGGACGGTGCCGGCGGCTGGCAGATCTCCGTCGTCCGGTACGGGCGGCTGGCCGCCGCCGGAGTGGCCCCGCGAGGCACACCGCCGTGGCCGGTCGTCGATGCGCTGCGGGCCACCGCCGAGGTCGTCACGCCGCGCCCCGGCCCGCTGCGAGCGGCGCTGGCCGAAGAGACCGAGTGCATCCTGCGCTGGCTCGAACAGCCCGGCGCCCGACTGGTCGACACCTCGAAGCCCTGGACGATGCCGGCGTTCGGCGCCGGCGGCCTGCGCGCGTTTCTCGGCAGCGATGCCGCCCGATTCGCCGCCGACCCGTTCGCCGACCGGCGCCGGCTGCCCATGACGCACCGCCCGGCGCGCGCGTCGCCCTGAGCGGCCGGGGCCAGCGACGCCCGCCCGCGCGCCTCCCCTGAGCGTGGCCGCCTACGATGAGCGGCGTGATCACCGCGATCGTGATGGTGGCCGTCGAGGCCGACAAGATCCCCGAGGTGGCGCAGCAGATCGCCGACCTGGACGGCGTGAGCGAGGTCTACTCGGTGGCCGGCGACGTCGACTTGATCGCCGTGGTGCGGGTACGCGAGTTCGAGCAGGTCGCGGAAGTGATCGCCGGGCGGCTGTCCAAGGTCGAGGGCGTGCTGCACACCGATACGCACATCGCGTTCCGGGCGTACTCGCGACACGACCTCGACGCCGCGTTCTCGATCGGCGTCGAGTCGGCCGACTGAATTCTCCCAGTCGCCGGATTCTCGCAGTCACCGGATTCTCCCAGTCACCGGCCGAGTTGTTCGACCGTCAGCCTGCGACAGCGCGCCCGCGGTCGAACAACTTCGAGCAACGGTCACCCGGACGGGCGCACGCGGCGGCTGACGGCTACCCAGCGGGCGAGCAGGTCGGCGGCGGCGCCCGAGTCGACGGACCGCCTCGCCTCCTCGATGCCCTTGGCGATCAGACGGTCCAGGGCGGACGATGCGTCGATGCCGTCGTAGACCGCGATCGCGGCGCCGGCGTTGAGCAGCACGGCGTCGCGAGCGCCGGCGCCGCGTCCGGCCAACACCTCGCGCACCACCGCGGCGTTGTAGGCACGGTCGGCGCCGCGCAGGTCGTCGGGCGTCGTGACGGCGAGATCGAACGCTCGCGGGTCGACGACCGTCTCGCGCACCGCGCCGGCCGTTGCCACCCACATGCTCGACGTCGTGGTGGTCGTGAGCTCGTCCAGCCCGTCGTCCCCGCGGAACACCAGCGCCGTGTCGCCGCGGCGGGCGAACACCTCGGCCATCAGCGGCGCCATGCGTCGATCGGCGCAACCCACCGCCGACGCGCCCGGCCGGGCCGGGTTGGTCAACGGGCCGAGCACGTTGAACACCGTCGGCACGCCGATCTCGCGTCGCGGCGGGCCGGCGTGGCGCATCCCGGGGTGGAACACCGGCGCGAAACAGAACCCGATGCCGACCTCGGAGACGGTCGCCGCCACACCGGGCGCGGGAAGGTCGATCACCACGCCGAGCTCTTCCAGGACGTCGGCCGAGCCGCACCGCGAGGACGCGCTGCGGTTGCCGTGCTTGACGACGCGCCGCCCCGAGCCGGCCACGACCAGCGCGGCCATCGTCGTGATGTTCACCGTGTGCGCCAGATCGCCGCCGGTGCCGACGATGTCGACCGCCGGCGCGTCCACCGGCACGGGTGTCGCCCGGGTGCGCATCGTCTCGACCAGGCCGGTCAGTTCGTCGGTCGTCTCGCCTTTGGCCCGCAGCAGCACGACGAAGGCGGCCAGTTGGGCCGGCGTCGCCTCGCCGGCCATGATCTCGTCCATCGCCCATGCGGTGGCTGTCGCCGGAAGCGACTCACCGCGCATCAGCGCGCCGAGCACGCCGGGCCAGGTAGTCACCGCACGACCCGCCTCAACATGCTCACCGCAGCGCCCTCCTCGACGCCCTCACCGCACGACGGGGATGCCCGAGATCCGCTTGCGCAGCTGCTCGGCCACCACTTCGGCCGCGGCCACCGGATCCAGCGGCTGCCTGATCACGCCGTCGGCCAGCGACCAGCTGGCGAGCCAGCCGTCGTCCTTGCGCGCGATGAGCACGAGGATCGGCGGACAGTCGTCGATCTCGTACTTGAACTGCCGCGCCAGCCCCATGCCCCCCGTCGGCTGCGCCTCGCCGTCGAGGATCACCAGATCGATCTCGCCGAGGTCGATCTGCTCGACGACCGCGGCGCTCGTCGTGCACTGGATCCAGTCGATGCGCGGCACGTCGGGCGCCGGTCGCCGCCCCACCGCGGTGCGCACCGCGGCACGCACCTCGGGCTGGTTGCTGTAGACGATGACCGTGGCCGTTTCGCTGGTCTGCGCGGACATGCCGGCATGGTATCGACGACCGGTGCGTGGCCCCTCGCGTCGGTCCGCGATTGCGGCGCGACACGCCCACCCCGCCGACTCCACCCGGCACGGACACCGCAATAATGCGATCCGTGACCTCGACCGCCAGCCCGCCGCGCTTCGAGTCCAGCCGGGTGCACTCGCTGACGCGCCCGAACCTGGTCAGCGTCGGCACGATCGTCTGGCTGTCGAGCGAGCTGATGTTCTTCGCCGGGCTGTTCGCCATGTACTTCACGGTGCGTTCCGTGCACTCGAACAACTGGCCGATGTGCCTCACCGCGCGGGAGCCGAACGGGCACTGCGGCGAGCCGATCAACCTCGACCTGTGGCACGGCGTCCCGGCGTACGCGCTGCCGTTCACGATCGTCCTCGTGGCGTCGAGCTTCACCTGCCAGTGGGGCGTGTTCGCCGCCGAGAAGGGCGACGTCTTCAAGCTGCGCCGGTGGTTCACGATCACGTTCGTGATGGGCCTGATCTTCGTCCTCGGACAGGCGAACGAGTATCGGATGCAGGTCGGCGACGGCAACACGATCTCCAAGACCGGCTACGGGTCGGTGTTCTACCTGACCACCGGATTCCACGGCCTGCATGTGATCGGCGGCCTGATCGCGTTCGTCTTCTACCTGATCCGAACGACGCTGGGCCGGTTCACGCCGGCGCAGGCCACCGCGGCGATCGTGGTCTCGTACTACTGGCACTTCGTCGACGTGGTGTGGGTCGGCCTGTTCGCGACGATCTACCTCATCCGATGAGAGGGGACGGCCGCGTGAGCGACGACGTGGACGAACTGGGCTTCGAGCCGGCCGTCTCGGCCACCGGTGCCGAGTCCACGCCCGCGCCGAGGAAGAAGGGTGTCCGGGGCCGGCGCGGCTGGCGGCGCCGCCTCACCAGCGCGGTCATGCTCGTGATCGTGCTGGCCGGGTTGGCCGGTGCGTACACGCTGTTCGCCAGCTCGTCAGCGGCGAACGACACGCGGACCAGCCAGCAGGACGTCGACGCCGGCCGCCAGCTCTACAACACCAGCTGCATCACCTGCCACGGCGCCAACCTGCAGGGCGTCACGGACCGCGGGCCGTCCCTGATCGGTGTCGGATCGGCTGCCGTCTACTTCCAGGTCAGCACCGGCCGGATGCCCGCCGCGGGCCAGGGCGGCAGCCA
>WNGE01006338.1_pt1 | contig 13180 bp, 9 predicted proteins | sample 5400651 | NCBI WGS metagenome assembly WNGE01 (sample SAMN13153370, study PRJNA577476) | soil metagenome | isolation source: 60 cm soil or saprolite under grassland replicate 2 | place: USA:California | collected 2016-06-15 | reverse complement strand
TTCCATGGCTAACTCGCATTTTCCATAGCGAAAACTGGTTTCAATTTGCCATCGTCTCTTATACAGAAAAACAATCTCCCATGCTTGTGTTTCTGTTTTTACTGGCTCATTGGTAATCAGATAGCATACCTTTTGCTTCACTCTGACTTTGACGCAATACAGTGGGTATGCATAACTTGCATGCCAGACCGATGTCCACCAAATATCGCAGGGCATTTTTTCACCGGTATGCACATCAAATATCAGCTTGTGAGCCAGATACTTTTTCCCACGTCCAATTTGCCATAATTTCTTTTCTTCTCCTTTCAGATCGAAAAAATTATGCTTTTTTATCCAACGAATCACAAATTTTACCTTCAATGTCTGAAGAAATTGTATCCACGGACCTGACGCATATCCACGATCAAAAATGTGAATGAGGATATCACCCCACTTCCTGACACATTTTCTTATCATTTCTTCTTCTTGTTTTCTCGTCTTTGTTGCATAATCACCTTTTGTTGTCCACCAACTCATCAAGGCTATTTTTGGAATTCCTTCTAATCCTGCAATTAATGCGCCTGTCCAATGCATTCCTGTCACCAGAATAGGTCGTACTGCTGGCATGTTAAAAACATGCCCTTTTCTTGAACGATTCAGTCGTTTTGCTTTACTCGATACCACCGGACATAATCCTTCTGCTCTACTACTTTCAGGCTTTTCTACTACACTCCCATCCCATATACAGAGGACTCTTTTCCCGAGATCTTTCAGCCTTTTCACCTCTTTATCCGCTTCTTCTGCTAAATACTGATCAATATGAAATACACTCCATTTTATGGATCGAATGAGATTACTTATCCTTTTGGTGCCTGCCGCAGCACTGACTGATAATCCTTGATAGCCATCCATATACGAACCTAATTCGCTCAGTAGTAATCCTTGTTTGTTATTCCTGAAACGAACAATAGCAACGCAACATTGCACCAATGTTCGCACAAGCCTCTTATCAAGAAACGTATCGAGGACTTGTAAGAGTGGTAAAAGAAATAATTCAAGCTCACGCGCTATTTCCTGCGAAGCTTTCTGCGGATCTTGTTCATTTTCTTGAAGTATGTCATACTTGGACTGCATCGATGTCAAAGACCTCCTGGCTCTGCCTGTCGTTTTCATTTTCAACAGTCTAGCTCAGGAGGTCTGTTTTGCCTAGCCCTCACTTTTCCGGGTTTCCCAGCTCTTTGCTGCTAGAAACGTTCCTCGAAAATTCGATACCGTTGGCGAATTGATAGAAGCATAGTTAGGCAACCTTCTCAGGTGCAAGAGCGGCAAAATGAGATGTTCTTGTTTTCTCCGTTTTTGCACCAGCAAGGAAATCATCGATGCGAATGCAATTGATAGCGGCTGCAGTAAGAAAATGCTGTAATCCCGTCTTTTCTAGACCAATATAACGAGCTCTTCGCAAACCTAAAGCACGCACACCTTGGGAATGTGTCCCTTCAATCCCTGATCGTGCTGCATACATCGCACGAAACTCGTGGGTTTCTTGCTGTTGGCGTGCCTCTTGCAACTGCAGAAATTCTTCTTTTGAGCGGATGGTTAACAATCTGGGAGCATCTGGTGAGCGAGTACAGTCTGATCGAGCAGGGCAATGCTGACAGGTGTGCCGATCAAAGCGAATGGAGATGTTGGGATGCCCATGCTGATCAGTCCTTTCCCTCCAATAGACACTCTTGCTGCCTTGTGGACAAGTCGCCTCTTGTGCTTGCCAATCGAGAGAAAATCCTGATCGGTCATAGCCTTGTCCGGCTTTGGCCTGCCACTGATTATTCCGACTGATTGGCCCGAGCAACACGATCGCATGGGCTTGGCGGCTCTCCACAATTGCCCCTGCATCGACATAGCCCTCATCGACCAAATGGGTGTGGGGAAGCAAATCACGACGTGCTAACTCTTGATGCACGTGTTGTGTTTGTTGCATATCGGTCGTCGTCGCATCGGCTGTCTGAACGCAAGTGATCAGATGGGGTAACTGCTCATCACATGTCTCCGTGAAATGGACTTTGTACCCATACCATGTGAGATCTCGTTTCTGGCCAAAGTGGGCTTGTGGATCATACGGCGAGCGGATGGTGCGGTGAGCCGGGGGTAAGTCATCTTTATTGCGCAAGCGCAGAGACCCTTCCTCCCAGAAAAATTGTTGCACCCACATCTGCCGCAACAATTGCACTTGGGGAAGTTGAGAGAGATGAGAAGGGGTTTCCTGCTGATAGAGCGCTGTGAGCAGTTGTGAGCCATCACGCCCGACTTGTTCCATGAAAGCTTCTTTTTCCCCTTTGGCAATTCCTAACCTCCACAGTTCGACCCGACGGCTATATCGCTCAAACCAGTCTGCTGGAACCCACTGTCGCAGCCAATCTGGGTCCTGGCTTGCCACCTCATTGAGAGCTGCACGCAGTGTCTCCCCAAGCAATTCTGCGCGATGAAAGAGGTGGACGGCAGCCAGCACATGGGTGGAATCGGTGCGTTGGATGCCGCGTTTTTTGATGTAGCCTTGCTCGCTCAGCTTAGCCACCAGCAGGGTAAAGAGACGATGTTCTGCCTCATGCTCAATCAGGCGCTGGCGAAATTCGCAGAGCACGCTGAAATCGAAGCCTGAATCGGTCAGTTCCAGCCCCAGCAAATATTTGAGATCCATCCGAGCTCTGACAGCATTTGCCGCTTGTCGATCAGTCAACTCCTCTATATATTGCACGATACAGACCAGTCCTAACCTCCAAGGCGCTTCTGCTGGTTGTCCTTGTTGAGCAAACAGATCGGCAAACTCGCTATCATTGAAAATGGTCCCGAGCTCATCTCGCAAACGCATATAGCGATTCCCTTTGGGAAACGAGGCTTTTGCTACACGAACTGTTTCTTCTGGAACTGCTCCTATTTCTTCTCTGCGCAATGACATCGTTTTTCTCTCCTTTTGCTTACTCCTTCTTCCTGGTCAACACCTCCTTTTTTCAGTGTAGCTGATGTCCTTCCTTCCGTCTAGACCTCCTACCAATTCGCCAACGGTATCAAAATTCGGGATGACTCATAACTAGCAAGAGTTTTTGATTACTGGTTATTCACGAAACTTCATCCTCTCAGACAAAAGCTTCCGCAAAAGCACGCGTTCGAGATTGGCAAGTACCTGGTGACGAATATCGAATATGCTCGCTTTGTTGAGGCTACCGGGTATCGCGTCCCTGAATACTGGGTGGAAGGAACTTATCCAACAGAAAAAGCAACACATCCGGTAACAGGTATAACACCTAAGGATGCAAATGCGTATTGTAAATGGTTGAGTCAAGAAACCGGAAAAAGCTATCGGCTTCCAGCAGAATGGGAATGGGAGTGGGCTGCTACAGGCCCTCAGGGCGAGAGATATCCATGGGGAGACCAATTTGACAAGGATAGGTGTAATACTAAAGAGGCCGCTATTGGAGAAACAACACCAGTAGGAAGCTATCTAGCTGGTATAAACCAGTATGGCATGACTGATATGAGTGGCAATGTGTGGGAGATAACTCAGGGATATATATCATCATCATCATCATCATTATTATTATCATCATCATCATTATTATCATCATTATTATCATTATCATTATTATATATAGTAGGAGGAGCAGGAGGAGCAGGAGGAGCAGGAGCAGGAGCAGGAGCAGGAGAAAGAGTGTTAAATGTATTGCGGGGAGGCGCATTTAATACCTCATCAGATCGGGCCACTTGTTTCTTCCGAAGAGAATATTCAACTGTCATCAAAGAGATCGGTTTCCGTTGTGTAAGAGACTCGTAGAGACGGGGGCTTTTTTCTGTTCTTTCCTCCGTTATCACTCAGTATTGGTGTCAAACTTGGTGTCATCACGTAAGTTGCTAGCAAAGTGAGCAAAACAAAGCCGCCTGTGAAGGGGCTTCAGAGGCGGCTTTGTAGGTGGAGATGAGGGAGAGTCGAACTCCCTGTCCAAACGAGCCTACCGAAAAATGTACTACAGGTTTAGTCGATGTTTTTGTTTTACGCCCAGGTCTCCCACCGACAGGATTCCTTGACGCTGGCCCTCTGGTCTTAGATGGTGATTAGAAGGCGGTCCTCACCATAGCGTCCCTGTGTTTTTTGACGCCCGTACCCGGCCCCACAAGGAAAAAGCCGGACGGACGGTACGTCACTGGTTATTAAGCAGCGAGAGCGTACGAAGGTACATAGTCGTTTTTGGCAACTATTGTTTTGTCGGTTGTTTAACGAGAGTGCGTACCGACACCTCGACCTGCAATTCTCCGATCTGATCGCCTGTCGAAACCCGACATCCCCAGATGAAGAACATTACCACCAGTATTCCTATCCTGATGGACCTTTATTATAGCACACACATTGACAAATAGCAAGTCGTTATGGAGCTTTTCACACCTTGATTCTACTTAGAAATCTATCCAGGTGGACGATGGTGCGTTCATGTTGTCCCTCACCGATCTTCTGCTGTTCATCATATGCCTCGACTTTGAAGACCAGTCGGCGGCCATCGATCTCGATTAGTTTGGCTGTGGCACGTACCGTTTGTCCCAGCGGAGTGGCTGCCAGGTGGCTTACATTGATGTGTGTTCCTACCGTGACGTACCCTTTGTCCAACGCAGTTGCTACGGTGTGCCAGGATGCATTTTCCATGAGTGCAATCATCATTGGTGTCCCGAAGACTTCGACTCCTCCCGCACCAACCGCTGCCGCTGTGTTTTCGTGCACCACGGTCGTGGTAGCTTCTCCAGTCATCCCCAGTTTCAAATCCATGGCCGGATATCCTTTCTTTTGTTGCTACCACACTATGTGACATCCACCCCATGGCTCAAGCCAGGGGCTTCCCATCCTCACGAATGGGCTTTCCTGCTTCGTTGGGGATTGCCTGCCCGAGCTTTTGCCCGAGCAGGTCTTACACCCCCTCCACAGACCGATGCCGAGAGCCCCTCGGCCAGAATATTTCTTGCGGCGTTGATATCCCTGTCATGCCAGACACCACATTGAGGGCAGACCCATTCACGCACATCAAGCGGGAGGTCTTCCACAACATGCTTACAATCATGGCACGTTTTACTCGATGGATACCAACGATCGATTTTGATGAGGGTCCGTCCATACCACTGGCTCTTGTAGTCCATCTGGCGGACAAACTCACCCCATCCGACATCACTGATAGCTTTTGCCAAACAGTGATTTTTGACCATGTTTTTGACGGCCAGACTCTCGACGCAGATCACTTGATTTTTGTGAACAATGCGTGTCGAAAGTTTGTGCTGGTAGTCGCGCCTGCGGTCATTGATACGGGCATGCACGCGGGCAACCTTGCGTCGTGCTTTCTCCCTATTCTTAGAGCCCTTCTTTTTCCTGGCGTGCCGACGTTGTGCTTTCGCCAGGCGCTTCTCATCTTTGGCAGAGAACTTTGGATTGCCCACGGCTTCACCAGTGGAGAGGATCACCATCGATTTCAAGCCCAGGTCCATGCCGACTTGCGAATTGATGACTGGAAGCGGTTTGATGTCCTCTTCCACCAGCATCGAGACAAAGTAGCGGTTGGCACAATCACGGCTCACTGTGACCGAGCTGGGCTTGCATCCTTTAGGGAGATCTCGATGGAAGGTTATAGCAAGAGGCTCATCCATCTTGGCGAGGGTGAGCTGACTATTCTCCCAGGCGAAAGCGTTCGAGGCATAGGTTGCCGACTGGTTCCCCCGCTTTTTCTTGAATGTGGGATATTTGGTACGCCCTTCAAAAAAGTTCTTGTATGCTTTGTTCAGGTGGCGAAGGGATTGCTGAATGGGCACAGAGGAAACATCGTCAAGCCAGGGATATTCCTTCTTCAGGTAGGGCAACATGGCCGAGAGGTCGTTATAGGTCAGATTTTGCCTCTGTTGGAAATAAGCGTTCTTGCGAGTTGCGAGTCCCCAATTATAGACGAAGCGGCAGCATCCGAATGTTTGCGCAAGGAGACGCTTTTGTTCGTCGGTTGGATAGAACCGATAGTTATAGGCCCGCTTCTGCTTCGACATGGCCTATTTGCCTTTCTGATTCTCTACATATCCCTTGACGGTCTCAAGAGTGACTCCGCCAGTCGTGCCAACGAAATAGCTATTTGTCCACAAAGATGGAAGCTTGCGTTTAAGATCGGGGAACTCTCTACGCAACTGGTGAGAAGTCGATCCTTTGATATATCTCACCATCTTGTGAATACCGAACTGTGGATCGCATCCAACGATCAGATGCACATGGTCCGGCATGACTTCCACCTCAACAAACTCTTGCTCCCATCGTTCGACACCTTCTTGGATGAGAACTTTCAGCCGAGTATCGATGGGAGGAAGCAACTCCTTGCGCCTGTATTTGGGGCAAAACACACTATGATAGTGGCAATTGTAGATCACGTTATTGTTACTGTGAACTACTGTCTTCATGCTCAAAGCATAGCAAAGTTTAGTAGATCAGTCAAGTATCATCTATTGGTACTATGCCCCTGTGCCCAAGCCCCAAAAAAGGAAGCGGCTTGTATCCCCATAGCTGAAGCCAGGGGTTTTACGCCGCGAACTGATAACAAAACAAGGTGTCAGTGGATTCCCTGGCAGGGGTATGATTTTTACAATCTGCACATGATATGATGGTAGAAGAACAATTCTGAAACTATATGAAAGAGGTTCGTATCCTTTATGACCACCCATGTGCAACGTGTTGCTCACCGCGGCGGCTCTCGGCTGGCTCCCGAGAATACAATGGCAGCTTTTCGCAATGCCCTGACGTTACCTGTGGATGCCGTTGAGCTAGATGTGCAGATGAGTCGTGATGGACATTTAATAGTGTTTCATGACAATACTGTGGAGCGCCTGACGAATGGCGAGGGCAATATACTGGATCTCGACTTCGCAACCCTGCGCTCGCTCAACGCCGCCGCTCACTTCTCTGGCGGCTGGCCTGAACCAGAACAGATTCCTACCCTGAGCGAGGTGCTCTCCCTTGTTAAGGAACGGGCTCGCGTCTATATTGAGATCAAGACGAGCAAGCGCGATGGTGTCTATGGGCGTTACTCACATATTGCCGAAGCGGTGCTGAACGAAGTGCGTTCCGTCAGGATGCTTCATCGCGTGCTGATCATTTCGTTCGATTGGCCCATTCTGCTTCACATAAAATCACTTGAGCCACGTTTACAAACAGGTGCGATCGTCTCTAGAGAACAGTGGAATCCTGATGTGAAAGATGCCCTGCCCGAGCTGTTTCAGCATGTAAGGAAGCTTGGTTGTAGCTGGATCAATATGGATCGTGGCCTTTTTACTGACACGCTACCTGACGCGATGCATGGGCAGGGCCTGAAACTGGGACTCTGGACCGTAAATACTGTTGAGGAACTGCAACGTTTTGCTGCTGCTGAGGTGGATTCGCTGACGAGTGACAGACCTGACCTCTTTGCTCAGTTGTGAACAGCGCATAGCCACACCATACTTTTGTTTTATTCTGGCTAAATATGTGTCTGTTTTTGGTGTTTATCCGTTTTATTAGCTAGAATGGCCATGTACTATAGCCAATATTTTTGAGAAAACTGTACCCGGGCAACCGGTGTGGGTTTGAGCGTTCCCACCCAAAAACGCTCCCGCCTGCGGGCGGCTTTCTTTCCTCCCATCCCGTAAATGGAGATGGGTATTCGGAAAAGATGTTCTGTGAGCGGAGATCGTTAATTATGCAACAAACACAGATACCACCAGTTCATGAAAGTGAGCCAGAGTCGCTTGCTTCGACTTCACCGTCGCAGGAGGTCGCTCTATCGATCGTTGTTCCTGTGATGAACGAGGAGCAGAATGTACGTCTTCTGTTTGAGAAGCTGTCGGCTCAGCTCGCTCAGCTTGGGAAGAGTTATGAAGTAATCTTTGTCGATGATGGGAGTACGGATAAGACGTTCGTTGAATTGCGAAAGCTCTATGAAGAGCGTCCTGATATTGTAAAGGTCATACGCTTCCGCCGCAATTTCGGCAAGACGCCCGCGCTCGTTGCCGGGTTTAGTCGCAGTCGTGGAGAGATCGTCTTTACGATGGATGGCGATCTGCAGGATGATCCTGAGGAGATCCCCAGTTTCCTGGCCAGGTTGGATGAGGGCTATGACCTGGTGACTGGCTGGAAGTTTCCACGCCTGGATCCACTCTCGAAGACTTTTCCGTCGCGTGTCTTCAATGGCCTGGTCAATATAATGACTGGCGTACACCTGCATGATATCAATAATGGATTTAAAGCCTATCGTCGCGAGGTGATCGAGGATCCTCACTTAAAGTTGTATGGTGAGTTCCACCGTTTCGTGCCGGTGATGGCACAGTGGCGTGGCTTCCGCGTGGCGGAGATCAAGGTGCGTCACCATCCACGCAAGTTTGGCGTGTCAAAGTTTGGTGCCCGTCGTTTTGCTCGTGGCCTGGTTGATCTGCTGAATGTCCTGTTCCTGACATCGTTTTTGCGTACCCCTTTGCGTCTCTTTGGTCCGCTCGGCTTCTGGACATTCATACTGGGCATCCTGGTTGAGGTTTTTGTTATCGCACGTAAGATCTTCTTCAATCAGCAGATCCATGATCAACCGATCCTCTTTGTGGGCATCATTTTGATGATCTTTGGTATTCAGTTTATTCTAACTGGTCTGCAAAGTGAGATGATTCGTCACTATGCCTTCCAGCCTGGTGAGGAATACAGTATCAAGCAGGAACTGGATTAATGCAACAGGCGAAAAAGATTGGGAAGCGCGTACTCCAGATCGGTCTGCCGCTGGTCATATTGGGTATTGTTTTCTATTATGTGAAGCGTGACTGGGGCGAGTTAACGTCGTATAAATTTCAGTGGAACCCCGGCTGGCTGGCTCTAGCGTTCCCTGGTTTCTTATTCCAGGAATTGTCTTATGGCCTGATCTGGCGTTTTGTGCTGGCGCGTCTGGGTTCAAAGCTGGATCTGCGTACCTCTCTACGTATCTATCTGGCTTCAGAATTTGTACGCTATATTCCCGGTAACGTATGGCATGTGCTGACACGTATCTTATGGGTCAACAAATATGGCGTTTCGCGCCCCATCGCTTTTGCCAGTATAACGATTGAGCTGATTACAAAGCTAGCTGCAGGCGCGCTTGTTTTTGCCGTAAGCCTGTTGTTCTGGGGTGATCTCGGTTCTGTACGTTCACTATTTGATGGAACGCCTATTGTCGTAGGATTGGGCGCATTGACTATTCTGGCTCTGCTGGTTATTCTGCATCCTCGTGTCCTGAGCGCTCTCCTCAATACAGCCTTACGTCTACTGAAGCGCGATCCTATCGTATTGTCATTGCGCTATCATGATATTTTGCTTGTTACGTTGGCATGGTTCACAAGCTGGCTTATAGCAGGGTGTGCTTTCTATTTTCTGCTCCTGGCGCTCTGGCCACAGGCTCCGCTGCTTGCTTTGCCTATCTGTATTGGCATTTACGCTATCGCCTGGGACATTGGTTTTGTGAGTTTTATTACTCCCAGTGGCCTGGGCTTTCGCGAGGGTGCGATTGTTGGCCTGTTTGCGCTCGCTCTGCCCCTTCCTGGTGCGTTGGCTGCGATTCTGGCTGTCCTGTCGCGTCTGGTCTCTACTATTGCAGAATTGATCTGCGTGAGTATCGCCTATTTGAGCGGTGGTCGCCAGGTGCGTGCTACGCAACAGGCGCAGACAGCTATACAATCTCAGCATGATGATGAAAGCAAGAAAGAGGAAGTTGCAGTTCTTACCGCGGATACTCCAAAACACCCTGGCGTTGAAGGAGAAGCTGCAAGTGATTGATGTAACCTGGCGCAAGCGCTTCTCTGTTCTGCGCAATCGGCTCTATCTGTATCCAGTACCTGAGCCTAAGCGGCATACACGTCTCTTCTGGCTGGCAATGGGCCTTGTGACTCTGGCCGTTATCGTCTTTAGCACCTACTTTATTGTCTACTTGACGAGCATGCAGAACGCCTTTCAGACCAATGCTGAAGACATGGGGATTATGGACCAGGCGATCTGGAATACGTTGCATGGACAGATACTTCACCAGACGGTGTGCAATATTCTGCACGATACCAACTGTGTCGGTTTCAATGGCATCTCACGCTTTGCTCTACACTTCGAGCCGATTCTCTTCCCGGTTTCATTATTCTATTTGCTATGGTCCGATCCCAGGATGTTGCAGATCCTACAGGTACTCGTTGTTGCCGCAGGTGCTTATCCGGCTTTCTGGCTGGCACGTCTAAGATTGCGTAGCGAACTGGCTGCTGTTGCTATCGCTGTCCTCTATCTATTCTATCCTGCCCAACAACAGGCTACTGCGTCCGATTTCCATGCTGTGACGTTCACTGCGTCGCTCTTACTGTTCGCGCTGTATTTTATGTATACACGTCGTACAGCCTGGCTCTTTGTGTTTGCTATTCTGGCTATGGCATGCAAGGAGGAGATCGGCCTTGTCATTATTATGTTTGGGCTGTGGTCAATGGTATTCCAGCGCCGCTGGCGGAGCGCTCTGGCTCTGGTCCTGCTGGGCGCAGTATGGTTTGTCCTGGCAAGTTTTGTAATTATTCCTCATTTCAGTCCCAATGGACATCCTTTGTTGATCAGTCGCTATGACGCTGTACTTGGGAAGGGACCCATGCAGGCCATCTTCTCTATAATCGGGCATCCAAAGGCGTTTATGCATCAGTATATAGTAGAGCATGATCATCTGGCTTATCTGCGTTCACTGTTTGCTCCAGGAGGCTACCTGCCGCTTCTGGCCCCCTGGGTGCTGGTAATGGCTGTGCCTTCAATCGCTCTTAACCTGCTTAGTTCGGATATACAGCAGTATAGCGGACTTTTCCAATATAATGCGGAGATTGTGCCTGTCCTGATCTTCTCTACCATTGAGGCGCTTGTGCTCATTTTATGGGTGGCACAGTGGATTATCGCTCGTGCACGCGCTACCAATGCAGTTCAAAGCACTACTTTATCTGAACAGAGCCCTGTACCTTCTCCCTGGACAGCCGGACGCCTGGTCAATTTCGGGTTGCTTGTCGTAATGCTTGGCTTTATACTGTTCTCTGCTGTCCATTATGATGAGAGCTTTTTTGGCAAAATGCCATTTGCGAAGGATTTCCAATGGCCCACGACGTCTGCTCATGCTGATGCAGTGGAGAGCTTCATCGCTAAGATTCCTCCCGCTGCCTCGGTTTCAGCCCAGAACAAATTCGTGCCACATCTCAGTCACCGATCAACTATCTATCTCTTTCCTTATGGTACGCCTTTTGATCGCACCAGTCCAGGAGCGGCGGATAAGGCTGATTACATTTTGCTGGATATCACCGGCGATATCTATCCTTTCTATACTTCGATTGAGTACATCAATGCCGTAAAGACGATCTTATTCAGTGGACAGTACGGGGTGCTGAACGCGCAAGACGGCTACTTGCTGCTGAAACGTGGACTCCCTCAGCCAGGAATCTCGCCTTTTTCAGCGTTATCTCTTAATAAATCTGGCGGGGACCCAACGCTTAACTACCTGTTATTACCTGATCTGCCAACTAATCTGTGTTCGAGTATCTATGTTGCACCAAAAGATGCGCAGGCGCATCATCAGCTTCAAGCGACTTTCTCTGGCTCTGGTGGTGATCTCAACCTGGTTGACTTTAGTGTTGGTGCCTCTAATCCCTTTGTGCGCAGTAGTGGTATGACGGTAACCACGTACTGGCAGGTAACAAAGCCGATTACCTCCGCGTTCCAGATTGTGTTTTTGATGACAGGCAGTGATGGCAAGGAATATCTGGCCAGTACAGATGTGCCACAACTCTTCTGGTGCCAGACAAATACCTGGAAGCCCGGTACTATGGTAAAGATGACGAGCAGAGTATTTACGCTCACGAATAGTGGAGTTCCATTCGGACTAGCCCATTTGTCCATAGCGATTTTACCTCTAGTACAATCATCGGATAAAATGATGGATATGCAAGCTCGGCTCACATTGCATGTTGTAAATGCGCCCGGTACGGTTATGCCCACTCAAGGTACCAATGCACTACAGCTAAAGCCGATCAAGATTATTCCGTAATCTGCTCACGAAAATGTTAGAAGAGGTGCGTATGGTAAACCCGGCGTATATAGCAGTAAAACGAAAGAGGTTGTAGTGATGGGTATTTATTTAGGTCAACTTCCTCCAGCGGAGGTTGCTCGCCTGAAGGCTGAACTGGCTGAAACGCTGATTGCTAATTTTTGTTATCCGCGCTTTTTTGATAACCGTGTCGAAACATTGCGTATGCGACCAGTTGACCGTGCCAAACGCCAGGAAGTCTGGTTGTTCCTCAGTTCAGTCGATTTCACTTCATGGAGCCGCGTCGATCTGACATCTCCTGATTTCCAGCATCAGATAGAGCGTCTCTTTATCCAGTTTGTGCAGCGCAATCGTGCTTTTTTTGGTGAGCAGGGCCGCAGGAGGATGTCGGATGTGCGTATGCTTATCAACTCCTCGGCTGCATCGGTTGTGCAAGGATTGCGTAATCATCTCACCGGACAGCGGCAAGGGAATCCACCATTTGGAAGCCCGCGCCCGGCTGTTTCCTGGTCACAATCGAACGTTGCTGGACGGCCTGAACTGACCTGGGAGCAGATTGCTTCTGCGACGATGATGTTGCAGCAGCAAATCCAGGAACTACGTGGCGAAGTCAGGCCCGTTACTGTCAGCGAGCAGCGTCCTACCAACGGAGCGACCAGGCGTCCTGCACATCCCCAGGTGACAACAGGTACGGCAGGTAAGGTTGAGCAAGATGGCGCATCAGTTGTACAGGTACCTACCCCGGCACCTCCGAGCAATATGCCTTCGACAGTATCAAGAAATCCTGCTCCTGTGAATCCCGCTGCGTCTGTGGCTTCTGCAGCACCAACTCGGAGACAGGAGCCGCCTGTTGCTCCAGCATCTTCTGTTCCAGCCGCCTCCTCCGAGGCACCCGTTGTCTCTACGCCGCCTCCTCCGAGGCAGCCCGCACCCGGTAAAGTGAGTGGCTCATTACCACCATCTACAAGAACGAACAGCCCGTTGCTAGCAGCATCCACAAAAACGAGTGGCCCATTATCACCACCAGCTACGAAAACGGGTGCTCCGTTGCCCTCGCCTGAGACGGTACAGCCGTCCGCTACTTCTGTGCCTTCTGCACCTGTTCAGGC
>WNGE01007989.1_pt1 | contig 13185 bp, 11 predicted proteins | sample 5400651 | NCBI WGS metagenome assembly WNGE01 (sample SAMN13153370, study PRJNA577476) | soil metagenome | isolation source: 60 cm soil or saprolite under grassland replicate 2 | place: USA:California | collected 2016-06-15 | reverse complement strand
CCGGATCTCGCCTACATCATCGTGCAGCAGGGGCCCGACTCCACGACCTTTGAGGTCGTGCTTGCGTGGGGCAGCAGCAATGCGGAGGCGCCGGGAGGCGGCTTCGGCGTCCTCGGCGTCGACCGATAGGAGCCGACACTTGGCCCGCACGCTCGCCTGCGCCGTCCTGCTGAGCGTGAGCGTGCTGCTCTGGCCCGCCGCCCGGGCCGGAAGCGACGCCGCCCCCGCCCTGCCCTCGGGTGTGCCCGCGGATGAACGGGCGCGCATCGAGAACGTGCTCGCCCACGCCACCATCTCGACGCGCGTGGAGATCGAACCTTACCCTCTGCGGCTCGACGTGTTCGACTACCTGCTCAATCACCCCGATTTCGCCACCCAGGTCACCCGCGCTCTCAAGCTCGCGCGCTACCGCATCTGGACGAGCGCCGACGGTCTCAACCTGGACGACGGGTGGGGGGTCAAGGGACTGATCACGCCGTTCTACGGGGACAAGGGCCTGCGCGTCGTCTACGCGCGCGGGCGCTACGAGCAGAGCGTGCTGCCGGACATTCGCGGTCAGGCCATCATCTTCGTGCGCTACGGGGAGAGCGGTGCCGCCGCGGGCCGGCCCGCGCTCGTGACCTCCATGGAAGTCTTCGCGTGGCTCGACAGCGGCATGATCGCCAGCCTCGCCGGCTCGGTGGCCAAGGCCAAGGCGACCAGCGAGGCGCGGCACGCCCTCAAGGTTTTCTCGCGCCTGTCCAATCACCTCGCGCTGCGCGCCGACGAGGTGCTCGCCGAGCTCGCCCGCCGGCCCGAGGTCTCGCGCCCGGAGCTCGAGGAGTTCCGCCGCCTTCTCGGCCGCTAGCGACTATCGCGCGCGCAGGCTCAAGAGGTAGGGCACGCTCACCACGAGAAACGTGCCGATGGCCGCGACGACAAGAAGCAGCCGGAACCAGCCTGCCGCGAAGAGGGTGTGGGTGCTGGGGCCCATGGCAGGCCTTCGTTCCGCCGAGCTGAAGAGCGAGATGAGCGCGACGATGAGCCCCACGGACAGGATGATGACGCCGAGGGCCCGCGTTCCGAGGGGCAGACTCGGCATGTAGATGGGCAGGCGGGTGCAGATGCTTCCCGCGATGAGAAGCAGCGAGATCACCCAGCCGCGCGTGCGCCACCAGACCACCCAGGCCAGGGTGGTCCACATCACGAGCCCGCCGATATCGAGGGCGAGCCGCCACGGCCCGCAGGTTCTCAGATTGCCCTCGCATTTCACGAGCACGATGGCGAACCACACCCAGACCCACGCCACGAAGAAGACGAGGAGGACGAAGCCGAAGAGCGGCATGCGGCCGCCGAAGATCTCCGGGGCGAGGTTCCACCAGGCGCGGCCCATCATGACGGCCGCCGCCACCACGCCGACCCAGGCGAGACCGTGTGCCACGCCTTCCGCAGCGCCCAGCGCGGGCAGGCGGGCGAGCCCGATCATGGCGAAGAGGAATATCCCGACGAAGCCGATGAAGGACGCCGTCCGGTATTTGAGCAATCGTTCCGGCATGCCTCTGTCTCCTCTCAGGAAGCAGGCGCGCCGTGGCGGCCCGCGCCCCCGGCGAAGCGCGCCGCACCCTCGAAGCTCTCTCCGGAATCGATGGTCGCTTTGCCCAGCTCGTACTCGCGGGCGAAGGCGTCAGCCAGCTCCATTCCCCACGTCTCATAGACGGAGCGCCGGTCGCTCTTGACGCAGTGGGGCGGGAAGGCTGCGATGTCCCCCGCCAGCGTCTCGGCGGCCGCGCGGGCCTGTCCACGGGCCGGCCCGTCAAGATCAGGTCGAGGGCCCGGCTCATGCCGATGAGCCGCGCGAGCCGGATCGTTCCCCCGTCTACGAGGGGCACGCCCCAGCGGCGGCAGAAGACGCCAAAGGTCGCCGTCTCCTCCATCACGCGCAGATCACACCAGAGCGCCAGCTCGATCCCTCCGGCCACGGCATAGCCCGACACCGCCGCGATCACCGGCTTGGACAGCAGCATGCGTGACGGGCCCATGGGTCCGTCACCTGTCGGCTTGACCCGGCTCCCCTCGCTGCCCATGGCCTTTAGATCCGCGCCCGCGCAAAACGTTCCGCCGGCGCCCCAGAGCACAGCGGCCCGCACGCTCCCATCGGCGTCCACGGCACGGAAGGCGTCGGCGAGGTCTCGCGACGTCTGGGCATCCACGGCGTTCTTTCGTTCCGGGCGGTCGATGACGACGGTGGCGACGGCTCCCTGCCTCTCGATACGCACCGCCATGATCGCTGTCTCCTCGCCCGTCAGCGCCCCGGGGATCGTGGGCGCGCCAGGTAGGTTTCGAGCGCGGCCTCGGTGGTGAACTCCGGAGTGGTGTCCGGCACGCCAAGATAGTACACCGTCAGGCCGGAACGCCCGATACGCCAATCGACGACGCTCGCAAAGAGGTGGATCTCCCGCCGCGGCAGGTCGGCGAAGCTCGCGCGAGGTGTTTTGATGTCGATGCTCGCCCCGAGCGGCACGCCTTCGACGAGAGCGACGCGACGCTGGGTGAACGGGTCCACTCCGTCGACGGTCACGTAAGCGTAACGTCCCGCGGGATTGCTCACGCGGATGACGACCATCGTGCGCTCCTCTGCTTCGTTCTTGAGCACACCCCACACGATGCCGAGGTCCGGCTCCGTGAAGACGGAATCGGCGCCGTGCACGACGGAGCCTTGGGCAAAGAGCGGCAGAGTGAGCACGGCGAGCACGAGCGCCCCCGGGCTCACGCGGGCGCTCCGAGCACGCAGACGCCCGCGGACGGCACCTCGAGGCCGACCGCGTCCCCGGGAGCGTACGTGCCGGCGGTGCCCGCGCCATACGCCGTGACCTGCAGCGTCTCGGTTCCCACGCGCACCTGGTACTCCGCCTTCTCCCCAAGGAAGGTCCGGGACAGGACGGTGCCCGCCAGGCCGGTTCGCCCGGGCGAGAGGGTGACGGCTTCCGGGCGGACGACGAGGGTGACGGAGGCGCCGGCCGCGGGCGGCGCGCCGTCGATGGCCACGCGAAGGCGGTGACCTTGGACCTCGACCTCGATCCCCTGACCGTCGACGGCGGTCACGCGCCCGCGCAAGAGATTGGTCCGGCCGATGAATTGGGCCACAAACTCGGAAGCAGGGCGATGGTAGAGCGTCTCCGCGCTGCCCTCCTGGACAATGACGCCCTGGTGCATCACGGCGATCCGATCGGAGATGGCCATGGCCTCCTCCTGATCGTGGGTCACGTAGACCGCGGTGATGCCGAGAGCCTTTTGCAGGCGCTGGATCTCCCCGCGCATCTGCACCCGCAGCCGCGCGTCGAGGTTGGATAGCGGCTCGTCGAAGAGGAGCACGCGGGGCTTGATGACGATGGCGCGGGCCAGGGCCACCCGCTGCTGCTCGCCGCCGGAGAGCTGATGCGGCAGCTGGCGCTCGTAGCCCGCGAGGCCGACGAGGGCCAGCACCTCGCCCACCGCGGCCGCGATTGCCCCGTCGGTCTGACGCTTCACGCGGAGACCATAGGCCACGTTCTCGAAGACGCTCAGATGAGGGAAGAGGGCGTAGCTCTGAAAGACGAAGCCGATATTCCGCTCGTTGGCCATGAGGCGCGTCACGTCCTGGCCGCCGATGAAGATGCGGCCGGCGTCGGGCTCTTGGAAGCCCGCGATCATCCGGAGGGTCGTGGTCTTGCCGCAGCCGGACGGACCGAGGAGCGTGAGGAGCTCGGCGGGCCGGACCTCGAGGCTCACCTCACGGACGGCATAGACCTCGCCCTTCACGCGGTGGTCGAAGCGCTTGGACACGCCGTCGAGCCTGATGGCGACGGGATTGATCATCTCAGCCCTCGCCTCACCGGGCCCCTCGCCTCCGGCTCGGAGCCCGCTTCAGCTCGAAAATCAGCCACTGAGGATGCTCGTGACCTGGAGGCTGCCTGCCGACTGGAGACGGCGGAGCGCCCAGCTGACGCCGGCCATGACCACGAACACGATGGCCACCACCAGCACGGAGAAGGCCGCGGCGGGGCCGAGGGCGAGCTCGGTCATGTTCTCGAGGATGCGGACGGTGATGAGGGTCCAGTTGATGGAGACGAGGAAGATGGTCGCGCTGATCGCGGTCATGGAGCGGATGAAGACCACGCCGAGCCCCGCGAAGAAGGCGGGCACGATGAGAGGCATCGTCACGCGCCTGAAGGTCGTGCCGCTGCGCGCGCCCAGCCCCTGCGAGGCCTCCTCGATGCTGGGGTCGATCTGCTGGAGCAGGGCCACGGTGGCGCGGATGCCCGTGGGGCTATAGCGGAATACGTAGCAGGCCACGATGATGAGGGCGGTGCCCGTGAGGACGAGGGGCGGATCGTTGAAGGCGATGAGATACGCAATGCCGACGATGGTGCCGGGCAGGGCGTAGTTGATCATCGACACCAGCTCCATGGCGTGCCGCCCGGGGAAGCGCCGCCGCGCCACCAGATAGCCCACGAGCACGCCGAAGAGGCCGCCCAGCGGCATCCCCAGCCCCGCCACGATGAGCGTGTCGTGGATGGCCTTGAGCCCTTCCGTGAAGATCACATGATAGTGGCGCCAGGTGAGGGTGTGGTTGGCGCCGAAAGCCATCACGATGGAGGCGTAGAAGAGCAGCGCATAGAAGTAGGCGATGACGGCGGCCACAACGACACACGTGGCGAGGAGACCACGCCGCGCCCAGGGCGCCACCGTCTTGATGGCCGTGGCCGGACCTGCCTTGCCCGTGATGGTCACGTACGCGCCGCGACTGACCCAGTAGCGCTGGAGGAGGTAGACGCCGGCGGCGGGCACGAGCAGCGCGAAGGACAGCACGGCGCCGCCCTTGAAGTCGAAGAGCCCCGTGATCTGGAGATACGCCTGCGTGGGCAGGACGGGAAAGCTGTTGCCGGCGAGGATGAGCGGCGTGGCGAAGTCCGCGAGGGAGGCGGCGAACAGGAGGAGAAAGGCATTGGCGAAGCCGGGCACGGCCAAGGGCAGCGTCACCGTGCGGAAGACGCGCCAGCGCGACGAGCCCAGGGAGAACGCCATGTCCTCCACGTTGGGATCGATGGCGGCCAGGATGGGCCGGAGGGTCAGGTAGGCGATGGGGAAGTAGGTCAGGATCTCTGCGAAGCACGTGCTGGGCAACCCATACGCGCTGGCCCCCTTGATGCCGAGCAGGTGATAGGTGACGAGCCCGCGCGGCCCGAAGGAAAAGATCATGGCGATGGCCGTGGTGAAGGGGGGCGAGACGAGGGGCAGGAGGGTGGCCGCGTCGAGCGCGGCGAGCCAGCCGCGCGAGAGCCCCGAGCGCGCCGCGGTGTAGGCGAAGAGAAAGCCTAGAGCAGTTCCGCCCACCCCCACCAGCGCGGCCAGCACGAGGCTGTTGACGAAAGCCCGCCGATGATTCGGATCTCCGAGGACGCTCCAGACGTGGCCGAGGGCGAGGTGGCCGCCGTCGAAGAAGGCGATCCACGACAGACGCGCCAGCGGATAGAGGACGAAGAGAGCGAGGAGAGCCCACAGGGCAAGCACGGTCACCCAGAGGGCGGGATCGCGCCCGAGCCGCCGGCCGGCGGCGGTCATTACTGCGCGTTCAGGACCTCGCTGATCCAACGGTCCACCACGCGCTTGCGGTTGGCGCCCGCGTACGCGTCGTCGATGGGGAAGATCTTCGCGCCCTTGAGCACCTCGGCCAGGCTCGGCTCGATCTTGACCTCCGGGTTGGCGGGCACGAAGTTGATCTTGTGCTTGGCATAGAGGTTCTGCATGGCCGGGCTGGTGGCCCAGTCGATGAGCTTCTTGCCCGCCTCGGGATTCTTGGCCCCCTTGAGGAGCGCGATGGCCTCGGCCGAGGTGCCGATGCCTTCGCGCGGGAAGCTGATGACCACGTCATAGCTCTTGGCCTTGGTGTCGAGCGCGTCCACAATGAAGAAGATGCCGCCGCCCGCCTGGCCCAGGCCCACGGGCAGGGTGCCGCCCCCGCCGCTCTTCGTGTAGACCTGCACGTTCTTTCTGAGCTTCTTCATGTAGTCGAAGGCCTTGTCCTCGTTCCGGCCATTGACCTCGACGATCGAGAAGATGCGCGTCACCGCGGTGCCGGAGGTGCGCGCGTCCGCCATCTGGAGCATGCCCTTGTAGGCGGGGTTGAGCAGATCCTCCCACGAGGCGGGCGCCTTGAGATTGTTCTCCTTGAGGAACTTGGCGTTGGTCATGAAGACGAGCGGATCGTCGGCGATGGCGGTCCAGTAGCCGTCCGCCTGCTTGAAGCGGGCGGCCAGCGCGTTGAACGCCGGGGGCTTGTAGGGCTCGAAAATGCCCTCCTTGATGCCGGCGGCGAACGTCTCCACGGGACCGCCGAACAGCACGTCCACCTTGGGATTGTTCTTCTCCGCCATGACCCGCGCCAGCGCCTCCCCGGAGGAGAAGCGCACGAAGTTGACCTTGATCCCCGTCGCCTGCTCGAACTCCTGGAGCATGGGCCGCGCCCAGTTCTCCGGCCAGATGGAGTAGGCGTTGAGTTGGTCGGCAGCGGCGGCGGGCGAGGCGAGCGCGGCCAGAGCCAGGACGGCGACGGCGAGCCAGCACAGCCCCGGGCGGGGACGCGGCATGTAGACCTCCTTGTTGGCACAGGGGGAGCGGCGTCAGGCGTTGCGAGTTGCCGCGAATCTAGACCGGGCCCGCGGGACTGTCAAGGCATCCGCGTGACGCGGAGTTGGTCTCCCTCACTCGGGGACGAGCTTCTGAATCATGCCGAGGAGGGCAAATGGACTGTACGGCTTCGCGAGATAGGCGGACGCGCCGGCCTCTTTGGCGCGCTGCTCGTCGCCGCTCAGGGCAAAGGACGTGATGGCGATGATCGGGGTGTGAGCGGTCGAGGGCTCCGCGCGAAGGGCGCGGGTCGCCTCGATGCCGGAGATCTTCGGGAGCTGGACATCCATGAGAATCAGATCCGGGCGCTGCTCTCGAGCCATGGTGATGCCGGTTTCCCCGTCGGGCGCCTCGATCAGGCGGTAGGAGGTGGCGCGCAGCAGATGGCGGAGCATCTTCCGGTTCAGCTCGTTGTCCTCGACGTAGAGGATGGTCTTCGCGCTCATGCCTTCGTTCCTCCGTCCAGGCGAAGGGGGATCTCGATGAAGAAGGTCGATCCGCGACCCAGCTCGCTTTCGATCCAGATCCGGCCCCCGTGCAGCTCCACGAACTTCTTGGTGATGCTGAGCCCGAGCCCGGTCCCCCCGAACTCGTGGCTGATGGTCGCGTCGCCCTGCCGGAACTCGGCGAAGAGCGTGTCGATCTTGTCGGCGGCGATCCCGATCCCCGTGTCCGCGACGCGATAGACGAGGCGATCGCCCCGGAGCTCGGCCGCGATCTCCACGCGACCCTGGCGGGTAAACTTCAAGGCATTGCCGGCGAGATTCGTGAGGCATTGCACGATACGCCCGCCGTCGCCATGGGCGAGCGGGATGTCCTCGGGGACTGTCGCCACGAATTCCAGCCCCTTGTCCTCCGCCAGGGAACGGAGCGAGACCCGCACGCTCCCCACCGTGTCCTGGACGGAGTAGTCGGCGAGGGCCAGCTCCATGCGCCCGGCCTCGATCTTGGAGAGGTCGAGGACGTTGTTGATGAGGCGCAAGAGGTGCTTGCCGCTGCTCTGGATGTCGGCGAGCGGCTCCTGCAGACCCGGCGGCACCTCGCCGTAGATCTGGCCGAGAATCATCTCGTTGAACCCGAGAATCGCGTTGAGAGGCGTCCGGAGCTCATGCGACATGCTCGCGAGGAATTCCGACTTGTGCTGGCTGGCCACCTCGAGCTGCCGGCTCTTGTCGGCGATCTCCCGGAAGAGCCGCGCGTTCTGGATGGCGAGGACGGATTGGTTCGCCAGCGTCTGGAGCAAGTCCACGACCTCCTGGCCGAACGTTCCCGGCTCGCGCCCCCAGACGACGAGCACGCCGACGATCTGCCGCTCGAAGAGAAGGGGCACGGCGAGCAGAGACCGGTAGCCGCGCCGCTCGAAGATCGTGCGGACCCGCGACACGCCGTACGTGCCCTCCGCCAGCACGTCGGCCACCTGCACGGGGGCTTGCTGGACGGCCGCCTTTCCCGCCGCACCCTCCCCGAGCCGGAGGGGAGCCGCGAGGAGTACTTCCTTCAGATCATCGTCGAGACCATAGGCGCCGCTGATGCGGCTGAACTCCTGCGTTGCCTCGGTGTACTCGTAGATGACTCCGCCCCGGGCGCTCGATAGCTGCACGGCCCGCTCCACGATCGTGTTCAGGACGGCCTCGAGGTCGAGCGTGGAGTTGACGGCCTGGCCAACCTCGCCCAGCGCCCGCAGCTCCTCGACGGAGCGCGCCAGCGCGTCGGTGCGCGCCTGCAGCTCCCGCAGCAGACGGACGTTCTCGATGGCGATCACGGCCTGATCGGCGAAGGTCGCGACCAGCTCGATCTGGCGATTCACGAATGGCCGCACCTCGGTCCGCCACAGGATGATGGCGCCGACCAACTCTCCTTCTCGTAGCATGGGCACGCCCAGCATGGTCCGGAAGCCGCTGAGCTTCTGGAACTCGGATTCCTCGTACTCGGCATCGGCGAGGACATCCGGAATGTGTACGGTCCGGCGCTCGAGTCCCACCCGGGCCACGCAGGATCCGCGGCCGGGCCGCCGCTCCTGTCCTTCCCAGAAGCGCCTCAGCTCAGCGGAGGCGCCGTAGAAGGCGCCAACGTGAAACAGCTCGCCATCGAAGCGATAGATGAGCCCGTGGGCAGCGTCGCACAGCTTCGTGGCGTTCTCGATGAGCGTCTCGAGCACGGGGTCCAGCTCGAAGGTCGAGCGGCTGATGAGCTTCAGCACTTCGCTGGTCGCCGTCTGCTGCTCCAGCGACTCGCTCAGTTCCGTGTTGGCCTCCCCGAGCGCTTCCGTGCGCGCCTGGAGCTCCTGGAGGAGGCGGACGTTCTCGATGGCGATCACGGCCTGGTCGGCGAAGGTCGTGACCAGCTCGATCTGCTTGTCCGTGAACGGCTCGACCTTCGTCTTCAGGATCACGATGACGCCCAGGAGAACGCTTCCTCTCACCATTGGCACGCCCAGGGCGGTTCGGTAGTCCTGGAGCTTCTGGAGCCCGAGCATCTGGTAGCCCGGTTCCGCCAGCACGTCCTGGATATGCACCGTCCGTCGCTCGGCGGCGGCTCGTCCAACGACGGAGCCCGGCCCGGAAACTACGGGATTCTGCTTCAGCCAGGTGTCGAACTCCGGGGTGGCGCCGTAGGATGTTTCGAAGCGGAGCAGCTCGCCCTCCGCCCGGTGGATATGGCCTCGGGTAGCGCCACAGAGTCGAGTCGCGTTCTCGACCAGGGTTTGCAGGACCGGTCCGAGGTCGAAGGTCGAGCGGCTGATCACCTTGAGGACTTCGCTGGTTGCCGTCTGCTGCTCCAGCGCTTCGCTCAGCTCCGCGTTGGCTTCCGCGAGCTCGCGCGTGCGCGACTCGACCTTCTGCTCGAGGTTTGCGTACGATTCCTCCAGCTGGGCGGCCGTCCGGTTGAACTCCTGCCCGAGGGCCTCCAGCTCGTCGCCCGTCTGCACGTCGATGCGATGCCCCAGCTCACCCGCGCCGATCCTCGCCGCGCCATCCTGCAACACCCGGATCGGTGTCACCATCCGCCGGGCCAGCACGACGCTCGCCAGGATCGAGAGTCCGAGGCCGGCCACGAAGAAGATGCCGCTCAGTACGATCGCGCCCTGCAGAGGAGCGAAGGCCTCCGCGAGGGGCTGCTCGGCGAAGACCAGCCAGCCCAGCGGTTCGATGGCGGCGTGGCTCGTCACCACCCGGCCACCCTGGAGGCCAGTGGTCTCGGTCACGACGTCGGGGGCCTGGGGCGCGGCCCGAGCCGCGTTGATCTGGGGAAGCGTCGAGAGGTCCCGCTTCTGGAGGACGGCGCTCATATCGGGATGGGCCACGAGAATGCCGCGCTGGTCCACCACGTACACATAGCCGGTGACGCCTACGTGGATCTGCGAGATGACGTGCCAGATCGCCTTCAGATCGACCTCAGCCACCGCGACCTCCGGGGCGCCCTCGCCCCACGGTACCGCGATGGTGAGGTAGGGCTCGGACTCGTTGCGAAAGCGCACTGGGCTGAAGTAGGTGCGCCCGATCCGCGTCTTCACGAAGCGTGGATCGGCCGACAGGTCGCGCCCGCTCCCGATTTCATTCGGCGCCAGGCGGGACACGAGCAGCTGAACCTTGCCGTCGGCATTGAGCTGGACGATCTCGGTGATGGCGGGCACGTCGCGGAGCAGGCGAAGGAAATCGATCTCGCGCTGCTCTCGCGCCATCACAGCATCTGTGAACGGCACCTCCATGGCCGCGCGCACCTGCTGCTCGATACCCGTCACGAACTGCTCGATCCGGCTGGCCGCGGCCAGCGCCTGTTCACGCTGGAGCCGGATGAGGGCCGCCTTGGTCTGTCGGTAGGAGAAGTAGAGATTGACGACGCTGCTGAGCAGCAGCATGCCGCCCACCAGCAGGATGAGGACGGCCACGTACTTGCGGAAGAGCCGGCCTCGGGTCGTCATGGTCCTCATCGGCGAATGACGTCCGCGCGGAAGAGTATCTGACGGGGGGCGGTGAGGCCGAAGGCCGTCACGGTCTTGAGGTTGACGGCGAGGATGAGGCGATCGGCGCCCTCGACGGGCAGGTCTGGCGGGCGGGCTCCGCGGAGAATCTTTCGGACGAGTCGCCCCGCCTGAGCGCCTTGCGCGCGGTAGTCCGCGCCGTAGGAGACGAGGCCGCCGTGGTTCACCCAGAGCTCGGAGGTGAAGGCAGCCGGGATGCGTCGGGCGAGAGAGGCTTCAAGGAGGCGGGCCGAGATGTCCATGGCGGCAATGTCCGGCACGAGCAGCCCGTCGCCTAGGCGCAGGCCTTCGAGAATCTGCTCGAGCTCGTCGGAGGTGCCGATGGTTCGCGGCACAAGCTCGACCCCGAAGCGCGAGGAGGCTTCGAGCGCGCGGGCGAGGGCGGCGGTGGAGGCCGGGTCCGCGCCGTAGGAGAACGCCCAGACGCGGCGCACGGCCGGGGCGAGGGCCTTGAGCGCTTCCAGGCGCTTGGGCACGAGCTCCGTCGTGAGACTCGAGACGCCGGTCAGGTTTCCCTCGGGCTGCGCGAGAGACTTCACGATGCCGGCCGCCACCGGATCGCCGACAAGCGTGAACACGATGGGAATGGCCTGCGTGACCGTCTTGGCTGTGAGCGTGGCCGTCTCACCGCTCGTGAAGATCACGTCCACGCCTGACTTGACGAGGGCCTGGGCGGCGGCGCGCATCTGCTCCGGGCTCCCATTCGTGAGCTTGACGTCGAAGATGACGTCGCGACCTTCTTCGAATCCGAGGTTACGGAGCCCGGCCTTGAGACCGTCGACGGCAGGGTGATTGGCTCCTCTCGCATCGTTCAGCACGCCGACGCGGTAGGGTGTAGGAGTGCGTTGGGCGTTGGCCGCGAACGGGAACACCCCGGGCAGCGCGAAGAGGCCGAGCCCGAGAACGATCGGAGCGAGGCTCCGATGCATCGAGCGCATTAACTACTTCTTGACCAGTGGGCAGTCACCCTGGTCCAGGGGCCGGAACGCTTCGGCCGCCGGGATGGTCGCCCGCAACTTGTACAAATCCCATGGCCCATTGGACTCCGACGGCTTCTTCACCTCGAAGAGGTACATGGGGTGGATCTTGCGGCCGTCTTGTCGGATGGTGCCCTTCCCGAAGAGAGGGTCGTCGGTGGGCAACGCTTTCATCTTCGCGATCACTGTGGTGCCGTCGTCACTCTTCAGCGCATCCACCGCCTTGAGGTAGTGGAGGACCGCCGAGTAGACGCCAGCTTGGGCCATGGTCGGCATGGCGCCCCAGTGACGTCGGGCGAAGCGGATGGACCAGGCACGGGTCTGGTCGCTCAAGTCCCAGTAGAAGGATTCGCTGAGCATCAGCCCTTGGGCCTTGTTCAGTCCCAGCCGGTGCACGTCGGTAAGCCATGTCAGCAGGGGAGCAAGGTGCTGCCCGTGCTGGACGATGCCCAACCTGGTGCCCTGTTCGATGGCGTTGGTCGCATTGGTGCCGGTACTGGCGAGGCCGATGATCCTGGCCTGCGAGGCCTGTGCCTGGAGCAAGAATGAGGAAAAGTCTGACGTCGAAAGTGGGTGGCGGATCTTGCCCAGCACCGTACCGCCATTCTCCTGCACCACGCGCTCGACCGCGCGCTCGAGGCCGTGGCCAAACGCGTCGTCCACGGTGAGGAAGAACCAGGTGCGTTCGCCCGACTTGACGAGTGTCTTACCGGTGCTATTGGCAAGAGCCCAGTTGTCGTACGTCCAGTGAATGGTGTTGGTGGAGCAGGCCTTGCCGGTGAGGTCTGACGTAGCCGCCGAGGAGACCAGGAGCGCCTTCCCTTTCTCACGCGCGATCTGGTTGATGGCCAGGGCCACCGGCGATGTGGGGACGTCGACGATCACGTCCACCTTCTCGGCGTCGTACCAGTGCTTTGCGATCCTGGCTCCCACGTCAACCTTGTTCTGATGGTCGGCGAAAACGATCTCGACCTTGAGGCCCTTGGCCGCCGCTCCGAAGTCCTCGACAGCGATAAGCGCCGCCACCCTCGACCCCGGCCCCGCGATAGCGGCATAAGGTCCGGACTCGTCGTTGAGGACGCCGATCTTGACTAGCCCGTCGGAGATCTGGGCGTGGGCTTGCTCTCCGGCAAGGCTCAACACAGCGAAGAGCGTAAGAATACTTACAGCGCAATCAGCAAAAACACGTGTTTTCAGCCGCGCTCTCCTCACCCCGCGGAACCAAAGAGCCGCATCGAGGATTGCTGCCGCCACGGCTCCGATGAAAGCGACACCGACGCGGCGCGACACTACGCTGGCGCCGGAACCCTGTCAAGTGTCGTCACAGCGCGTCCCCCTTGATCAAGGCGGTCAGTCTCGAGTAGATGCTTCAGGCACCTACTTGACACCGTCTCGGCTTCGGCCGATTCTCCCCCCAGCGGACGGCCCGGCCGCACCGAACCCCCAGTATCGAGGAGGATGATCCACGATGAGCGAACTCACTCGGCGGGATGTGCTCAAGCTGGGCGGCGCTGCGGCCGTGGTCGGGGTCGGCTTTCCGGCCGTGCTCCGGGCCCAGCAGAAGGAGCTCCCCGTGCTGGG
>WNGE01006334.1_pt1 | contig 13185 bp, 12 predicted proteins | sample 5400651 | NCBI WGS metagenome assembly WNGE01 (sample SAMN13153370, study PRJNA577476) | soil metagenome | isolation source: 60 cm soil or saprolite under grassland replicate 2 | place: USA:California | collected 2016-06-15 | reverse complement strand
AGCACGGCGCCGCCCCCGCAGCTGAAGATCCACCCGATGACACCGCTGCCGGCGGACGAGACGCTGGACCGCATCGCCGGGCTGTCCCCGTTCTACACGCCGGTCAAGGAGTTCTACCGGATCGACACCTCGCTGGTGCTGCCCAAGGTCTCCCCGGCCGACTGGCAGCTGCGCATCCACGGCATGGTGGACCGGCCGCTGACCCTCAGCTACGACGACCTGATCCGGCGGCCCATGATCGACCGGGACATCACGCTGACCTGCGTCTCCGAGTCGGTGGGTGGCAACTACGTCGGCAACGCCCGGTGGCAGGGCACGCTGCTGGCCCCCATCCTGCGCAAGGCCGGCGTGCACCGGGGCGCGGACCAGATCGTCATGCGCGACGTGCACGGGATGACCATCGGGGTCGCCACCGACCCGGTCCTGGACGGCCGGCATGCGATGCTCGCGGTGGCCATGAACGGCCAGGTGCTGCCGCAGTCGCACGGCTACCCGGTGCGGGTGGTGGTCCCTGGGCTCTACGGATACGTGTCCGCGACCAAGTGGGTGGTGGACATGGAGTTCACCACGTTCGGCGCGTTCAGCGCCTACTGGGTCAAGCAGAGGCCGGCCTGGTCCCAGCAGGCGCCGATCAAGACCGAATCCCGCATCGACGTGCCGAAACGGCTCAGCAACCTGGCCGCGGGGCAGGTGACGATCGCCGGGGTGGCCTGGGCCCAGCACACCGGCATCGAGGCCGTCGAGGTGGGCATCGACGGCGTCTTCTACCAGGCCAGGCTGCCGGTCCAGGACACCATCGACACCTGGCGGCAGTGGTATTACGTCTGGGACGCCACCCCCGGTACGCACGTGCTGCAGGTGCGGGCCACCGACAAGAGCGGCTACACCCAGACCGAGCTCAAGCACAAGGCCCCGCCGAACGGCGCGACCGGGTACCACACAATCCACGTGAACGTGGCCTAGCGGGAGTACAGTGCTAGCCGCTGGCGCGCACCCGCTTTGCGCACCACCGGCTCGTCCCCGGGCCCGCTGGCCGCCGTTTCCGCGCGGCGGTCAGCGGGCCCGGAGAGTTCAGCGAGCGCGGAGGGCAGAGAGCAGGTCGTCCAGCGAGTCCAGGTTGTGCGCGCTGACCACGGCGTCGCAGTAGGGCCAGGCGGCGGCCATGCCGCCGACCTCGGGACGGTAGCGGGGCGACTGGGTGCGCGGGTTCGCCCAGACGATCCGGTGCGCCACCCGGGACAGCCGGGCCATCTGCGCGCCGAGCAGGGCCGGGTCGCCGGTCTCCCAGCCGTCGGAGATGATCAGGACGACCGCGCCCCTGGCCATGCCGCGGCTGCCGTAGTGGTCGTTGAACTCCTTGACCGCGGCGCCGATCCTGGTCCCGCCGGACCAGTCGGGGGCCGCCTCGCCCGCCTTGGCCAGCATCGTGTCCGGGCTGGCCGCGGCGAGCGCGGGCGTCAGCCGGGTCAGCCGGGTGGCGAAGCTGAACACCTCGGGCCGGTTCTGTGCATTGCGCGGCTGGCCGGCGTTCAGCACGTAGAGCAGCATGAGCAGGGCGCGGGCGTAGGGCTCCATCGAGCCGGAGATGTCGCACAGCACCACCAGCCGGCGCGGTTTGACCCGCGGCGCCCGGCGGGCGAACCTGATCGCCTCGCCGCCGGTGCGCCGGGCCAGCCGCAGCGTCCGGCGCAGATCCGGGCGCTTGCCGTCGCGGGCGGTGCGGAACCTGCGGGTCCGGCGGGGCGGGATGGCCAGCGCCATCTCACGCATGAGCGTGACCAGCTGGCGGAGTTCGGCCGGGGACAGCTCGGTGAAGTCGCGGCCGCTGAGCCGCTCGGTGGCCGACGCGACCCGGTGCACGGCCGGGCCCTCGACCAGCGGCTCGTCGCTGTCCGCCGCGGCCGGGACGGCGTCCGAGACGCGCAGGCCGGACGGCAGGTCGCCCGGGCCGTCCTCGGACCGGCCCTGGGGCTGGGGGCTGCCGTCGGAGTCGGGGCGCTCGTAGGAGCGGGCCGCGTTCGGCAGGTTGAGGTGGCGGAACGGCGACGGACCGCCGAACACCGCGGCGAACACCCGGTCGAAGGTGGGCATCTGGCCGGGATCGGACACCATCGTGGCCAGCGCGCAGGCGCGCAGTTCGGCCACTGTGGTGGCGCCCATGATCGTCACCGCGCGAGCCAGCCGCTCGCAGCGGTCCGGCCCGACCGGGAGCCCCGCGTCGTGCAGGGCGATGCCGAACCCGGTGGCCATCGCGGCCACATCGGGTTCGGCGAGGACCGCTTCAGTCAATGCGCCCGACCACCGACGCCAGCCCAGCCCGGCGCACGCTCTCTTCGTCTTCCGGATATTTCAGGACCGTACTAAGGGTCTGCCCGGCGACCGGCGCGTCGAGCTCGGCGGCGCCGAACACGCTCACCGCGAAGGCCCAGCTGATCGCCTCGGAGATGCCGGGCGGCTTGGTCAGGTCCAGGCTGCGCAGCCGGCCGACCGCGGTCGCGATCTGGCCGGACAGCCGCTCACCAGACGCGGGCACCCGGCGGCGGACGATCTCCGCGACCCGGGCGGTGTCCGGGTACGCGATCCAGTGGTACAGGCAGCGGCGCTTGAGCGCGTCGTGCAGGTCCCTGGTCCGGTTCGAGGTGAGCACGGTGACCGGGGGCAGCGCGGCCTGCTGGGTGCCGAGCTCGGGGATGGTGACCGCGGCCTCGGCCAGCAGCTCGAACAGGAACGCCTCGAACTCGTCGTCGGCCCGGTCCACCTCGTCGATGAGCAGCACGGCCGGGCGGGGACCCGGGTGCAGCAGCGCGGTGAGCAGCGGCCGCGGCAGCAGGTACTCGCTGGTGAACAGGTCCTTGTCCTCGATCCGCTCGCCGGCCGCCTCGGCCAGCCTGATGGCGAGCAGCTGGCGCGGGTAGTTCCACTCGTACAGCGCCTCGTTGGAGGTGATGCCCTCGTAGCACTGCAGCCGGACCAGCGGGGTGTCGATCGCGGCGGCCAGGGCCTTGGCGGCCTCGGTCTTGCCCACCCCGGGCTCGCCCTCGAGCAGGATCGGCTGCCCCATCCGGACCGCCAGGAACAGCGCGGCGCCGAGCTGGTCGCCGGCCAGGTAGCCGACCGTCTCCAGGGCGGCGTTCAGGTCGCCGACGTTCGGGAACCGGTCGTGCAGATCGTGCGTCATGGTGCTCACAAGGTGCGAGTTTATCTTTGCGGGGCGAACTAACTGATCGCCAGGTCGGTACGGAACGGGCGGCCCTGGATGGCCCGCCACACCTGGCCCGGGGTCAGCGGCATGTCGGCGTGCCGCACGCCGAACGGCCGCAGCGCGTCGATGACCGCGTTGACCACGGCCGGCGGCGACCCGACGGTGGCGGACTCGCCCACCCCCTTGGCCCCGATGGGGTGGTGCGGCGACGGGGTGACGGTCGCGCCGAGCTCCCAGGACGGGCACTCCAGCGAGGTCGGCAGCAGGTAGTCCATGAACGAGCCGCCCAGGCAGTTGCCGTCGGCGTCGAAGGCGATGTTTTCCATCAGCGCCATCCCGATCCCGTCGGCGAGCCCGCCGTGCACCTGACCCTCGACGATCATCGGGTTGATCCGCACCCCGCAGTCGTCCACCGCGATGAACCGGCGGACGTCGACCTTGCCGGTGCCCGGGTCCACGTCGACCACGCAGATGTAGGCGCCGAACGGGTAGGTCAGGTTGGGCGGGTTGTAGACGCAGGTCGCGTCCAGCTGGCCCTCGATGCCGTCGGGCAGCTCGAGGTTGGAGTGCGCGGCCCAGGCGATCTCGGCGATCGTGGGGCCTGAGTCCGGATCGCCCTTGACCGACCAGCGGCCGCGGTCCCACTCCAGGTCACGCGGGTCGACCTCGAGCATGGCGGCGGCCACGATCCTGGCCCGCTCGCGCACCTTCCTGGCCACGATCGCGGTGGCCGCCCCGGACACCGGCGTGGACCGGGACCCGTAGGTACCCAGTCCGAACGGGGTCTGGTCGGTGTCCCCGTGCACGACCTCCACGTCGTCCGGGGACAGGCCGAGCTCCTCGGCGACGATCTGCGCGAACGTGGTCTCGTGCCCCTGGCCCTGGGTCTGCACCGAGATCCGGAGCACCGCGGTCCCGGTCGGGTGGACGCGCAGTTCCACCCCGTCCGCCATGCCGATGCCCAGGATGTCCATGTGCTTGCGGGGACCCGCCCCGACGGCCTCGGTGAAGAAGCTGACACCGATTCCGACCAGGTGACCGCGGGCCCGTTCGGCCTCCTGTTCTTTCCTGAGGTCCTCGTAGCCCGCCATATCCATGGCCAGCCGCAACGTACGGGGGTAATCGCCGGAGTCGTAGGTCCACCCCGTCTGGCAGGTATACGGGAACTGCTCGGGGCGCAGCAGGTTGCGCATGCGCAGCTCGGCCGGGTCGATGTTCAGCTCGTAGGCGAGCACGTCGACCATCCGCTCGACCAGGTAGACCGCCTCGGTGATGCGGAACGAGCAGGAGTACGCGACCCCGCCCGGCGCCTTGTTGGTGTACACCGCGGTCACCTGGCAGTGCGCGGCCTCCAGGTCGTAGGAGCCGGTGAACACGCCGAAGAACCCGGCCGGGTACTTGGTCGGCTGGGCGGCGCCGTTGAACGCGCCGTGGTCGGCGAGCACCGTGACCCGCACCGCCCTGATCGTGCCGTCCCGGCTGGCGGCCAGCTCGCCGCGCATATGGAAGTCGCGGGCGAAGCAGGTGGACATCAGGTTCTCGGACCGGTCCTCCATCCACTTCACCGGCCGGCCGGTGATCATCGAGCCGGTGATCGCGCACAGGTAGCCGGGGTAGATCGGCACCTTGTTGCCGAACCCGCCGCCGATGTCCGGCGAGATCACCCGGATCTTGTGCTCGGGCAGGCCCGCCACCATGGCGTACAGGGTCCGGTGCGCGTGCGGGGCCTGGCTGGTGGCCCAGACCGTCAGCTTGCCGCTGACCTGGTTGAAGTCGGCCACGATGCCGCAGGTCTCCAGCGGCGCCGGGTGCACCCGCGGGTAGAGCATGTCCTGGCTGACCGTGACCTCGGCGTCGCGGAAGACCTGGTCGGTACGTTCGGCGTCGCCGGACTCCCAGTCGAAGATGTGGTTGCTGTCCTTGATGTCGTCACGGACGAGCGGCGCGTCCGGGTCCAGCGCGCGGCGGGCGTCGGCCACCGCGGGCAGCGGCTCGTACTCCACGTCGATCAGCTCGAGCGCGTCCCGGGCCGCGTAGTGGTCCTCGGCCACCACGAACGCCACCTCCTGGCCCTGGAACCGGACCTTGTCGGTGGCCAGCACGGCCTGCCGGTCGCCGGCCAGGGTGGGCATCCAGGCCAGGTTGCGGTCTTTGAGAGTTTCCCCGGTGATGACCGCCTTGACCTTGGGGTGCGCCTCGGCCGCGACCGTGTCGATGGAGACGATCCTGGCGTGCGGGTGCGGGCTGCGCAGCACCGCGCCGTAGAGCATGCCGGGCAGGTGCACGTCGTCGGTGTAGGTGCCCTGGCCGCGGACGAACCGCTGGTCCTCCTTGCGCAGCATCCTCCCGAAGCCCGTGGTCATAGGGTTGCCTTCGGGTGTTCGGCGGCCCAGCGGACCGAGCGGACGATGTTCTCGTAGCCGGTGCACCGGCACAGGAGACCGGACAGCACCTCGCGGATCTCGGCCTCGGCCGGGTCCGGGTTGCGGTCGAGCAGCCAGCGTGCGGTCATCATCATGCCGGGCGTGCAGAAGCCGCACTGCAGGCCGTGGCACTCGATGAACCCCTGCTGGACCGGGTCGAGCCGGCCGTCCCGCTCCAGGTCCTCCACGGTACGGACGGAACGGCCATCAGCCATCGCGGCCAGAACCGTGCACGCCTTGACCGGCGTTTCGTCGAGCCACACGACGCAGGTGCCGCAGTTGGACGTGTCGCAACCCCAGTGGCTGCCGGTCAGGCCCAGCTCCTCCCGGAGGAAGTGGATGAGCAGCAGCCGCGGCTCGACGTCGCGGGCGTAATCGGTGCCGTTTACGGTCACCGTGACCTTCATGAGCTCGCCCGTGCGGCGGCGCGGCCCGCGGCTCGGCGGAGCGCGCGGGTGGTGAGCTCGGCGACCAGGTGGCGCTTGTAGTCCTCGGGTCCGCGCTGGTCGGGGATTGGCCGGCAGTGCTCCGCGGCGATCTTCGCGGCTTTCTCGAAGTTCTCCTCGGTGGCGGGCTTGCCGCGGAGGAAGTCCTCGGCCTCGGCCGCCACGAAGTGCTCGGCGGCGACCGCGGTCAGGCCGATGCCTGCTTGTTTTACGGTGCCTTTGTCCAGCCGGAGCACGGCCCCGGCGGCGGCCACCGACCAGTCGCCGACCCGGCGCGCCACCTTCTCGTACGCGCTGCCGGCACCGGGCTGCACCGGCACCCGGATCTCGGCCAGCAGCTCGCCCGGTCCGATGACGGTCTCGTACGGGCCGAGGTGGAACTCGCGCACCGGGACCTCGCGATCGCCGTCCCGGCCGCGGATGACCGCGGTCGCGCGCACCGCGGCGAACACCGCGGACAGGTCCTCGGACGGGTCGGCCTGGCACAGCGACCCGCCGACGGTGCCCCACAGGCGGACAATCGGGTCCGCCACGACCCGTTCGGCGTCATGGAAGATCGGGTAGTGCTGGCCCGCTGTCGCGGAGTCGAGCAGGTCCGCGTGCCGGGCCAGCGCGCCGATGCGGAGCTGGCCGCCGTTCTCCCTGATGTAGGCGAGCTCGGCCAGGCCGTTGATGTCGACCAATACGCCGGGTTGGGCCAGCCGCAGCTTCATCATCGGGATGAGGCTGTGGCCGCCGGCCAGCACGCGGTGGTCCGGCCGGCCCAGCAGCACCAGCGCATGCTCGACGCTGGTCGCGCGCTCATACTCGACGTGGGAGGGCACCTGCATACACAGCAGATTAAGCCATCGCTAATTAATGGCAGGAGACCGGGGAATTTTCGGGCTTTGGGGAAGATCCGGTGCATCATGGTCCCCCGGATCTTCCCCAAAGCCCGGATCCTCCCCGCTGATGGCAGCGGAGGGGTGGGTGCGGGCGGGGGTTAGCGGCCGCCGATGTCCTCGCTCCAGATTTCGGGGTAGCGGGTCTGGAACTCTTGCATGGCGGCCATGCAGCCTTCGTCGTCGAGCAGGACGATCTTGACGCCGCGGTCGGTGAGGAAGGGGAGGTCGCCCGCGAAGGTCTCGGCCTCGCCGACCACCACGCGGGGGATCTGGAAGAGCAGGATGGCGCCGGTGCACATCTGGCACGGGGACAGCGTGGTGTACAGGGTTGTGTCGAGGTAGGAGGGGCGCCGGCCGGCGTTGCGCAGGCAGGAGATCTCGCCGTGCGCGACCGGGTCGCCGCGCTGCACCCGCTCGTTGTGCCCGGCCGCGACAACCTGCCCACCTGAGGCAAGCACCGCGCCGACCGGGACGCCGCCGCCGTCCAGGCTGATCCGCGCCTGGGCCAGCGCGAGCGCCATCATCTCGCGGTCGGTCTGGTCTGCCTGCCCGTATCCCATGGCGGCTTACGTTACCTGGTGAGGCGCCAGACCACACCGGTGCCCGTGCCGGACGGCGGGGGCCGGGTCCAGCGGCTCGGGGTAACCGGGGCGTGCTCGATCAGCTCGTTCGGCCGCTTATTTTCCTGGCCAGTCATAGGTCAGCTCCTCTCCCACCCTCAGCCGCGCCCAGCGGGCCGCCTCCACCTGCAGCGCCCGGGCCGCGACCGCGACCACCACCGGATCCACCTCGGTGCCGGGCAGCGCCGCGAGCTTGTCCGAGGTCAGCCGCCTGATCTTCTCCAGCGTCAGCGTGCCCAGGGCCGCGGCGCCGGCCACGAGGTCGGCGAGGAGTTCGGCGCGCTGGCCCGGCGGCTGGCCGGGCCCGCCCGCCGCGATGCCGGCCCAGATGCCGTCGGAAATGCGCAGTTCCCGCTCCACCACCAGGTGCATGATGTCATGCGGCAGCCGCGGGCCGGCGGTCCCGCCTCCGTAGAACCGGTACACCACCCCGTCGTCCCGCTCCACCAGCGCCCAGGCGCGCTCGTGGTCGGGGAGCCTGGGAAACGTCACGCGCATATCCCCACTATGCGTAGGCACCACACGGCACGCCTAATGATTTTCGCCGGGGGCGTCGGATGGCTTAGGGTGGCCGATCGTGGCGGGACGCGGGACTACGGCGACGATCGCGCTGGAGCGGGCGAAGATCCCGTTTACGCTGCACGAGTACGCCCACGACCCGCGGAACGAGTCCTACGGCACCGAGGCCAGCGAGGCGCTCGGCGTCCCCGCGGAGCGCGTGTTCAAGACGCTGGTCGCCGAGGTGGACGGGGCCCTGGTGACCGGGGTGGTCCCGGTCGGGGGCCAGCTGGACCTGAAGGCGCTGGCCGCGGCCTGCGGCGGCAAGAAGGCCGCGATGGCCCAGGTGGCGGCGGCCGAGCGGGCCACCGGCTACGTGGCCGGCGGCATCTCCCCGGTGGGCCAGCGCAAGCGGCTGCCGGTGGTGGTGGACGCCTCCGCGATGGGGTTCACCACCGTGTTCTGCAGCGCCGGGCGGCGCGGGCTCGAGATCGAACTGGCGCCCGCGGACCTGGTGCGGGCCGCGGCCGCGACGGTGGCGGATATCAGTCGGTAACCCCCTTGAGCGTGTCGGGCTTGATGAAGCCGAACAGGTAGCCGGCCACCCGCCGCATCTGGATCTCCTCGGCGCCCTCGGTGATGCGGTAGCGCCGGTGGTGCCGGTAGATGTGCTCGAACGGCCGGTGCCGCGAGTAGCCCAGGCCGCCGTGCACCTGCATGGCGCGGTCCGCGGCGTCGCAGCACAGCCGGTTGGCCACGTAGTTGCACATGGAGACCGCCTCGGACTGGGTCAGCGGCCCGTAGGTGTCCATGCTCCAGGCCGTCTTGTGGATCAGCGCGCGCAGCATCTCGGCCTGCGTCTGCAGTTCGACCAGCGGGAACTGGATGGCCTGGTTGCTCGCCAGCGGCCTGCCGAACGGCTTGCGGGACTTCGCGTACTCCACCGAGCGGTCGATGCAGAACTGCGCGGCGCCCAGGCTGGAGGCGGCCTGCCGGATGCGGTTCTCGTTGAAGAAGTGCTGCACGAGGAGCAGGCCGCGGCCCTCGGCGCCGAGGATGGCGCTGTCCGGGACCCGGACGTGGTCCAGCGAGACGCGGCCGTGGTCGGTGGGCATGTTGAAGGTCCACAGGTACTCCTCGACCTTGAAGCCGGGGGTGCCGACCGGGACCAGGAACCCGGTGATGCCGGTGCCGCTGCCCGGGGTGCCGCTGGTGCGGGCGAAGATCAGGTCGTGCGAGGCGGTGTGGATGCCGGTGTTCCAGGTCTTCTCCCCGGTGATGACCCAGTCTGTGCCGTCGCGCGTCGCGGCCGTCTCCATGAAGGTGGCGTCGCTGCCGTGCTCGGGTTCGGTGATGCCGAACGCGAAGTGGCGTTTGCCCGCGGCGAGGTCGTCGGTCCAGTGGAGTTGTTGCTCAGGGCTGCCGTAGTGCAGCATCAGCAGCAGGCCGACGTTGTTGCCCACGATCGCGTGCTCGTTCTGCAGGTCGCAGTGCAGGCCGAGGCCCTTGCGGGCCAGGTGCTCGCGGATCACCGCCATGCCCAGGTTGGTGCCGTCCCGGCCGCCGTACTGTTTCGGGAACGCGTACCGGAAGTGGCCGGCCGCGTCGGCGCGCCTGCGCGCCTCGGCCAGCAGCGCCTCCCATTCGCGGCAGGGCAGGCCGCCGCGGTCCCAGTCGGTCCTGGCGTCTTCCCGGCGGTGGTCGAAGAACCGTTCGTTGTCGTCCTGCCGCTCGAGCGGCTTGATCTCGCGCTCGATGAACTCGTCGAGTTCGGCCAGGTAGTCGCGCAGGTCCTCGGGGAGGGTGAAGTCCACGGGTCTCCTTAATCCGGGATGGCCAGGTGGGCGGGGTTGGCGACGGTGAGCTTGTCGACGACCGCGGCCCGGGTGGCCTCGGTAACGTCGCCGGAGCGGTGGTCCAGCGAGCCGTCGCGGATCTTCGCGCACAGGTCATTGTCGTCGGCGCAGCCGAGGGCGGCGAGCCTTTCCCGGTGGGCTTGCTCGTGGGCCGGGGCCAGGAGGGCCTCGCGCTCGGCGATCCGCAGCGCGTTGGCCGCGACCCTTGCGTGAAACCTCAGGACCGGGTCGGCGGCACCGACCTCGGTGGCGAGGAAGTCGCGGACGGCGTGCAGGAGGCCGGGACCCGACGGACGATCATGGGGCCGAACGGGCGGGTACTCGCGGTCCTCGAGCGGATCCTTGATGACCAGCGGGGTGGCGTGGCCCAGGGCGAGCAGCACGTCGTACTCCTGCTCGCAGACCCGGCGGCCGAGCACCGCGAGCTCGACCGAGGGCTCGGCGCCGGACAGGTACCGTTCGGCCTGGCTGCGGCAGAGCAGCGCCCAGCGCACCGTGCCGTACAGCTCCCACCAGCGCTGGGTCGCCTCGTCCGGCGGGGTGCCGCCGCCCGCGGCGTAGCCGGCCATCAGGTCTTCCCGGGTGCCGAAACCCCCGGCGGGGTTCGGTGAGCCGAACCGCCACGCCTTGGTGCACAGCCAGCCCAGGTCCTGCCGCGGGTCGCCGCGGTGGGTGAGCTCCCAGTCGAGCACCCCGCGAAGCCCGTTTCCGGCGATCATCAGGTTGCCGGTGCGGAAGTCCCCGTGGACGACGGTGTCCGCGACCGGAGCGGGCCGGTGCTCGCGGAGCCAGCGCAGCCCGATCTCGAGCGCCGGCCGGGGCTCGGCGAAGCCGTCGTACAACTCGGTCAGCTGGCCGAGCGCATCGATATGCGGGAGACCGGGCAGCTGGTCCGGATCGATCTGGTGGATCCGGGCCAGCACCTCGCCGAGGCGGTGCGCCAGCCGGGGGCGGGCGGCGGCGTAGGCGTCGTCGCGCAGCAGCCGGCGCGGGATCGTCTCCCCGTCCAGGCGCTCCATCAGCAGGTAGGCCGGGCCGAGGGCGCCCTCCCCGTGGTCGTACAGTTCGGCCACGGGGACCCCGGCCGCCCGCGCCGCGATCATCGCGGCCGCCTCGACGGCTATGTTCCTAGCCGGGACCCTGGCCCGGCCGCCTGCGTCGCGGAGCAGGATGAGGCGGCGCTCTGCGGCCGGGAGGCGGCCGGCGCCGGCCGTGCGGACCCGGACGTCCCAGCTCTCCCGGCTGGCGCCGCCGGGCAGCGGCCGGACCGCGGTGACCTCGACGGCCGTGCCCCACAGCGCTTGCAGCCTTGAGGTCAGCACGCCGGCCAGCTCGGTCATGACCGTAAAACTAGGCCGCGGTGCGGCGGCGGAACAAGATGGCGGACAGCGCGATCGAGACGATACCGATGCCGGCGCACCAGGCCAGCGCGGACGCGACGGGGGCCGGGCCGCCGAGCAGCAGGCCGCGGATGGTCTCGGTGACCGGCGTGGCCGGCTGGTGCTCGGCGAACCCGCGCAGCCAGCCCGGCATGGTGTGGACCGGCACGAACGCGCTGCTGGCGTAGCAGAAGAACATCAGGAAGAACATGGCCGAGTTGGCCGCTTCGGGCGCGCGGACCAGCAGGCCGAACGCGGCGGCCAGCCAGGCGACCGCGGCCACGAAGACCAGCAGCACGCCGAGCGCGGCGGCGAAGCCGGCCACCGAGGCGTGCGGCCGGAACCCGATGCCGATCGCGACCGCGACGACCAGCACGGTCGAGGCGAGGTTGCGCAGCAGGCTGGCCACCACGTGCCCGGCCAGCACCGCCGTGCCGCGCACGTCCAGCGACCGGAACCGGTCGATGATGCCGCCCGCCATGTCCTGGCAGACGGTCACCGCGGTGGTGGCCGCCCCGGTCACCGCGCACAGCAGCAGCACGCCGGGCGCCACGTAGTCGACGTAGGCCGTGCCGATGCGCACTGCCCCGCCGAACAGGTAGACGAACACCAGCATCAGCATCACCGGCAGCAGCAGCGCGGTCAGCAGCGCCTCCGGACTGCGGGCGGACAGGCGCAGGCTGCGCCCGGTCATGGTCAGTGCGTCAGACATGCGCGGTCTCCTTGGCTGTGTCGTGGTGGGTCAGGATCAGGAAAACGTCGTCGAGGCTGGCGGTTCGCACGGCGAAGCTGGCGAGGCGGGTGCGGCCCGGGTCGGCCGTGTCGAGCAGCGCCCGCACCTCGGCGGCGCTGCCGTCGGTCGGCACGCCCAGCGTCAGGCTGGCGTGGTCGCGGTGGACGGCCTGGCCGGCGAAGTGGCGGGTCAGGTCGTCGTAGGCAGCTTCGCTCGCGCAGGTGAGATCGAGCCGCTGGGCGGCGACCCGCTGCTTGAGCTCCGCGGCGGTGCCCTGGGCGATGATGCGGCCGCCATCAAGGACCGCGATGGTTTCCGCCAGCCGTTCGGCCTCTTCCAGGTACTGGGTGGTGAGGAAGACCGTCACGCCCTCGGCGGCCAGCCCCTCGATCACCTGCCACATGGTCAGCCGGCTCTGCGGGTCGAGTCCGGTCGACGGCTCGTCGAGGAAGATGACCGACGGGCGGCCGACCAGGCTGGCCGCGATGTCGAGGCGGCGGCGCATCCCGCCGGAGTAGGTGCCCACCCGGCGCCGCGCGGCCGCGGTCAGGTCGAACCGCCCGGTCAGCTCCGTTGCTCTCGCCGCGGCCTCCTTTCTGGAGAGCCGCGCCAGCCGGCCCATCATCCGCAGGTTCTCCTCGCCGGTCTGCGCGTCGTCCAGCGCGGCGAACTGGCCGGTGACGCTGATCCGGCGACGGACCGCCGAGCGCTCGCGGCGCACGTCGAACCCGGCCACCCGGGCCCTCCCGGCGTCCGCCCCGGTGAGCGTGGCCAGGATGCGCACGGTCGTGGTCTTGCCCGCCCCGTTGGGCCCGAGCAGGGCGAACACGCTGCCGCGCGGGATGCTCAGGTCGACCCCGTCCAGCACGCGCACGTCCCGGTAGGACTTGGCCAGCCGGCTGGCCTCGATGGCCATGTCGTCGTTCATCAGCCTCAGCTCCTCTTTATTGCGTATGTATTACGCTGATTTGCGTAAGCTATACGCAGAACTAGGATGGTGTCAACTTCGTTGGGCGGAGGGAGCTTGTGATGGCGGGTGCTGAGGCGGCCGAGGCGGCTGAGGCCGGGATGCCGGCCACCGTGGCGGCGGCCTGGGGGGTGCGCGAGCGGTCGCAGAGGGGGCCGAAGCCGGCCCTGAGCCTGG
>WNGE01006332.1_pt1 | contig 13186 bp, 12 predicted proteins | sample 5400651 | NCBI WGS metagenome assembly WNGE01 (sample SAMN13153370, study PRJNA577476) | soil metagenome | isolation source: 60 cm soil or saprolite under grassland replicate 2 | place: USA:California | collected 2016-06-15 | reverse complement strand
CGACCCCGCGGTCACCTCCTCGAGCCCGGCGATCATTCGCAGCAGCGTCGACTTTCCGCAGCCCGACGGCCCGACGAGGACCATGAACTCGCCGTCGCCGACGGTCAGCGAGACGTCGTCGATCGCCCGGACGCCGCCGGCGAAGTCCTTCGTCACGTGGTCGACGACGATCTCGCCCATCAGCACTTACCCCTTGACGGCTCCTGCCGTCAACCCGAACGCGATCTTGCGCTGCACGAACCCGAAGAAGATCAGGACCGGGATCGCCGTGAGGATCGAGCCCGCCATCAGGCCGCCCCAGTCGATCTGCCGGCTCGTCCCGTAGAAGTCCGACAGCCAGACCGTCACCGTCTGCTTCGACTGGTCGCTGAGCAGGACGTAGGCGAAGATGAACTCGTTCCAGCTCGTGATGAAGACGAAGACGGACGTCGCGACGAGTCCCGGCGCGACGAGCGGAAGCAGGATCCTGACGAACGCGCCGACGCGGCTCGAGCCGTCGACCATCGCGGCCTCCTCGAGCTCCTTCGGGATGTTGAGCAGGAAGCCGCGCAGCGTCCAGACCGCGAACGGGAGCGCGAAGGTCATGTACGTGATGATCACCCCGATCAGCACGTACTGGTTCTTCGTCAGCTGGTACTTCGCGAGCACGACGTAGAGCGGGATGATCAGCCCGACCTGCGGGAGCATCTGGATCCCGATCAGACCGACGATGAACGCCTTGCGTCCGACGAACCGAAACTTCGCGAGGGCGATCGCAGCGAGGAACGCCAGCGTGATCGAGATCGCGACGGTCACGCTGACGATGATCACGCTGTTCACGACCGAGCTCCAGAAGTAGGGCCGGTCCATCGCGTCCCGGAAGTGCCGCAGCGTCGGGTGGACCGGGAACCACTTCGGCGTCAGCCGATTGATGTCGTCGTCCGGCTGGAACGCGGTCGAGACCATCCAGTAGACCGGGAACACCATCACGACCAGCACGGCGATCGCGACCAAATTCCACCCCAGCCGAGCGCGGGTCATTCTACGTCCCCCGCTTGCACCATCTGCCGCACGTAGAAGACGCTCAGCGACGCCACCATCGCGAGCATCAGCAGCGAGATCGCTGCGCCACGGCCGAAGTCGTGGGCGCCGAAGCCCTTGATGAACACGTAGACGCCCATCAGGTAGTTGGTCGCGTCCACGTGGGAGGAGCCGATCAGCAGGTACGGCTGCGCGAAGACGCCGAAGTCCCAGATGATCGAGAGGCTGGTTAGGTTCAGCAGGATCGGCTTCAGCACCGGGAACGTGACGTCGCGAAAGATCCGCAGCGGCCCGGCGCCGTCGATCGCCGCCGCCTCGACGAGCTCGTGCGGCACCTGCGCGAGGCCGGCGTAGACCGAGACGACGACGAACGGCAGCGCGCCCCACACGATCAGGAGCGTGACCATGCTCAGCGCGGAGAAGCTCGTCGCGTACCAGTCGTGGTGGTCCTTGGTCAGGTGGAGCTGGGCGAGCACGTAGGTGAGCACGCCGTTCTCGAAGTTCGTCATCCAGTAGAAAACCTGCACCGCGACCACCACCGGCATCGCCCAGACGAGAATGAGCCCGCCGAGCAGCAGCGTCCGCACGATCGGGCCGATGCGGACCAGCAGCAGCGCGATCAGCGTGCCGAGCACGATCGTCAGGCCGACGTTCGCGATCGTGAACACGACCGTCCGCACGACGGCGTCCCAGAAGACGTTGTCGTGCAGGACCGAGCCGTAGTTCTTCAGGCCGATCCAGTGGCCCTTCTTCGCGACGAGCTCGAACAGGCCGTACCGCTCGAACGAGAGCCGGACGAGCTTGTACGCCGGGTAGCCGAGGATGATGACGATCGCGGCCACGACCGGCGAGATCAGGCCGTACGGCTCCCACGCGAAACGGCGGCGCCGCCGAAGGGGGAGGGACCTCCCTTCGGCGGCGACCGCCGCTTCCTGCGGGACTGCGACGTCAGCGCCCCGCTTCATCGAACTCCTACGACGCGTTCAGGGTGTACGTGATGTTCGCGCTCGCCGTCGAAGCGGCCTGATTGACGGAGAGCTTGCCGGTCAGGATCTGGGCCAGCATGGTGCGGAGGATATTCCCGTTCTCGACGTTCACCCAGTTCTTCGCAGCGGGGACGAACCAGCTGCGGAGGGCGGCGCGCTCGTTCACCTTGGCGGTGTTCAGGAGCGACGTGGTGTTCGGGATGTTGCCCACTGCCTGCAGGCCCTTCTCGGCCGAGGTGCTCGTGAACGCCGCGATCCAGTCGACCGCCAGCGACTTGTTCCCGCCGACCGGAACCGCGAGGTCGGAGCCGCCGAGGAAGCCGGGCATCGGCTTGCCGGCGACATGGCTCGGCATCACGAACTGCGCGGTCGACGCCTTGTACTTGTCGCCGACGCAGCAGGAGAACCAGCCGGGGCCGACCATCGAGCCGGCGAGACCTTCCGCATAGACGCTGTACGGCGTCGGGCGGTTCTCGTCACCGGTCTTGGCCGCCCGCGAGGCCGCCAGGAAGAACTTCTTGTACGCCGTCAGGCCCGCGATCGACGCCGGCGAGTCCAGCGCGCCCTTCCACTTGCCGCTGATCTGTGTCGCGATCTTCCCGCCGTAGTCGTAGACGAAGCTCAGCGCCACGTACCAATCGGTACCGGCGATGTAGACGGGTGAGAAGCCCTTCTTGCCGAACTTCTTGTCGAGCTTGCGCGCGTCGGCCGTGAACTGGCCGAGGCTCGTCGGCGCGCTCCGGATCCCGGCCTGGCGGAACAGATCGGTCCGGTAGGTGACTACACGCGAGCCGGCGTAGTACGGGACGCCGTAGAGCTTCCCGTTGTAGCGCCCGGAGGCCGCGAGCCCTTCGAGCCACGTCCCGGAGTTGTCGAACGCGGACTTGCTCGCGGAAATGTCCTGGAACGCGCCGGCCGCCATGTACTTCGTCATCTCGGTGTTGCCCATCTCGATGACGTCGGGCGCGTTGCCGCCGGCGAGGGTCGCGTCGAACTTCGCGAGGTGCGTGCCCCACGTCTGGTACTGCACGTTGACGTCGACGCCCGGGTGCTTCGCCTTGAAGGCGGCGTTTGCCGCTGAGACGACGTTGGGCCAGCCCGACTGCGCGTCGACCTGGAGCCAGACCGTGATCGAGGCCTGCGAATGCTTGGTCGCGCCGGTCGCGCTCGAGGCGGCGACTGCGAGGACCGCCACGAGCATCGCTACGGCGATGATGCGTGCCTTCATCGATGATCTCCCATCCTGAGGGACGAGCGCGCGAAGCGGCCGTCGGATTGGTTTAGACCACTTGGTCACGGCGCGAGACTTGCACACTTCGGGGTGACTTGTCAAGACCACTTCGCACTCCGTCGAGATTTAGAGCCGATAACGCGCGGGTCTCTTGCCTGTCCTGGTACTGACCAGTCAACGCCGCCGAAGGTCACGACTGAGCTCGGTGACGAGTCGGTACCGATCGCCGCGGTAGATCGAGCGCACGTACTCGACGATCTGCCCGTCTGGCGAGCGGGTCGTCCGCTCGAAGAGGAAGGCGGGGGAGTGCAGGGGGACGCCGAGCAGCTCGGACTCCTCCTCGTTCGTCACCGTGGGCTCGATCGTCTGGTGGCCGCCGACGATGTCGAGCCCGTAGCGCTCCGTCAGCAGGGCGTAGAACGAGTGATCCTCGAGGTCCTCGGCGGAGAGGTCGGGGACGAGCGAGGCTCGGACGTGGAGCGTCTCGATCGCCATCGTCTCGTGGTCGGCCAGGCGCAGGCGCTTGATCACGATCAGGGACTCTGACGGCGAGACGTGCAGAATTCGGCCCAACCATGCGCCAGCGGGCTGGCTCTTGAGCTCGATCGTCCGGCTGCCGGGCACCATGCCGCGCCGGCGCATGTCCTCGGTGAACGAGGTCATCGTCAGCTCCTGCGCGATCTTCGGCTCGCTGACGAACGTCCCGCTCCCGCGCCGGCGGACGAGCAGGCCCTGGCGGACCAGATCGTCGAGCGCTGCCCGGACGGTCAGGCGGGAAACGCCGAGGTCGGCGCTCAGCTGCCGCTCCGAAGGGATCGCCTGGCCGACGGAGAGCTGCTCGATCAGGTCGAGGACGCGGGCGCGGGCCTCGGACTGCTTCGGGGCGGTGACGGCCATCGTGCCCGCCATCATGACCGCGCGGGGAGATGTGGTCAAGACCAGTAATGCTCGCGAGATGCGCGTCGGCTGGAGATGATGCGGTGAAGTGGTCTTGACCACTTCACCGCATCATGCATACACTGGCGAGGCGATGACGACGTTCGACGATCTCGGGACAGAAGCACGCGACGTGAATGGCGCCGACCTCGACCTCCGCTCCACGATCGAGCTGGTCGAGCTGATGAACGCGGCAGATGCGACCGTGGCCGCTGCCGTGGGGGCTGCGGCCGGGGACATCGCGGCCCTGATCGACGCAGTCGCCGAGCGCCTCCGGACCGGCGGCCGGCTCGTCTACGCCGGCGCCGGCACCTCGGGAAGGCTCGCCGCGCTCGACGCGGCGGAGTGCGAGCCGACGTTCGCGGTTTCCGTCACGGCGCTCGTCGCCCCGGACGAGGAGGCGGAGGACGACCGGGACGGCGGTGCGCGGGCGGTCGACGCGCTCGACGTGTCCGCCGCCGACGGTGTCCTCGGCGTGAGCGCGAGCGGCCGTTCGCCCTGGGTCGTGGGCGCACTCGAGACGGCGCGGGCGCGCGGCGCCCTGACCGGCTGCATCGTCTGCGTCCGGGGCTCCGAGCTCGCCGCGCTCGCGGAGCACGAGGTCTGCGTGCAGGTCGGCGCCGAGGTGATCGCCGGCTCGACCCGGCTGAAGGCCGGGACGGCGCAGAAGCTCGTCCTGAACATGCTCTCGACGATCTCGATGATCCGGCTCGGCCGGACCTCCGGGAACCTGATGGTGGGCGTCGCGCCTCGCAACGAGAAGCTCCGCGCTCGGCAGCGCTCGATCGTCGCGCAGGCCGCCGGGGTATCGGACGCGCAGGCGGCGACGGCGCTCGAGCGTGCGAACGGCGACGCGAAGAGGGCGATCCTTGCGCTTCTGGACAGCGCTCCGGCCGTGCCCCGAACGGGCACCCGCCTCGGCGTCCGCGCGGCGCTCGTCGGCGGACGGATCGTGTCCGGCGACGTCGAGGTCGTCGACGGCCGCGTCACCGGCTACGGCCTCCCGTCCGCGAACGGGCGCGGAATCGCCTGCGCCGGCTTCGTCGACCTGCAGGTGAACGGCTTCGGCGGCGTCGACTTCCTCGACGCGGACGCGGCCGGCTACGAGCGCGCGGGCGCCGCGCTGCTCGAGACGGGCGTCACGGCCTACCTGCCGACGCTGATCACTGCGCCGGAGGAGCGCCTGGTCGCGTCGCTCGGCGAGATCGCCCAAGGGGCGCCGGAGGCGCCCCTTGTTTCCCGGCCGGGCGGTGCCGGCTTTGCCGGCGCCGCTTCCAGCCACGGCGGCGGCCGGGGGCCGCGGATCCTCGGGGCGCACGTCGAAGGCCCCTTCCTTTCGCCCCGGCGCCTCGGGACCCACCCTCCTCCTGCTCGCCGTGATCCAGACCTCGCCCTGCTGGAACGTCTCCTCGCCGCCGGGCCGGTCCGGCTGTACACGCTCGCGCCCGAGCTGCCCGGGGCGCTCGAGCTCGTCGACCTGCTCGTCTCGCGCGGAGTCACCGTCTCCGCCGGGCACACGGATGCGACCGCCGAGGAGGCAAACGCCGCCTTCGACCGCGGCGTCCGAACGGTCACGCACCTCTTCAACGCGATGCGGCCGTTCACGCACCGCGATCCGGGCGTCGCCGGCGTCGCGCTCGCGCGGCCCGACGTCGTCGTCCAGCTGATCATCGACGGCGTCCACCTCGCTCCCGACACGGTGCGGCTCGTCTGGCGCGCCGCGGCCGGACGGCTCGCACTCGTCACAGACGCGGTGGCGGGCGCCGGCGTGAGCGGCGACGGCTCCTACCGCCTGGGCGATGTCGCGGTCGAGGTGCGCGACGGCGTCGTGCGCCGCGACGACGGCGTGCTCGCCGGCAGCGTCCTGACGATGATCGAGGCGGTTCGCAACCTGCACGCGCTCGGCGTCCCGCTCGAGGCGGCGCTCGACGCGGCGACGGCGGTGCCTGCGCGCGTGATCGGAGCCGACGCCGGCCGGATCGAGATCGGCGCGCCGGCCGACATCGTCGTGCTCGGCGAGGACCTCGAGATCGAGCGTGTGCTGGTCGGCGGAGAGGCTCGTGTCGCTGCCTGAGCCGACGACGCAGCCCGGGGCGCTGTACCTCGGCGAGATCCGCGAGCAGCCGGCGGCGCTGCGCCGCCTGCTCGAGCACCGCGCCGACTACGAGCGCGTCGCGGCCGCCGCGCCGCCCGGCCTCATTCGCATGGTCGGCCACGGCTCGTCGGACAACGCCGCCTCGTACGGCGTCTACGCCTTCGGACTCCTCGCGGGGCGAACGGCGATCCGCGACTCGATCAGCTTGACCGTCTACTACAGCGCCCCGATCGACCTCGCGCATTCGACCGTGGTCGCGCTCTCGCAGTCGGGGCGGACCCCGGACGTGCTCGAGTACGTCACGCGCGCGCGTCGCCAGGGTGCATACACGATCGCGGTCACGAACGACCCCGGCTCCGCGCTCGCCGAAGCGGCCGACGCCGTGCTGCCGCTCGCGGCCGGAGCGGAGCACGCTGTCGCCGCGACGAAGACGTATCTGACCCAGCTCGCCGCGCTGGTCCTGCTCGCCGCCGAGCTCGCCGGTCGCGGGGACGAGATCGCCGCCGGGCTCGAGCAGACCGCCGACGACCTCGAGCGCCACCTGCCGCTGCTCGAGCGCGCGACGGCGTCGATCGCGGTCCCGTTCGCCTCGGTCGGACGCATGTTCGTGATCGGACGCGGCCCGGAGTTCGCCACCGCCCGCGAGACCGCGCTGAAGCTGCTCGAGACCTGCCAGATCGCCGCCGAGCCCCTGACCGCGACCGACCTCGCCCACGGGCCGGTCGCGGCGCTCGACCCACTCTTCCCCGTGTGGGCGGTCGCGACCGAGGACGAGTCGCTGGAGGTCGTCGTCGAGGCCGCGGCGAGGGTCCGCGAGGCGGGAGCGACGCTGATCGCGACCGGGCCGGCGGCCGAGGCGATCGCCGACGCGCAGTACCGCCTGCCCGTGCCGAAGCCGGCCGAACCGCTGCTCGCTCCGCTGCTCTCGGTCGTCCCGGGTCAGCTCTTCGCGGGCGCCGTTGCGCGCGCGAAGGGGCTCGACCCCGACCGCCCCCGCGGCCTCTCCAAGGTCACGCTGGCGCGCTGATTCAGAGCCGCCCCGCGGCGACGATCCGCGCCAGGAACTGCTGTGTCCGCGGCTCCTTCGGCGCGGAGAAGATCTGCTCGGGCGAGCCTTCCTCCAGGATCCGGCCCTCATCGAGGAAGTAAACGCGGTCGGCGAGCTCGCGCGCGAACCCCATCTCGTGCGTCGCAACGACCATCGTCATCCCGCCCGTCGCCAGCTCACGCACGAGCGCGAGCACCTCGCCGACGAGCTCGGGGTCGAGTGCGCTCGTCACCTCGTCGAGGAGCATCAGCCTCGGCCTCATCGCCAGCGCTCGCAGGATCGCCACGCGCTGCTGCTGCCCGCCCGAGAGCCGGTCGGGGTAGTCGTCGCGCCGATCGGCCAGCCCGAAGCGGCGCAGGAGCTCGAGCGCCTCGGCCTCCGCCTGCCCGCGCGGGAGACGCAGCGCCTTGCGCGGCCCGAGCGTGACGTTCGCCAGCACGCTCATGTGCGGGAAGAGGTTGAAGGCCTGGAAGACGATCCCGATCCCCCGGCGGACCGCGTTGACGTCGACGCCGGGTGCCGTGATCTCCTGCTCGCCGACGACAATCCGTCCCTCGTCGATCCGCTCGAGGAGGTTGACACAGCGCAGCAGCGTCGACTTCCCGGACCCGGAGGCGCCGATCAGGCAGACGACCTGGTGCTCGTCGACCGCCAGGTCGACGCCCTTCAGCACCTCGGTCTCACCGAAGGACTTGTGCAGCCCCTCGATCTGGAGCGCCGCGGTCATGCCGCGACCACCGCGGCTTGCCGCCGCGAACGCTCGCGCGCGAGGAGGTAGTCGGTAAAGCGAGTGAGCGGCACGGTGATCGCGACGAAGAGGACGGCGGCGGCGAGGTAGGGCGTGAAGTTGAAGTGCGTCTGCTCGTCGATCGACGCCTGCTGGAGTGCCTCGACCGCGCCGATCACGCTGACAAGTGCCGTGTCCTTCTGGAGCCCGATGAAGTCGTTGAGGAGCGGCGGGACGACGCGGCGGACGGCCTGGGGCACGATCACGTAGCGGAGACCCTGCAGCCGGGTCAGGCCGAGCGAGCGCGCCGCCGCCTCCTGGCTCGGGTGCACGGACTCGAGCCCGGCGCGGTACACCTCGGAGACGTAGGCCGTGTAGACGAGAATCAAAGAGACGATCCCCCAGAACGTCTCTGAGGTCGGGAGCCACGAGAGCCCGAGCGCCGGCATCCCGAAGCCGAGCATCAGGATCACGAGGATCGTCGGGACGCCGCGGAAGAGGTCGGCGTACGCGATCGCGAGCGCGCGGAACGGCGCGAACACCGGTCCCGGCAGCCCGCGAACGACCGCGACGACGAGCGCGAGCGAGAGGATGATCGGCTCCGCGATGCAGAAGATCTTCACGTTGAGCAGGAACGCGTGAGCGATCTCGGGGAAGTCGGCCGAGAACACGTCCCAGCTCAGGAAGGCGCGGCGGAACTCGTCCCAGCCCGGCGACTCGACGATCGCGAAGCCGAGCCCGGTGAAAACGACCGCCGTGCTGGCGGCGCCGATCAGCAGGCCGCGGCGACCGCTCTTCAGCTCACTACTTCAGGACGGGAACGCTGACGACCTTCGAGAGCCAGGTGGCCTTGATGCGTCTCAGCGTCCCGTTCCGCTTCATCGTCGCGAGCGCCCGGTTCACGCAGGCGCGGAGCGGGTTGCCCTTCTGGAACACCATCCCGAAGTGCTCGCCGGTCGTGCTTGCGAACTGGCCGAGGATCTTCGAGTTCGGGACCTGCACCGCCGTGACGTAGAACGCGGTCGGGAGGTCAACGACGACCCCGTCGACGAGCTTGTTCTTGAGGGCGAAGACGGCCTTGTCGTTCGTATTGTAGACCTTGATGCTCTTCGGCTTGATCTGCGACCTGATGAACCCGTAGCTCGTCGTCCCGAGCTGCGCGCTGAGCGTGTACGGCTTCAGGCCGGCGACGGAGTGGACGTTCGCGATCGGTGTCCCCTTCCGGACGACGATCGCCTGGTTCACGTCGTAGTAGGAGGCGCTGAAGTCGACCACCTTGGCGCGCTCCGGCGTGTACGAGATCTGCGTGATGTCGAAGTCGAAGCTCTTCTTGCCGGGCGCGAACGACTTCGCGAACGGGACGTAGACCCACTTGACCTTCGCACGCGAGTAGCCGAGCTGCTTCGCGACCGCGTAGGCGACTGCCGACTCGTAGCCCTTGCCGCTGTAGGGGTCGCTGATCTTCCAGCCGTGGCCCTGGTCGCCGCCGAACCACGGCGGGTAGGCCGGGTTGTCGGTGCCGATCGTCAGGGTGCCGGCCGTGATTGTCGGGCAGGAGGCGCGCACGGCATCGCGACCGCTCGTCGCCGTTGCGGTCAGCGCGAGCGCAGCCAGGGGAATCGCGATGAAGACGAGCCTCCGCATAGGAACGATCGAGCCTACCACGCTGAAAGTCCGCAGGACTTTCAGCGTTTGTCGAAGGCCTTCTCGCCGCGGCGGAAGTCTTGGCGCATGCGGCGAACTGCGGGCAGCGCGGCAAACGCCGGGATGATCGGCAGCCAGAAGTTGAACAGGCGATAGGTGATCACGCCCAGCAGCGCAGGCGCGAGCGAGACGCCGACCCAGACGAGCGCGAAGGTCATCAGCACTTCAACGAGCCCCGCGCCGCCGGCCGGCAGCGAGCGCCGCGTCAGGACGTAGCCGGTCGCGTACGCGAGGATCAGCGCGGGCGTCGAGAGCTCCGCGTTGTAGATCTTCAGCGCAGCCCACAGGCAGGCGATGTCGCCGAGCCAGTAGAGGCTGACCCCGAGCACTCCCAGACCGTGGACACGCGGCCGGGTGACGAGGGTACGGAGCTTGCAGATGCCGGCGACGAGGTGGGCGAACCACTGACGGATCCGGCCGCCGTCGCCGGGATCCGAGAGCCGCTCGGCACGGCGTGGCGAGCTGACCCAGAGGGCGGCGAGGAAGCCCGGGACGACGGCGAGCCACGGGTAGGTCATCGCGTGCTGCACGTGGCCGCCGGTGCCGAAGAGGAGCACGACGGCGCAGATCAGCGCCGCGGGAGCGAGCACGGCGTACTCGAGCGCGCCCAGCGCGAGGACGCGCGCGAGTGCCTCCGGCCGCCTGAGACCGGAGCGCCGGAAGGTCCAGTAGTCGACCGAGAACCCGCCGGCCGCGTGCGTCGCTGCGAAGACGCCGAAGCCGGCGACGACGGTGCGCATCGAGAGCCGCAGCGACAGGAGCGGGCCGCCGTCGACGCGGGCGATGTCGCGGACGGCGAGCACGTAGCCGAGGTAGGCAACGATCTGGCTGCCGAAGCACACGGCGAACCACGTCGGGACGACGTCCTGCGCTGCATCGACGAGCCGGTTGTATCCCGCCATGTCCGCCAGGCCCATCGCCGCCGCGATTGCGAGGGCGCCCGCGATGAGCAGGATCAGGAAGTTGTGGCGCTCGAGCTCGAGCGCTGCCGTCCGCGCTTGATGTCTCTGTCGACTGTTCACGCTCGTTCCCCGGCCTCTATCGGCTCCTTACCCAGGATAGGCAGGCCTGACTCGACGGTTCTTCTTCCGTCGACTTCGTAGACCACGTCCACACTGTCGTTCTGTCGATAAGTGCCGGCGACGCCGAGGAAGAGTGACAGCCAGCGCCAGAACCCGAGCCGGCCCTCGTTGGCGAGCTTGCGGCCAAAGACGAGCTCACCGTCGCGCAGCACGTAGTCGACGCCCTCCCTTTGGCGGACGCCGTTGACGTACACCTCGACGGGCCCTTGGGCGCCTCTCGGGAGTGCCACGCGCGATTCGTCCACCCCCATAGAATGCCCGCGTCGTGCGCCGCCTGGTTCTGGCTCTGCCTGCCGCGATTACGGCCGCTCTCGTGACCGCGGCCGTCGCCGCAGCGAACAACGGCCTGAGCCCCGTCACACCCGAGTCCTCGAACGCGCGCGCAATCCGGACGACCTACTGGGTGATCCTCGTGGTGTCGGGGGCGATCTTCCTGCTCGTCGAGACGGCGCTGGTCGCGTTCATCTGGCGCTTCCGCAGCCGCGGGCGCGGGCGCGACCAGGAGGCGCCACAGATCCACGGCGCGACGAAGCTCGAGACCTCGTTCACGGTCGTGCCCGTCCTGATCCTGGCCGGCATCATCGCCTTCGTCTTCGTGAAGCTGCCGAAGATCAAGGACGTCCCGCCGGCGACCGCCGCGGGCGGCGCTCTGAATATCCGCGTCGAGGGGCACCAGTACTACTGGCTCTTCTCCTACCCGGGCGGGCAGGTCTCGGTGCAGCACATGGTCGTGCCCGTCCACCGCATCGTCAGGCTCGACGTCGTCAGCCCGGACGTCGCGCACAGCTGGTGGGTGCCGGCGCTCGGCGGGAAGATCGATGCGATCCCGGGCCGGACGAACCACACCTGGTTCCGCGCGGAGAAGGCCGGCACGTACGAGGCCCGCTGCGCCGAGCTCTGCGGGCTCGAGCACGCGCACATGATCGGCTACGTCGACGTGGTCACGTCCCAGCAGTACCGCGCGTTCCTGTCCGCCCACACGGGCGCCAGCCAGGCGCTCGGCAAGGAGATCTTCGAGGGCGCGTGCGCGACCTGCCACGGCCTCGCCGGCCAGGGCGACTACGGCCCGAAGATCGTCGGCAGCGCCGTCGTCGCCGACCCGAAGGCGCTCGAGGACCTGCTTCGCAACGGCAAGAACAAGATGCCCGCGGTCGGCAAGACCTGGAACGACGAGACGATGAAGGCGGCGACGACCTACCTGAAGCGGAGGCTCGGTGGCGGTTAGAGCCGAGGTCCAGCCCTACCGCGCCGACTGGAAGCGCGGCCGCGTCGCCTCCTGGGTGACGACCGCCGACCACAAGCGGATCGGGCTCCTCTACATAGTCACGAGCCTCGCCTTCCTCGCGCTCGGCGGACTGCTCTCGCTGTTCATGCGCGCGCAGCTCGCGACGCCGAACGAGCACTTCGTGACGCGCGACCGCTACAACGAGCTGTTCACGATCCACGGGACGACGATGGTCTTCCTCGTCGTCGTCCCGATCCTCGCCGGGCTCGGCAACTACATCGTGCCCCTGATGATCGGCGCACGGGACATGGCGTTCCCGCGGCTGAACGCCTTCTCCTACTGGATGTTCCTGCTCGGCGGGATCGTGCTCTACTCGAGCTTCCTGGCGAAGGGCGGCCCGGCGAAGTCCGGCTGGACGGCGTACGCGCCGCTCTCGGAAGCGGCCTTCAGCCGCGGCAACGGGCAGGACCTCTGGATCCTCTCGCTGCACATCCTCGCCGTCTCGTCGCTCGCAGGCGCGATCAACTTCATCGCCACGATCCACAACATGCGTGCGCCCGGGATGACCTGGACGCGAATGCCGCTCTTCGTCTGGTCGATCGAGGTCTACGCCGCCCTGCTCGTCGTGATCCTGCCTGTGATCGGGGGCGGGCTGCTGCTACTCCTCCTCGACCGGCAGGTCGGCACGCACTTCTTCTTACCCGACCAGGGCGGAAGCGCCCTCCTCTACCAGCACATCTTCTGGTTCTTCGGCCACCCCGAGGTGTACGTCCTGATCATCCCGGCGATGGGGATCATCTCGGAGATCATCCCCGTCTTCGCGCGCAAGCCGATCTTCGGCTACAAGGCGGTCGCGTTCTCGTCGGTCGGGATCGCGTTCATCTCGATGTTCGTCTGGGCCCACCACATGTTCGCAGTCGGCCTGGGTTGGGGGCTGCAGAGCTTCTTCATGATCTCGACGATGCTGGTCGCCGTCCCGACCGGCGTGAAGATCCTCAACTGGCTCGCGACGACCTGGCGCGGGAACCTGATCTTCGACACGCCGATGCTGTTCGCGCTCGGCTTCATCGGGATCTTCACCGTCGGCGGGCTGACCGGGATCTACCTGGCCGCCTTCCCGGTCGACTGGCAG
>WNGE01016932.1_pt1 | contig 13191 bp, 12 predicted proteins | sample 5400651 | NCBI WGS metagenome assembly WNGE01 (sample SAMN13153370, study PRJNA577476) | soil metagenome | isolation source: 60 cm soil or saprolite under grassland replicate 2 | place: USA:California | collected 2016-06-15 | reverse complement strand
CGCTTCGTTGCGTAACGTCCGTGAACTTCCCGCTACCAATGCCGTCCGCGACCCAGTTCTCTCAAGACGCGGTCCCGGAGCGGCGCGACCCCGGCTTTTGCATCCCAGCAGCAGCACCCAGACCATCAGGTTCTCCGCTCGCCATCGGGACAGACGCATCCGATGCGGCGTGACCCGCACGGCCCTTGAAGATCGGGCCGGGGCGCTGCAACCCCTCCGCCCAGCCGATCTGGAGCGTGTTTTTGAGCAGTAGAGATCGAACGGATCGCGGCCGACAAGATACTGGCGGGGCGCTTTCAAGGCCGGCACGGTCTTAGTCCGAACGGCCGATCTCAGTCCATGAGGGCCGGCGCCCTTGAGCTGTTTTGGCACAACCCGGCCGGCTCGGGACCGCCCTGCAAGGCTTCTAGGCCGACAGCGCAGTGGCGGGTTCAACCATCTCGCGCTTGCTTCATTGCAGGACCCGTTTGTCCTGGGCATCGTACGTACATCTCGGTGCCTCGCTCACTTGACCAATGCAGCTTTGAGCCGATCAATTTCAGGACGATATTTGCATTCCAGGAATTTCCATCGGCGGAGCAGAGAGCGTGAATACGCCAGCTGTTCGTACCCTCTCGTTTTACCGACCGGAAGTTACATGAGCCGCCTATCGTTTCTGCGCGGTGTGCATTTATGTTGATTGGAGCGGTACCATCCTGAAGTTGCCGACACTGAGCAAAATCGACCGCCCAACGGCCAAGAAAAATATTGCTGGGCTGGATATTTTGCCCAGATGACAGCCGTTCTTCGGTTTCTTTATCCCAGGTGTCGTTCTCTTGAAGACCATGGATCGCTTTGAAGTCACGCAATGCGCTTCGAGAAGACGCTCCCCAGACGCCGTCGGCATGGCCAAAATAGTAGCCCAGATCTTGTAGCCGTTTTTGGATCCAAAGAGCGTCGGAATGATTTAGTGGGTTGCGCGCCTCGCCAAGTGGTGTTTCTGCCGTCTCCCCCCTGGTTCCAGGCTGATTTGAAGAGGATCCCCGAACTGCTGTTGTTTTGAACAGTTCCTGCTGTGTCCGCTCGTCCCATTTATCATCGGATCCCAGATTATTTGCGACTCGGAAGCCACGCAGCGCACTTCGTGACCGGGGCCCCCATACTCCGTCAGCAGGCCCCGAAAGCAATCCAAGCTCGATTAGCCGCTGCTGAACGCGTGTGATGTCTTCAATTCGCAGCAAATCAAGTGGCGCAGCCGATCGGGGCTGAGGCTGATCAGGTGGTGTCTCACTGGTTTGAGAGTCATTCGATTGCGCAGGTTCATTGTCGTCAATGCGCGTGCCGGCAGCCGCCGGAGGAGGCCGTTCCGGGGGAAGCGACCGATGCTCAGCGACGGTCTCGCCAGGCGGGTGGGGTTCGACCGCGACGGTCGCTGCCCCGCTTCCGCCCGTGTGCCACAAGGGTGACCGTCCGATCACGAGAAATCCGAAAATCCCTGCCGCAGATAAAGCCAAACCCAAGCGCCCCAAGATGCCGAATAGACCCAGTTTGTTGCGCCCCCGCTGGGGAGCGGACCACGCATCGGGCGCAACACCGGCGGCACGAAGCGGCCCGAGTTTTCGTTTAAACCGCCGCTGCTCGGTCCAGCCGGCATTATCCACGGTCTCGCCGGTAGACTCATTTCGAAGAACTCCGTCATTTCGCGGCGTTGTATGTACCGCCATGGCCTACCCCCAAAGGCGTCACCTCTTGAATGATCTGATTTTTTACCTCCGAGCCCGACAGAAGTGTGACGCTGCGGAGACCTCATTGTGTTTGAAACAAAACGCCACTCCGGCGATCCTGCCAGGACGGGCCGGCGGCGGGGCTGGTCGTCGCCAAGTCAGGGCGGCGCTCTACGATAATTGGCACAAGTTTAGAGACCCCGACGGACCTGCGACCCTTCATGGCGCGTCGGAGCTTCCCGAGCGTGGCGAAGGCAACAGAACCGTTTGCAGACCAATTTCTGCCCTGCGACTGCTCTCCTACGGCCTTGCTTCGGTCACACGATGATGGCTTCTAATAAAACAGTGCTGGCCGGGGCCAGCTTATTGCTTACTCAAGCGAGCGAAGGGCGAAGGTACCGATGAATTCCACACTGAGCCCCGCACGAGCCGATCCGCATCGCGATGGTGATGAGGTCGTGCTGGCGCCGAGCGACTGGACGGGGGCCCACCAAGCTCCATCAAGGGTCGCGCAGGAGGCGGTCGGCACTGCATCGAATCAGGCGGAGTCTGATATTTTCGCTCGCCTGCAGGTTACCGAGCCAGCGCTCAATGAGACCCTTCGCCCGGCCGACCCGAAGCATGACCGATTCCCGAGCGACAGGCCGTCACTCGCCGGGCGAGCCTCCCGCGCTCTCGCCCGCTTTCTGATGGCGGTCTTCCTCGGTGTGGCTGCCACGTTGGTTTGGCAGTCCTACGGCGAGGCCGCCAAGCAGATGATCGCGCGCTGGGCCCCGCAGCTTGGCTGGTCTCTATCGCTGCCCGCAACGAATCCGCCGCCCGGTCCCCTCGTCGCTGAACCATCCCACCCATCCGCCGAGCAGGCGTCCACGCAGGAGGCAGCGCAAACGCCACCCAGTGCGCAGAGCGCTCCTGAGATGGTCGCGCCGATCGCGCCCGCCGGACCTTCTTCCGACCCGCAGCAACTCGAGGCGATCGCCCGCGATCTCGCCGCCGTGCGGCAAAGCATCGAGCGGCTCGCCGCCGGCCAGGAGCAGATCGCGCGCAACATCGCCAAGGCCGAGCAGGGCATTCGCCAGAGGATCTCAGCGCCGCCGCCGCAACCGGCCGCCGCGCCAGCGCGCAAACCCGTGCAGGTGCCGCCACAATCCCCGCCGCCGATTTCAGCGGCTCCGCCCACGCCCGCGCTGCCGTCGGCGCCATTGCGGCCGACGATGCCGTGACGGCCAGACCGGGCCGCCCACATATTCTTCCCAGCAGCGCTTTCGCTGCGCTCCGATCGCGCTAGGCGCGTCACAACGCGGGGGTCGCTGCGGTATCTGGGCCTCCGCGCCCGGCCCCGTCCGCCAGCGATGGGCACATGGAGCAACCAAGGACTCCGTCTGGTCCGACAAAAACAGGCAGGTCAGCTATGGCGGCGCCTCAATTCGTTTCAGTTGATCGTTGTCCTGTTGGGGGGCCGCCTTCCTCGGGATCACTTCTCATAGACTGATCCCTCATACATATGATTGGATGAATTTCCTGGATTGTAGCCATGGCCTTGCGCGAAGCATCGATCTTCTCGGCGAACTCGACGACAAGTTTCTGCATGGTTACGATATTGTTTATTTCTGCTTGCATCGAGTCGACCAAGGACCTCAATATTTCCGGGCCATGGACCATATTCGGCAAATTCACATCTCGGAGCGTTTGCTCAACTTTGCTCCCGCAGTTGGCGCGAACGGCATATTCAGTTTTCAAAATCTTGAATCTGGCGTCAAAAGCACTTGCGTTCCTTAGATGGGCCGTAAGGCCCTCCGGTTTGATGCGGCACACGCCCGCTATGTTTTCGATGTTCGGGTAATCGGTCTCAATAATCTTACTGTAATCCGTGAGGAGAGTGCTTGCTTCTGTCAGGAGCGCATTGAAGCTGCAAACAAGATGATCACGTCCGCGATAGCAACGATCCAGCTTTATTTTGCCTTTGGCACCGGGTAGCGTAAGGGGTTCGGAGTACTCAAATTGTTTGTCACAGGATGCCAGCGCAGACGCTAGCGCTCCTCCAAACAAGGCATCACTTTCAGGTACAACGACCGGCGTTGCAGGTGCAACGACCGGCGGTGGTTTCGGCGGTGCAGGTTTAGCAGCAGGTGTCCTGTTGAGTTTTTTTAGTTCATTTTGCAGCAAGCCGAGCGGCTTGCCTTCTTGCCGAATAGGCTCTTGCGCCCAACCGATGCTAGACCAAAGCCCGGCTGGCAACAGCGCATACATCAGAGCCGCCATGGCGAACCGGCCGAGGCAGCGTGTGAAGGAGTTGAGGTGCTCCCTGCCGATATGGGTCATCGCACCCCCCGGTTTGGCAGTACCCAAGCACAATAGCCGATCACCGCCGTGTACGCTGTGATTTTCCCGCAACAGGCAAGCAAAAAACGGTGTGACAGCGGTATCAGAGGGCACAGCAGCCAGGGGCCGATGCCCACCCGCCCTCGATCATGCTTGGCCGGCCGAAATTCATCGCCTGGGCGAACACGGTCGCGCGGTTAACCAACGTCATCGACTTTCTACGGATGATCGGCGGCCTTTCGCGGATGAGACGCTACCTGGAAGAGCGCTTGCAGCTTGTCCGCAAGCATGGTGGTGAGGGGCTCATCGCTGAGCTCGTGCGTGTCGGAATGCAAGGGGGGCGCATCAGCGACAACGAAATGGTCTCAATGGTTTTTCTGCTGTTGGGAGCGGGCTCGGAAACTACGATCCATCTGATCAGCGGATCGGATTTACCGCCGCAATCTCCCGGGTTGTGAGCGGCTTCCCGCCCGACCACAGCAACCCCGCAAGAGCGATGAGACGCTTGCCACCTATCTTTTATCGCTGGCGTCCAGGGGAAATGTGCGAACGTCCACGTTGAAGGTGATTTCCGAGGCGGAACTCGACAAGATCGTCGGAGCGGTCGCCTAAGCTGGCGATGCACAAAGGAGGCCCCAACTTGGGGCCTCTAAAGTTTAGGTGGGAGACAAACAATGACGCTTCCAGACTGGCAATGCCAGCAGCCGGAACCTTGCCTATAGCCCGGCTGAGCGGCGAGAGCGGGGCAGAAGAGCGGCAATTCTGGCGTGGTCGTGCAAAGGCCGCCCGCGGAAACTTGGGCGGTCTTTTCGTGTGACCAGCCGTTACGCGGTTGCGCGGTGTCAACGTACCTCACCCTATCCAATGAGAGGCAAGAAGCGGTGCCGAATGCACGGCGGCGCAAAGGGTAGCAGCGCGCCTTTTGGCGAGCGGAATGGGGAACTATCGACATTGACGATTTTACCGCCCAGGCAATTCGTGAGCGCCGGACACTGCGGGAGTGGTTCGTCGCGGCCGAAGTAGACTAAACTAATCTAAGCGGCGTACTCATAAACCGCATGCTCCGCTATGCCCGATTGCGCCGTCTGGCTGGCGCTTTGGTTCGCTCCCGCCGTGGCGGCTCCAGCGATGAATGTCGCGGCGGAAGGGAGCGCTGCAGCCCCGAACACGGTAGCGGAGGCCCAGGCCAAGAAACCACGGGCCGTGTCCCGGAAGAGCTGCTAAGCAGGCGTTGTGCGGCGCGGACGCTCCATGTTAACGACTCGCGGGCATCGAGGGAGGGGGCATGCGGGGTCGGCGGGCCGCCATTGCTGGTTTTGTGGCCGCGCTGCTGATTCCCATTGGGGCATCCGCGGCCGACACCGATACGTGCGTCTATGTTTCGCCGACGGGGGCGTCTGACTGGACCGTCACCATTGGCGGCGAAGGCAGGGTCGAACCGATCTTTCAAGGCTCCAAGCGGGACGTCCTGTTGCCCTTTCCGATCCTGGCCGTTCGCCGCTTCGGCACGCCCGAACCCTTCCGCGCCCCCCGCGACGGGGTCGGCATTGGACTGTTCGGGGATAACGTTTTCCAGGTCGGGCCAGTCGGCCAGCTCAGAACGCCGCGGCTGCAAAAGTTTGACGCAGCTTTGCAAGGCCTCGGCGACGTGCCCTGGGCGATCGAGCTTGGTGGGTTTGCGGAATATTGGGTGGTTCCTTGGCTGCGCACCCGCGTCGAGCTCCGCCAGGGGTTCAACGGGCACCACGGGCTCGTCTCCGACATCTTTGCGGACGCCGTCGTCCGAGGCGGCACGCAGTGGACCTTATCCGGGGGTCCACGTATGACGCTTGCAAGCACGCCCGCGACAACCCCGTATTTCGGCATCGATGCAGCCCAGTCGGCGGCCTCTGACCTCCCGCTCTTCGATGCCAAGGGCGGCGTGCGCTCGCTAGGAGCAGGTACCCAGGCGCGTTACTTTTGGACGCGGCAGTTCGCGACGCATGCCTTCGTCGAATACGAACGGCTTACCGGTGACGCAGCCAGTTCGCCGCTCGTTGAGCAGCGGGGCTCCGCCAACCAGCTGACGATAGGATTTGGAGCAAGCCACTCCTTCGACATCAAATCGCCCTGGTAGCTCGCGGCGGCACGGCCGCGATCAGCGTATAGCTGCGCCGCCCTGGCAGGAGCGATGTCGGCCCACCCACTGCTGGGTTGTTGCTACAGAACTGGTCTTCATGATGCGGCCGCGGTGCTCGTTCTGGAAGGACTGAGGCCTCACCGGAAATCGCTGAAGGACCAGGCCCGGCGGGCCGCTCCTACTACATCAGCCCAACGGTAGCAGTCAGAGAAGCCGTGGTGCCGTACCGCCGGGGACACGGATGCAGCCCTCAATGCGGGGTCAGACGCGAGAGAAGCTCGGCAACGATTACTAGGCCCAGTTTACGAGGCGCGGGAGTGCGGTCTACTTGCGGCTTGCATCTCAGAACAGCAGGGCGGCCAGCATCAGCGCTACGCCGATCAGCAGCGCCATCAGGGCGATCACCTTGATCGAGTTGGGCGCAATTATCGCCTGCCCCTAGCACGGAAAACCCCGGCTGGGGCGTGAGTCTCAGGCCGCGCTAGCCGGGGTCGCGCCGTTCGTGGTGAGCAAACGGCACGGGTAGCGTACAAGTGTTGGCCACGCCAGATTGCCGGAGATCGAATTTTCAAAGTTTGATGGTGATTCGGGGCGTTTAAGGGGAGACGCAGGGCCTCAATAATGGTGATCAATCGTCTGCCAGCCTGCCAGCCGTCGACCTGCTTGCTAGGCGGGCCTGCTTCGCTGAAAAGCCCGGCCAATCGCGATTAGGATGCACGCTCCGATAAAACCGGCAATCAGATAGCCGATCCAACCGGCGAAGTGAATGCCGATGAAGCTGAACAGCGCACTAGCGACAGCGGCCCCCACGATACCGAGCACGATGTTCAGGAGAAGCCCCATTTGGCTCTTCATGAACTGCTCTGCGAGCCAACCGGCAATTCCGCCTATGATGATGGCTGCAATCCAGCCGATCTGTTGTTCTTCCATTGGAGTCCGCTCCTTAGTGGGCAAGCGAGGCTATCAAAATCCATTTCAATCCCTACGTTGTTGTTAAGCAATACGCCCGCACCAACGCTCCACAGGCCGGCAGGAATTTCAGCTCAGGGCAGAATAGCGGACCTGCAGGGGACGCTGCCCATCGACCGACGGGGTTAGCGCAGGACTACGTGGTGGCGGACGCAGTGTGCTGCGAACCGGTCTCGGTGGCCAAATTCCCTGATAACTTGGAAAATACAGGGAATTTCGTGGATTCTGCCCTGTTCCGGGCCTTTCTGATCCGACTTTCACCTCGGAAACCAAAGGCTTGCAGCTGGATTCCCTATGCATCAGAACAGGGAATTATTCCGACCCCAACAGGGAATTTAGTTTTGACAACAGGGATCGTGCTCGGTCCCTAAGCGATAACACTACGGAAGCCAAAAAATGAACGAAAACTGGCATGCCGGTGCCCGAGCCACGTTCGATGGCGACGATTTGCCGATTGCGGCTGTCGTGCTCCCGTTGCACGCTGCGACACGTGAGGCGAGAGGGTCCTAAAGGCGAAACCAACCACGACCGCTCCGGGCGCGGCATTTGAGACGGTCGCAAGATCCATGTGCTAGAGGGAGAATATGATGAGGCCCGTCTCGCGAAAGTATCCGAGGCGATCCAGAATTCTCTGATCGAGGGTCTCGGTATCCCGCCGGACGACTTTTTCCAGAGGAACTTGGCGCCGGCTGGAATAATAGAACGAGAATCCCGACCAGCACGGTAGCCGTTCCTCCGGCAGCCGATCAGCTGCCCGTCGGATGAATTGCGCAACCGGGAACATAGACCACGCCGGCCCGTCCAGCGCGGCTCGCAGCGGCAAATCGAAATTGTTATCGGCAGCCGTCGACTGCTACCCCGAACTGCTTGCGCTCCGCTTCGAAATGCCAGTGGGAGTTGTGCCGTCCCGCGGAGGCACTGAACGCACCTACGCTTGACAAACCCTTAAGAATCCCGCCGATTCGATCCGATTGGTATCTAGGTTCCGCCTATAGGAATCTTCGGAACCGGTGGTGGCAAACATGACTGTCCTTAAGGGCGTACTACTCTCAGAAGCCCCTGAGCGATTCTTCGACCCATGCGCTTGGGCAGAGATTAAATCGTATGCCGGCCAGCGGTATAATGCTCTGGCGATGCTGAGTGCACCAGTCCCGCAGCAAAAGGGCGACTCGTGGTGGGGATCGATCGAATCCAGCGAGCAATTCAGTATCCGCTCCCGGAACGCCCAGAAGGCCCGCGAGCTTGCTTATCGGTTCCGCTCGAGCCTTTGCGAAGGAACTTATATCGCTGCGGGATTTTTTCGCGATTCCGCAAGCCGCATCGTCGTGGATCCGGATCTTTGTCGTGAGCTATGGCCCTGGTTTGCAACGGATCGACTATGCGGGCTTAATCTTGAATTCACCCATGTTCGGGTAATGGAGGCAGCAGAACGCCCTAGAGCCTCCGAACTGCTCGAAAGCGTCATAGATTGGATGAGGGCACGGATGGTGGAGGGTAAAAGCCGTCGCAAGATATTGGAGCATGAGGCCAAAACGCACTTTGGCGACATGCTGACGGATCGAATTTTCGACGCTGCGTATAAGGTGGTATTCAACCGATCCCGGGGCCGGCCCGCGCTCGCTGAAAAATCGCCGAATTGATCTGCCGGGCGAGACCGCCGGATCCGTTTCAAAAGACGCCCGAATCTGCTTCAAAAACCATTGTAGCCAGCACCCTAGGAGGGTGCTGGCGCGGGGATCACCTTCCGATCTCTGCGCGATGGGGATTATTGCGCCGGAAGCGTCCTTCATGCGCCAACCAAAAGAGAGTAGCACGGAAACCAGCCTCGAGCGAAAGGTGCAACATCTGCCGATTGAGGCCCTTTCCGCTTATCCGCGAAACGCACGGACCCACACCAAATCGCAAATCAGAGAAATAGCCCGTTCTATTGAACGCTTCGGGTTCACCAACCCTATCCTTATCGATCAAGACAAGCAGATTATAGCCGGACATGGCAGGGTTGCTGCCGCCCGCTTGCTGGGCATGAAGCAGGTTCCAACACTGCGAATCGGTCATCTGACTGAAACTGAAAAACGCGCATACATCCTTGCGGACAATCGCCTCGCGGAAAAGGCCGGATGGGATCGCGACACGCTGGCCATCGAGCTTCAAGCGCTCATTGACTCGGATTTCGAGGTCGAGCTCACGGGATTTTCCACCGCCGAGATCGATCTGGTGCTCGGGGAAGCTTCCGAAAAGGTTGATGGCGCGCTTCAGCCGGAAGATGTCATTGCCGACATGTCCGACGGACCCGCGGTCACGCAACGCGGCGACATATGGGTGCTCGGATCTCACCGACTGATCTGTGCGGACGCTCGGGACCCAGCCTCTTATGGCCGCCTGCTCCAAGGCCGAAAAGCAGAGTTTGTGTTCGCAGATCCGCCGTATAACGTGAAGATAGAAGGCAATGTTGGTGGCCGTGGTCGATTTCATCACCGCAATTTTGCAATGGCATCGGGGGAAATGAGTCCACCCGAGTACACGGACTTCCTTTATGCATGCCTTTCGCAAGCGGCCGCGCATTCGATGGATGGTTCGATTCACGATGTTTGTATCGACTGGCGCCATATTGGCGAAATGCTTGCGGCGGGACGCAAGGTCTATGGTGAGCTCAAAAACATCTGCGTCTGGTGCAAGACCAATGCAGGAATGGGGTCATTTTACCGATCCCAACATGAATTGGTCTTCATTTGGAAGAGTGCTTCGGCCCCTCATGTCAATAACTTCGAACTTGGGCAGTTTGGCCGGTCGCGGTCAAACGTTTGGGAGTACGCCGGCGTCAACACGTTTCGACCCGGTCGTATTGACGAACTAGCCATGCATCCAACGGTAAAGCCGGTCGCGTTGGTTGCTGATGCCATAAAAGACTGCTCACGGCGTGGAGGGCTGGTTCTGGATCCGTTCGCAGGATCCGGAACGACGATCATCGCCGTGGAAAAATCCGGCCGGCGAGCGAGAGCGATCGAAATCGACCCGCATTACTGCGACGTCATCCTCCGCCGCTGGCAAGCTTATACGGGAAGGCAGGCATTCCACGAACCGACCGGAACATCCTTCGAGGATCGCGAGAGCGCCGATGCGCCGGCGCCACCGAAAAGGAGAATGGTGCGATGAGCCGCGAGAGATCGCGAAAAGGAAGGCACGGGCTCGACGGCCACAGCGGTCGGGAGGCGGGCCCCGCCCAATATAAGGTTGGCTACAAGCGGCCTCCGGTGAGCACCAGATTCAAGGCCGGGCGCTCTGGCAATCCCAAAGGGCGGCCGAAGGGGCAACGCAACTTCAAGGTCATCATCGAGGAAGCCCTCAACGCGCCAGTCCTGGTGCGGGAGGGCGATCGGAAGCGCCACGTGAAGAAGGCAGAAGCGATCGTCCTTCGTCAATTGGACAGCGCGATGAAGGGGGACGGCCGAGCCACGGAAACGGTGATAAAACTGATGAAGCACATGGGGTTGTTGGATCCAAACCAGGCAGAGGCGGAGGTCGCCAAACTGTCATCTGCCGAAGAGAGCCTCTTTGCGGAAATCGTCGAGCAAAAAGCTCGTTCACGACGCCGGCGGAGCAGTCCAAGATGACCGTCGGGGGGCGATCTTACGACATTAGCACGGCAAGTCCCGAGCTGAAGAGAAGGCTTGTCGATGCGCTGTTGGCCGACGATTTATTTGCGTTTGTTCGCAGGGCATTTGAGACTATCGTACCGGGAGAGGACTTGAGCCTAAGCTGGCACCTCCGCGCAATGGCTTATGCACTCGAGCGGGTCCTGCGTGGGGAGATCAGGCGACTGATCATCACCGTGCCGCCACGGAACCTTAAATCGATCACCGCCTCTGTATCCTTCCCCGCCTTTGTCCTTGGCCATGACCCGACGAAGAAAATCGTCTGCGTCAGCTATTCCAGCGAATTGGCCGTAAAGCATGCGAACGATTGTCGCGCAGTGATGAGAGCGCCCTGGTATCGGCGGATCTTTCCGCAGACTCGGCTCAGCACGGAAAAGAATACCGAAACGGAGGTCATGACGACGAGGCGCGGAGGCCGCTTCACCACTTCGATCGGCGGGACTCTTACCGGCCGTGGGGGCAATATTGTCATCATCGATGACCCGATGAAACCGGCCGATGCGATGTCGGAAGCCGTGCGCAAAGGGGTTCTTCATTGGTTCGACAGCACGCTCTTGTCCCGTCTCAATACGAAAGCTGAAGATGCCATCATCGTCGTGATGCAGAGGCTTCATGTTGAAGATCTCGCAGGAGTCCTGTTGGAAAAGGGCGGCTGGGAGCATCTCGATCTGCCGGCAATCGCGGAAGAGCCGCAAGAAGTCCCCATAGGCCCAAAGCGCACCTATCGCCGCAAGGTGGGAGAGGTACTCGATCCCGCGCGCGAGCCACGTTCCGTGCTCGATGAGCTCAAAGCGTCGATGGGAACCATGGATTTCTCGGCACAATATCAGCAGCGACCGATTCCTGCCGAAGGCAACCTCATCCGTCGGGATTGGCTGCGATTTTACGACGAGCCACCAAGGCGCGAACCGCGCGATGTCATCGCAATTAGCTGGGACACCGCAATGAAGGCTACCGAGATCTCCGATTATTCCGTTAGCACGTTGTGGCATTTCGCGGGAGAGAATTGTTATCTTCTTGATGTAGTGCGCGGTCGCTACGATTATCCGACGCTGAAAAAACTGACACTGGGATTAAGGCAGCAGTTTCCAGACGCCACTGTGCTGATCGAAGATAAGGGCTCAGGAACCAGCCTCATTCAGGATCTGAGAAGCGAACGGATGTCCGTGATCAACATCAATCCCGTAGCCGATAAGGTGAGCCGCCTTTACAGCACCCAAGCGCTTTTCGAGGCGGGATCCGTGTTGTTCCCGAGCAAAGCACCGTGGCTTTCCGATTTCATTTCTGAACTGCTGGCGTTCCCGAGCGGTCGCCACGATGATCAGGTTGACTCATTGTCCCAGGCGCTCACATGGAACGTTGAGCGAAGACAGCGTTGCAATGTGGTCCTTTGTAGCCCCATTGTGGTGCGCACGCCGCTTGTGTTCGGGTACGAAACTTAGCGCCCGGTCGGCCTCTCTAACGCGCCGTGTCTTCTTACGCGGCCGGCGGAGCGAGCCCGAGAACTTGGTGTTGGCGCGCCCATCCTGGTGGCAGATCGAACATACGCGCGACGCCGATCCCGTGCGGCAGCCTGCCCTCAACCGCGGCTTTGACGAGGGACGGAGCGAGGAACGCAAGCGAGATGGTCATATTGACGTGACGCTTGCTGCAGTTCTCGCGGGCAGCGAGGTCCTGCACATTGGCGACGGCGCCAGACTGCATCTCAGCGAGCCACAACCGGCCGCGCGCGATGGCGCTGACGAGCTTGGCGCGGGTCTCGGGACGGAGCGGACGAATGTCGGAACGGTTGCCGCCGTTCGGGATAAGAATCTCGCGGTATCGCTTGGCGGGACGCTTGGTCCACGGGATCGAGAGGACGACCGGATCGGCGTCAGGTTGGTCATCGGTATTTGGCGATCCGAGGTCCCGGTCGGCGCGCTGGCCATGCTCTTGCGGCCCGGCCAAGTTGCGCGGTTGGTCCGGCGCGGACCTCGGGGTTGGATGGACCGTGACCCTGATCGTGGTCGCGGTGATGTCCACCCGCTTGACATGGGTTCTCACGAGTTCGCGGACGTCGGCGGCCGGTTCGTTCGCGAAGTGCTGCTCCACCGCGGCAGAGACCAGGGATTCGATCTCGGCTGCCGGAACGCGGGAGACCGATCCGACGAGCTCCGGCTGGCCTTGGATCAGGGCCGAGGCGACGTAGTAGCGATACCGGAGGCCGTGCTTGCGGCTGTGGCTCGGGGTCATGCGGTTGCCGCGGTCGTCGAACATGCGGCCCAGCAGCAGGGACTCGGAGCTCCCCCGGGGTGCGCGAGGGGAGGTGCGTTGTTCGGAGAGCTTGGCCTGGACTGCCTCGAACAAGGTCCGGTCCAGGATCGCCGGCTGTTCGCCGGGGCAGATGTTGCCCTTGTAGGCCACCTCTCCGATGTAGAACCGATTG
>WNGE01008613.1_pt1 | contig 13195 bp, 11 predicted proteins | sample 5400651 | NCBI WGS metagenome assembly WNGE01 (sample SAMN13153370, study PRJNA577476) | soil metagenome | isolation source: 60 cm soil or saprolite under grassland replicate 2 | place: USA:California | collected 2016-06-15 | reverse complement strand
TTCAATACCCCCTCGTTCTCGAATCCCTCTCTGAACGCAGGCACGGTCGCTCCCGATCCGAATACTAGCTTGCCTTCGTTGCAATTCGCTGATGGGTTCGGTCAAATTAACAGTACGACAGTCGCCCCGCGGGTTATTCAGTTTGCGCTGAAACTGTACTTCTAGCGGCTTGCCGGGAAGTGCGATACGCCGCACCGAGAGAAGGGAACTCTGTGGCTTCCAGCGATCGACCATCATCGGAGAACGCTCAGAACAACGGCCAGGCTGCCGAAGGCAAGGCCTGGATGACCACTCTCGAGAGCCGCTTCGAACAAGCCCAATCGAATCTGAATGGCAGTCGAAACCGGCTCATCCGCGGCATCATCGAGAACGCGGAGGAAAACTACTTTCTCTCTTCGCGCGCGCTTGCCAAACGCTACGACGTCGACAAGGCCACCGTTGTCCGTAGCATTCAGATGCTCGGTTACGAGCGCTATGCCGACTTCGCCGCCGATCTGCGCTCCCACTTCGTCAGCCGTCTCACCCCTTACACGCTGATGAAGGCGGCAGCACGCGAGCGCAGGAGCGTCTCGGGTCACGTCCAGCACAGCTTCGAGATGGAGGCGCACAATCTGCAAGCCTTGCGCTCGCAACTCGATGCCAACCAAGTGATCCGGCTGGCCAAGCGCCTCAATCGCGCCCGGCGCATCATGGTGGTGGGTGTGGACTTCGCCGCAACCCTCTCCTACCTCCTCGCCTATGGGCTGGTTTCCCTGGGGTATGACGCCGATGCTCCGGCGGGATCGGCCGGAAACCTGCAGCAGAAAGTGAATCTGCTTGGTCCGAAGGACTTGCTCATTGCCATCAGCTTTGGGCGCTGCCTGCGGGCCACGGTAGGTGCCGTTGTTCGAGCCCATGAAAACGGGGTCCCCACCTTCGGCATCACGGACAGCGAGAAAACGCCGATTGCGCGGTTTTGTGATTCGTTCTGGATCGCTTCCATCGCCAATCCCTCGTTTCACGGATCGTATGTGGCGCCCATTGCGGCCATGGATGCGCTTTTTGTCGCTTGTGCCCACATTCAGCCAGACCGGTCCCTGGCAGCGCTGCGTCAGAAAGATCGGGATTCTCAATCGCGCTGGTACTCTCCTCTTCCCGAAGAGGAGTTCCGCAAAAAAAACAATCGAAAGGAGGACGAACGTGGCCCCAGTCGTCCGAGGAAAGACAGCTCTCCATCCGCCGGAGGCGGCATCGCCGGGATCCCTAAAGGAAACGGAGCCCATGAACGCTGAACGCGCTTGGGAGCGGCGGCTTTCGTTTTTCGGATTGACGGTCACGGCGTCGATCATTCTCGCCATCGTCGCGTTTTCGGCCGCGTCGTCTGGACAGAAGACAAAGGTCAATCCGCTGGCGCCCAAGCCTCCGGTCGCCGTTGCCCCGCAACCCGAGCAGTCGGCCAAGATGACGCCGCACGACCTGACCGCGAGCGACCTGGATGCTTTTCTCGATGGCGTGATGCCCCTGCAACTGGCGCGCGAAGACATTGCCGGAGCCGTGATCGCCGTGGTCAAAGATGGCAAGCTCCTCTTCGCCAAGGGGTACGGTTACTCGGATGCGGAGAAGAAAAACCCCGTCTCTCCCGAGACCACATTGTTCCGCCCAGGATCGATTTCCAAAACCTTTACCTGGACCGCGCTCATGCAGCAGGTCGAACTGGGCAAGGTTGATCTTGATCGCGATGTGAACGAATACCTCGATTTTCGGATCCCCGCGACCTATCCCAGGCCGATCACCGTGCGTAACCTTATGACCCACACTCCCGGCTTCGACGAGACCGTGGAAGAGCTGTTTGTGGCCGATGCCAAGCAACTTAAGCCGCTGGGCGATTACTTGAAACAGCACCTTCCGAGCCGCATTTATGCGCCCGGTACCATACTGGCCTATTCCAACTACGGGGCGACTCTCGCCGGTTACATCGTGCAGCGGGTTTCCGGAGAGCCTTTCGAGCAATACGCGGAGAACCACATCTTCAAGCCACTGGGCATGCAGCACAGCACGTTTCGACAGCCGTTGCCGGACTCCTGGCAGCCGCTGATGTCGAAGGGTTATGAAGTAGCTTCCCAGCCATCCAAACCATTCGAAATCGTCGAAGCGACGCCTGCCGGAAGCTGTTCCGTCAGCGCCATGGATATGACGCATTTCATGATTGCCCACCTGCAAAACGGGCGATTCGAAGACCAGCAGATCCTGCGGCCTGAAACGGCGCAATTGATGCATTCCCGCCAGTTTGCCTTACGGCCCGACCTCAATGGCATGGCGCTCGGTTTCTATGAGGAGAGCCGCAACGGCCAAAGAATCGTCGGCCATGTCCGGCAGGTACATAGCTAGCCGCCGCTCGGAGAACACAATTCTCAAAATCTCGAGCCTCCTGGGTCAGGCGAAGGTGTCGGTCAACTCGGACGGCACCATCGGCGTGAGTGATCTGAAGGACCTGAACGGACAGCCGAAGAAATTAGCCGAGACCGGCTCACTCTTCTATCGCGACGCTAACGGCCAGGATCATGCCGCTTTCAAGCGCGATTCCAGCTATTTGATACTAGGCTTCGACTTCCCTCCGATTGTTTTGCTCAAAGCGGCCTGGTACGAAAATAGCGCTTTGCACTTTCCGCTGATTGTCGGGTCCTTGGCGGTGTTTCTGCTCACGCTGATACTTTGGCCGGTCGGGGCCCTTCTCCGTCGCCATTACGCCCATCCGCTCAATCTGGATCCAGCAGAACGCAGGCTCCGTTTATCGGTGCGCTTCGTCTGTCTGCTCAATCTCGCTTTCGTAGCCGCGTTGGTGGCATTCTTTTCCGCCGCGATGAACAATATCGGCCTGTTCAGCCCGCGCTTCCATCCGCTGTTGCGGATCATCCAAATTGCCGGTTGGCTGGGCATCCTCGGCGGCCTAGTCGCTTTGTGCAACATGATTCAGTCGTGGAGGCGACCGGAGCGCTGGTTGTGGAGCAAGCTGGCCGACACGGTGATCGTGCTAGCCTGCCTTGGCTTCACTTGGTTTGTCTTCACATGGAATTTGTTGAACTGGAATTTGAATTATTGACGGTGGGGAGTTCAATCCTCATGGTTCCCATCGCGCTCACGTACCTTTGCCTTTCGCTCCCAACCTAATTTGCAGCCGTCCAAAGATCACACCGGCAAATTCCGCCGATGTTCGGATCTTTCCTGTAAATTGGGCAAGAATATACGTGTCTCGCCCACCTTAAGGATGTACGATGAACTCGATTCCACGGGTTCTTCGTATGGTTGATGGAGAGGGCCGCTATTGGACTGTCATATTCCTAGCCAGCGTGGATTTGGTGTGCGTGTTTGAAGCAGGTGATTCCATCAGGGAAGGACACGTCAAGGGTGGAATTATATGGCTCATGGCCGCCATCATTTTGTCGCTTATCGGCTATAACTGGCCGAAACTAAAGAAGCGACTGGTTAGCGATAACAAACAGCAAATCGAAGCAAATAACAAGGGCGAGAAGCCGAGAGCGCATGAGGAAATCAACCTCGAACCTGTACTCGGCGATCTGGCGAAGGCAGACGGTGTGCCAGCGGAAATGAAGGGTCCACCTATAACCATGAAACAGTTGTTTGAAATCGATTGGCAGAATCTCCCGGCTTTTTACAATGAGTGCGTTCTCAGTAGTCAAATATTCGAATCTGCCTTGGTAAAGGTAGCGTGGCGCGTTAACGGCGATTTTGTCGGGCGGTCGAAGTTTCTTGCCATTCTTATCGATCCTACGACTAAAGCCGGCGATGCATTCAAAGCATGTGAAGCAATCGCGGATCGGTTCGGGCATTTCATTGATTCAGTAAATTCGGAGGTGGACATTAAAGGGCAAGCTCCAGACGACACCGCGCCGACTCATCTCAAAGATATGGTGTTTTCAAAACGAATCTTCATTTATTACGAGGATTTCTCGCTCGCGCAAAAAGGGATGCTTGAAACGATTTACCAGAGCAAGGAGTTGTCAGTTCAATTCAGGGATGCCGCGTATGCGTGGGCGCATAGAGACGACAAGCCACGCCAAACACCGTTGGTTCCTAATTCGACTATTCTGCCAGATGCTAAGCTGAACCCTGGACTAAGGATTACGGTTACGAAACTGAGTCCGGGAAGAAGTCTTAATGGATAAGCCATCAGAAGCGGAAAGGTTCGATGCAGTCATGCGGGAAAATTCTGTCCGTTTCGCACGATGAATTTAAAAAACGCGAGAAAGCATGGAAGCGAAAGCAAGAGCGAAAACGAGCAAAGAAAAAGCGGGCGACTTCTTAGCCCGCTGTCCCCGGCCCTGCCACCGAGAGGCCCGTGTCTGGGTAGTCCTTGCTCAATTTGGCTTGCCAGTTAGTTGAGCAAACGTAATGCGCTTTCCGACGATCTGGCGAACTGCTAGATCGAAGCGCCCAGAGTCATCAAGGTCTTTGCGATTGTTGAAGCGAAACATTTGTTCGTCGAGGTAGCGGTGAAGATGAAACGGTTCCACCGAAACATACGTCCCAGAGATGCCGCGCTTGAGGAGACTCCAAAAGTTCTCAAGGCCGTTAGTGTGTACGCGGCCATCTACGTATTGCATCGCGTGGTCAACGACCTGATGAGCGTAGTCAGCCGCGAGTCCTTCGTAGGACATGAGTGCATCGCTGTAGAGCGCAGCACCCGCAGTGACGTGCTTACGAAATATGCATGTGAGCGAACGCAAGCGCCGCATTACCGCGGTGGTGTTTGCGCTTTATTTTTGGCGCAAGCGCGGGGAGTTGCCGCTCAGGCCGGATGCGATTACTCACCTCTCCCGATCTTCTCCCCGCGCTTGAGCGTCCGGTCAAAGAACTCGGCAGTCGCAGTATAGGCCCGGATCCAGCTCTTCCACATCAAGAACCCGTGGATCTCATCCGGCAGGATCAGTTGTTCGAAGGGCACGTGCTGCGCCCGCAAACGCTGCACCAGGTCCACGGTTTGGCTGAAGGGCACGTTGTGATCGTCGTCACCATGGATGAGTAGTACCGGCGACTTCCACGTGCCCACGTAGGCATCGGGCGAGGAATCCCACGCCAGCTTCACTGCAGTTTCCGCGTCCGGCGGACGGAGCGCAAGGTTGCCAAAATAGGGCCGCTCCGTCAGAAAGACGCTCCAGTCATGCACGCCATGGAAATCCACGCCCGCATGGAACAGGTCTGAATCTCGGGCTAGACCCATGGCGGTCAGAAAGCCGCCGTAGGAACCACCCCACAATCCGATCTTCTCTCCATCCACTTCTGGAAGCGATTGCAGATACCGTCCCGCCGCCACAACGTCCTTGTACTCCGCCGCTCCGCGCCAGACCGTGTTGGGAGCTTCGCGAAATGCGCGCCCATACATAACGCCGAGGCGGTAATTCACCGATAACACGGCGTATCCACGGCTGGCCAAGTACTGATTCTCGGCGTAAGCGTTGTGGTAGTAATCCATGTAGTGGAAACCCAGCATCATCTGGCGGATAGGCCCACCGTGTATGAACACCAGCCCAGGACCTTTCCCCTTCGCGTTGCGCGGCAGGAAGAGCTGGCCGTGCAGCGTGACCCCATCCTCGCTCTGGAAGATCACCTGCTTTGGCGTCACCAGCGAGGCAGAGGGAAAGTCACGGGGCAGGGCTTGGCTCGCGATCATTTCGCGGCCTTTGGCGGTGACTTCGTACGGCATGGCCGGTACCGTTGCGGTGGAGCCGAGGCAAAGAATGCTCTTGCCGTCTCCGGTTTGAACGGGAGACCACTCCATGGTCTCGCCGCTGGTAAGCGCCTGCTGCGGCGTGCCCCCGGCTACCGCCACGCGCCACAAGTGCCGGCGATCCACGTCGTCTTGGTTCGACGAGTAAATCGCCCACGCCTTGTCCGCGCTCAGGGTGACGTCTTCCACGTCAAAATCGCCGGGCGTGAGAAGCGTGGCCGTGCCTCCGCCGGCAGGAATCGAATACAAGTGATTACGGCCATCCTGCTCCGAGGAAAACACGACTCGTCCATCGGCGGCAACGTTGAGCGAGCCATCTTCGGTAAGCTCGGGCAGCGAATCCTCCAGCTTGCCGCCGCTGCGCCATAACAAGTGGCCCGTGCCGGTCACAGCATCGGCAATCCACAGCGACCACGGCTCAGGGCGCACTGGAATCAGCGGCAGCTTTTGCTCATCTCCGGCGGTACGCACAAAGACAATCCACTTGCCATCGGGCGACCAGCGCGGCATCGAATCCTTATCGACGCTGGGCGCCAGGTATCGGATGGAGTCGCCATCGAAGTCCCAAATGGCAACCAGGCTGTGACCGGTACGCTGGCTGACGAAAGCGATGTGTTTGCCATCGGGCGACCATCTGGGCTGAACTGCCGCTCCGCGCACGGAAGCCAGTTCCTTGGCCTGCTGCTTGCCATCCACACTGGACAGCCACAACTTTTTTTTCGCGGACCATACCGCCCACCTGCTGTCGGGCGAAACCTCGATGTCTTCACAGTCCTCATCCGGGCAACCCATCTCGCCCAATAGCCGGGGTGGCGCGTCTTTGACATCCACATCCAGCGCAAAGACCTGCTGTTTGGCGCCCTTTGTCCAACTCTCAGGATTGGCGCTCTGTTGCGCTTCGTTGAACTCGCTGCCCACCGTATAAAGCGCAGTTTTGCCGTCAGGCGTGAGCCGTAGACTGGCGATGGGCTGGCCGTCGTCTGTCCTGTAAGCAGTCAGCGGGCGCGCGGTGCGAACGAAGTCCGGGCCGTCTGCCAGCCACACGTTGCGGACTCCCTTGGCATCGAAGACCCACGCGATGCGGCTGCCATTCTTGGAAGCCACCAGTTCGCTAGGAAAGCTTGAGCTCATGACCTGCTCCAGAGTGAAAGGAGCTTGTGCCCATGCAGCCGTCGTGCAACCCAAGATCACTCCAAGAATAGTGTCGAAGCGAAGTTTGGCAAATGGCATAGGCCACTAGGCTAAGGGAAGGGTAGCCTGCCTGCCAATAGCAGTGTGGTGGAATTTGCTCTGGGAAAAAGGGCAACTCAAATTGGGCGCACCCTGAGAACGATGAAGGCAAGGCATTTCTGGCCCGTTGATTAGGATGTCACTGCGTCCACGTGTCGGTTCAATCGTCGCAACAGATCAGCACGTGCGTCTGGAAACTTCTGAAATATAGTTATTTGGTGGAGGCGGCGGGAGTCGAAGGTTTTTCACCTCTTGAGGGGGTCGTACATCGTGTGATTTCAATTACTTGCGGATGGTTGTACGAGAACCTGAAAGCATCTCCTGCACATTTCCTGCACACGGGCGTTATGTCACTTTGACATATTCGACCGTCCAGGTTTTGTATCGTGCACCTGTCATCACTTCTTTCCCCGCTCTTTCATCGCCTTCTTCGCCTCGATGACTTCTCTCTCAAGCTTCTTCACGTCGGCCTGGAGTGCTTTGTTCTCGGGCTCCTTTGCCGCCCGAGCCTTCGCCCAACGAAATCGGGCAGTCGCCCGAATCACATTTTTTCCCTCGCTTGAGACGTTCCTCCCCTCGCGCACTCCCGCTCCCGTACCATCACTCGCACCCATGAGAGCGTCCCGTGCGCGTGTCAGCGCAGCGATTTCTCGATTCAACTCTTCAACCATCCTAGCTCTGTCCATACCGTCCTCCTAGTTTGTGAGTGCTTTGCACGCACCTGATTTTATGCAGTCTCCAAATTCCTTTTCCCACCTCTGTCCTTCAGCCGCTTTTGCCTTTTCAAGACGCGCTTCCATCGCTGCCGCAACTGCGAGAGCCTTTTTCTTCTCAGTGCATTTGCTGCCTGCCTCACACCTCAGTTCAGAATCCCTCAGCAACTCCGCGTCTCTCATAAAGAAGGGGCTCAGAGAATCACAAAGCCAACTCGCTTCTCCTCCAAGAGAGTCGTGTCCATGAAAGAAACAGACAGCCCAGAAGCCAGGGAACCTGTTCGATTTCCCGAAAACCTTGATTCTGTCGCCATCTGCGACTTCACTAGAAGATGAACGCATCGCCGGACGGTGCGGCCACTCACTGGAACTGCCCTCAAAGAAAACCGTACAGTGATTGTGTGCGTATGCACCTGAGGTGTGTCCGACCTTTCCATTACACGAGGCATTGGATTCTGCTAGGACTTCCCGGTCATGCGCCTCCTTGCCTGCTTCCTCAGCGGCCTCTCTTTGTGCATATGCGGCGTCTTCCACCTTTCGTTGCGGGGAATGCTCCGACCAGTTGGCGTAAACGATGAAAGCGAGGAAAGCGACAACTCCAAAGACAACGACTGCAACAGCGGTTTTGATGAGTGCTGCTAACGTCCTGCCAAGTTCGTCCATAAGTCCCTCCCAATCAGGGCCGATCCTCCGGCCCGCCGTGCTCTTCTATATCCCCATCGCTTTCTGGAACGCTTTGTAGGCCGTCTCGTTGTTGCTCTGCATGTAAATGAGCGTGTTCGCTCCATTTTTATGCGACAAGACGGCTTGGATGTCGGGAATGCCGACACCTGCTTCATAGGCCAGCCGCCCGGTTGAGTGCCGGATGGCGTGAGGATGCGCCTTGTGCTGTGCGATGCCTGCCTCTTTCCCGTATCGCTGCATCCGACTCCAAGCTGTTTTTCGGCAGAAGGGAAAGAACCGACCAGGCACCGTCTTGGCGAGAGTCTCTAACGCCTCACGCTCATTGTCACACAATGATTGCTCAACTTTGTTCGACTTCTTCTCCCGGTCGAGAATGAGGTAGCCGTCCCTGATGTTATCCCGCGTGATGGAGAGGGCCTCGCTGACCCTGAGGCCGTGATTGAACGTCGTCCGGATGAAGAGGTAGTCCAGTTCCGAGTGCGACTTGGCGACTTGAAGCAATGCTTCGAGTTCTGTCTTCGTGAGCGATTTATACATGGCGTCCTCCCTGAATCTGCGCGACGAACGCGGCCAGTCTCTTCTCTCTTTTTTCTGCATGCTTCAACGCCGCTGCCATAGCGACTTTGTCAGATTCGGATTTGCACGCGACCGCCATTCCACTATAGAGAACGACGAGTACAATCCCTACTCCAAATCCCACTAAAAGCTCCATGACTTCCTCCCCGCCCTGCTCTGCCGCTTTGTCTGTCCTAATCATGCCCCATTGTGACACTTTCCACTGAGTCAGTCAATAGCCTGAAGGTCACATTCTCATGTGTTACCAGTGACTCCTGAGGGAAGGGACGGCCCAATGACGCCATAGTTCCATGATGCCACGATCCTGCCCCCGCCCCTCGGTACACGCCCGCCGTCGCTGAACGAAACCAAGCCCGCCGACTCATTAAGACACAGAAGAGGAGACACAGGGGGAGGGACTGAACAATGGACCCTGTCCCCCCACTTGGCTCGTCAATGAGCCCGCCTGAGGCCCGATCCATCTCCGGTACGCAATACGTGCGGCGTTGTCCGTAATGAAGAAGAAGAGGGGAGTGAGTCCAGACCTCCAAAGCACCTCCAAAGGACGATCCGAAGGACTGTCCAGGTCCATGTCCGGCATGACACAAGTGACTGAGACAGTGGTACACGTTACCGAATGAAGAAGGAGAGAAGAGCCGCCGAGATCATTAAGCCCGAAGGGAAGGACACAGAGACAAGACCGAGGGGAAGAATTAGTCATGCACTACCAAGGTCCTCCCAGGTCTCCAGGTCCTCAGACAGTCCTCTGGGTTGTCCCCAGGTCCCCGCATAGGACTAGGCCCGTTCGTCTAGTCCTTTTATACTACTCCACCGCTGACTAATCCTTTTATACTAGGTAACAGAATGGCGAACGGTTCCCCTCCTTGTTTTCAATGAGATAGCGGTGACGCCTGTTCCTCATCAATTCCTGCGTTCCACGGTCCTATCCTCAGTCCTTTCAACAGGTTGACTCTACTTCCCAGCGCACACTGGGACCTCGTTCCCAGGAACCCGCTCCCAGGATCGGGAGGAAGGGCTGTGTCATTTCCCGGTTAGGGTGATGATAATATGAATGTTTTCAACATGATACGGGTCCCCTATTTCGAGCGACGACCGGGTGCCGGGAGCGCCCCGTGCCCCGTCCACTGCCGGAGAGCTTGGCTAGGCCCAACGCTCCCTCCCTCCCACGTCCCTTGGACCGTCCCTCCCCCCGCCCCTCCCCGATTCATTGGACTTACGGAGGAACGTCCCTCCCCCTGGGTCCTCCCAATCCTATTTCTCGCCCATCCGTTGGTGGGACTTCTTCCTAAGCCACTCCCTGTACAGGGGATATGGCATATATTTTTTCCCATGTCCCTCATCTCTCCCCGGGACGCTCGCTCGCAAGTCATTGATAATCGCCTGCCTTGCTCGATTCTCTCCTCTTTTCTACCCGTTACCATATTCGTCACTTCTCCCACCGCTTTGACACGCCCTCACGCCAGCCCTCCCCGCTCCCCTCTATATTTGTCTCATTATGAGACGGTCGGACGTGAATCCAGAATTGCCCGGTTTCCTGGGAACGCATCCCTGGGAAAAGGTCGCCTAAACGCAGACCCGCCATATAACATTTTTTGGATTTTGCCCCTCCGTGGGACGCACTCCGCGCCTGGGTCCCATCCGGGACCTTCATTGAGCCTCCCAAGGATGGCGGGAATTTTGGGAGGGGGTTCTCCCTCGTTCATTCCCACGGAGGGGCCAATGAGATCGGCCTCGATTCCTGGGAAACGTCCCTAACTTCCCTCTGTCTCATTGACATCCCTCCCTCGGAGTCACAGGCCCGTCGCCGGGGGAGCGTTCGATGGACTCAGCAGTGACGACGCTGCGTTCGACAGGGCGTGGGATGAGTTTCAAAACGTTCTCGCGGAGGCTGCGTGAGACGCGGGGCGCATGGAATATGTGAGAGACTCATTGTAGATCAGGAGTTTCACCCCGCAGCAGCGCGGGGGATGAATTGAAGATGGACTTTCAACAACAATTCGAGGCACTGACGGGACATCAGCCGTACCCCTGGCAAGTCAAACTATATGGCCTCATGTGTACATGCCAAACGCCTGCGAATCTCAATCTTCCAACTGGAAGCGGCAAGACCTCTGTCATCCCCTGCTGGCTTCTTGCGCTTCCCAAGAGTCCCAACCTCTCACGCCGTCTAGTCTACGTCATAGACCGTCGTTCGGTCGTTGACCAAGCGACGAAGGTTGTCGAGGAGTTAGTTGACAGGTTGCACCTCGTTCCTGAGTTACACGAGTATCTCCAGACATTGACTCTCCCCGGCGAAGCGCTGCTCGGCGTCTCGTCCCTGCGCGGCGAGTTTCAGGACAATGAAGAATGGAGCAGGCTTCCGTTCCGTCCCTCGATTCTGGTTGGCACGGTTGACAAAGTCGGCTCGGGCCTTCTATTCAGCAGCTACGGAGGAGGACCTTACACCCGTGCGTTGCACGCTGGTCTGCTAGGAAATGACACGCTCGTCATTTTTGACGAGTGTCACCTCGTTCCTGCGTTTACGACACTGTTGAAGAACGTCGAGCACGCTGGCGGGAAGGTCAAGCCGTTTCGAGTTATGACAATGTCTGCGACATCGAGCGCAACCGACTCCCTGTCCTTGTCCCAGGAAGATTTTGACAACCCGGTGTTGAGTAAGAGGTTGAAGGCCAAGAAGTCACTGCACATCATTGACGTGAAAAAGCCTGTTGAGTACATCATCAAATCAGCGCTCAAAAATACGCCTCCGCGCACCATCATTTTCGTCAACAGCCCTCGCACTGCCGCTGACATCGCGGCAAAGTTGCAGGAGACTCATGCGAACGTCGTCACAGTGACGGGCACGATCCGAGGGAAGGAACGTGATGACCTCGTTGACAACCCGATTTTCAAAGCGTTCCAAACGCCTGAACAGCCGACAGAGCCGCACTTCCTTGTTGCGACCAGCGCGGCAGAGGTCGGCGTTGACCTGACCTGTACTAACCTCTTCAGTGACATGGCAAACGCGGTCTCACTTGTGCAGAGGTTTGGACGGGGCAACCGCTTTGGTGAGGTAAAATTCGCGGACATCACTATCGTCTTCAACTCCAAGGATAAGAAGGAGGGTCACTTCTACTCAGGTGCGGACCTCGCATTCATTCAATCACTCGATGGTGATGCGTCGTGCCTCAACCTCTACGAGAGACGAGAAGAGCTTGCAGCACTCGCAAAGAAGGTTCCGACAATCCCGGACCTTGACCCCGCAATCCTTGACACGCTGAGCATGACCTCATTGAAATGCACAATTGATGTCAGTGACTACCTCCGTGGATTGCAGGAAAACAGCAGGTACGTCGAGATTGCATGGCGCGAAGAGACCGAGTTACTCGGGCGGATGTCCCAAGCCGACTTCGACAACTATATGATGAAGATGCCTCTGCGGTCGTGCGAATGCCTGAGTGAGAACGCGAGGCGGGCGGTCGATGTCCTGAACGGCATCGTTACGGCGGTCGGGGATGTCAATGCAGTCATCTTCGCGCCCGATGGCCAAAAGAGTTACGTCCCGTTGTCCGCAATTGTCCTTCTGAAGGGACTGAGAGAGAGCACGCTGATTCTGCCCCCTGAAGTCGGCGGTCTCGCGGGCGGAATGTTCTCTGTGACGAATGCGGACGGCGCTCAACTCGACATCGCAGGGTTACAGCACAAGCATTTTGACGCACGGACGCGAATCATCTGCCCTGCTGAAGAAGTCATCACAATTGAAAAGAACGAGACAAAGGCTGAGTTCAAGGTCGGGAATCAGAAAATTGTTGTCGTCAAGCCAAAGTCTAAGGTGACCTACTCGACCGAGTTACTGGTAGACCACAATGTTGCTGTCTCAGCGCTTGCGAAGTCCTTTGCTGAGAAATGCGGTCTGACACACGAGTTAGTCTGCACGCTGGAGAGCGCGGGCGGAATACATGACGGGGCGAATGGTGTTGGTAAGGCAAATCAGATTTGGCAGGTTGCGGCGACGGGCAAGATCAACAAAGAACCCAGAGCAAAGGGCAATATAAAGTTCAACGCGTGGGCTCTTGCAGGGTTCCGGCACGAGTTTGAGAGCTTGTCTTTGACTGATGATAAACTGACAAAGCACGCCGTCGCCGCACATCACGCAGGTGCAAGGCCGTGCTGGACAGGGGAACGTGACCTAGCCCCGGTCAATTCAGACCCCGAGGCAATGGTGGAGCAAATTGTCAGGTTTGGAGAGTTACAAGAAGAGTTTGGCTGGTGGGGACTGGCATATCTT
>WNGE01006323.1_pt1 | contig 13195 bp, 11 predicted proteins | sample 5400651 | NCBI WGS metagenome assembly WNGE01 (sample SAMN13153370, study PRJNA577476) | soil metagenome | isolation source: 60 cm soil or saprolite under grassland replicate 2 | place: USA:California | collected 2016-06-15 | reverse complement strand
GCCCTCGACCAACCCACCACCCACGCCCTCCGCGACCACCGGCAACGCCTCGCCGACGACCCGCAGCCCCTCGACCTGGTCTTCACCACCCCACCCCGCGGGCGCCGCGGCGGGACCCCCCTGGCCGCCAACAACTTCGCCCGCATCTGGAAACCCGCCCTGCCGCTGCCGGGCTCCAGCACGCCTGGCCCCGCCACGGCGGGCTGCACTTCCACGACCTGCGCCACACCCACGCGGTCTGGCTGATCGCCCAACACGTCCCGGTGGCGGCCATCGCCCACCGGCTCGGCCACACCAATCCGCTCATCACCAAGCTGACCTACGCCCACATCTACCAACTGGTCGACCAGGGCCTGCTCACCCCCACCACCCTCGGCCTGACCCCACCCCACTGACAAGGTCCTGATCCTTCGGACTCGGGGTCGTCATCGTCCCTCGTCCTGCCAAATCGGCCCTGGCATCAGCGGCGGAGAACGGCCTACCGCCTGGCCAGCCATCAACTCGGCAGCCGGCGTCCCGGCGTGCTCCGCGATCTACCATCCCCTACGTCCGCCCGGTCACCGATCGCTTCCGGACAAGGCTGGAGGCTTCGAACTCCAAGATCACGTCGCATACTCCGACCAACTCTCACCCACCCACGCCCTCGATGCTGTCCGGGAGTGCTGGCAACGCGACCTGATCCACGAGGGACTCTCGCCCCGCAGGATCGCGGCCTACCTGTCGCTGCTTGGCACCGTCTGCAACGCCGCCATCAACGACGGCGACCCGGACAACCTCCCCGTCATCGCTACGGGTCGCCGCCGCCCTGCGACCCTCACTGCAACCACGGCCCAGCCGTCCCTGCCGCGCATGACCTGGCCCAGCCCCCTCAGCTCCAGGCCTCGGCGGCGCCTTCGACCCCGCTACCGCGCCCAGGTGATCTTGGCGGCCCACACCGGCGCCCGCTGGATCGACGTCCGCACGAACTTGACCCCAAGCGCCTGCCGTGCCTGGTCGTTGGGGGCGGTGCCAACGCCACGGCCGGCGGTCACCGTCCCGGGCGGCCTGCCGCTGACGCCATGACCTGCTTGACCGCCGGGACCAGCTGCGGCGCGTCCGGTGGGTTGCCCTGGTGGAGTCGGGTACAGGAATGCGCCCAGAGCTGCAACGGCAGGTCGTGCGCCTTACCGCGGAGATCGCACTGCCTGGCAGGGCGCGGCGAAGCCAGTGACGAGCACCACGACCGCAAGCGCGGCCCTCGCGGTGGACTGGCGATGGGAGTTCACGTCGCTGGGCCGACTGGACCGCTGGGTCTACCAGAGGGCACCACGCCCCTGGCGCTATAGATACTGTAACCCTTACAACGAGCCAATCCGCTCTCGGCGAGGCTCGAACCCTGCTGGACGGCGGCTGCTCGTATCCCGATGTAGGCGATGCCAGCGGTTTTACAGGTCTCAGGGCCGGCTACCCGTGGGTCCCCTCCCATCCCCTGCTGACCCCGACTGACGGCCGTGACCAGCACAAACGGCCCGCCGACAGCCTCAGCCGTCACCCCGCGTCCCCATCCGTTCCGCCCCGTCCCGCGCGGCTGGGCGTCGGGCGGAGGGAAGGTGGAGGGAAATCCGGGCTGTCGTCTGACCCGAGTTCCGCATCTATGTAGCGAGCAATGTCAGGGTTCGAGTCGGTGGGGGCCGACTGGACCACTGCCCCTACCGGCGTTCACCACACCGGAAGCGCCGCAGGACTCATCGTCCGAGAGGGCGCCCCCGGCTCAGGTCCCGACCTTCCGTGCGCAGTTCCAGGCGCAGGAGGACATCGTCGAAGAGAAGCTCGTCGCCGATCACGGCTTGCGGGTCGAGCACGACACGATCGGTGGCGTTCCCGTGGTCGTGGTGGGTCCACACGAGACGGCGGAGCGGATGCGCGGCAAGGCGGTGCTCAACATCCACGGCGCAGGGTTCGTCATGGGCACGGCGCGTGAACGCACCGCCCTGCTCGCCGCGGCCGAGCTGGGCGTGACCGTCTACTCGGTCGACTACACGCTCTCGCCGGAGGCGGCGTTTCCCACCGCCATCGAGCAGAGCCTGGCGGTCTACCGTGAGCTCGCCGCACGGATCGGCGCCGGCAACCTCGTCGGCGTCGCCAGCTTGTCCGGCGAGCAGATCATCCTGCGCTGCCTCATCGCGCCGGCGGGCCGGTCCAGCGTGCAATGCTAGTAGGAGAGAGCATGCACGGATAGGAGCAGGAAATGACGATGACCGAAGACACCGCCGAGCCGCGCATCGATCTCGCCAAGGTCGCGCTTCCCGACGAGGGGCGCACCAGATCACCGTGAGCTGAGCAGGCAGGGGCCGATGGCGACGAGGATGCGCTCTGGATTGGGCGGGTCCCGTGCGGCCAGCGCCCGGTGGGGAGGGTTGCGCGCGCTCTGGGGCAGGGACCCGGGCGGGACGTCGCTGCGGCGTGCGCTGCGCGTAGCCATCGTGGTGCCGCCCATGGCCGCCTTCGCCGGGACCATCGTCGGGGATCCCGCCGCCGTGTTCGCCGTGTTCGGCGCCTTCGCGCTACTGGGCCTGGCGGACTTCGGAGGGCCGACGATCCCGAGGGCGCGTGCCTACGCCGGCGCCACCGCGGTGGGGGCTGGGCTGGTCCTGCTCGGGACGCTCGCGTCGGCGACTGCCTGGTCGGCGGTGGCCGGCACCATGCTGGCGGTGTTCGTCGTGCAGATCCTGGGCGTGTTCGGCGGCTACGTGGTCGCCGCGCAGACCGCGGTGCTGCTCGCGTTCGTGGTCGCCGCGTCCATCCCCGCCCCCGCCGGCCAAGCCTGGGCTCGGGTCGCGGGCTGGACGCTGGCCGGCGGCATCTCCCTGGCCGCCGGCGTGCTGCTGTGGCCCCGGCACGCGCGCACGCAGGTGCGCCAGCATGCCGGGGACGCCTGCCGCGCGCTGGCCGCGCTGCTGGCGGATCCGGAAGCCCCGGCGGTTGGGGATCAGGCCCGGGAGCGGGTCGAGGCGACCCGCCGGGCCTACGACCAGGCGCCGCTGCGCCCCGCCGGCCCCGCGAGACGAGACCGCGCCCTGATCGACCTGGTCGTCCAGCTCGACCGGGCACACGAGTTCGCCGGCCGCGTCGCCGGCGCGGGCCGCCACCCAGGGACCATTCCCGAGGAACGCGCCCTGCGCCGCACGACCGGCCAGGTCCTGGAGGTGAGCGCGGACGTCCTGGGCGGCGAGACGGCCCGTCCGGACCTGGCCGCCCTGGATCAGGATCGAGTCGCCTACCGGGAGGCGCTCGACCGCTGGGCCGCCGAGCGGCTGCGGGCGGGAGAGCCGGCGGAGTCGGTGCTCGACGGGTTGAGCGGCGGCGTCGCGCCGCGCCTGCTGGCCCACACCGCGCTGGCCATCGCGGTCGACGCCACCGTGGTGGCGGGCCTGGACGTCGACCACGCGCCATCGCCCCTGCCACACTGGAACGCGCCGCGGGCGGGGCCGGCGCCATGGCTCCAGCGCGTGACGGGCACCCTCGCGACGCACCTGCGCCCGACCAGCGTCTGGTTCCGCAACAGCCTGCGGGCCGCGCTCGCGCTGGGGCTGGCGGTCCTGGTTACCAGGATCACCCGCGTGGACCACAGCTTCTGGGTGGTGTTGGGCACGCTGTCGGTGCTGCGCTCCAACGCGCTGGGCACCGGCAGGACGGCCCTGCTCGCCATCGCGGGAACGGTCGTGGGGTTCGCGATCGCGGCCGTCCTCACGCTCGCTATCGGGACCGACGAGGTGGCGCTGTGGATCACGCTCCCGATCGTGGCGTTCCTCGCCGCGTACGTGCCGACGGCGGTGTCCTTCCTGGTCGGCCAGGCTGGGTTCACGCTGTTCGTGATCGTCCTGTTCGATCTGCTCCAGCCGCAGGGCTGGCGGATCGGACTGGTCCGGCTGGAGGACATCGCGCTCGGGATCGGGTTGAGCCTGGTCGTGGCCGTGCTGCTGTGGCCGCGCGGCGCCACGGGCCAGCTCCGATCGGCGCTGGCCGCCCTGTACCGGGCCGACGCCGCCTGCCTGGACGCCGCGTTCGGGTACCTGCTGGGGCGTCGCAGCGAGCGGGAGGTCGACGCCAGCCGGCAGGCGGCCGACGCCGAGGTCGCGCGAGCCGCCGAGGCCTTCGACGTGTTCCTCACCGAGCGGGGCTCGCGGATGGCGCCGACGGTCACCTGGGGCGGGTCGCCATGGCCGGCAACGACGTGCTGCTGGCCGCGGACGCGATGGAGGCGATGGGCCTGCTCGGCTACCGGACCAACGGCTGCGAGCGGTGCGCCGACCGGGTCCGCCGCGACGTCGCCGAGATGGTCGGCGTGCTCAGCGGCTTCGCCAGCCAGCTCCAGGAGCGCCGCGTCCCACCTGCCCCGCGCCTCCAGGCGGCGGCGGAGACCCGCGACGCCGTCATCGGGTGCCTGCGAGCCTGGCGGGGAGCCCCGGACTCGCCACTCGGCCCGACCGCGATCGCCCTGGCGACGGCCTGGTTCTGGAACGTGGAGCTCGCCCGGCTCGGCGGCGAGCTTGCCCAACCGCTGGCCGCCGTGGCCGCCGCCGCCCAGTCCCCCTGGTGGCGATGACCACGCCGACGTCAGTCCGGGCTGACATCGCGGAGTTCGACGGGGCATCATCGGATGCCATCACGCGGCGCCGGCCGCCCGCAGCGGGCCACGAGCAACGGCCGGCGACCTCGCAGGCGCGCTCGGCGTGGCCGCCGCGATGGCGGCACCCAGCGTCGCCCGCTATGAGGAGAAGCTGCATGGACCAACGGATGCTCGGCCAGACCGGCACGTTCGTCTCAGAGCTGTGCCTTGGCACGATGACCTTCGCCCGCGAGGCGGACGAGGCCACCTCGGCCACGCTGCTTGACTGCTACCTGGAGGCGGGCGGCAACTTCATCGATACCGCCGACGTCTACGCCGACGGCCGCTCCGAGGAGGTGCTCGGGCGCCTGCTCAGGGGCCGGCGGGACGAGGTCGTGCTAGCCACCAAGGGCCACTTCCCGACCGGGAGCGGCCCAGGGGACCGTGGCAGCTCCAGGATGCACCTGACCCGGGCGATCGAGGCCAGCCTGCGGCGCCTGCAGAGCGACTGGGTCGACCTGTACCAGGTTCACTCCTGGGACGCGTATACGCCGCTGGAGGAGACCCTGGCCACCCTGGACGACCTCGTCCACCATGGCAAGACCCGCTACGTGGGGATCTCCAACTTCATGGGCTGGCAGGTGGCCAAGGCCACCGGCCTGCAGCGCCACCACGGCTGGGCGCCGTTCGTCACCATCCAGCCCCAGTACTCGCTGGTCACCCGCGACATCGAACGGGAGGTGCTGCCCGCAGCGCTGGACGCCGGGCTCGGCGTGCTGCCCTGGGGCCCGCTTGGGGGCGGCTTCCTGTCGGGCAAGTTCCACCGGGACGCGCCCCCACCGCCCGACAGCCGCATCGCCAATGCGGCCGACGACCTCGAGGAGGCCTGGGCCAGGCGGGCCACACAGCGCAACTGGGCGATCGTCGACGCCGTCCGGCAGGTGGCGGAAGAGACTGGCCACTTGATGGCCCAGGTCGCGATCAACTGGCTGTTGACCCGCTCCGGGGTGACGGCTCCGATCCTGGGTGCCCGCACCCTCGAGCAGCTCCGGGACAACCTGGGGGCTGCCGGCTGGCGCCTGGAACCAGCCCATCTGCGCCTGCTGGATGTGCCCAGCCGGCTCGAGCCCGAGTATCCCGGTCGCTACCTCGCCGGGGCCGACCGCTTCGCGTGACGGCGGGTCAGACCTCCACCATGGGGTGCGTAAATCCGTTCACGCAGTGGTCGCGCGGGCACTGTAGTCGCTTGGACCGCAAGCGGCCGGCGCGGCCATGACGTCCTCGCCCGCGTGGACCAAGCTGAGGATCAGCGCAACCACGTGGTCAGCGAGGTAGAGAAAGGACAGAGCCATCGGCGGATGATCCCTTGACCCCGTCATCGCTGCTCAGCGCATCCGGCCGGGTTACTGAACCCAACGCGGTCTTTCATTCCGAAGGCATTCGAGCGAGGATGGCGCCATGGATCTTCAGGCCTCGCAGAGGGATCTCCGCGAGGAGCTCGACCGCTTCGTCAGAGCCGAGGGCGAGCCAGCCGCGGTGCGCCGGGAGATCGTCTCCTCATGGCAGCGGTGTATCACCGCCGGGCTTCACCCCGACCGCCTCGAGGTCCCCTATCAGCCGGACGTCGATGACCGTGGTCAGCTGAGCTGGGCCGCGGGACCGGTTATCGACCGGATGGCGGAGGATATCGAAGGCAGCGGGATCGGTCTGCTGCTGACCGACGAACGGGGTCACGTCATCGACCGGACAGCAGGGGAATCCACCATCCTGCGCTCGCTCGACCGTATCGAGCTCGCCCCAGGGTTCCTGTACAGCGAAGAGCGCGTCGGAACCAACGCTATCGGCACCGCGATCGCGCAGCACACTCCCTGTGTGGTGACGGGATACGAGCACTTCGTCGACGCCTTGACCCGCATGGCATGCACCGCCAGCCCGATCGCCGATCCCACCGGTCGGCTGATCGGCGTGATCGACCTCACCTGCCTCGCCGACGACTTCAGCCCGCTGATGCTGCCGCTGGTGAAGCGTGCCGCCTGGGACATCGGGCAGCGGCTTGGAGAAGGCGCCGCCGGGGTGGACCTTCAGGACAGGCAAGCGAGGATGGTCCCGCCTGGGTGGTCGAGCCTGACCGCCACCGAACGCACTGTGGCCAAGTTCGTCGCGGAGGGCCTGACCAACCGCGAGGTTGGGGCCCGCATGTTGGTGTCGCCGCACACCATCGACTTCCACCTTCGGCGCATCTTCCGCAAGCTCGGCGTCCGGTCACGCGTGGAATTGGCTCGGGTGATCGAGCTCGCCGCGTCCAAGGCCAGGATCGTGGCGGCCGCCGATGAGGCCAGACGGCGCATCGAGCGCGACCTGCACGACGGACTGCAACAGCGGCTGGTGTCGCTTGGCTTGGAGGTCCGCCTGGCGGAGGCGTCGGTTCCGACCCAGGACCAGGAGCTCAAGCAGGAGCTGGCGCGTATCGTGGAAGGCTTGATGGATGTGCTGGACAACCTTCGGGAGATCTCCCGAGGGATCCATCCGGCGATCCTGTCCGAGCGCGGCCTCGGCCCCGCGATCAGGGCGCTGGCCCGCCGCTCGCCCGTCCCGGTGGAGCTCGATGCGCGTCTGGGGGATCGGTTCCCTGATCCCGTGGAGATCGGCGCGTACTACGTCGTCTCGGAAGCGCTCGCGAACGTGGCCAAGCACGCGAAAGCCAAGCTTATCCGCGTCTCCGTCGATCTGCGCCACGGCTTCCTCGCTGTGTCGATCCAGGACGACGGTGTCGGGGGCGCCGATGCCAACGGGTCCGGGCTCACCGGTCTGGCGGAACGCGTCGAGGCGCTGGGTGGGACGATGCAGCTCGTGAGCCCGCCCGGAAGCGGGACGGTCATCCACGTCGAGCTCCCGATCGAGGCGGCCTGACCGGCGCAGACGGACGCGGGTCGCCACCTCAATCGCAAACAGCACCGCCGCGGGACGCCGTGCGTGCGCCCAACTACACGGGCGAGCCCCGGGTACGTGGTTGCATGGAAAGGAGCGTCGTGCTGGTGATGGAGGTACAAGATGGGTTGGCAATCGGATGCGGGGCCTGCGGGAACGCGGCCGACCAACGGCGTCGTCCACAGACGGAGTTCGAGGCCGGTCGCTGAGACCGTTGATCGGCTCGCCGCGGCGATCCGGGCCGCCGGCGCCAAGCTCTTCTTCGTGGTGGACCACAGTGGGGAGGCGCAGCGGGTAGGGATGTCCCTGCGTGGCACCAAGCTGCTGGTGTTCGGGAACCCGGTAGGTGGCACGCCGGCCATGGTGGCGTCGCCGCTGGCCGCGCTCGACCTCCCACTGAAGGTCCTGGTGTGGATGGATGACGACGGCGCCGTCTGGATGAGCTACCTCGACGCTGCCTGGCTGGCTGCCCGCCATGGCCTAGCCACCGAGCTTGCCGCTCCGTTGTCGGCGGTCGATAGCCTGACCGCCCAGGTCGCGGCCCGATGAACGGCGATGTTTGGGCTGTCCCGCCCCGGGCTCGTGGTCGCCGTCCTGGGCCGACGCGGGGCGAGGCTCCGAGGCCACGACCGGAGTCCGGCCCTCATCATGGGCCCAGCCTGAAGCCGGCCGGATTCAGCATGCCTGTCCATGGCCCGATTCGAAGGACACCACCGGAGGCTGATGCAAGGGATGGGTGGCTCGATCCATGAGTATGCGCAGGCCGCATGAGGTGACAGCAATATCTGGCACCCGCAGGCCGGCTTGGGATTCCAGCAAGCAGGAAGGCGAGACGGTGGCTGGCGGTGATGACACCCATCTGCGGAGCGACGATCGTTGGGGCCGCGCCTCTCGGTTCGCAAGGCGGCCCGAGACGCCGCAGCCACGACAGGAGGTCAAGCACGCCGCGCTCGAGCTCAGCGTCAGCGAGGAGCTGTTTGACCGGGTCGTCCCGGAGAACCTGATCCACCCCGGCACCGGCGACCTGCCAGCAGGCCCAACCAGGCAACACCCATAATGGCGACCTCCATCCCACCGCGACCTCGAAGTCTCGCCCCGTCGGTCGACAGCTCACTCGGCCTGAAGCTGCTTCCGACCGTGCTCAGCGTGATCGCCGGCAGCGCCGACGTCAGCAGCTTCCTCGGGCTCGGCGGCCTGTTCGTCGCCCACATCACCGGCAACCTGGTCATCCTCGCCGCGCACCTGGTCACCGGGACCCGGGTGGAGGTCGCCCTGCTGTTGTCGGTGCCGGTCTTCATCCTGGTCCTGGCGCTGACCAGACTGCTGGCGGCTGGCCTGGAGGCCATCGGGGTCGCCTCGCTGCGGCCGCTGCTCCTGCTGCAGTTGCTGCTGTTGGCTGGCTTTCTGGCCGTGGGCGTCGCCGCCGGTCCGCGCATCGACCCGAACGCGGCGGCCACGATCGTGGCGGGCATGCTCGGCGTGGCGGCCATGGCGGTGCAGAACGCGATGGTGCAGCTCTCGCTGCGGGAGGCGCCGTCCACGGCGGTGATGACGACCAACATCACCCGCTTCGTGATGGATGTCGGTGAGGTGTTGCTGGGGCGCGACCCGGACGAGCTGGCCCAGGCCCGGCGCCGCGCGGCGCGCGCCTGGCCGACGATCGTGGGCTTCACCGTCGGCGCCGCCCTCGGGGCGGCCTTGTTCGCGGCCGTTGGCGTGTGGTCCCTGGCGCTGCCCGCCGGCTTGGCCCTGCTCGCCCTTGCCATGGGTCTTGAGCGCGGACTCGACGGCGGGCGGCGCCGGTGAGAGGTGACCGTCTCCGCCCGGTAGGAACTAGACGAGACACGGCCAGGGGTCGCTCGTCCCCAGGACGAAACCGTGATGAGGAGGATCAGCTCGCTCGCATCCGGCGGGCCCAGTCGATGAAGTCCTCGGTCGCGTCGCCCCGGTCCTCGGCGATGAAGTCATCGGCCAGCCGGTCGATCTCCTGGTCCGAGAACCCTGCGGCGAGCAGGGTGTGGCGGGCCTGGTTGGCCAGAAGGCGTGCGCTCTCGACTTCGGCGGCCTGCGGCTGGGGGTAGCCGGGATCGGAGGTCTCCCCTTGCTTGACGCGCGCCAGTGCCCCTGGCGGGTACGCAAGATCCTGCGAATGCAACGCCCTGCGCAGGTCGATCTTCATCACGTCACTCCCTTTGCTTGACCAGCTTGTGAAGCTGCGCTTCCTGACGCTTCCCAGCTTCGCCATCACAGGGCCAGGTGTCGTCGTGGCCAGCGGCAATGTGCGTCTACCTGCCAGCCGGCATCGGGACCCTCCAGCCGGACGTCCCGTGTATGTGCCTGTCAGTCGGTGAGGATCACGGCTGGCTCGACTGCGCGGCGCATTCCAGGTGGCTGGTATTCCGAGATGGCGGCCCGTGGGGAGCGCGGACGGGTGCTGCCCGTGAAGACACCCGGCCGCTCCAGCGCGATCCTCGACAGCAAGGATCGACACCGGCCCAAACCATCGGAGGGTGCGGGATGCCACAGGTGCAAATCAGCAAGCAGCGCCGGACGGCGGACACTCGCCGGCGGCGGGAGCCGGTGCTCCCACTGGCCCTCGAGACCCTGAGGTCACCCGCGCCAAGCAGCTGCAGCGCCAGAGGGGCGATCGGTGAGCACCCGGCTGCGGAGCGATGATCTGAAGGCTGGACCCGACGCAAGGGAGGTCGCGTGAGCAACCCTTCGGTTTTCGTCACCACCTTCCTGGCCTCGGCTGTCGAGGTCATCGAGATGGTGATCATCGTGGTTGGGGTCGGCAGCGTGCGCGGGTGGCGGTCGACCTGGCTCGGCGCCGGCGCCGGCCTGGCCGTGCTGGCGGTGCTGGTGCTGGCGTTCGGGACGGCGCTTGGGGCCGTGCCGATCGAGGCGCTGCGGCTGGTGATCGGGTCGTTGCTGCTGGTGTTTGGGCTGCAGTGGCTGCGCAAGGGGATCGGCCGGGTGAGCGCCAATGGCCTGCGCGGCATGGGCGAGCGGACCGCTTCCGCCGCGGGCGTGCCCGCCCAGGGCGTGGACTGGACCGCGTTCGTGCTGTCGTTCAAGGGGGTGCTGCTGGAGGGCCTGGAGGTCGCGTTCATCGTGGTCAGCTTCGGCCTGGCGGCCCAGGCGCTCGGCAGCGCCCTGCTGGGCGCGGCCGCGGCGTTTGTGGTGGTTGCCGCCGCTGGCCGCGGTGGTCGTGGTCGGGACCAGCCTTGGCCGCGCTGGCCGGTGAGCCAGCCAGTCAGCCCGACCGGCGCGGCGACAACAGCACGGCTGACTCCATGACTGCCATCGTGCGGTTGGTCCTCGGCCTCCACGGGGTTGCCGCACTCGCCGTCGTCTTCGCGTTGCCGGCCCTGGAGGCTTCCGCCTTCGTCGGCGTCGTCGTCCCCGGCGAGACCGCCGCCCTGCTCGGCGGCGGTCTCGCCTTCAACCACCGGGTCCCCCTTGCCGGGGCCGTCGTCGCCGTCGTGCTGGGTGCTGTCATCGGCGACAGCGTGGGGCATGCGCTGGGCCGCCGCTACGGCCGGCGACTGCTCGCCCACGGGCCGCGCCGGCTGGTCACGCCCGAGCGGCTGGAGCGCGGCAGCGGCGCCATCAACCGGCTGGGTGGCCGTGCCGTCTTCGTGGGACGCTTCACCGCGGTGTTGCGGGCGCTGGTGCCGAGCCTGGCCGGGACCGCGGCGATGCCCTACCGCACCTTCGCCGTCTACAACGTCGCCGGCGGCGTGCTGTGGGCAACCGGGTTCGTGCTCCTCGGCTACGCCACCGGCCAGGCGTACCGCACAGCGGAGCGCATCGCCGGCCAGGCCGGCCTGGCCCTGCTCGGCGCGATCGTCCTCGGCGCCGACGCGGCGCTGCTCGTCCGCCGTCGCCGCCGCGCTGGACAGCCGACCACACCTCCGCGGGGCCGGCGCTGACCCCCTCCCCAGACGCGGATCGCGACCATAACCCGCGGGTCCACGGCCCATTACAGCTGGCGGGTACAACTTCGGCGTGCTGGGCGGCGAGCTGGTCAGCGAGCAGGTGCTGCGCAGCAACTGGACCTCGCGGCCACGGCGGTGCTGCGAAGGGAGCCGAGATCGCTGGGGCTTCATTGACCTGACTTTCCGTCGTAGGCTGGGACGCTGATCGACACGGGGTGTCGACCATGGCCCTCCGTGGCGGCCGGGCACATCGGTCACCCGCAGGAGGGCCCGCGACGTTGAGCCAGGATTACCTGTTCCAGGCACGTCAGATGCAGGCGATGTCGTTTGCCGTGCACATCCCGTTGGTCTGCTTCGCCATTGCCCTGCCGTTGCTGGTGGTGTTCACCGAGTGGCTGCACCTGCGCACGGGCGACCCGCTGTACCGCACCATCGCCAGGCGCTGGTCGAAGGTGATGATCGCCCTGTTCGCCGTGGGCGTGGTGACCGGCACGGTGCTCAGCTTCGAGCTCGGGCTGCTGTGGCCGGCGTTCATGGCCATGTTCGGCGACGTTTTCGGTGTCGCCTTCGCGGCCGAGGGCTTCTCGTTCTTCGTCGAGGCGATCTTCATCGCCATCTACGTCTACGGCTGGGACCGGCTCTCACCGCGCATGCACCTGCTGTCGGGGATTCCCGTGGTCATCGCGGGCTTTGCCGGCTCGCTGTTTGTCATCTCCGTCAACGGCTGGATGAACCACCCCGGCGGCTTCGCGCTGCGGGACGGCAGGGTGGTGGACGTCCACCCCTTCTCGGCGCTGTTCGCCAACTCGTTCTTCTGGCACGAGCTGATCCACATGTACCTGGGCGGCTTCATCGTCACCGGCTTCGCCATCGCGGCCGCGTACGCCTGGGGCTGGCTGGGTGGCCGCCGCGGCCGCTACCACCGTACCGCTCTGGTCATCCCGCTCACGCTGGCCGCCCTGGCCGCGCCGGTGCAGGTCGTGGTCGGCGACTGGGCCGCGCGCACGGTCGCCAAGCAGCAGCCGATCAAGCTCGCCGCGATCGAGGGGCTTCCCAAGACCACCAAGGGCGCACCCGAGCACCTGCTCGGCTGGTACGACGGCTCCAGCGTCCGGTACGGGATCAAGATCCCCAGGCTGCTGTCGCTGCTCGCCTACCACCAGCCCAACGCCACCGTGACGGGGCTGGACGCGGTGGCGGTCCAGAACCACCCGTCGAAGAACCTGATCAACGTCGTGCGCTTCGCGTTCCAGGGGATGGTCGGGATCGGGACGCTTCTGGCGCTTCTCGGTGTCGTCTTCGTCGCGGTCTGGGTGCGCAAGCGGCGGCTGCCGCGCTCGGTCTGGTTCTACCGCGGTCTGGTGCTGGCCGGCCCGCTGTCGCTGGTCGCGCTGATCTGCGGCTGGGTGACGACCGAGGTCGGCCGCCAGCCGTGGATCGCCTACGGCGTCATGCGCACCACCGACGCGGTCACGGGCGCCGGTGGGATCCCCGTCGGCTACGCCACGCTCGCGCTGGTCTACCTGGCGCTCATCGCGGCGGTCGTGTGGATCCTGCGCCGGCTGGCCCGCGCGCCGCTGGAGCTCTGAGCCGCCCATGCAGCTCGCGTACGCTCCGCTGGTCCTGATCCTGGTCGGCCTGGTCGCCTACACGGTCCTCGCCGGCGCCGACTTCGGCACCGGGATGTGGGAGCTGACCGCCCGCCGCGGCCCGCGGGCGCTGGCGCTGCGCGACCATG
>WNGE01014565.1_pt1 | contig 13198 bp, 4 predicted proteins | sample 5400651 | NCBI WGS metagenome assembly WNGE01 (sample SAMN13153370, study PRJNA577476) | soil metagenome | isolation source: 60 cm soil or saprolite under grassland replicate 2 | place: USA:California | collected 2016-06-15 | reverse complement strand
ATACACTTCGTTAACGGTCTTGAACTTAAGCTTTGAAGCTCGAGCTAGTAGTTCCTTAGATTTAACTTCGTTTGTAGTAGTAGGTAGAGGAGAGCCCTAACTAGTACTAAGAGACTTGAGAATGTCAAAGAACTGTTAGACATACCTAGTAGTTACAATCTATCCTAATAGCTAGTTTGTTAGAAACGTATAGCTAAGAGTTAGTGAACAGAGATCACAAATATGTCTATAAGCGAACACAAAGAGCCTAAAGAAACACAGTAGAGGAACATAGACGCTCAAGTTAATAGTGAGATACCCTTAGATAGTAGTAGACATACAGGTAAAGCCTAAGAACAATACGAAGTCTAGGATCAAGACTTGAGCGTCTAAGAATAGTTGAATTAGTAAGGAACTATTCTCAATATATCCTGCCATTTTCTTGTTCTGTGTAATGGTAGTAGGATTTAGACAGAAGATAGATTCTATATATACGTAATAGACAAGATATATACTAGGTAAGAAGGTTTAGAAAGATAGTTAGAAGAACTAGATACTAAGTAGAGGGCAATAATAATAAAAACTTTAGAGGAATTACACCCTTATATATCTATCTACGCTAACATCAGACTTCTAATAAAGGAAGCCAGACTACCCTTAGATACACTTGTAGCCTATAGCCGTAGCATGATACGTTAGCGCCTAGATAATTAAGATAACTTCGTCAATTCTCTATATAGTAATGTAAGGGAAGTAAGACATTGATGTAGAGCGTTTAGACCTAGATATTATATACAAGCTTTGATGTTTTACAGTATTGCCTTAACTAATTAGAGGCACTAACAATAAAGAGGGTATTACACAGAGACGTTCTATTTTTAGGAACTATAGAATCGATACACTATGAACTCTTTCTCTAATAGGATCCTTATCCCCAAGGTAATAGGTATTATTAGAGGAAGAGTTTATAGTATATTGATTACAGTTCTCTAAAAAGGAACGTCTCTGTATAGTAGCCTTCGATCCTTAAGATCTTCATTGAGTTAAGCCAATGTTGTAGAGACATTAGGGCTTGTATACTAGATCCTCATCCTTAAAGCAGCTAGAGGTATACGATTAAAGCACAGTACACTTGCCCTTAGATAATCATAGATAGGTTTATTAGTTTATTATATAGACAACGCAAGAAGAGACAATACTTTAAAGTGAAGTATTAGTAGTGTTTAGACTATACGACTTCAGTTAGAAAGAGTTAATAGAGAACTACAATGTCTAGTTTCTAGGGCTATAAGCAATCTATGTGTTATAGCTTTTACTAGAAAGCAATATATCAACATGTAGAAACAGGAAAGCTCAATATAATTGTGATTATTAATAGACTACGCCTTACATTGTCTCTAATCGATTATATACAAATACACGAATTGAAAGCTAAATAAAGAAATGTATTTTAGGTTAGTGATTAGTAAGAGACGTCGTTAGCCAGTTGAAAATTTCAATCACATGGACTACACTGACGTTTTTAACGTCGTTTTATTGCCTTAGCGCCTTATACTTTTTTTTATTCTAATACACATTCTGAGCTTAGTCTTCTAGCCTACAGTTAGAGTTCACCACGTTCTACTAGGCGGTTTCTTGTATAAGTTCTTGATACTAGAGAGCACTAGATCATCATACATAACAGGATAACTTAGTTCGACCTATGTTAGATCGTGTACAAGGCACTTGTAGGGGACATGATTAGAGCGATACTTGTTATAGGAACAAGCTACTAGTGAGTAGTTGGTCAGACTTACGAGCCTTGCTCGAAAACTTCAATCCTAAAGTCTATACTAAAATTTTCAATTTCATCTAGCTATCTAAGCCCTATATCTAACCTTTCTGTTCCTAACTCTCTACTTCATGCAAACTCTCTCTTGTTAACAGAGCAAGTACTGTCTACGACAAATTTTCAATAATTTCAGTTTTCGTAATGTCTATAGTTAAACAGATGATCAAACGCCTTAACGCAATCTATTAGTAGATATAGGACGATAATCTTAATGATCCTGCCTTTAACATCTTAAGGCAAAAAGCCTTAAGTCTATTAGCTTAGATTGTAGTCTACTAGGTCTTGTAGAATATAGCTCGACAATTACTAGAGCCATAGAATTCTATAGGTCTCTTAAATACTCAATATAGACTAGGCAAGTTCATAGATGTTTTATACAGAAAACTAGACAATAAAAAAAATGAAGCGTAGTAGTAGAAATTACGAGATATAGATTACACTACTTTCTTGTTTATTATAGTGTTATATACGCTACTAGACATCACTAAGATATATCGAACTGAGTTCGATTATCTTATAGGTAACGCCTCGAAGTTCTTATAAGTTAGAGACCTTCCTCTAAAGTGAGTCTTTTATAAGGAGATTCAAATTATAATAATAGGAAAAGTGTGACGGCAGCGCTGTCACATGATAGCGCACGGCCCGTCAGCCTGCGACAGCCTTCTAAGTTAGGGATTATATTAGTTCGACCATTCCACTCCTTTGGCCATTTCCTTTGTTCCTTAGTTTAGTATTTTACAATACACCGTGATCTTTGAACTCAGTGCTTGGACCTGTGCATCGATCCCGCCGTCACAAAAAGTAGATCTTGAGAAAGCTACTAGTTTTAGGAGAAGTTCATATAGCTCTACGTGCTCAAAGACTAATGACATCTAATACAGTTAGAATATTATACTCTTGAGTTTAACCTAGATATTTTAAGAAAGGAAAAACCTGAAAAACAGAATAGTTTAAGTACGTAAGGCCTATTAACAAAACAAGCAATACTGATTCAAAGTAGAGTATTAATTACCAAACAGTCCTAAACTAGATAATCAGTTAAACACTTTGAAAGATTACCAAAGTTTAGTAAGCATAATAGGTAACAAATATCGAATTACTTTTCGATTTATGTCTTAGGTCTAACTTCTCTCGTATTAATAATAAGCCTAACTACCTTACTACTTATAGAGGTAGGTACTAGAGTTATTCTTACATCTATTAAGGAAGGTCTAGGCAATAGCGAGAATAGAGCTCAGCTAAGGAAACAAAGGCACATTGAGCTACATGAACAAGAGAAACTAGTAGTAACTGATTTACTATCACTATATAACAAAAACAGAGGTAAGGAGAGGGTCTAGATATATACAAGGCACTACTAATAATCTACTAACAGAAATGAAGTATATATACACAAATACACCTACTAGTATATCGAAATTACCTGAGCTGTTTAGAATAGCCGTTTAGAATAGCTAGCTATAGAAATAGGAAAGAAGTCAGGATATAGAGTAGATAAGATACTTGATTACTTTATTTCTAAGAGATCATAGACAAGATGTCTCCTTCACTATCTAGTGTTCTAATGATAACAGATACTGCCTAAACGATATCTTTAGACTCTAACATAAAATGTCCTCCTAAGGTTAGGTGAAATATATACTAGTAACTCTAATATAAATAGTATACCTAGTAGGAACCTTATATTCTACATATTCGGTTATAGGGCTTGAGTTTACGTTGTCTATATACGTCTTGTATTCTTCAGTTTACTAGTTATAAATCAAAAGAAAATAGTCTTTGAAGTATATCTTCCTATTATATGTAGCTAGAGGGAACCAATGACTTAGGATGTCCTTTTCTTCTTACCTAGTAAGAGCCTTATCACCTCTCTAAATAAATACACATATATTAGCTATAAGTATATTAAAGGGAGTGAAATAGAAGTTCAAAATATCTAACTACTATGATCTTAACAAAGTATACTAAAGAGCCTACTAGCTTGCCTAGTATAGCCTATAACAAGGTAAGGAAGAATGTAAGTTTAAGAAGAGGAACGTGATAATGCCTATACACTATATATTTAACTATATGGTCTAAATAGAGGGTTGTCCTAGTATTTACCTTAACTGTAGAGGTAGTTATACTGTTTTAAGAGATAGTAGACTAAGGCTACCTATTTATACTAAGGCTAAAGGTAGAGAGTTTTCAGAGTTAGAGGCACTTCTCCTACACCTTTACAACGTGTATAATAAGGTAAGATAACAGTATACAGTACAAGGAAGAAATGAATCTAATGAATATTTCGCTAATAGAGAATGCTAATATACGTAGAAAATTAGGCGATAAGGCTACCTCTCAGTATAGGACAGGATAACGTCTATTTGTAGAGCTAGGTAGAGATAGTTAGGTAGAACAACTAAGTCATCGTTATTACTTAGAAATAACCTTAGATACTATCTAATCTCTTGCTTACGATTTAAGAGATAGTGAGGTTATTCATTTAGAGGAAGAAATGTAATATACTAGACTTGTCAAAAGTAGTAGGGCTCAATACTATGTTATGCTCAGCAACCCGATAGTGGCTAGAAAACCCTAGTACGTTAGGCTTTAATACCTTTTAGGCTAAAACTAAGCGCCTTGCAAAGTTCTAGAAATTTAACTATTTAGGTCTTGTACATTTCTAGTAACGATTGAATCCTCCTATACTCTACTAGACACTTTATAATAGTAGGGCAAGTCATATTCTAACACGCCTAACCCTATTTACTATCCTACGTACACGACTTGTATATATATTAAACTCTATAGAACAAGTAGCTAACTACAAGGCAAGGCTTTAACTAACTCTACGTCCCTATCGAGTTTCTAGCTCCAAATTAATAGTATTATTTCTAATAACAGTCTATTCTGTTCAGCCTATTATATTAACCCTATACCTCTCTTTCCTTCCTAATATCCTCACTACCTATCTCAGTCTGACTTCTTCTACTTAGGAATGAGACAGGAGACCTCAAATTTACATAGCCTATACTAACTAGCTTCTAAGAGAAACGTTATCTCTAGAGGAAGTATAGGCATAATCGAGCTTCTACTATCTAGATATATACGAAAATCGCCTTATCTAGACACTGAAGGTAGGAAGTAGAGTCTTTAGGATATTAAGCACGAGTTCTACATTTATCAGAGACTTCTATAACACGACTACCTAGTGTAAATAATAAGCTACTCGTCTAAAGACAGAATTATTCTTGAGTACATACTAAATAGTAACCTAAGAAACTATCTATAGTCCTAAGCTACTAAGATAACCCTAGATTAGTGATTTCAATGAGTATATGATACCTTCAAAGGATTACACCTCCTCTATTCACATAATATCATTCACTATGATATTAAACCTAAAAACTTCCTATTAGATTCTAGACTTCAGCTACAAATTATAGACTTTTCAGGCTTATCTATTAATAGGGAATAGGTATCGACATTTAAGGGCGTTTGATTCTGTTTGCCTTGTCTCTAGGAGTCGCCCTTAACAATTCTAATAGACTTATTCGCCTTCAGTTCTACTATCTACGAGATTATAACTAGTAGACAACCATATAAAGAGCTTATAGATAAGGAGGTAGTAACACTATTTGAACAACGGCATTTTCTAATCGTAGATAACATACCCTATAGGGAAGTTATTAAGAGATATTAGTATAGCGAGTTTAACTTAGTAGAGGAGATATACGTATTAATCAAGGCTAAGATACAAAGGTATTTAGTATAACCCTTCTCTTTGGCCAAACTCAACTATCTAAAGGGACTAATTAGGCTCTTTAGACTAGTATATAATGCTTCTAACGGATCTAACACCTACCTCTACCCTAACTCATAGTACTCCTCCTAGGTCTCTATTGACGACTAAATCCCTTGTCATCACACTACTTACAATCGTCCTTCCTTCTTGATAAACTAATCTCCTTCTCTTTTAGGTCGTCGTCTATACAGTCTAAACCACGGTTTTTAGCGGCTTTACATCTCTTAATCCATATGAAATTTTTGACGTCATGCCTATACTTATAAATGTACTTGGACACTTCTTTGTTACACATACTATACAAAGTGTTCACGAGAAGGCGTAATAGAAATAATATAGCCAATATACCTCATAGTTATAGACACGGTATCAATTTAGAGGAGATGAGATCTTTAAACAGGTCAACATTCAGAACATCTAATAAACATAAGGTCATTACATACAATATACTAATTCTTGCTCAGCTCTAAAGTGTAACCTCTAGACTAGAAGAAAATTCTTGTAGTTAAAAACAGGGTCTATTTTATATCACGACTTGTAGTAGTCCTATGAGTCAAAAGCATAGAGAGCTAGTAGGATTGGTTTTAGGCATTATTAGGCATGATTTTAAAGGACATGTAATTCGTCTTTTTTGACACGTGATAGGAATTAAACCTAAGGCGAATACACACGAACGAGCACGAACCTTGTGATTATTATAGTCATATACGAGTTAGTTTAGGTAGTAGGGCAAATGTACAGCTATCCTCTATAGTCCTCTAGTTCTGTCCTTGTTTGTTAGTAATAGGATTAATACCTTCCCTCACGTCACAAACTAGATTTGTTAGTAGGCAGTAGTTATCATATTAGCTAACAAGACACCACTAGATGTCAACTAATCTTTATTTAGCCTAGTGCCAACTAATACCCTTACTGTAGTCTTACTTGTAATTACAAACTTTCTTTATCTCCTAAAGTTAGTATTCCTAGTACTAAAACTAACTCAAACTAACTCGACTTCTACGTTTTTCTTGAATAGGGCTAGTCTTAGATATAAGTAGTTCTAAGTAAAGAGATATTACGTTCATGAAATGACAAAAATAGTAATAGTTACTACTACTATATTTTATCCTAAACTATAATGCATTCATCACCTACTACTCCTTATCTAGCACTATATCTTCTATCTACCTCTGTTAATTAACCCTAGTAGCAATATAAACTCACTTGTTACCTCTCCTCCTTCTAGTCGATATAGCCCTACGTTAAGCAAAACGAAACCTCCTAAAAGCTAGGTAGTAACTATTAGTGCTAAAAGACCAAGGTAAGTCATTCAGTACCCGTTACTATATACTTTGACTAATCATTGATAAGGAAGTGGCCTTAAGGTATCAAGAAAGAACGACTATAGTTATCTTCTCATAAGAGCATACACCTAGAAGAGATACTACACCCCTAAGAACAAACTATATCTAAAGACAAGAATACTGAACTAAAGCACTTACTTCTCTCTCTAACCTATAACACTCCTAGTAAAGAGGCATATCACTCTCCTCTACTATACTATAAAGCTAACTTAAGTCAAGTTTCTATAGGCTAAGGATCGAAAACGAAAACGATCACAAGAAGACGAAGCTACCCTCTCTTCTACTACTACTCTCTCTTAAAAGCGGCCGTAGACGTCCCCTTTACGATCTCCTATTAAGAATATAGTAGTCACTGTCAGTAGAAAGGAGATCAACCTACTTAAATACTAGAGAAAGGAACTCTATTAGCCTAAGGAATACTTTGAACTAGAGAGTAACATGAATCATCTCCTTATAAAGAAGAAGTCGTTATCTTCTCTTTGTAATAAACAATCAGAAGCTAGCTCTACTACACCTAGCTCTACTACCCCTAGTGATCAAAAGCCTAAGGAAACCAAAAGTACCCCTTATTCACGTCTAAGCTATAAGACTATACTTACAACTAAAGGTAGCTTTATAGGCAAGTTTGACTTAGATATCACAGACACAAGTAAGAAACTCTATCGAACTTTGCTTAAGGCAGAACAATTAGTCTCTTAAGATACACTGTTTCGTAACGATCTATTTGACGAAACTTACAAGAGTATATGAGTAAGAAATAAAGCTATGGTTGTTCAAGACATTTCCCTACTAATATGTCTATCTACTCAAGTCCTTAGAATCTATAGTACTAAGCATCTCAAGCCTTTAAATAAAAGTGTTAATAAAGGCTAGAATAGTACTATACCTTTCTATAAGCCTTGTCTACAACCTGATTATTCTATAGGATTTAGACGATCTACGTTCACGAACAATCAACTCGAAAAGCTTACGCCTTTTGTTAACGAGATAATAGATACTTTTACCTCTTATTTCATGGCCACCTAGTAGATATACCTCCTGTTCCTAACATACGAAGTGAAGTACAGTGCCACGGCTCTTAATATCATAGATTAACAGAATGCTTATAGTATAACACTTGTAGTAAGAGGTATAGTCAAACTCTTTAGACTTATAAAACACGAAAAGGAGCTTTACTAGGAGATACTCGCCTTCTTAATTTCACATAATCACGAAACAGTAAGAATCTATAGCCATTATCCTATAATTAATAGAAACAAGACTACCTTCTACTACTATCTGATCAAGAAGTTTGATTTTACAAGCAAAGAAGGCAAAGACAAGTAGACCTCTTACAAATTCACCAAAAACGTCTATAATATATAGATACCAACTCACTTAAAAAGAATCTGTTTAGTTATCAATAAGTTACCCCCTGATCTAGATTTTGAGGTCTTATAGTAATCTGAGCTAAGAGAATCTAGACTCTTATAGGGGTTAGAAAGCCACTATCTCTCTAATCAATTAAGTCATAATACTACATCTATACTAGAGGAAGCTAATAGCTAGTCAAGCTATGTTAGTTCGTAAGACATTATCTTAGATACTTTCATATCTTAGAGGATTAAGAGGAGAGTATTTAAAAAGCTAAAGAAAAGAGATTGGCCTATTAAATTATATTAGCAAATGGCCTCTCTAGTTATAAGTTAGCGCCTATAAGGCATATTGTTTGCTATAAAGAGTCTTAGGAATACTATACGATATAATGTTATTATCAAAGTAAATAAAAGCGTGGCTTTATTCCTTACTGTTTCTTTTATAGCGTTTCCTTACATAAATCTCCTATCTCTTACTTCTCTTACTTTGAAGGCCACTTCTAGTAATATACTAGTCTACTAGGCTAGGCTCTTTAACCTAATCACCCCCCTACTACTCCTTAGAACACTTTACCTAGGACTTGAACTCCTAATCTCGAGTCATTTTTCTATGTCTACTTCCTCAACTTTGGAGTCAGAATAGGTAGTATAGCTCACTATTAACCATTTTCAGGCAGTTTGGTTAACAAATGCCGTTTCAACCTATACTAGTATCACACTCCCTATATAAGCCACGCCGTCATTCTTACCCTACAAATTGAGCCGTAATTTAAGTCACAATTTAAGCTGTCAAATTAACAAAGAAGGCTGTTTACATTTAGGACGTGATAGGGCCTAGGACACGATAACTCTCACCTATTTAGGAGACTTTGTCAATATTTATTATTAGATAATTTTCTTCTATATTTCATCTAAAGGTCATCTATACCTTTTCTAACTTTTAATCCTTGTAAGTAATCCCCTAAACTAGTAGATTACTAATAGAAGCTACCTGACTTATAATGATAGAGGGCAGTAGGTACTGTACATATACTATAGCAAATAGATATAAGTAGCCAACCTCTGTGATTTGCCTAGTTTGATCAATAGATTTAAGAGGATAAATCAGAATACGCTTAATAAAGTAAAATAGTTATAAGATAAGAAGACAGTATAGTGCCAATTACATTGTGATACTGATTGTGTTTATAATACATTCTAGCAAATAGCAAAGAGAGGAATAAGCTTCATTATGTAAAGAAAGCACAATACTAGCGTTGATTTTTCGCCAAGCCTAAGATTAAGAGAAAGTAAAGCCAACTACTTGATTATAAACTCTATATAGATCATTAGAAAGAGACAAGGAGCAAAGTAGAAAAGATTAGCTTATGAAAACTCTTAGTCGAAGGTTGATCCCATGAACTGTCGTCACGTGATTCTTGAAATACATCACGTTATTAAGGACTAACCCCTCTACCTTATACATAGGATAGTAGCAATCTACCTACTACAAAAAGTACAGGTCTATTCCTCATATAAAAGCCACTCATTACCCCTATACAAATGATATAAGGATGTGATTACTAGGCTCTACCATGTTAAGTAGTATTGCTTTTAGGGTAAGAGGCTGTCCTAAAGAGAGGGTTACCCACTTTAACAAGGGTATTAGGTAGGAGAAGTAGTAACGTTCATTAACATTGATCTTTTAACTTCGTCAAATAGTATATCTATAACGTCCCTTTACTTTGATAAGAGAGAGCAGTATAGATCTCTTCCTATGAATAGCCCTTCTTCTTTATCTTACATAGCGTCATATCCTCCTCTTATATCTATAGACGGTGTGTTATCTAACACTACAACAGTACCTAATATATCCTAGAATCTAGAGTAACTAATTAGGGTTTTTTGAGGTCAGTAGTACTATCTTGTCTCTACTCCTAGTATTAAGGACACAGTAGTAATTCTTGAGAAAAAACACGATAGTCTTTAGTGTAAAGTATCTGTAGATAGACATCTCTTTGCTCTCTTACGTACTACTAGATAAGGTTACTATAGTAGCTTAATATAAGACGTTAAGAGGATAAGTAAGAGGGCTTTCTATATCGTTATATTCCTTATCCTTTGCCTACTTAACCTGTTTCTAAGAGTGTAGTCAGCCGCTTCTCTTAGAGCTAATAGCGTTACTCATATTAGTATAATCTTCGTTATTAGAATTATTAGTGCTTCTATCATTAACCATTTCCTAGTCAGTATCATAGAGTTCCTATTCCTTGTCTAGGGCCGTGATTTGAACATATGAGTTAGGTTCTTCGAGATCTATAGATTCAGGTACAGTAGAAGTAGTACTAGTAGTAGTAGTCAGTCTAATAAGAGCTATTATACGTAGACGTTTATAGTAGACATTTCTAGTAGCACCTTGACGAAGTTGCTTTAGTAGGTGGTTGTTCTTTAAGTGTAACTAATAGAGAGACACTACTACTAAGGCCAGCTATAAGGATTGAGTATCATTAGGCTAGCTATCCTATAGCCTGGAAATGTTACTATTAGAGGCTAGATTTTTGTTAGAAACAGCCAATAGTGTTCGTCCTTTTGTAGAGTAAGTGTCGACATCATCTCTCTCAGTGAAGACATCAAAACCCTCACTCTCTAACTCCTTAGTAACATCAAGATTATCGTAGCTCGTACTTCTCTATGTATTAGATCTAGGGTCAGGGGAGGCTAATCTTAGCCAGTTAACTAAGAGACAAAGCTAGGTTTTATTGATTACGCTATTGTGATTATTATCGTCGTCTTAATAGTTAGTAACAAGACAATTAGAAATAGGTGTAACTCCTAAGCCAAGGCCATCGCTATCAACTAGCTCGTTATCTATAACGTGTAGAGGATTAGAATTGCTCTTAGCGCTAATATTAACGTCAAGATCACTATAGTTAGTCTTAGACTCAGCGCCTATAGATTCATTATCACTTAGTATAATCAGATCTAGGATCATATGAGTAAGAAGTCCTAGTCAGAGTAAGAAACGTAGTATACTCACCTCGACTACTTCCTACTATAGAGTGACTAGAATCAGTAAGACTACTACCTCAAGTTCTATTATTAACCATTTTAGCTATATTACTAGAGTTTAGGTCTGTGCTTATTAGCACGCTCTTCTACTACATACCTAATAAGAGCTCATCTATATCAATAAAGCTGTTGTCGTTATCACTGTTCAGGTTTACACTTACTAGTATACTCTTTTACTATATGCTTAACAAGAGCTTATCTATCTCTAGGAAGTCATTATCGTCGTTACTATTCAGGGAATTTCGTGTTACTATCAAGTTTTCTCTATAATATTAGATGTAGCGATTCTGATAGTAAAATCTTAGCACGTACCTTACTCTTGAACAATATAATTTCTATAACGCTAATCTAAGGCATGACTTTTCTAGGATAGATCACTTATATCTTAGGATTTGTTTATCTAATCTTTTGAAATCCTATTCTATTAATTGAGCTATAAGGCGGTTTAATGATCAGAAAGAGATATAATAGGTCCTCTAGGTGCATTTGAAGCCGTGACTACACCTAGTAAACAAGGAGGTCGGCTCTTTAAGGCTAAGAAGGGTTAGTAAAAGATAATGTCATCTATAGTACATAGAGGGCCGAATACTCGATTTTACTCTAGAGAGAGAGATTCTAAGAAAGAAACTCCTAGGTTTATATAAGAAGTCTACCTATAGATCTCTATCCTTAGTTATGGCTTTCGAATATAATAGAATACATGAATGTCTTAGTAGGGAAGTAAGCCTTACGCTCTAAACTACACGTACATCTTACAGATATTAGTCCTACTATAATTAACCCCTTATCACAAAATTTCCTCTAATCGACTACTCTTGCCTAAAGCTAATCCTTATATACGTTATAATATCTTACCTATAATAACGCTAAGAAAATAACAGGAATACTACCTCCACTACTCTGTATATAAGACTCTTCTAAATCTAAGGTAGATCTAACGCCCTAGAGATATAATCACTGTCCTCTTACCTTACTATAGACCACGACTATCACATAATTCTCAGTAGAGTAAGGTAGGAGCTAGTCACATCATCGTAAGGCATTTCTTAGATTAGCTAGGTAATTCTATATAAAGGCAGAGCAAGGCAGAAGCCAACTACATCACTATAAGGCATTTCTTAGATTAGCCAGGTAATACTACATAAAGAGAATGCCTAGAACAGGCCTCTTGATCTCAAGACTAGATGTCAGAGATTCCGCCTATAGTGCCATACGTAGTCTGCCTAGTATAGGCAGGTAGAGGAGCTAGACTCACTTCTACCACTCTGATTCTACAACATGGCCAGTTAGAAAGATGCCCTCCTCACTAGCACTACCTCCTTCCTCGCTCAGTCGGTCGTTCTGGCCTCACTATGCGTCACTAACCCCTTATCTAGACCTACTCGGAATCTCCCTTCACTGGCCTCACTATAGCTAAAAACCTTGATGACATAGCCTATTTAAAGCCCTAAGCCCTCGATCCGCCACTCTAGACTCGATTCTCTTGATTGTCACGCTAGTAATCCTTTCTCTAGACCACGTCGTATTAGCTGAGATATGAGCACGAGCCTAGTGCAGCTCCTTACTGTCATACTATCGTAATCCTCACAGTAGTACACCTCAGTTAATACGCTATTAGGCATATCCCTATAGCAGTAAGCAAGATCAGGCTAAGGCTTGTATAAAGAGGAGAGGAGAGGACTCTAAGAACAGGACTATGCTACCGCTCCTATAATAGTACTGTAGTAGGGATCTCTGGGATCCCTGGCATCTAGTACTACACAGTCACACGCAAAGACCTACTAAAGAAGACACCACGAGAAAGGAGAATAATCGAGAATCGAGACGAGAATAGCGAAAAAAAAGATGTAGTAAG
>WNGE01019119.1_pt1 | contig 13204 bp, 10 predicted proteins | sample 5400651 | NCBI WGS metagenome assembly WNGE01 (sample SAMN13153370, study PRJNA577476) | soil metagenome | isolation source: 60 cm soil or saprolite under grassland replicate 2 | place: USA:California | collected 2016-06-15 | reverse complement strand
AGTGGGGAGAGTGCCCTCCAAATTTCTAATTGCCGCGTTTCTTAGCCTCGAAACTACTTTAGTGTGGATTTGTTTTCGAGATTGGATCATCGCGGGCTTCCTACTCCTGGGAGTCCTGTGGTTCTTGCTGGACGCAACTCTTGTCTGGAAAGAGCGGGTTTATACCCCAGTGGAAATGCGTCTATTCATGTGGGGCTGGAACATTGCCGCATTCCTGGGCATGTTCTGGAACTGGGCGCACAGCTCGCTCACGAAGGTCGTTTGACGTGACCTAGACGAGTCTACAAATCTTCAAATTTACAAAAAGCAAGCAGAATGCTCTTCAGGAGCTCGAGACAGCGTCTCGGCTCCTCCGGACGCAAAATTCCTACACGCCCGAGCTATGCCTTCTGTGCCTGGCGGCGAAGGAATGTCGGCACGTCCAGATCGTCCGCGGGAACTTCCTGGCCGACTTCGCGGATGTTTTGCTGGACCTGGTGGACCACATTCGGAGACTCCTGCGACATCGGCGGCTCGGCGATTTCCCGGCCGGCCTTCCAAGTCTTTGGAAGGAACGATTGCTTCTGAGGGACGTTTTTCCTGTTGGCGTCCTTGAAGCCGGCGGCGATAACGGTGATCTTGACGGTGTCCTTCATGTTGTCATCCTGCACAGCGCCGAAAATGATGTTCGCATTCTCGTGCGCGGCCTTCTGAATGACGCTCGAGGCTTCGTGGACTTCATGGAGACTAAGGCTGGAACTTCCGGAGATATTGATGAGAATGCCTTGCGCGCCCTGAATGGAATTGTCTTCGAGAAGCGGGCTGGCAATGGCGCGGTTGGCGGCATCGACGGCGCGGTTCGTGCCGGTGGCCACGGCGGTGCCCATTACGGCATAGCCCTGTCCATGCATAATGGCCTTCACGTCGGCGAAGTCGCGGTTGATGATGCCGGGCACGGTGATGATGTCCGAGATGCCCTGAACCGCCTGCCGAAGGATGTCGTCGGCAATACGAAAAGCATCGAAGAAGCTCGTACCGCGCTCGACGGTATCCATCAGCCGCTCATTGGGAATGACGATGACGGTGTCCACCGCGCCGATAAGCTCCTGAAGCGCCTGTTCGGCTTGCATCATGCGCCGCTTGCCTTCGAACGCAAAGGGTTTCGTCACCACGGCAACGCTGAGCGCACCGAGCTCGCTTGCGAGCGAAGCCACGACGGGCGCGGCGCCGCTGCCCGTGCCTCCACCGAGGCCGGCCGTAATGAAAATCATGTCCGCGCCTTCCAATCCTTCGATGATCTTCTCGGTGTCTTCGAGCGCCGCCTTGCGGCCAACCTCGGGATTGGCCCCCGCGCCGAGCCCCTTGGTGAGCTTGGCGCCCAGCTGCAACTTCATGGGCGCTTGTGACAACTTCAGCGCCTGCAAATCGGTATTCGCGGCGATGAACTCGACGCCTTCGAGCTTCGCGCGAATCATGCGGTTGACCGCGTTACAACCGCCCCCGCCCACGCCGATGACTTTGATCTTCGCCGGCTGCAGGTCTTCACTGAAGCTCATGCGGATTCCTGCGTCTCTTACTGTCATGCTTTCTCCAACCTTCTCCAAATTCGCTGGCGGCTCCCGGGCTGGGTCACGAGGCGCCGGCGAACATGGCTTTCAATTTTGATACCAGATTTCCCCCGCGCTGCGGCGCGGAACGCCGCGCCTTCGCGCCATACAATACAAGTCCGACGATCGTTGCATATTCCGGCTGCGCCACCTGTTCGGGCAGATCAGCCAAGCCCTTTGGTTCCCCAATGCGCACAGGCAAATGGAAGCAATGCTCCGCAAGTTCGTCGAGCCCATGCAGCCGCGCGCCACCGCCCGCCATAACAAATCCTGCAGGAATCTGGCCATCCAGCCCGGCACGCTTCAAGTCGTCGCGGATCAGCGAAAGTAATTCCATGGCGCGCGGCTCGATGATGTCCGTCAGCATGTGCGCGAAAATCGTGCGCGGCGGGCGGTCGCCCACGCTGGCGATCTCGATCGCGCCGTCTTCTTTCATGAGCGCGGAAGCGGCACAGCCGTGGCGGCGCTTGAGCCTCTCAGCTTCGGGAATAGGAGTGCGCAAGCCGACGGCGAGGTCATTCGTGAAGTGGTCGCCGCCGATGGGAACCGCGCTGGTGTGCCGCACCACGCCTCCACCGTAAACGATCAGTTCCGTGGTGCCGCCGCCAACGTCCAGCAGGCAGCAGCCCATGTCCCTTTCGTCCTGAGTCAGGGACGATTCCGCGGAAGCAAGCGGTTCGAGGACGGTGTCGCTTATAAGGATGCCGGCCTTGTTCGCGGCGGTAACCAGATTCTGAGTCGCGGCGACGGACGAGGTCACCAGGTGAACGTTTGCTTCCAGGCGCTGGCCGACCATGCCGATGGCGTCGCGAATGCCATTTTGTGCGTCCACTCTGAATTCGTGTGGAAGGACGTGCAGAACCTCGCGGTCTTCAGGGAGCGTGATGTTGCGCGCGGCATCCACCGCCCGGCGCACGTCATCACGCTCAATGTCGCGCGGACGCTGTCCCAGAGTGATGCCACCGCGGCTGTTTACGCCGCGCACATGCGCGCCGGCAACACCGATCACCGCCTCTTCCACGGGCACGTTCGCCACGCTCTCGGCTTCCTCGACGGCGCGGCGAATCGAACTGACGGTGGAGTCGAGATTAACAATCAGACCCTTGCGCAGGCCCTTGGACTCCGCCGCGCCAAGCGCCAGAAATCTGACGACCCCGTCTTCGATTTCCGCGATCAGGACACATGTCTTTGTGCTGCCGATATCCAGCCCAACCAGGTATTTGTCTTTTTTCGTCAAGCCCCGCTCCCGCGATAAACCTATTTTCTTCTCGCCACGGACGTGCCCGCGCTGGTGTCGGGATTCACGACCACTTGCCGCGAATACTGTAAATCGATGGACTGCACGCGCCCGGTATTCGCCTGCCATTGGGCAAAGTTGTCGACAAGCATCTTGAACTTGCCGGTAAAGTCGCTCACGCCAAAATGAATGGTCACGGCTTGAGAATCGGCCGGTCCCGAAAGACCGGTCATAACCGCGCGCAGATTCTTTGGATTCGAAAGGTCGATCTCGCTGACATTTTCGGAGGAACCGGCGCGGACCAGATCAACGTCCTTCATGAATTCTCCGTAGATCTGCATGCGCTTTTCGCGCTGTTCGCGCGGCAAATCTTCAGAAACGCCGCTGACAATCGGGAACTGAAGGTCTTCGCCCTGGGGGCGGTCAAGGACCACGCCATGCGCGTCAATCAGCGCCAGTTCGTTGCCATTTCTCGCAAAGGCAACAGGGGTGCGCTCGGTCAACTCGACGCGAATGCGGTTCGGAAGAATGCGCTGCACCGTGGCGGACTCGACCCAGGGGATTTGTTCCAATTGGCTGCGGCGGGCGTCCAGCGGAACACGCACTACGCTGCGGTTGCGGTCATGAACAAATTGCTGTAGCACCGCTTCGCGGCTGACGATGTGGTTGCCGTTCAGTTCGATCTGATCCGGTTTCAGCAGCAGCATCGAAGGCGAATAGAGCAGAAAGTTTGTCCCATAGAACGCCGCCGTCGCTCCCGCGACACCGGCCACGCACAGAATCAGCACGCGGCGATAGAACGGCCAGCCCCTCCCGCTGAATTTCTTGCGGCGGATTTCGACGGGCTTCTGGCGGCGCAAATAACGCGGTTCATCGTCGGCAAGCAGCTCGGGCCGGTAGGAATCGGTTTCTGCCGCCGCAGACCCACTACGTTGAATGGCCTTCACCCGTTCCAAACAACCACCTCGTTCTCCAGAGTTACCCCGTAAGCCTTCTTCACTCGCTCGCGCACGTCAGCGATCAGCTTCAGCATGTCTCTTGCGGAAGCTTTCCCTGCGTTCACGAAGAAATTCGCGTGGCGGTCGCTGACCCGCGCGTCGCCCACAGAAAGGCCTTTCAGCCCAAGATCATCGATCATGCGTCCCGCGGACGCGCCCGGAGGGTTCTTGAAGATGCAGCCGGCGCTCTTCTGGCCGAGCGGCTGGCTCGAGCGCCTTTTTTCGTTGCAGATACGAATCCCTTGAAGAATTTCTTTGTACGGCTTGGAGGGAAGTTCCAGCGTCACTGCGAGCATCATATCATCAGGCGCAAAAGAAGTATGTCGGTATTCGAAAGAAATTTGATTGCCCTGGAGGATTTCGATTTTGTGGTCGGCGGCGCGGTAGAGCTTCACCTCACGCACGTAAGCGCCGATTTGCATCCCGTAGGCGCCGGCGTTCATCCGCAGCGCGCCCCCGACAGTGCCTGGAACACCGATCAGGCCTTCCATCCCGCCGAGGTCGTGCTTGGCGCAGAAGGTGACCGTCCGGCCGAGGTCTGCCGCGGCGTCCACGCGCGCAAAATTACCTTCAAGGATAACGCCAGGCTCGGGAGGAACGAGCTGCAGGACTACCCACGGTAGTTCGCCGTCGCCTACCAGCAAGTTCGAGCCGCCGCCCAGGAACTTGTGCGGGACGTGGTTCGCGTCAAGGAGGGTTAACAAGTCTGGAATGCTTTCGTGCTTCCGGATGCGGAGCAAGTCCGTGGTGCCACCAATGCCGAGGGAAGTGAGGTCGGCGAGTCTGGTTCCCGGAACCAGCTCAACGTCGAGTTCGCCCAGGCGAGCGGCGATCTTGGGATCGTTAATGCGCATGGTGCGTTGGATGCTCCGTTCCCAGTAAAACCATGAATTCGTTGCTCGCGCGGCTGATGTTGCCCGCGCCGATGGTCAGAATGGCGTCGCCGGAGTGCGCTTGTCGCAACAGAAACTCGATGCCTTCCTGCATCGACCGGAAATAGTGGACATTCTTGTGACCGGCCTCGCGAATGGCGCCGGCAAGCGCTTCACTGGTCACGCCCGGGATGGGCGTTTCGCTGGCCGCATAGATGTCCGTCAGCACGAGAATGTCGGCTTGGTTGAACGCGCGGCAGAATTCATCCCATAGATGCTGGGTGCGTGTGTAGCGATGCGGCTGAAAAAGCACCAAGAGCCGATTGAATTTGCAGCCGCGGGCAGCTTCGAGCGTTGCGCGGATTTCGGCGGGGTGATGTCCGTAGTCGTCCACGACGGTTATGTCGTTCACCACCCCCTTGATGTCGAACCGGCGCCCCACGCCCGCGAACTTCGCCAACCCTTCGCGGATCAGTTCGGAGGGAACATTCAAGTACAGCGCGACTGCCGCTGCTGCTGCCGCATTGCGGACGTTGTGCATGCCGGGAGGGTGGGCAAGTTGGAACAAGCCAAGATTCACATCGCTGATTACCAGGTCGGCCTGGCTCGATGTCCCATATGTAATGATGGGGCGCTTGACGCTGGGAATGATTGCCTGGACGTTGGGTTCATCGATGCAGAGAATCGCCGCGCCGTAAAACGGCACACGATTTACAAATTGGAGGAAGGCATCCTGAATGTCCTCGAGCGAGGTGTATTGGTCGAGGTGCTCGCGATCGATGGTTGTCACGACGGCGACCACCGGCGCAAGCATCAGGAAGCTACGATCACTCTCGTCGGCCTCCACGACAAAGTATTCACCTTTGCCAAGTCGCGCAGTGGTCCCCGCCTGATTGACTCTGCCCCCGACCACAAATGTCGGATCGAGGTGCGCCGCGGCAAGCACCGACGCCACCATCGAAGTCGTGGTTGTTTTCCCGTGCGCCCCGGCCACGGCGATGCCGTATTTCAGCCGCATCAGCTCGGCGAGCATCTCCGCGCGTGGAATAACCGGAATCTTCCGATTGTGCGCCTCGACGACTTCTGGATTGTCCGCCTTTACCGCCGACGAAGTCACCACGACGTGTGCTTCATCGGCATTCGACGGTTTGTGACCCTCGTAGATTGTTGCCCCCAGGTTTTGCAGCCGTTCGGTGATGCTCGAGGGTTTGAGGTCAGAGCCGGACACCGAATAGCCAAGCGTTAGTAGCACCTCGGCGATGCCGCTCATGCCAATGCCGCCGATACCGACCAGGTGAATTCGCTGAAAATTGCGGAACGATACCATCATGAGTTTGCCCTCGCGGTATTTCCGTGCACGTTCGCAGCCTCTTCAATTAAGTTCACAATGTCGCGCGTAGCATGAGGGCGGGCCAGGCGGCGCGCGGCAGTGGACAGTTTTTCGATCTCCTGGGGCTGGTCGAGAAATGAGAAAATCTCAGTGATCAGTCTTTGCGCCGTAAGTTCCGTCTCGGTAATCAGGCGGCCGGCGCCCGCGCGAGACATTTCCTGCGCGTTGCGCAATTGGTGGCTGTCCGTCGCTTTTCCGAAGGGGATGAAGATGGCGGCTCGGCCCGAGGCCGCGATTTCCGCTGCGGTGATGGCTCCTGCCCGGCAAACAATCACGTCTGCCCAGGCAAAGCGCTCCGCCATGTTCGAAAGGAAAGGGACTACCTCCGCGTTGATCTCGCGCCGCGCGTACGCGGTGCGTACCGCGTTATAGTCGCGCTCGCCCGTCTGGTGCACAATGGCCAGCTCTGTTTTCCGCGTTGCTATGCTGTCCATGGCGTCGACGAACACCCTGTTGATTGGCAACGCTCCCTGGCTGCCTCCGGTAATCAGCAGTCGAAACGGTTTCTCTGGCTTGCGTAGCGCGATCGAGAAAAACTCCGAACGCACCGGGCAGCCGGTAACGATGGCCTTTTTGCCCCAGACCCGCGCAGATCAGCACGCGCCGCGCGTCAACGATTGCCGGGCCAAGCATGGCCACATTCTTGAGCAGCGTGGCTCCGCCTTTCCCTTTTAGGCCCGCCACGCGCAGCGTCTCCAGCGGTAGCCCCGCCTGGGGCACCAGCTTCATCTCGATCCCGCGTTCTGTTCCTACCAGCACGACTTCTCTCTCCCTTCCACGCGACATCCACTCCTTCGCTATCGCCATCGCCGGGAATACATGCCCACCTGTGCCGCCGCCTGCAATCAGCAATTTCACTTGGCGCTTCCGCTCCTCACGCTTCTGTTGCCTGCTGCGAAATATTCAGCAGCACGCCAGTTGCCAGCAGCATGACGAGCAAACTCGATCCGCCATAACTGATGAACGGCAGCGGAATCCCCTTCGTCGGCACCATTCCAAGCACCACCGCGAAATTAATCAGCGCCTGACTCAACACCATCGCGGTAATACCCAGCGCCAACAGACGGCCGAAACCATCCGGCGCCGAAAACGCGGCGCGCATTCCTCTCCAGCCGTAAACGGCAAAGAGCGCAACCACCATCATCGCCCCGACAAAACCCAGTTCTTCACAGATGACGGCATAGATAAAATCAGTGTGGGCTTCCGGCAGGTAGAACAGCTTCTGCTTGCTCTCCATCAAGCCCACCCCTGTAAAACCGCCTGAACCGACTGCGATCAGCGACTGCAGCAATTGAAATCCCGCGCCTTGCGGGTCGGACGTCGGATCCAGGAAGGCCATCAGCCGCGCTTGGCGGTAGGATACCTGCGTGATAAGCAAATACAGCACGGGCATGGCCGCGGCGGCGCTGATAGCGATCCATTTCCAGGACATGCCGGCGACGTAAAGAATCGCTCCTGCGATCAGGGCGACCTCGATGGACGTGCCGAGATCGGGCTGCAAGAGAATCAGAATCACGCAGATCAGAATTGGTCCCGCGGCGGGAAGAATGGACTGCAGAAAGTCTTCCTTGCTGAATTCCATCTGCGCCTTGCCGCGTCGCTTCAGATCGAGGAACCACGCCAGGTAGAGGATCACGGCGAGCTTCGCCAGTTCCGAGGGCTGGATGTTCACCGGGCCAAGCTTGATCCAGCGGTGCGTGGCGTGAGACTTATCCAGGAAAAAAGTGCCGACGAGCATCAGCAAAACGAGGCAAACCACGGTGTAAACGACGGCAGGCTCGCGCAGCTTGCGGTAATCGGTGCGCATGAGCGCGAACATGCCGAAAAGGCCAATCACCAGCCAAGCCGCCTGGCGTAGAAGAAAAATATAAGATCGCCCATATTGGTGTTCCGCGGTCACCGCCGAAGCGCTATAAATCATCACCGCGCCCAACAGGCAGAGCGTCAGCGTCACTCCAAAGAGCCAGCCGTCATTTTCCAAGCGTCTCGCCACGTTCGCTCACCCTCATGCAGAAGTTGTGCTAGCAGACTGCCGTTCCAATTGATGCACCAGGTCCTTGAATACGCGCCCCCGGTGCTCAAAATTCTGAAACTGGTCGAAGCTGGCGCAGGCCGGAGCGAGAAGCACGACGTCGCCGGGCCGCGCGGCATGTGAAGCGATCTCGACAGCGCGCTCGATTGTGCCGGCGCCCTCGATGGCCACGCTTCCCTCAATCTGCTTCTCGATTTTGTCAGCCGCCGCGCCAATCAGGAGCGCAAGGATGGCCTTCTCCCGCAATGGCTTTCGCAGAACCGTGTAATCGCTGCCTTTGTCCTTCCCGCCAAGAATGATCAGGATCCTTCCCGGAAAAGCATCCAGTGCTTTCAGCGTGGCATCCACATTGGTCGCTTTCGAATCGTTAAAATAGCGGACGCCGCCAACCTCCGCGACGAACTCGAGGCGATGCTCGACGCCAGCGAACGAGCGCACACCTTTGGCGATGGCTGCTGGATTGGCCCCGGCGATGCGCGTCGTTGTCACCGCAGCCAGCGCGTTCTCCACGTTGTGCGCGCCTAGAAGAGGAATCTCCTGGAGTTTCAGTACCGCCATTTCTTCCCCGTTCTGACGGAAGACAATTTGGTGATCCCGGACGAACGCACCTTGCGCCACGCGTTGCTTCCGGCTGAACCAGTACACTTGCGGCCTCGTTGGCGCGTAAGGAGTGCTTGCGGGATCATCTGCATTCAACACCGCGCTATCCCCTTCCTTCTGATTGCCGAAGATTCGAGCTTTGGCAGCGCCATACTCTTCGAAGGTGTGATGGCGGTCCAGATGGTCGGGCGTCAGGTTCAAAAACACGCTGATATTGGGACGGAAGGTTTCGATCAGCTCCAGTTGAAAACTGCTCAATTCAACGACGGTGATGGTGTCATCGTTTGTCTGCTCAATCCGAGAAATCAGCGGCGTGCCGATATTCCCCGCGAGAATCGTAGGGAAACCGGCATTTTTCAGAATGTGTTCGATCAGGGAAGTTGTCGTGGTCTTCCCGTTCGAACCGGTGATTCCGATCAAACGTCCGTTCATGAAACGGCCTGCAAGCTCAATCTCGCTCCAGATCGTGACGCCTTTGGCGCGCGCGGCCCGCAGCAACGGCGCATCGGCGGGCACGCCCGGGCTTGGAACAATCAAGTCCTGCCTGAGAAATGTATCTTCGTGGTGGCCGCCCAGTTCAAGATTCACGCCTGCCGCGCGCAGTTGGACGATCGCGTCCCCGACCTCGTTTTCCCCTCGCGCATCCGTCGCCGTGACCTCCGCGCCGCGCGCCGCACAGAACAGCGACGTGGCTACACCCGTCTTTGCCAAGCCCACGACCAGTACGCGCTTGCCCCGTAACTCAAACGGATTACGCATGTTCCCTCGTGATGCTCCCTACCTCAATTTCAGAGTCGTCAGCGCAAACAACGCAAAAACCAGCGCCGCAATCCAGAACCGCACGATCACTTTCGATTCGCTCCAGCCGAGCAATTCGAAATGGTGATGGATGGGCGCCATTCTGAAAATTCGCTTACCTCGCAGCTTGAATGACCCCACCTGCAGAATCACCGAGACGGCTTCCAGCACAAAGATTCCACCGACGAAGAAAAGCAGGATCTCCTGCTTGATGATGACGGCGACCACGCCAAGCGTTCCGCCAAGCGACAAAGAGCCCACGTCGCCCATGAAAATCTCCGCGGGATGCGCGTTGTACCAGAGGAATCCAAGCGATGCGCCAACAAGCGCTCCACAGAACACCGTCAGTTCGCCGACACGCGGAATGTATTGGATGTCGAGATAGGCGGCCCAGCGGGAATTGCTGCTAACGTAGGTCAGCACCGTCAGCGCGCCTGCAGCGATCACCGTGCAGCCGATCGCCAGGCCGTCCAGCCCATCCGTCAAATTCACCGCATTCGAGGAGCCGACGATGACCACAACAACGAAAAAGAGAAACGGCACGAACGCCAGGAACCAGAGATGCGGCGATTTCAAAAGCGAATGGATGACGAGGTCCGGGTGCAGCCGTTTCAAAAATGGAAAGACAAGCTGAGTGGTGTACGCGTTGCGGGTCACCAGGACGAGCAGAGACACGCCCACGACGAGGCTCACCAGCACCTGCAAAGCAAGTTTCTTCTTCGCCGTCAGGCCCAGGTTTCTTTGCTTCAAGACCTTTGCGTAATCGTCGATGAAGCCGATCGCCGCGAAGGCGAGCAGCGCGAACAGCGAAAGCAAGATGAACGGGTTCGTCAGATCCGCCCAGAGAATTGTGGGAACCGCCGTCGAAAGCACAATGAGTACTCCTCCCATTGTGGGCGTGCCGGCTTTCTTGCGGTGCTCCTGCGGCCCTTCTTCACGGATGTATTGGCCGATCTGCAATTCGCGCAGTCGCCGGATGAGACCCGGGCCAAAGACCAGCGCAAGAAACATCGCCGTGAGGCTCGCATACACCGTCCTCACCGTGATGTAGCGAAAAACGTTCAGCGGGCTGAAGTAGTGGCGCAAAACTTCGTAAAGGAGGTAGTACAGCATCTCAGTGCCGTACCTCCTGATCCGAAAATTCGCCGGGTGCGGTGTGCCGCGCGATCAGCGATTCAACAATCTGCTCCATCTTCACCCCGCGCGAACCTTTTACGAGCAGCAGATCCCCGGACACGATAAAACTTTCCAGAAATTCGGCGGCTTCGCGGGGCGTAGGGAAAAACCGAGTGCGCGCTCGTGCAAATCCTGCTGCCGTAGCCCCTTCCACGACCTGCGCCGCGTCACCGGCCACCCCAATGATCCAATCAATCTTCCCGGTTTTCGCGGCAAACTCCCCCGCACCCCGATGCAGTTGCGCTGAAGCGGCGCCAAGCTCGCGCATTTCGCCCGCCGCCAGGATGCGCCGGCGGAAATTTGGCGTCGCCGCCAGCAATTCTGTCATCGCCTGCAGCGCCGCCGGGCTCGAGTTGTAGCTGTCGTTGATGAGCGCCGCCCCATTCGAAAACCGCAACAGTTCTCCGCGCATCGCCGGTGGGCGCATGGTGCGAAACACGCTTTGTGCTTCGGCCGCGCCGATCCCCCACACGCTCGCCGCCGCCAGCGCCGCCAGCGCGTTTGCGATCGCGTGACGCCCCGGCACGCTCAGCTCCAGACGCACGCGGCCCTCGGGACTCACATAGTCAAATGCCGTTCCAAGGGCTCCGCGGTCTTCGATCTCCCGCGCCGTGAAAAAAGCAGGCTTTTCGATGCCGTACGTCAGCACTCGCCCGGGCGCGAAGGCTCCAAACGCGGCCACGCGCGGATCGTCCGCATTGAGCACAGCGGTTGATTCGCGACCGTTCAATCCTTCAATCAGCTCGCGTTTTGCGAGAGCAATTTCGTCCAACGACGCAAAAAATTCCAAATGCGCGGCCGAAACACGAGTAACAACGCCAACGTCTGGCGCGGCAATCGCCGCCAGCCGCGCCAACTCGCCGCGGCGCGACATCCCCATTTCCAGCACTGCTGCCTGATGCGTTTCTTCCAATCGAAAAAGTGTCAGCGGCAGCCCGTACTCGTTATTTAAGTTGCCTTCCGATTTCAGGACCCGAAGCTTCGCGCCCAGCAATGCCGCCAGGATCTCTTTCGTGGTGGTCTTGCCGACAGAACCCGTGACGCCGACAATTTTCCCCTTCCAGTCTTCACGCACCGCGCGCGCAAGTTGCTTGAGCGCCTCGAAAGTGTCGGCCACCGCGATGCAGCGATCGCTGATCCAGCCCGCATACTTTGGAAGATGGACCTCTGCCACAACCGCCGCGATAGCTCCACGCTCCAGCGCACTGGCCACATGGTCGTGTCCATCGTGACGCGGTCCGTGGATGGCGACGAACAGTTCTCCGGCACGTATCGTGCGAGAATCAATCGAGACGCCGGCCACCCGGGCCAGGGCGTCGAGTCCCGCCCCCGGCCGCGTACCCAGAGCGCCAGCCACTTGTGCAATCGTCCACCGCATAAGTTCCTCAAAGGGTTCGTCTTACCCCAATACGCCAAGGCTCGTTCTTTTTTCAAGTTTTGAGGGCTCCTCCTTTCGAGAGGTCAGTCATCGGCTTGCGCCGGTTGACCCGAGGCCCTAGCGCCCTCGTCACACCTCATAACGAGCGCGCTAGGTGCCAAACCCTGAGCCATTCCGCGGCTCGCCTTTCCCTTGGCCGTTCCGTGGGCTTTCGAAGCCGCGTTCGCGAAGGGCGCGCCGCGCCATCTCGCGATCGTCAAATTTGAACGTCCGGCCCGCCACAATCTGATAATCCTCGTGCCCCTTTCCAGCCAGCAGCACAATGTCTCCTGTGCGCGCTTCGTCCATGGCCATACCGATGGCCTTCTCACGGTCCGGCTCGATCAGATACTTGCCGGCCGTTTTTTGCAGTCCCACGATGATGTCGCTGATGATTTTCAGCGGATCTTCACTGCGCGGATTGTCGCTCGAAAGAATCGTCAGGTCGCTCAACCGGCCGGTGACTTCTCCCATCATGGGTCGCTTGGTGCGGTCCTTCTCGCCGCCGCACCCAAAGAGCGTAATGATTCGGCCCTTGGGATTCAGCTCGCGCGCCGTTCGAATTAAATTTTCCAGCGCATCATCCGTGTGTGCGTAATCGACAATCACCACGAAGGGCTGCCCAAGATCGATCCTTTGGAAGCGTCCGGAAACGCTTTCAAGATTTCTGATCCCGTTTTCGATTATTTCGTTTGAAAAACCGAGCGCCTGCGCCGCGCCAATGGCGGCAAGAAGGTTGTAAACGTTGATGCGTCCAACCAGCGGTGAAACCACGCGCACTTTTCCGTTCGGCGACTGCGCGGTGAACGTCAGGCCTTCGAACGTCAACTGGAATTTCTTCGCCGTGATGTCTGCGTCCGATTCCAACCCGTACGTCACGGTTTTCTTGGCCAGGCCCGACAGCCGCTTGCCGAATTCATCATCCGTATTCAGCACTGCCACTTCTGGTGCCCCGGTGCCAGTGCTTTCGAACAGCCTCTTCTTTGCCGCGAAGTAATCCTCAAACGTCTTGTGATAGTCCATGTGTTCGCGTGTCAAATTCGTGAAGACCGCCGCCTGGAAGTGGCAGCCCCAGAGCCGGTCCATCGCCAGCGAGTG
>WNGE01006318.1_pt1 | contig 13205 bp, 13 predicted proteins | sample 5400651 | NCBI WGS metagenome assembly WNGE01 (sample SAMN13153370, study PRJNA577476) | soil metagenome | isolation source: 60 cm soil or saprolite under grassland replicate 2 | place: USA:California | collected 2016-06-15 | reverse complement strand
CCGGTCGACAACGCACCAGCCCCCGCACTCCGAACCAACGACGTACCGAACGAACCCGCAAGGTCAGCTACACGATCAACATCGTCACGTCAAATCTACCCAAAGCCACATGAAGATTCTTAACTTAAGGGCAGTGGGACCAGCACGCCACGCTCGCCTCCTCCTCCCGGTCATCGGCGCACCGACCACCGACGGCTCAACCGACCGCGCCGATCCCCCCTAACGGGTGTTGCCCGGGCCGGTGCTTGCGGAGGTGGTCAGCGCCGGCCGCGGACACCGAGACGAGTGCGCGGCGGCGGACGACGAAGCCGTGGGGTTCAGCGACCACCAGGCGTACCGGGCGATGGACTCCTGCTGGATGTGTTGGATGAGATCGCCGCCGAAGGTGTTCGCCTTGGTCGCGCATCTGCTCAACCTCGACTGCGACATCGTGTTCGTGGGTACCACCTCCACCTACTGGGAGCTCGACGTCCCCGACGAGCTGCGCGAGGAGGCTGACGACGACGAGCAGTCCAGCCGGACCGAAATGGGCGCGCGTAGATTCGGGCATTCCAAGGACCATCGCGACGACCTGCCGCAGGTAGTGATCGCGATGGCGGTCACCCGCGACGGGGTGCCGATCCGGTGCTGGACGTTCCCCGGTAACACCGCCGACACCGCAATCATCCGGCGAGTCGACCTGGCCGGATGGAGGCTGCACCGGATGGTGTGGGTCGCCGACCGCGGGTTCGCCTCCGCGGCCAACCGGGCCTACCTCACCCGCGGCGGTGGGCACTACATCCACGCCGAGAAGCTGCGGGCCACCAACACCGAGGCCGCCGCCGCGCTGGCCCGCCCCGGCCGCCACCGCACCGTCGCGGACAACCTGCGGGTCAAGGACGTCCACGTCGCTCCGGGCGGTACCGGCGACCAGGTACGGGCGAACCTGATCGCCCACCTCAAGCAGCTGATCGACGGATCCGACGGCTGGACCGCCCGCCGACGCGACGAGCTGGTCGGCGCGCTGCGGGCCAAACCCGGGCTGCGCCGCCACCTGCGTCGCACCGCCGCCGGCCTGCTGCGCGTCGACGCCGCCGCCGCCAAGCGCGAAGCCAACCTCGACGGCAAGTGGCTGCTGCGCACCTCCGACACCACCCTCACCCCAGAGGACCTGGCCGCCGCCTACAAGCAGCTAACCGCCGTCGAACGCGGCTGGCGCGACCTGAAATCCAGCCTCGGCCTGCGCCCGGTCCACCACCGCCGGGAAGACCGCATCCGCGGCCACATCCAACTCTGCTGGCTCGCGCTGCTGCTCATCCGCGTCATCGAGAACACCACCACCGACACCTGGCGCAACACTCGCCACGAACTCGACCGGATGCACCTGGTCACCCTGGCCACCGCCGAGCGCAAGGTCGCGCAACGCTCCCAGGCCACCCCGGCCGGCGCACCGTCCTGGCCGCCCTCGACCTACCCGAACCACCCAGGTTCTTCGACTTCGCCCCCACCGCCGAGGCCTGAAGCCCAGCCCAGCCGTAGTAACACGACCCCAGCACTGCAGCAGCCGTATGCCCAGGTCAGCCCGCAAAACCGCTCGATCGTGTGCTCACCATCTACGGAACTCCGGCCTGTCGTCGGTGAGGCTGACCGGGGGTTTCAGGGTCGGCCGACTCGCTGATATGGCACGCGATCGTGTTCGACCGGACGGCGGAGTCGAAACAGGGCAAGCTGGGTTGCACATCGACGTGAGCCCGACCGACAGAGAGCAGGACGCCGAGCTTTCGCGGCGGCTTGCCGCCGGCGCGACCCCTGCGGACATCGGGCAGACGGGCGAGGAGAGCTGGCACGTTCTCGCGGATCCGGAAGGAAACGAGTTCTGCTTGCTCCGCCGGCGCGTCACTCCAATCTGACCTCCAGTTGGCACAGCAGACAGGCGGTCAACATCGTTACCGCCCAGTCCTGCCGGAGCTTGATCACGTGCCCGCATCCGCCGCCGTCCCGTCGAAGCGCGTTGACGGTCAGGGCGGTGGCGTGGGCACCATGCGTGACGGTCCTGGCCGGCCCGCCCGCAGCTGCCCGGCGACCGACCGTGCTGAATTGAGTAAGGTCGGGAGCTGGCGTGGTCGGAGCGAGTCACGTACTCCGGCAGGAACGACCGACGGGGCCTCGCCGGCTAGGCATACTGTCAGGCTGGCGGGCTACGCGGACCGGGAAGGGGAAAATGGTGGACGCGAGCTCCGACCGGCGCGTGTGGGCGGCCACGGCGAGGCAGCTTTCGGAGTTCGTCGGCGACCTGCAGAACGCGGGTGTCTACTCGATGTCGGTGCGCTCCCTGCAACACACGTTCAAGGCGCACGGGATATACCCTGCCAGGGATTTTCCTGACCGCGTCATCGCGGAGCCGCCGGACGCATTCTTCACGTACCATTCGGCCTCGAATTTCATCGACATCCAGGAGATCGTGTGGCAGACGTTCGACTTCGCCGCCGGCGAGTTGCGGCGCCGGCGGCCTGACCTCGCCGACGTCGACCTCGAGCCGATGATCTCCGACGGCATCCGGCTCTGGGTCGACTTCCTGTTCATCGACCAGTCCGCCCGCGATCTGCGCGACGAGCTCGATGCGCTCCCCGGCCTGCTCGGCGACGCGCGGGCCCACTTCGTGCTCGGCGCCGTGCCGCTCACCCGCGCATGGTGCGCGTACGAGATCGCCCTGTTCAACCGGCGCTGCGCCGCGGACGACGCGCCGCCGCTGACCAGCTTCATCGCGCCCTCGCGCAGCCTCTATCACGGCTGGGAGCACGCCGAGACCTCAGAGCCGGAGGACAAGGAGTTCATCGCCGAGCGGATCGCCGCCGACTTTCCCGGCGGTTTCGACGGGTTCAACCACATCATGAACCAGGCGAACGCGACCGCGGTGCTGTCGCTGACCGAGCCGTCGGTCTTCTACTCGCCAGCCGCACTCGACGCACTCGGCGAGGCGGCCGAGGCCTGGTACGTTCGCACGTTCCCGGGTGCCTCGGCTGGCTGACCGGCTGTGCGGTGCGGCCGGATGCCGGCCGAGCGCGGTAGTTGCTTGCGTGAGTCTTGCCGGTGGCGTCTCCCGGGCGGCCATGATCCAGTACCCGCATCCGCCGCGACCCGCTCGGCCTCTGCCAGCGGTCGGCCTGGCGGAGTCGGACACGGTGGGTAGCCACGCGCGTGACCGGGCCACGGTCGCGACCCGGCGGCCCGCAGCAGCTGCCGCCGCAGGCCCGTGCCGATCTGCGGATTGTTGATCTCGACTCTCGCGCCTAGGGTGGGATCTTCCTACCCGGCGCCAGCGTGCCGACCTGCCAGCCGTTGAGCACTCTGGATAGCAGCAGGACGAGCGGATCCCTCGGTATGCGCACCTTCGCGCCGTCGTTGACGCCCGGGAGCCGCCATTCAAACCGGATAACGGACCCGGTCGCGCTCGCCGCCGAGAAACGGCGGAGCCCCGCGCCGGCCAGCGCGGGGCTCCGCGATCGAATGCGACGCTGTCCCGTTCAGCCTACTTTCCACACCCTCCGTTCGGCGGCGGGGGCGGCTGGTGCCCGGGGCAGCCCGCGTTGCTGCCCGGCCCACCACCAGCGTCCGCGACCGCCGGCAGCGCTGTGGCACCACAGATGAGCCCCACAGCCGCGACTACCGCAGCGATTCTCCGCTTCATTTCTGCCTCCCCCTCGAGTCCCCACGTGCACCCCACGCGCCTTCTCAGGAAGCATCCGCCTAGGGCTGCTGTCAATGGCACCATCAGGCTGGTCCGATCCGGTGAGCCAGCCGCGGTCGGACTACGCCATGCGGCCGTTCGAGCACCTGCTCGCGCTCGCCTCGGGCCCATCTGGTGCTCGGCGTAGAGCGGCGGACTGGACGAGCCGGTGCGCCGTGGCGACCCGGCCGGAGGTTCGGCCGGGCGCCATCACCTCCAGCGCCCACCCGGTGCCCCACCCAGCCATGATCAAGCGACCTCTTCCGCCGCGACGACCTGCGGCGCCCGGCCAGGAGAGCGGAGTCTTGCCGGTCACGGGATGTGGTCGAACGGGGTGGTCGGCTGACCGTGGTCAGCGCACAGCAGGTGCGCTGGCTCTGCGGCGAGAGGGGCTGGTTGACCGGCATCCGGCGCCGGTCGTACGCGTAGGATCTCGTGGGCGGCGGCGGACACCGGGGCCCAGCGGCGCGGCTCGACGGATACGCTGCTCGCCCCACCTCGCTCGTCGCGGCGCCGCCAACGCCACCGGGAACCGTCCACCACGGTGGTTCTCAGGGGGAGGATTTCATGGCCGTCCTGATTACCGACGAACTGCCCGGCTTGACCCGGGAGATGTACGAGGGTTTGCATGCGATGCTGGAGGGCCCACCAGCACTGCGCCCGGGTTCATCCTGCATGCTGCTGGACCCGTCGACGGCGGCTGGCAGGTCACCGAGTTGTGGGAGTCACAGCAGGACCGCGACGCCTTCTTCGCCAAGCACGTGATTCCCCAGATGCCTGCCGATGGTCCGCCACCGACCACGACCGTCCGCGAAATCGTCAGCATCCAAAGCCGCTAACGTTGCCGCTCTGCCTTCGTCGGACCTCTTTCCGGGACAGGGCGAGCGCTGGATGGACGCTTGCTTGCGACGCGGCTGACCCGCATGCGCTTGCCGCCTTTTGGGCGCAGGCACTCGGGTACTACCTGAGCCCGGGTACGACGACCCGGACGGTGCCTCGATCATCGATCCGGACGGGAACTTGCCTGTCATCGAATTCTCTCGGGTACCGGAAGGCAAGACGGCCAAGAACCGGGTGCACATCGACCTCGAAGTGGCAGGAAAGCCACCGTGGGACATGGCCGCGCGCGAGTCACTCCTGCGCGCGAAAGCGGACGAACTCGTTGCCGCCGGAGCGACCCGCGTACGCGAGGAGCTAAACGGCGAGTATCTCGGCCACATCGTGATGCTCGACCCCGAAGGCAACGAGTTCTGCGTCGCGTGACGCGGAAGCGCAGCGTTCGTCCGAGGTTGGACAACGGCGATACGGCCGTTTCGAACCTTCGTCGCGCCGTTCGACGCCCTCGGACCGACGAGGTACGACACGCCGCGTCGACGGCGCGACTCAGGCAACCTCCGCCGCAGTGAATACACCGACCTGATCGAACGTGCGCTTCCGCCGCGGACCGTTCGAACGTCGTCGCTCTCGGTCTCTTCCGGGGCCGGTGCGAGCGATGCCCGATGGCGATCGACAGGTCAGCGGCGGGTTGGGACACCACGGGCGCGGCTGGCGGTCGGGCGTGCACGGCAGGTGGCAGTTGGCCGCCACGGTGGACGCGCGCGCCAGCGTGATGGAGCGGGGTGGACTGTGGACTCCACCGAACCTGCACCTGCGAGCAGGCCGTGGGCGCCGACGCACTCACGATTGAGTGAGTCGGGCGCGCCAGCTCAGGCGAAGTCGGCCTCGGTGATGCCATCGGCATGGCCGACCGGCCACTGAACCAACTCGATCCGGTAGCCGTCCGGGTCGGTGATCCAACTGGTCCGTGGCCCCTCTGTGCCGGCGGGGAGCCCGGGCGGCTCGGCCACGATCCCCTGCCCGGCAAGATCGGCGAGGGTCGTGTCCAGCGACTCGACCTGGACGACGAGATGGTTGATGCCGGTGCCAAGCTCGACCGCGCCCCTGGCCGGGTCGTGTACCAACTCGATAGTCACGAAACCGTCGCCCGGCAGCCGGAGCATCGTCAGGCTTCCGAACGCCGTTCCCGGGACGGTCCCGACGACCGTGTAGCCGACGGCGGTGTAGAACGCGAGTGACCGCTCGAGATCGCTGACCCGCAAGCCGACGTGCAGGGTGCGCATGGCAGCAACCCTAGGTCTTGATCGCCCGGGGAGGTCATACGACGGCCATGATCGACCGCCCGCTCACGCCGCTGTCAGCGCTCGGCGACGGTCGGCCGACCGAGGACGGCGCGAGCACGCTCGGTAGCCGAAACATCGGCGGCTTATGGCGGGGCGACGGCCGCGGCCGGCATCCACCGCTGGCGGTCAGCCCGGTCGTGCTCGACGTGGGCAGCGGCAACGTCCGCCTGCTCACCGACGAGACGTACCTGGGCGACCGGCGCGGCCGGACCCGCGACCAACGCTACGGCCGCCGCGAAGGAGCCTTGGAGGCGCCAGCGTTGCCGGCGCCGGGCCATGGAGAGTTCACCGCCGGCCGGGCAGAGTGAGCGGAGGCGGTGATCGGCCCGGCGGGTCGGGCGAGGCCAGGGGCTGCCATGGCCTACGTCGCGGTTAGCGGGTTGAGCCATACCGGGCTGGTGCGCGACAGCAACGAGGACAGTCTGGTGATCGGGCCGTGGACGGTGTGCGGCGCCCAGACCGAAAGCCCGCAGACCCTGGTGTTCCCGCTGGGGACTGCGCTGGTCGTGGCGGTCGCCGACGGGCTGGGTGGGCACCCCGGCGGTGAGCTGGCCAGCGCGCAGGTCGTGCGTCAGTTGGCCAAGGCGGGTCCGTCGCTGGACGGCGAGCAGCCGATTCGGGAGGTGTTGGCCGCCTGCAATCGGATGCTGTACGAGGCCGCCGCCGGCAACCCCGAGCTGACCGCGATGGGCACCGCGGTCGCCGGCACGGTGGTGCTCCCCGATCGGCTGATCGTCTTCAACGTCGGCGACAGCCGGGTCTACCGGGTTGCCGCGGACGGGCTCGAACAGACCAGTGTGGACGACCGGCCGCAGGTGGGTGGACTGCCGTCCGGGCATGTCGTCACGCAGACCCTCGGCGGGCATGACAGCTACGCGGCGATCGACGCCCACCTGAGCCGCGGGCCGCTGCCCACAGACGGCTGCCTGCTGGTCTGCTCCGACGGCCTGACCGAGCCGTGTCGAGCAGCGTGCTCGCCCAGATCCTGCATGACCACCAGGACGGCCGGGCCGCATTCGAGCTATGGAAGGCGGCGATCGAAGCGGGCGGCCCGGACAACATCACCCTCGCGGTGGTCCAGGTCGCCGAACTGGACCAGCCACCCCCGCCACCGGATGAATGAACACCTCGGCGCCGGTCCGTTGCATCACAGGAACCATCCGCCCATGCCGCCTGAGGCTCGCGGCCTGCCGGTGTGTCGGCCTGTTGGCGATGGACACTGTCGGTAGCCGCTGGGTCGTCGGCTCGGCAGTGGATGCCGTTCGTGCCGGCAGGCCTCACACGGAGGCTTCAGGCGATGTCGGTTGGGGTCGTGAGGTCCGCCCGGGGCACCCCGTACGCCGGGTGTCGCCGCTGACCTCGCGTGCGCGTTCCCGCAGCGATCGGATCAGCTGACAAGCTCCGGTCGCCGGCGCATACTCGTGATCTGACCGCTGCCTGCCACCAGGCGTCGGGGCAGCCGGACCGGCTGCCTTCAAATGCCGATGCGCGGCTTCGGGTGCGGCCCGTAGGAGAACCTCCACGGCGCCGGCCACGACAGCGTCACTACGGCTCCTTGTCGGTCAGCAGCACATCAGCGAAGGAGGCTGGCGATGCCGACCTACATTTCCCTCATCAAGTACACGCATGAAGGCGTTACCACCATCAAGGAGGGCCCGAACCGTCTCGACGCGAACAAAGAAGTTCTGCGGCGGTACGGCTCGGAGTTGAAGGCCTTCTACCTGACGATGGGCCGTTACGACATCGTCACGATCAGCGAGGCGCCGGACGACGCCGCTGCCGCGAAAGTGGCGCTCACGGTTGGCTCTGCCGGCAACGTCACGACCGAGACGCTGCGGGCGTTCACCGAAGACGAATTCCGCGAGATCGTCGCAGCTCTGCCCTGAGTCAACGTCTCGCCCCCGGCACAACCGCCAGGAGTCAACCCCCCGGGCCACTGGCGCCCGCTCGAAATCCAGCATGATCGAACACCCGCAATCGCCGCCGACCGCTCGCCAGTCGCTCGTGTCGACCCTGTTGCTGCTGTGCACGAACGGTAGCCGGAGGCGTGTCGTTGCCGGGCGGGTTGGCGGCCCGGTCAAGCGACCAGTGGCCTCAGGCGGTGGATCCGGCTTAGCCGTGATCGGTCGTGGTCGCGGCTGAGGTCGGTTCGATCGGCGATATGGCTACGGTCTGGCCTGGATCGTTGGCGCCGCCTCGACAGTAGGACAGCGTCGATACGCCGAGGCGGTCGATGGAGATGGGTCCGGTCAGGTCGATGGGGTGCCGGGTGGGCAGCGTGATTCGGATGGTCACGACGTCGTGGAGCGACCCGGTGTCGCACCGGTACTTCGCGACAAGCACGTACGCCACCGCATTCGGCTTGATCGTGACGATCGCGGGTGCCGCCGAGGTGACGTATTGGCTGTGGTCGTGCGTGTAGCGGAACGGTAGTGCGCTACCGCTGGCGTCGTAGAGGGTGATCGCGGGATAGCCGATGAGCGTGCAGGCCGCCGCTGCGTGGTTGATCAGCGTGTAGAGCACGGCGTGCTCGCCGGTCCTCGCGGACATCGGCGGTCCGTAGCCCAGCCGCAACGCCGCCCGGTCGCATCGGGGGGTGCCGGCGGCGGGGTTGGTGGGCGGTGACCAGCTGCGGGCGGAACTCTCCGGAAGGGGCGCCGCCGAGCGTGTTGTGAGCGTTGCGCTCGCCGGTGGCGCGCTGATCGACCCGGGCGACCCAGCCGTACTTGTGCCGCACCCGGCGAGCAGCGCGGACAGCGTCGCTGCGGCGGTAACGAGTGCCGAGCGTCGGCTCATCAGCCTCACCCCTGCCTCACCCCGGTTCCGTTACTTAGGTGACGCCGTACCCCGGCGCGGGGTTGCGGCCCGACACGCGCGCCATCCAGCCGGCCTGAATTCGCAGTTCACGGACGGTGCACACCATTGCGGAGACTTGCCGACCCATTCCTTCGCAAGCGTCACCGCGTGGTGGAACGGCTGCCGCCTGCCGGCGGGCTCGGCCGACCGGCTGGACTCTCTCAGACGCCCGCCGAAGCCCCCTTGTGCCCGGTCAAGGTGCCGGCAAGGGTCATCGGGCTCGACGGCCTTGCCGGCCGTAGCGCCAGCCTGGCAGTGTCAAGCCAGGCGCGACCATCCGGCTGCCGAGCAAGGCCGAATCACCGGCCGCGCCAATCATGATCAAGTACCCGGATCCGCCGCTCGCTGTTCGGTCTGCGGCCGCTGGCGGCGACCGGTTTCGGGCTACTCTCGGTGACAGGTGGGAGGACGACCGGTGGGGGTGCCCGTCTTTGCGCAGTTCGCCTGTCCGTCCGCCGGCTCGGGGCTGACGTACGCCACAGGTCGTGCATCGTGTCGGTGCCTGAGGGCGAGATGCAGAGCGTCGGCCCGATTCCGGCCCTCCGACTCGTGCAGAGCCGCGGCCGCCGCCGCGTTTGCCCGGCGTCGAGCACCGCTCGACCCCAAGATCGGCCCAGACCGCGGGCGCTGGGTGTTGGACCTGATCTGGTTACGGTTGCCGACAGCCGTGCGGTGTCCGCGCGGATAGGAGAACGGAGGGGGGGCTGGCCGAGGTGAAGATCGTCACCCCGTGGGGAGAGATGCCGACCTACGTGGCCACGCCTGCCGGCCGAGGACCTTGGCCGGGGGTGGTGGTGCTGCACGACTTTGCGGGGATGAGCCAGGACACGCGCAACCAGGCTGACTGGCTGGCCAGCGAGAGTTACGTGGCGGCCGCCCCCGACCAGTACTGGTGGGGCAGCATGCTGCGTTGCCTGCGCACCATCATCCGCGAGTTGGGCACGCGGCAGGGCCGCACGTTCGAGACATCGAGGCCGCGCGCGCCTTCCTGGGCGACCTGGAGGACTGCACCGGCCAGATCGGTGTAATTGGCTTCTGCATGGGCGGCGGCTACGCCCTGGCGCTCGCTCCGGGTCGCGGGTTTGCCGCCTCCAGCAGCAACTACGGGGGCTGCCCCAAAGACGCCGAACGTCTGCTGGCTGGAGCCTGTCCAATCGTGGCCAGTTATGGCGGCAAGGACCGCTCCCCGATGGGCTACCGCGCCGCCGACCGGCTGGAGCGAGCCCTCACCGCCAACGGAGTCGACCACGACATTAAGGTCTACCCCGACGCCGGCCACGGGTTCCTCAATAAGCATCCACCCCGGGGACATGACGCCCGTGACGGTGGTCCTGAGCAAGATCTCCGGGACCCGCTATCACGAGCCCTCCGCTCAGGATGCGCGCCGACGCATCATCGCCTTCTTCGACCGGCACCTGAAGTCGTAAAACCAGCCGGCTCCGGGCTGGCCGCACCGGACCAAGCCGGCGGGGACAGGCGCCCGGCGGGCTCAAACCAGCTTGATCAACTGATCGCTTCCGCCGCTGCGCGACTGGGGTTGGCGGTGGGCAAGGCCCCTAGGGCTCGTCGCTGTCGGTAGCGTGGCTGCCGAGCACAGGTGTTGCTGTCCTGCGCGGCGGACTGAGGGCGGCGTCGGAGCGTCTGGAGCGGTTCAGGTCTGGTCGGTCCTGGTGAGCGGCGAGTCGGCTGTCCCTCCGGTGACAGACTTGGGCGCATGCTCGACGTGCCGCCGCCTGGTGGAGAGGCGGACAGCCCGGTCGTAAGGGTGGTCTCGTACGAACTGTTGCCGGATCTCACGGTCGGCACGGACACCTTCTCGTCGCAGAGTGAGGAGGCGGATCCTTCGACGCGATCGGGCGGGACCGGCGCCCGTGGAGCCTACGCCCACACACGATGCTCATCCCTGAAATTCATCCAAGGGTGGTCAGCCAGATCATCTCCGGCTAGCAGCGGTCGATTCCCTCGGCCCATACGCGTACATCAACGAGTTCCAGAAGCAGGCGATTGGCGTCAGAGGCGGGCACTTCTACACCCCGGCCATCCCTTCGGGTGACACGGAGCATGACTTCTGGTCCTTGGAATTGGTTCCGGCTACTGGGCAAGGCCCATTGAGTCACCAACCCAGCGTCCTGCAACTGTTCCATCAGCGCTTGGCTGGACATGGTGACCACGTAGCCAAGGAGGTCTGCGATGAGCCAGGCGCACGCTTCGGCCGGTAGTGGGAAGATGGCCCAGGGTGGGAAGGTCGGCGAACGGGCAGCCTTGTCCACGCTATGTTGCTTGAGGTGTCGGTCGGCCCCTCCAATTCTGGCCCGACGAAGGGCGCGGCCATCGGCCAGCTTCACCTGCTGGTTGAATTCTTCCTCCGACCACCTCGCGGAGCCCGTGGGTAGGTCCGCTGCGACGAGCGCGCGGCCGCCCGGCACCTTCAGGCCGACAACGCCGCGCTCCGCCGCGAGGCGGACGGCATCGCGCAGCCTGCCGAGGTGAGTCTTGTACGATACCGGGACCGAGATGAGCCGGGCTCCTAGATCACCGGGAAGCGGCGCCCCGCTTCGGACGGCTTCTTCGGCAGCCTTGAATCGTCGGCGTTGTTCCGGATTCTTCTTGTTGGGACTCGTCTTGATCTCGTGGAGATAGGCCTCCCAGCCACCGCCTACGGTGGGTCTGAAGCTGGTGGCATCGCCGATCCGGAGACACGACGTCAGGTCGTGCAGGAGGGCGAACTGATGGTCCTCTCGCCAAATCCGATCGACGAAATCGAGCTCGGCCTTCAAGCCCGCCTTCTCGGCCCCCGGGGCCGGGCGGCTGATTCTGAGACAGAGCGACGATAGCGTGGCGCTGCTAGCCGAAGAGCCGCCAGGCAAGGGCATCACCGACGGAACGGAATTGCCGTTCCACGCGCTCGCAGACATCCGCCTCCAGTTGCCAGGATTCCGGGTCGCGAGCGTCGGCGCCGGAACGGAGATCTGGAGAGTCGGCGGGCAGCGCCTTGCCGCGCCGGAGTCGGTGTTCCACCCGGCGGCAGGCCGAACGATGGCCTTGGACGGCCAGTACCTGTTCCAGGAGGTTGGCCTGAGAGTGGTGGTAGTCGTCGTAGCCCCTACAGGCCCGAAGGTCTTGGATCATTTGGATCAGTGACGCTACGGCCTCTTGATGGATCGGGTGTCGCAACAGCGAGGTGGCGCGCTCCGGCGATGTCCTGGAAGAGGCTGGCCACTGGATTAGTATCTACCTCCCTCATCACGAACGATCGCGGCGCAGCTGGCAGCGCGCTGAGCCGACGATCGCGGTGACGACGCCCACGTCCCCGACGACTACCGCATCAGCCTGCAGCACCAGCTGCCTGCGCCAGACGAGGTTCTCGCCGGTGTTCGCAGCGACGTGGACTCGCGGTCGAACACCTCACCGCGATGGGACGTCCAGGGAAACCTTGGGATGCAGGCTCGCTCGCGGCGGCCGCGCAACCCGGCGGCTCCCAGGCGCAGGACGCAAGCACACAGATCCTCCGCTCCGCCGATTGCGACCGTAATCAAACGGCCCCAGGCCGCCGTGAAGCGGTGCTGGCTGGACGGCCGCCGAGCGACAAGATCAGGCGCACACATCCGCCGCCGGCCGGTCGAAACTCGCTGACGGTCATGGCGACGGCTTCGGTCACTGTGCGTGGCGTTCGTGGCTGGGCCCGCCGCCAACCGACCGTGCCGAAAGGCGGGCAACAGCCCGCCGGGACCAGGAGCTGACCGACGGCTGCACACACACCAACGGCATCCCACGCTCTACGGCCAGCCGGCCCAGCACCCGCCAGCAGTGCCCGGTCGGCTCGCAGGCCACCCTCACCCCGGCCCAGCCCGCGGCCGCGGCACGCTGGCCGGCCCAATCCAGCGCCGCGCCCAGGTCCCAGGCCCGGTCGTCGTGAGCCTCATCCAGGGCCGGTGACCCGGCGCGCTGCAGGCGGTTCCGCTTACGGCAGCGGCATCGATGTCGGCAAAGACTCCAGACGCGCAGCTTGGTCGACTCCGTCGCCCATAGCGTCGGTTTTGCCGGTCAGTGTCCGGTCAGCTCGGCGACGACAGGAGCGAGCGCATCAGCGGCGTTCGCGCCGACGACGATATATGAGAAGCCACCCTCCTCACGTCGTCGCAGGATTTCTTCGGTGGCTGCCGTCGGGTCACTTGGAAGCACTAACAGCGAGTCCGCTGCGCGCAACGCGGCAGGGTCCGTGTCGGGGGGTGCCATGAACGGGGAGATGGCGTCGCCGACCACCGCCACGTGGAGCGCGAGTTCGACGTCTCGGATAGCGCGGAAATCGGCCGCCATCCGCATGATCTCGGCCCGAGAGTCACCCGGCATCGTGGCGAACGTGACCGTATCCGCCAGGTCGGCCGCCAGCGCTTGGGCCTTCGGACCACGCACGGCCATCACCACCGGCGTATGGAGGTCCGGGCCGTCGAGTTCTCTGAGCG
>WNGE01006316.1_pt1 | contig 13208 bp, 13 predicted proteins | sample 5400651 | NCBI WGS metagenome assembly WNGE01 (sample SAMN13153370, study PRJNA577476) | soil metagenome | isolation source: 60 cm soil or saprolite under grassland replicate 2 | place: USA:California | collected 2016-06-15 | reverse complement strand
TGGTTTCGGTAGTGGCTGAAGTTTGCTGTTTCATAATATTAATTTTTAAAAATTAAATAATAAGCAAAGTTCTTCATTGCAGCCGTGATTCATTCTCGGACTGCTGCTGCACCGAAACCTTTTACATATAGACTCACTTATACATTCTGTTTTTATGTCAGCATAAAACTGTAATGATAATTGCGAAACTCATTAAATAAAAAAGCCATCAAACGATGGCTGAGAGCGGCAAAAGGGGTTCGAACCCTCGACCCTTAGCTTGGGAAGCTAATGCTCTGCCAACTGAGCTACTGCCGCATGATGCTAATGTACAAAACATTGAATTAATACAGCAAATCTTCATAAGCGCTTTGCAACTCATTAAATGTATGATTATCTCCTGCCTTCTTTGCAGCCTCCATTCCTTTTTTATACCACTGCATAGCAAGATCAGTATCCTCATTACGCTCAAGCAATTTAGCAAGATGATAATAAGAGCCCGTATAATCTGGATTTTGAGTCAATATTTCTTCAAATAAATTTCGGGCTTCACTATCATTACCAATTTTGATATATTCCAATGCCAAAGCATGACGAAGAAAATTATCGTGAGGTGAAACCTTTAACAAATCAAGTATCTTTTCAATCCTGTTCATGAACCAAAAATAGTTTTATAAACGAGAATTGGTAATTGTAAAAAAGCCATTCGTTTAAGAATGGCCGATAAAAATTCTTTATGAATTTCGTATGCTTAATTAACTATTAGTTTTCTTTTTTTCTTCAGTATTTTTTTGTTTCAACTTTTGTTTCTGTTCTGGAGTAAGCACAGAATTTATTTTATTTTTAGACTCATCCTTAATTGCTTTTATTTTTTCTTTCTTTTGTTCTGGGGTAAGTGTTTTATCATTGTTTATTTTTTCTCTTTCCTGCTTTGCGTTTGCCTGTATATCATCAATTTGTTTTTGCTGATCTTTATTTAAGTCAAGTTCTTTCAAATTACTTTTTGTAACACCTTTATTTTTAAGATGTTTCCTCGTGCTGTCAATATTCTGTGTTCCTGTTTTTTCTTTGGCTCTTCTTGTGGAATCCTGGGCATTTGTTGCTGTTGCAACCAGTAAAACGCAAACGATTAAAGTGAGTATCTTTTTCATACGATAAATTTTTTCTCTTTGTGACTTGCAAAAATAAAAGTAGTTTAAAGAACAATAAAAGTTTGCATTTGCATATGCATCTTTAAAATGTAGAATATTTTTTACACAACTCCTGTTTTGATACAATAACAGATAAACTTATAAGTGAATGACAGAGCAGCATTTCACAGAATTTGCAATTTGCGGACGATATGTGATGCATACAGCACAGAACGGTGATAACGAAAATAAGAAATGACGATACTTAGAGAAGATCAATAATTTTTTTCTGATACTTTAACCAAACCTGCTTTATATCTTTTTTCTTTTTTTATACTTCGCAAGCATATCAACCACATTATTGTTTTGCAAAATGGCAGGATTCATTTCAATAAATTTCTTAACAAGCCTTGGTGCACGGCTTAATCCATCTTCCAGGTGGCGGAGAGCTTCCTTTTGTTTCCCCGATGCAAACAATACAGCACTATAGAGATAAGCAAAAACTGGTTTGTGATCCGTGGCCAAAGAAGCAGACTGACATTGGCGGGCCGCTTCTTCAAAGTATGCTGCTTTATAAAGACAACGTATTAAAGATTCCCAGCCACTAACATTGCGGGGCCGGTTGCGCACTACAATGCTAAAATACTGAATAGCCTCTCTGTATTTTTGTAATTGCATATAACATTCACCTATCGCCAGGTTATATTCAGGAGTATGGCGATGCATCCTGATGGCCTGATCAAGTGGTTTCAGGGCACTGTTCCATTGACCTTCATTAATGTATGTTAATGCTATTTTATAGTATAACTTACTATCATCTGGATTCATATGAGATGCCTTGCGATAATTAAACCGAGCCTGCGCGTATTTATTTAAACGGTGATAACAGTGACCGATTGCTTCATAAATCACTTCTTCGGGCCGTGTAAGTTCGAGTACTTTTTCTAATGTTTCAATAGCTTCCTTGTATTTGCGCAGCCTGATATAAGCATCGCCCATATTGCGGTAAGCATAATCAAATTTTTCATCAATTACAACGGCATATTGATAAGCATCAATAGCTTTTTCGTACAACTTTAATCCCTGATATGCTGCTCCAAGGTTAAACCACGCAAGTTCGTTGTAAGGATAATCTTCAATTATTTTTTGATGTAATTTGATGCTTTCTTCATTTCGGCCGGTAAAATCCGTCCAGAAACATATTTTGTATAAGGCTTCTTCATTTGTTGGTTCCTGTTCCAGCACAAGGGTTAAACAATCGAATACTTTATCGAATTCTTCATAATCATCATACACATCTGCCAGCTCAAATAGAAGATCTATTCTTTCTTCGCCACTGAACAAATAAAGTGCTTCTTCAAGAAGCTCAACAGCCGTAGCCTGTTGATCAAGAGCAAGGTATGCATCTGTTTTAAGGATGTAAATATTAATGTCATTGTTGTCAAAAAGTGAAGCCTGTTCAAGAATTTCCAGTGCTTCTTTATAATGCCGGGTTGCAATAAGAAGATCTGCCTTTTTTATTAATAATTGAGAGGAGTAAGGGAAATAGTTAAGACCTGTCTCTGCGGCTTCGAGAGCCTGAACAAGATCGTCTTTATCATCAAAATGATCAATTATTCGCTCAAAAGCTTCTTCTTCAATAAAAGTATGACTTCCGCCATTTCGCAAATTTTCGTATTGCAGAAGCAATTCATTCAGTTCGTCACGTTCTTCACGGGAAAGATGGTCCTGCATATTTTATTAGGTTACTGTAAAATAATTGAGAAAGTTGAAATTTCCATATTTTTCTGTAACAATTTCCAGATTTGTACGTTATTAAAGGAAATAAAAAAATTTGTTAAGGATTTTAGAATATTTACCTTTGCAATAGAATGAAAAAGAGGTTTACATACAGCAAAATATTATTCCCTGCAATATTTGTGTTTGCAGTAGAATTAGCTTTTGGTGCTTTTACAGGTAAAACAGATGATCATAAGAATAAATTCAGTTTAAAGAATCTGACTACAATGAACCGTGTTTATTCTCTTTCCTCTTTACGCACCAACACATTCAATTATATAGGATCATTAGATCTTTATCAGCAAAATAATGGAAATCAGTTACAGGTTCAATCAATGATTCGCTTGGAAAGAGGAAATACAACTTATGTTTATCCCTACAAGTACACAGTAAAAGTTCCTAAATTTAAAACACCTACTCCTCCTGCAATACATTGATTTTTTATTACAAATTTCATTTGGCATAGTTCCGTTGAAGAAATTTAATTTCTTTAGGTAAGCTTTGATTTAGCCTACGAGATACAATTTAAAACTAAAAATTATTTTAAAACTCTGTAGCCCGAAGAAGGCACTTCAAACCGCGATGCCGGAACAGGATTGAAATTTATTAATGTGGCAGTATAGGTTATCCTGGAGGAATTTTTATTCCCAAATGTTTCATACTGAAGGATAAAGCCCGGAATATCTTTAAACTGATATGGATTTTCACTGGCAGATGGTATGATGGCAGTAGCATAATAAATATTGTAAGAACTTCCATCTTTTAAATGAGCGATAGCTTTTTTACACTCGTAGCCAAGAATTGTTTTTGTTTCGTTTGTTAATGTAACAGTTAATCCTTCAAATTGCCTGTTTTCTTTTTTCCATTCAGCAGCATTAAATGTTGACATGTATTTTTCTGCTCCTACTTCTTTAAGTATTACTGCTGTTCCTTTTTCATTATCATAAATTACCGATTGCTTGTAATTAGTGCCGGTAATTTCTATCCTGGCCATTTTTCCTTTTATATATAATGTTTTAGTTGCTCCCGCAAGATTGCTATTGATTGAAGCATCACTGCCGGTGATTGAATAAGTGACTGTACAATCTCCTATAGTAATCTGTCGCTGCGCTTTGGATGATTTAAAAGGAAGAATGAATAACAAAAGGGGTAAAAGCTTTTTCATAATTTAAGAGTCTCTGTAAATGTATGGTTTTTGAGCATAAAAAACCCATGTTAAAAAACACGGGTTACTAATGAAAGAAAAATAATTTTATCCAAGGTAAACTTTTAATAATCTGCAACGATGCGTGGATTTTAACTTGTTTATTGCCTTATCTTTTATTTGTCTTACTCTTTCGCGGGTCAGGTTAAATTTATGGCCTATATCTTCGAGGCTTAAAGGATTTTCCAAACCTATGCCAAAAAAATAACGTAATACTTCTTTTTGCCGTTGCGATAAAGTTTCAAGTGAGCGTTCAACTTCTTTTTTTAACGACTCATAATGGTCAACTTTGAGATCTGCTTTATCAGCATTGGGATTCTCAAGAACATCTACCAGCGTATTATCATCGCCTTCCAACAGAGGTGTATCCATACTAAGATGGCGGGTACTTACATTTATGGCTGCAGATACTTCCTCTATTTCAAGGTTTAGCAAGTCAGCAAGTTCTTCCGGTGTTGGTTCCCGTTCAAACTGCTGTTCCAGTTGCTGAAAAGCTTTACTTATCCGGTTGGTCAACCCTACTTTATTTAGAGGCAGGCGCACAATACGACTCTGTTCAGCCAGTGCCTGTAATATACTTTGCCTTATCCACCATACTGCATAAGAAATGAATTTAAATCCACGAGTTTCATCAAACCGGAGAGCAGCTTTTATTAAGCCGAGATTGCCCTCATTAATAAGATCAGGCAAGGAAAGTCCCTGATTTTGGTATTGCTTGGCAACAGATACTACAAAACGAAGATTAGTATTTACCAACCGTTCGAGTGCCTTGCGGTCATCTCGTTTAATACGCATTGCTAAATCAACCTCTTCTTCAGGGCGTATCAATTCTACCTTTCCGATTTCCTGCAAATATTTTTCCAAGCTCGGAGATTCGCGGTTAGTAATTGATTTCGTAATCTTCAATTGACGCATTGCCATACGAATAGATTTTAGGGTGACGAAATGTTTTTTAAAACTTACATAGATAATGCTTTCTGGTAGGATGTATGCTGAAGTACCCCTAAGGTAAAGAAATATTAAGCTAAGCTCCAAAAAAATTTTTATTAAGTTTAAGAATTATGGGAAATAGTTGTTTAAGAACTTAAATTCAATGATTAAACAAAGCATTAATTTTTAAAAATTTTTTTAACCTTCCGATTATTTAATATTATTGCAACCCGCGTTAGGGGAAGTTAAATGAAGAATAATGGCTAAAAAACAATTATTTACTCTTGAATATCCTGTTAGGTGCTCGCCGCCGATATTGTATGAATTTCTTTCAACACCGGCTGGCATGCAGGAATGGTTTGCTGATAAAGTTGACGAACGTGATCATGTTTTTATTTTTTCCTGGAATGGTGCAGTTGAAAAAGCTGTAGTGACTGATAAAGAACAAGATAAATTTATCCGCTACAGATGGTTAAATGCTCCAAAGGATGAATATTTTGAATTTAGAATTGAAAAAACAGAAATCTCTAATCAAACAATATTGATAATTAAAGATTTTGCGGAAAAATCCGAAATAAAAGATCAAACGCAATTGTGGGATTACCAGGTGAAAGAACTATTTCATCGTTTGGGAAACTGATAAAGGAAATTGTAAATACTCGCAGGATATCATTATAAAAAATTATTGCATTGAAACTGAGCTTCAGGTTTGTTGAAGTAAGAGAAGATGCTGAAGTAATATTGTAGCTCAAAGTTTTAGAGTACAAGTGTCCCCCTGAGGCTGAGAAGAAGCTCAATAGTAGTAATATAGTTTGGCCCAAAAAAAAAATCAATCATTACCCGGTACAAACATTTCAAGGATTTCATTATAACCTGAAACAAAAAAATCATAAGCACCGTCCCACTGTTGAAGCGGGATTTTTTTTGCTATCTTAAAAAAAGATTTTTCCTCTATTGTTTTTTTATTGGAGAGCACTAATGCATTATCATTTGCCGGCAGATAATTATCAGGTTCAAAATGATGCTGCCATGCATCTTTGTTTATGCAAACATGCCATTGAGAATTTTCTTTTTGTATTCGATGCAATACAGATGAGCTGTGCATTAAAGCATACTTGCCTGCAAGATGTAAAGTGATACTGAAAAATTTTCCCCACCAAAATAAACTGCGTATTGCAAATGCCTCATCTCTTACAAAGTAGCGTGGATAATCGAGCATAACATAGGGTAAGCCTTTATATTGCTCGCCTTTATAAATTTTGGGAGACCATGTCAATACTTCAAGAGGAAAGACAGTCTCTGCATTTTTTACACGCGTGAAAAAATAATCGCTTAAAGTTCCGAATAGCTGGTATACTTTATTAATTATGTTGTTCTTTGTTAAAATAAATTGTTCATCGCAAACCAGCATCAATTCAGTTTTTGAAAGCTTTACATTTGCATTAGCCATAACTTCATTTTAAAGAAAGCACAAAGTGGTAAAAAAACTTGATATTCTTATTCTTCGCTCATTTATAGGTCCGTTCTTAGCCACTTTTCTCATTGCTCTTTTTGTTTTAACGATGCAATTTTTCTGGCTTTATATTGATGATTTAGTGGGTAAGGGTCTTGATCTTACAACACTTGCTTATCTTACCGGGCTTGTAGCCGTAACATGGGTTCCATTGGCTTTACCACTTGCATTGTTGTTATCTTCCATTATGACATTTGGCAATCTTGGTGAAACTTTTGAATTGGTGGCGATAAAATCTTCAGGCATTCCGCTTATACGTTTTATGCAACCATTATTAATCGTAACTATTCTTTTAAGCGGCACCGCTTTTTTATTTGCTAACAATATTATTCCCGTTGCTAACTTAAAACTTAATGCGCTTAAATATGATATCATCGTAAAGAAACCTGCCTTTGATATAAAAGAAGGAGTTTTTTATGATAAGATTGAAGGCTATGTTATAAAGATTGGGAAAAAAGATAAAGATGACAGCACCATCCACAATGTTATTATTTATGAAAGGAATTATACGCTGCAGGATAATTTTATGGTTGCTGAAAGCGGCGTAATGCGTATAACACCCGACCAGCGTTTTCTTGAATTTGAATTACACAATGGCTGGAATTACCAGGAAAACGGAAGCCGTTTTACTACCAATACTGAATTTATACGTTTAGCGTTTAAGATTTACAAGAAAGAATTTGATTTGAGTACTTTTAAACTGAACAGAACAGAGGACAGCCTTTTTAAATATGACCCTAAAATGCTTAGCCTTCCTCAACTGAATAAAGCTATTGACTCATTGGGTGATGTAAATGCAAATTTTTACAAAAGAACGAAGAGAGAATTAAATGCTTATATTCCTTTCGTCAGGTACGCTGATAGTACCTGGCCTTCCGTAAAAAAAATGAATTTAAAAAAAGTAAAATCATTTGATAATATAATTCCTGATTCGCTAAAAAACATTGTTTTTGACCGTTCTATTTCTGCAATTCAGAATTCAAAAAGTATGATAGATCTGTTGGCAGGCGATTATGATTCTAAAATACAACTGGTACGCAAGCACTGGGTAGAGTGGAACAGAAAAATTGCACTTTCTGCTGCTTGTATTGTTTTGTTTATGATAGGTGCGCCACTTGGTTCTATTATTCAAAAAGGGGGACTTGGTACACCTTTGATATTTGCAATTGCTTTCTTTGTGCTATTCAATATGCTTAATACTTTTGGAGAGAAATTTGCAAAGCAAGGTGTAACCAGTGTATTCGTAGGCATGTGGCTTTCGACGCTGATACTTATTCCTATCGGTGTTTTTCTTACTTACAAAGCGATGCACGATTCACAGTTATTTAATAAAGAGTTTTATTTCCGGTTATTCAAAAGAAGAACACTGGGCAGAACTAAGTAAACACGCATTTCTTTTAACTCTTCATAAAAATAAAACGAATATGGAAAACAACTCCAATACCAACCGTCGTGAGTTTATCAAAACTACAGGCAAAGCAGGTTTGGCGGCAAGTTTGTCATTATCAATATTACCTGCCCTTGCAAAAAATAAAACGCCCGGTTTCTTTCATCACAAATTTCAGGGAACTCCATTTCAGCAGCAACCATTGCCTTATGATTATAAAGCATTAGAGCCGTCCATTGATGCGATGACGATGGAAATACATTATACAAAACATGCTGCCGCTTATGCCAAAAATCTTGCAGAGGCTTGTACTGCTGAAAATGTAAATACACAAACTGCAAAGCTTGAGGATGTGCTTGCGAGCATATCAAAATACTCTGCAAAAATGCGTAACAATGGTGGTGGGCACTACAATCATGAATTGTTTTGGAAAAGTATGGTGCCTGCAAACTCTACAACGCTGCAGGGAAAATTAAAAGATGCTATTGAAAAATCATTTAACTCGGTTGAGGCATTCAAAGCACAGTTTACCGATGCAGGTAAAAACCGTTTTGGCAGTGGTTGGGCATGGCTTGTTTTAACCAACGATAAAAAACTTGTAATTGGTTCTTCTCCTAACCAGGATAACCCTTTAATGGATATAAGTGAGTTGAAAGGCTTTCCGGTATTGGGTTTGGATGTGTGGGAACATGCTTATTACCTCAAATACCAGAATCGTCGCCCGGATTACATTAATGCATGGTGGAATGTGGTGAACTGGGATTTTATTGGCAAGCGTTATGAAGCAATGGCGTAAATTTTGAACCATTAATATACAGGACGGTGCAGCTTTATTAGTTTTGCACCGTTTTTATTTTTAGTTGATATTTTTTGATACCTGCTTTTGTTTTTCATGGGCATCTTCGTTACGTCGCAATCACTTATCATTCTGATTGCATGGCATCAGTTGCGGCTTCGAAATATAAAATTCAGCTAACATGAATATTTTTGATTTGTGCTATATCAATGAATCTATTTATTAAACATGTTTTGTCCTGATTAATTAAACTAAAGGGTTTTTCTTGCAAACAGCTAAACAAAATTTTCGCATACAACAATGGATAACATTATTATCTGTTGTGTTGTTTGCTGCAAAAATTGCTGCGTATTACCTTACTAATTCATTAGCAATTCTTACAGATGCATTGGAAAGCATTGTAAATGTACTTGCAGGTTTTATTGGTTTATATAGTTTATATGTTGCTGCAAAACCAAAAGATATTGAGCATCCTTACGGTCATGGCAAAGCAGAGTTTATTTCCGCAGCAGCAGAAGGAGGTTTGATAATTGCTGCCGGTCTTCTTATACTTTATGAAACATTTCAAAACATCATTGATAAAAAACCATTGGAGCAATTAGATATCGGCTTATATGTGGTAGCGGCTACAGCTGTTGTAAATTATGTTGCTGGTTTAATATGCTTGAAAAGAGGTAAGCAAAATAATTCTCTTGCATTGCAGTCAAGTGGTAAACATTTACAGATTGATACATTCTCAACGCTCATTATAATCGCTGCTTTAATAGTGATGTTATTTACACAACTATTGTGGCTTGATAAAGTGATAGCCTTTATCCTCGGCATCTTTGTTATTTATAATGGTTATAAAATCATCCGCCGGTCAATTGCAGGAATAATGGATGAAGCTGACATGGAATTGCTTCAAAAAATGGTAGATGTTTTAAATGCTAACCGGAGACCTAACTGGATTGACCTGCATAATTTACGTGTGATAAAGTATGGCATTGTGTTACATATAGATTGCCATCTTACGGTTCCCTGGTACATGAATGTTATGGAGGCGCATGCTGAAGTGGAAGCATTGATAAGTTTAATTAAAAGAGAATTTGGAGATGCAATAGAAATGTTTGTACATACTGATGCCTGTCTTGAGCCTTCATGCCCGATATGCTTAAAAGAAAATTGCAACGTGCGTCAGCATCCATTGAATCACCGAGTTGAATGGACGCTTGAAAATATTATTGCAGATAAGAAACATCAGTTATAAGGAGATTGATAGATTAAGATAGTGGGAGATTAGGACATTGGGGTTGTGGTAAGATAAAAAGAAAACATAGCAGCATAAATTTCTTACGTGCTATGTTTTTTCAACAACAATAAACCTAATTTTTTTATTTGTTCATTAAGGAACTGAATGTACAAGAGAGTGACACAACGAAAGCCCAATAGTTATCCACAGTCGGCTACAAAAAAATAAACTTATTTTAAAGCAAACACAACATTTACTTCATACTGTATTTTTATTTTCTTGAAATCAACATCCATTGGTGGTGCTGCCTGGTCCTGAGCAACTTCGGCTTTCATCATTTGATTTGCATAATATGGGCGTGGTGGATTATTAATTTCAGTAGGCTCATTAATCGTAATGGCTTCGCCAAGATTTTCACCGATTGCTTCTGAAAGGTAAATTGCTTTTTCATGTGCAGCTTTTACTGCGGCAATTTTCAAATCCTTCTTCAATTCATCCATTTTGCTGTAAGATGTTTTCGCAATGAAAAAATTTTGTGTTGCTTCATCATCCATTTTATCCACCAACGCATCCAGCATATCAACTTTACTCACTTTAATAGAATAACTGATGCTTGCTTTTAAATCCGGATTTTCTTTTTTCTTCTTTTTCATCCACCAATAATTATTATCATAACCCTGATAGCTTTGAACAGTTACATCTTTATCACTAAGACCGATGCTTTTACAAGCTGCGAGAAAATTATTTTTGATTGAGTTTATGTCAACCTTCTCTCCATTCTTTTTATTGTATTCCCGCAAATCAACCTGTACATAAATTTCATCAGGCACTACTTCTGTTTCCGAAGAACCCATAACAGAAATTGTTCTTTGAACTGGTTTAACTTCCTGCGCTATTGCCTGCATTGCAAACACGCATGCTGCAAATGCGATAAAAATTTTTTTCATGATGTTTAATTTTTTATACTTGATGAAATTTATGAATGAATTACATACTGGCAATCACGGGAGCTTTTTAACTTAACAAACTCTTGGCAACCATATATTTTATAACTATAATTTTTGCTTCTAAATATTTTAAATTCTTCCAGCAGTTTTTGAAAATTATTTAATATTTCGATTATAAACGGTTAATTTGAAAAACATTTAATGGATTGCATTTTATAGTAAAGGGATTTCAAGTTTTAAATATAAAAACTAACATTAGTAAGTATTACTTTATTACCTTTATCTCCCTAAAAAATGCAGCTTTATGACAGTATCTTCATTGAATGTACCCGAGAAACAATTCATACAACCTGAACTGACAAGCAGAATTGTACATTACCAGTTAAGCCCTGAAGAACTTACAGAACAAACTGTTCATAGACAGGAAGGTGTAATCAGCAGCACCGGTGCTTTATGTATAAACACAGGAGAATTTACGGGGCGTTGTCCACTGGATAAATTCATGGTGAAAGATACTGTAACAGAAAATACTGTTCACTGGAATAATTTCAACCGCCCAATAGAAGAAAAATATTTTCATCAGCTAAAGAAAAAGTTATTAAACTATTTAAATAATAAACAAGAGATATGGGTTCGGGATTGCTATGCATGTGCACATCCTGAATACCGCATAAACATTCGCGTTATTAATGAAAATCCCTGGGGTAATTTATTTGTTTATAACATGTTTCTTCGTCCTGATGAAAATGAACTGGATAACTTCGAACCTGAATGGACTGTTATACAAGCTCCCAATTTTAAAGCTGAGCCTGAAATAGACGGAACGCGGCAGCATAATTTTGCCATCATCTCTTTTACACATAAAACAATTCTTATAGGTGGCACGGGTTATACCGGTGAAATTAAGAAAGGCATTTTTACGGTATTGAATTATATACTACCATACGATAAAGATGTGCTCAGCATGCATTGCAGCGCCAATGTGGGCAGAAGAGGTGATGTGGCTATTTTTTTTGGATTAAGTGGTACAGGCAAAACCACTTTAAGCGCTGACTCAAACAGAAAACTTATTGGAGATGATGAGCACGGATGGAACAATAATTCTGTTTTTAATTTTGAAGGTGGTTGTTATGCAAAATGTATTGATTTAAGTGAAGATAAAGAACCGGAAATTTATAATGCTATAAGAGAAGGTGCTTTAGTTGAAAATGTAACTTTTTTAAGCGGTACAGATGAAATTGATTTTTCCAGCAAAAAAATTACAGAAAACACAAGAGCAAGTTATCCTCTGCATTATATAAGCAATGCACTTGAACCCGGCATTGCAGATACACCTAAAAATATTTTCTTTTTAACCTGTGATGCTTACGGAATTTTACCACCTATCAGTAAACTCACTCCGGGCCAGGCGATGTATCAATTTATAAGTGGTTACACTGCAAAAGTAGCAGGTACTGAAACAGGGATAACAGAGCCCAAAGCCACATTCAGTGCATGTTTCGGGGCACCATTTCTTCCATTGCATCCCGGCTTTTATGCAAAAATGCTGGGTAAAAAATGAAAGAACATAATGTAAATGTATGGATGGTGAACACAGGTTGGATTGGTGGAGGCTATGGAGTCGGTGCACGAATAAAACTCAGGTACACAAGAGCTATGATTGCTGCTGCATTAAATGGTCACCTTAATAATGTTGAGTTTGAACCGCATAAAGTATTTGGAATGCTCGTGCCAAAAACTTGTTCTGATATACCAGATAGCCTTTTAAATCCACGTTGTACATGGACAAATAAGGAAGCATATGATAAACAGGCAAAAGAGCTGGCCTGTTTATTTGTAAACAACTTTGAAAAATATACAGATTGTGTAAATGATGAAATTTTTAGTGCAACGCCCTTGGTAGATTAAAAAATTTATCTATTTTTAAACGTTATTCCGTTCTCAATGACTCAAAGAACACACGGTTAATCAACAAGCCTCTTCGATTGCTATGCACATAAAGAGCTCCACCGATGTCGGTGGAGCTTTTGTTTAAGGATGAAAGCCACACTTGTAAAGAAATTTTTCTAAAACTATAAGTAAAGAAAATGACCATACATAATAGTAACTAAAGTGAGTTTATATAATCAGTGATTTCCTTTTCCGTTTTCTTTTCAGGAGATAATTTTACTATGAGGTTCTCAGTTACCGTTGTTTGTTTTGTTCCCAAATAAAGATTATCACCTATTTTGGAAATGCTTACAATAGTAACATTACTCAAAGGAAGATTGTTGAAATAAAATAAGCGATTATCTACATCAGGATACATTCTT
>WNGE01017212.1_pt1 | contig 13209 bp, 8 predicted proteins | sample 5400651 | NCBI WGS metagenome assembly WNGE01 (sample SAMN13153370, study PRJNA577476) | soil metagenome | isolation source: 60 cm soil or saprolite under grassland replicate 2 | place: USA:California | collected 2016-06-15 | reverse complement strand
CGCGCGCTCGTCGACGAGCTCGGAATCGAGCCCAACGCAGACCTGCAACGCCTCGAGAAGCAGATCCTCACCCACGACGCCGCACTCGAGACGCCGCGGGCCACTCGCGTCGCCGCTCCCGCGCCGGCGCCAGCGCCGGTCGAACGGAAGCTGGTCACGGTCCTCTTCGCCGACCTGGGGATGGCTGAAGAGGCAGAGCAGGACCCGGAGCGGGCCGGCGCGTTTCTCGACCGGATTCACGACGAGGCGGCGGCTGAGATCGAGGCGGCGGGAGGCACGGTCGAGAAGGGCCTCGCGGGTGCGTTGCTGGCAACGTTCGGCGCACAGGCGGCGCGGCAGGAGGATCACGCCGTCCGGGCGGTCAGCGCCGCGCTCGCGACGCGCAAGCGGCTGGCCGACGCGTTCGGCGAGGCGCTCGCGCTGCGCATGGGCGTCGCCAGCGGTGAGGTGATTCTCGGCCGGCCCGGCTCGTTCGTGACCGGCAGCCCGGTGGCCTCGGCCGCGCGCCTCGTTCGCTTCGCGCGACCGGGCGAGGTCGTCGTCGGCGAGCGCGCCGCGGCCGCGACCTCGGGCGCGTTCCAGCTGCAGCAGCGCAACGGCGCCTACGTGCTCGTCGGCGCCCTCGCGCCGAGGCGATCGCCGGCGCAGATCAGGAAGCGACGGCGGCTTCTGATCTTCGCAGGCGTGCTCGCCCTCGCGGCAGCGACGGTGCCCGCGGTCATCTATGCGACGCGGTCTTCCGCGCTTACCGTGCCGCCGAGCTCCGTCGGCTTCATCGACCCGGAGTCGAACAAGGTCGTCGGACACGTGGGCGTCGGCTCGAGGCCCGACGCGGTGGCCTTCGGCGAAGACGCCGTCTGGGTCGCGAACCTCGACGACCAGACCCTGACGCGCATCGATCCCGAGACGCGCACCGCCGCGCGGCCGATCCTGCTCAAGGCCACCCCGACGGGACTCGCAGTCGGCTTCGGAGCGGTCTGGGTCGCGCACGGATTGCTCGGCACGGTCTCTCGGGTCGCGCCGCAGTACACAGGCGTGACGACGATTCGTCCTCCCTTCAACCGACTGGTGGGAGGCTCCGGCGCGCACGGCAGCGTGGCAATCGGCCCGGACGCGGTCTGGGTCGCCTTCGGCGACTCGAGCGTGTCCCGGATCGACCCCGCGTCGGGCGACGTCGTCGCCACCACGGTCGCCGGGAACGCGCCGTCCGCGATCGCATACGGCTACCGGTCGGTCTGGGTCGCGAACAAGGACGACAACAGAGTCACCCGCATCAACCCCGATACCAACGGACCCTTCAGCCTCCCGATCACCGTCGGAAAGCGGCCCAACGACATCGCGGTCGGCGGCGATGCCGTCTGGGTCACGGACACCGCCGACGACGGCGTCTCGCGCATCGACCCCGGCTCGGGCTCGTCGAAGAGCTTTCCCGTCGGGCAAGCGCCGGTCGGGATCGTCTACGGCGCAAGGTCGATATGGGTTGCGAACAGCGGCGACGGGACGGTCTCGCGCATCGACCCGGCCACGGGCAAGGTGGTCGCGACGATTCGTGTGGGGAACAGCCCCCGGCGGCTCGCCTTCGGCGCCGGGATGATCTGGGTGACGGTGCAGGCGGCGGAGGACGCTACTTGAGGCAGAGGCCGGCGAGGTTGAGCCCGTGCGCGTCCACGCTCACACAGCCGACGCGGTTGGAGACGAAGAAGCGGTTGTTGCGAACCGTGTACGCGGCCATCGGGGCGGCGTTCCTCTCGATGTCGAGGGCGAGCTTGCCGTAGGCGTCGTAGCGGGCTTGGCCGGAGAGACGTCCGGCCTGGTCGATCAGCCTGTTGTAGTGCCGCGAGTTGAAGTACGAAAGATTCAGGTTGCCCGTCGCCTGAATCGTGCGCCCGTCGAGCAGGCGGTTCACGTGCTGGTAGGGATCGACCCAGGTCGCGGTCAGGACTTCATCCGTCAGGTCGAACGGCTCGCCGCGGGTGCCGATCTTGTCCACATACGCGGCATACGGGAACTGCTTGATCTCGACGTCGATCCCGATCCGTTTCAGCGAGGCCTGGACGACGAGCGCGTGGTCGAGGCACCTGATGCCGATGCTGTCGCATGCGTAGTACACGGCTTTGCCGCTTCCTGTGTGTCCGCGGGCGAGGGCGAGCGCCTTGGTGAGGTCGGGGTGTCTCACCGGGTACGGGTGCACGTTGAGATAGCCCGGCAATCCCGGCGGGAGGTAGCTGTCGGTGCGCGATCCGAAGTGCGGCCCGAAGACGCGCAGCATCGCAGTCCGGTCGAGCGCGAAGTTGACCGCCTGCCGCAGCTTCCGGTTGTTCTTGAACAGCGGCCGCTCGGTGTTCATGAAGACGTAGAACACGTTGGCCGAACGGACGGAGAAGAACTGCGTCTTGTTGACGCCGTACTTCGCCCCGAGCTCGCGGAGGGTCAAGAGCGGCACCGTGAGGTCGACGTCGCGTTCGCCCGTCTCGACCTTCTGCGTCGTCGTCGCAGTTTCGTCGCCGACCTCGACGGCGACCTTGTCGAGGTGATGGGCCCGAAGCCCGCGATAGAAGGGGTTGCGCTTCAGGACGACGCGGCTGCCCCGGGCGAACTCGGCCACGTAGTACGGACCCGAGCCCGGCAGCGGCGCGCGGACGCCTTCAGGAGCGATCGGCAGGTCTGTCGGCACCGGGCACAGGTAGGGCATCGTCGTCCGGGCCGGAAAGTCGGGCACTCTCTTCCTCAGTCGGACGATCAGGTGATCGCCGACTGCCTCGACGCCCACCACGTCCTGCAGATATTGAGCTCCCCAGGAGTTCATCGCCGGGTTGAGGACCCGCTTGATCGCGCTGACGTAATTCGCGGCCGTAACCGGCACGCTGTTGCTGAAGCGAAAGCCCTTTCGGATCGTGAACGTGTACGTCCTCCCGTCGCGCGAGAGCGACGGATAGCCGGTCGCGACCTCCGGCACGAGGTCGAAGCGAACTGACGGCGGCCGCGTAGTCGGGTACCGAAGCAGGGAGGCGCAGGTCGCGTCCGCGACGGCCCACGCGGCGATGGCCCAGCCCGGCGCGGTAAACGCGCTGGGATCCGGCACAAGCGCCGGATCGATGGAGTCGAAGCCGCGGGTCCCGATCGAGAGGGTGCCGCCGTCGTTCACCGTGCGGGGGCCGGCGGACGCGGCCGCAACGAGGAGCACGAGCCCGAGCCCCACGAGGAGAATCGACGCAGAAATGCGCCGCTTGCTCATTTGAGGCAGAGGCCGGCGAGGTTGAGGCCGTGCGCATCGACGCTCACGCACCCGACGCGCTTCGAGACGAAGAAGCGATTGTTGCGGACGGTATAGGCGGCCATCGGGGCGGCGTTCCTCTCGATGTCGAGGGCGAGCTTGCCGTAGGCCTCGTAGCGCGCGCGGCCGCGGAGGTCGGCGGCCCGGTCGATCAGCCTGTTGTAGTGCGGCGAGTTGAAGTAGGAGCGGTTGGCGTTCTGTGACGCCTGGATCGTCCTTCCGTCGAGAAGCCGGTTCACGTACTGATACGGGTCCACCCAGGGCACGTGAAACCCGGCGTCCGTGAGATCGAAGGGCTCGCCTCGGGTGGCGATCTTTTCCGCCCAGACGGCGAGCGGAAAGCGCTTGATCTCGACGTCGATCCCGATCTGCCTCAGCTCGTACTGCACGATCTGCGCGTGTGCGAGGCAGGCGTACAACGCCGGGTTCGCGTCGCACGTGTAGTAGACGGCCTTGCCGTTTCCCGTGTGCCCGCGGGCGAGCGCTCGCGCCCTCTTCAGGTCGGCGTACTTGACGGGATATGGGTGGACGTTGGCGTAGCCCGGCACTCCGGGGGGCAGGTAGTGGTCGGTGCGGGAGCCGAAGTAGGGCCCAGCGGCGTGCAGCATCGCCGTCCGGTCGAGCGCGAAGTTGACCGCCTGCCGCAGGTTCGGATTCTTGCGAAAGAGCGGCCGCTCCGTGTTCATGAAGATGTAGAACATGTTCGGCGATCGCACAGAGAAGAACCGGCTCTCGTTGACGCCGTACTTCGCTCCGAGCGCTTCGAGCACCTGGAGGGCTGGATTGAGGTCGACGTCGCGCACGTTTGCCTCGACCTTCTGGTTGGTCGCTATCTGATCGTCGACTTGGAAGACGAGCCGGTCGAGGTGATGCGGCCTCGTCCCGCGGTAGTAGCGGTTGCGCTTCAACACCACGCGGCTGCCGCGGACGAACTCGGCGATGTAGTACGGCCCAGAGCCCGGCAGCGGTGCGCCGACGCCTTCCGGCGCGATCGGCAGGTCCGTCGGCACGGGGCAGAGGTAAGGCATCGTCATCCGTGCGGGAAAGTCGGGCACCCTCTTCGTCAGCCGGACGATCAGGTGATCGCCGACGGCCTTGATGCCGGCGACGTCGTGCAGGTACTGGGCGCCGGGCGAATTCATCGCCGGGTCGAGGACGCGGTTGATCGCGCTCACATAGCTTTGCGCCGTCACCGGCGCGCCAGTGCTGAAGCGAAAGCCCTTCCGGATCGTGAAGGTGTACGTCTTCCCGTCGCGTGAGATCGCCGGATCGCCCGTCGCGACCTCCGGTACGAGGCTGTAGTCCTGCGCGGCGGGAGCGGTGACCGGGTACCGGAAGAGCATGGCGCAACTCGCGTCCTCGGCGCCCCAGGCGGCCTTCGCCTCGGTAACCGAGACGGCGGTGGTCTGATCCACGACGAGCGCCGGATCGATGACGTCGAAGTTCGCAGCGCCGATCGTGAGCGCGCCGCCGTCCTTCGCGGGCCCGGGGCCGGCCGACGCTGCCCCGATGACGAGCGACAGTCCGAGCCCCAATGCCAGCGTCGAGATAAGCAGCCTGCGTCTTGTTCCGTTCTGAGACATCGCCTACTCGAGGCAAAGGCCGGCGAGGTTGAGGCCGTGCGCATCGACGCTCACACAGCCGACGCGGCTGGAGACGAGGAAGCGGTTGTTGCGATCCATGTAGGCGGCCATCGGGGCTGCGTTCCTCTCGATGTCGAGGGCGAGCTTGCCGTAGGCGTCGTAGCGAGCTCTGCCGGAGAGGCGTCCGGCTTGGTCGATCAGCTTGTTGTAGTGCCGCGAGTTGAAGTACGAGCGGTTCAGGTTCCCGTCCTTCCGAATCGTCCGCCCGTCGAGCAGCAAGTTGATGTACACGTAAGGATCCACCCAGGGCACGATCATGCTGTCGTTCATGAGGTCGAAGGGCTCGCCGCGGGTGGCGATCTTTTCTGCATAGGTCGCGATTGGAAACTGCTTGATCTCGACGTCGATTCCGATCTGCTCCAGGTTGTCCCGGACGATCTGCGCGTGCGCGAGGCAGGCGAACCTCCCCGGGATCGCCTCGCACGTGTACAGGACGGCCTTGCCGCCTCTCGTGTGTCCGTGGGCGAGGGCCTGCGCCTTGGCGAGGTCGGGGTGCCTGACGGGGTACGGGTGCACGTTGAGGTACCCGGGCAGCCCCGGGGGCAGGTAGCTGTCGGTGCGTGACCCGACGTGAGGCGACCCGAACACGCGCAGCATCGCGGTCCGGTCGAGCGCGAAGTTGACCGCCTGCCGCAGCTTCCGGTTGTTCCCGAACAGCGGCCGCTCGGTGTTCATCCAGACATAGAAGACGTTGCCCGAGCGGACCGAGAAGAACTGCTGCCGATTCACACCGTACTTCGCCGCGAGCTCGTTGAGCTTCGAGAGGACCGGGGTGACGTCGACGTCGAGCTCGGCCGCATCGACCTTCCGCGCGATCGTTTCCTGCTCGTCGCCGACTTGCAAGACGATCTGGTCGACGTGGTGCGGCCTCGTCCCGCCGTAGTAGCGGTTGCGCTTCAGCACGACGCGGCTGCCGCGGACGAACTCGGCGATGTAGTACGGCCCGGAGCCCGGCAGCGGTGCGCCGACGCCTTCCGGCGCGATCGGCAGGTCCGTCGGCACGGGACAGAGGTAAGGCATCGTCATCCGTGCGGGAAAGTCGGGCACTTTCTTCGTCAGTCGGATGATCAAGCGGTCGCCGACGACCCTGACGCCGGCGACCTCTTTGAGGTACCGAGCAGCCGGTGACGCCATCGTCGGGTCCAGAATGCGTTTGATCGCACGCGCGTAATTTGCGGCCGTCACCGGCGCGCTCGTGCTGAAGCGAAACCCCTTGCGGATCGTGAACGTGTACGACGTTCCGTCGCGCGAGATTGCCGGATCGCCGGCCGCGACCTCGGGTACGACACGCGGCAACCACGCAGCTGCCGCAGGGCGGAGTCGTGCTCGGGTCGGTTACGAGTGCCGGATCGATGAAGTCGAATCCCCGAACCCCGATCGAGAGGGTGCCGCCTTCCTTCGCCGATCGGTGGCCGGCCGACGCCGCCGCGACGAGCAGCACGAGCACGAGCCCCCCGAGGAGACTCGATACCGAAAGGCGCCGCTTCCTCATTTGAGGCAGAGGCCGGCAAGGTCGAGGTAATGCTCGCCTGTGCGCACGCACCCGACGCGGTCGGAGAAGAAGAAGCGGTTGTTCCGAGCGACGAAAGCGGCCATCGGCGCCGCATCTCTCGCGATGTCGACGGCGAGCTTGCCGTAGGCGGCAGAGCGGGCGCGGCCGGAGAGGCTTCCCGCCCGGTCGATTAGCTTGTTGTAGCGGGCCGAGTTGAAGTAGGAGAGGTTGGCGTTCTCCGTCGGCTGGATCGTCCGCCCGTCGAGCTGCCGGTCGATGTACTGGGACGGATCCACCCACGCGACGTGAAGCACCCGATCGGTCAAGTCGAACCGCTCGCCGCGGGTGCCGGTCTTCGCCCAGAATAAGTCGACGGGGAACTGCCTGATCTCGACGTCGATTCCAATCTGCTTCAGCGCGTACTGGACGAGCTCCGCCTCCGCGAGGCACTTGCGAATGATGCTGTCGCATGCGTAGTAGACGGCCTTGCCGCTTCTCGTGTGTCCCTTGGCGAGCGCGAGCGCCTTCGCGAGGTCGGGATGCCTGACGGGGTAGGGATGGACGTGCCGGTAGCCCGGCACGTCGGGCGGCAGGTAGCTGTCGGTGCGGGAGCCGAAGAGCGGGCCGACCGCCAACAGCATCGCCGTCCGGTCGAGCGCGAAGTTGACCGCTCGGCGGAGCTCGGGATTGTCTCTGAACAGCGGCCGCTCGGTGTTCATGAAGACGTAGAACATGTCGGCCGACCGGACGGAGAAGAACCGGCTCTTGTTCACGCCGTACCTCGGCGCGAGCTCGTCGAGCCGCGACGGATTGAGGTCGACGTCCACCTTGCCCGCCTCGACCTTTTGCGTGTTCGTGTCTCGCTCGTCGCCGACCTGGAAGACGATCTGGTCGAGATGATGCGGCCTCGTCCCGCGGTAGTAGGGGTTTCGCTGCAGGACGACGCGGCTGCCGCGAACGAACTCCGAGACGTAGTAGGGACCGGAGCCCGGTAGCGGCGCTCCGGCGCCTTCCGGAGCGATCGGGAGGTCTTTCTGCACAGGGCAGAAGTAGGGCATCGTCGTCCGCGCCGGGAAGTCCGGCACCCTCTTTGTCAGCCGGACGATCAGGTGATCGCCGACGGCCTTGGCGCCGGCGACCTCGTGCAGGTACCGGGCGCCGGGCGAATTCATTGTCGGGTCGAGGACGCGGTTGATCGCGCTCACGTAGCTTTGCGCCGTCACCGGCGCGCCGGTGCTGAAGCGAAAGCCCTTCCGGATCGTGAACGTGTAGATCTTCCCGTCGCCCGAGAGCGCCGGATAGGCGGTCGCGACCTCCGGAACGAGGTCGAAGCGAACGGCAGGCGGCCGCATAACCGGGTAGCGGAGCAGCATCGCGCAGCTCGCGTCCTCGACACCCCACGTCGCCGCGACCACGCTCGGCGCGTCCGAAGCCGCCGGGTCGAGGACCAGCGCCGGGTCGATGTAATCGAAGGAGCGAACTCCGATCAGGAGGGAGGCTCCGTCTTTCAGCGCGCTGCGCCCGGCGGACGCCGCAATGACGAGCGACAGTCCGAACCCGAGCACGAGGCTCGAAACAAGCAACGTTCGCGTGGCGCGGCTGCGGTGCATCACGCTACGTGAGGCAGAGCCGTCGAGGTTGAGCGTCCGCTGCGTGCCGTCGGCCCCGCCGCGGCACGTGTATCAGAGGAAGCGCGTTCGGCCGCGACCAAGAGCCCCATCGCGAGCCCCAGAACGAGGCTCGCGATGAGCGGCATCCGTACGCTGCGGCTCCGGCGCATGTGGAAACCCGACCCGACCCGAGCGTACGCCCATTTCAGGCTTGCGACAACAACCGCGCGGCTGCCTACCAGCCGAGATCGGCGACAGTCCCGCGGCTGACCGTGGTGTCGGGCTGGCCGGGCGAGGCCGACTCCGCGGTTGCCAACGGTGCGCCGAGCGTCAGCGCGACGACCGCCACGATGACGGCTGTCGCCAGTCTGTGGGTCTTGGTGATCATTGAGCCCTCCCGAGTCGCGGGCCGCTCGCTGCGGCCGATTGCTCGAGGCTCGGTCTGTGCGCTAAAAAGGCAGTTGCAGCCCTCTAAACGCTCGCTAGCAGGAAGGCTGGTGATGCAGTACCGCGTCCTCGGGCCGCTCGAGGTCGACCAGGACGATCGGCTGCTTCCGCTAGGAGGTGCGAAGCAACGCGCGCTGCTCGCGCTGCTGGTCTTGAACGCAAACCGGGTGGTCTCACGCGAGCAGCTGATCGACGAGCTGTGGGGAGACGAGCCGCCGGAGACGGTGGTCACGGTCGTCCAGGTCTACGTCTCCCGGCTGCGGAAGCTGCTCCCGCCCGCGACGCTCGTGACGCGGTCGCCCGGCTACCTCCTCAGCGCAGATCCCGAGACGATCGACCTGTTGCGCTTCGAGCGACTGGTCGACGACGCGAGGCAGGCGGATCCCGAGCGCGCGTCGCGGCTGCTGCGCGAGGCCCTGGCCCTGTGGCGCGGTCGGCCGCTGGCGGAGTTCGCCTCCGAGTCGTTCGCCCAGGTCGAAGGCGGCCGCCTCGATGAGTTGCGCGTCGCCGCACTCGAGGAACGGATCGAGGCCGACCTGGCGCTCGGCCGCCATGCCGCCCTGATCGGGGAGCTGGAGGTGCTGACCCGCGAGCACCCGCACCGCGAGCGCCTGCGGAGCCAGCTGCTGCTCGCGCTCTACCGCTCCGGGAGACAGGCCGAGGCGCTCGAGGCCTACCGGCAGGCCCGCGCCGCGCTCGACGAGGTCGGGGTCGAACCGGGCGAACGTCTACGGCAACTCGAGCGGGCGATTCTCACGCAGAATCCGGCGCTCGCGATTCCGCCACCGTTGCTTCCGGCCGCTCCCGGCGTTCCCGAAACGCTCCGCCTGCGGCCGTCGTCTCCGTTCGTCGGTCGCGGCCGCGAGCTGTCGACGCTGCGCTCGCTCATGCAACGCGCCGAAGACGGCGACGGCCAGGTCGCGCTGCTCGGCGGCGAGGCCGGCGGCGGCAAGACGCGCCTCGTGCGCGAGTTCGCCCATGACGCGGCGGAGCGCGGGACGCTCGTGCTTTATGGAAGCGCCGACGCGGTGGTCAATGCTCCGTATCAGCCGTTCGTCCAAGCACTCGAGTTCCTGCTCCGTGTCTCCGACGCGGATGCACTCGACGACTATCTCGGAGCCGGACGCGAGGCGCTCGCGCGACTCCTCCCCGGCCTCGGCCCGGCCCCAACTGTGGCGCAGGGCGATCCCGAGACCGAACGCCGTCGACTCCACGGCGCCGTCGTCGACCTGCTGACGCGCGTCGGCGAACAGCGTCCGCTACTCGTCGTCGTCGACGACATCCATTGGGCCGACGTGCCGTCGCTGCACCTCGTGGTCCACCTCGCTCGAGCGATCCCTGCGGCGCGCCTGCTCCTGGTCGCCACCCACCGCGACCGCAGCGAAGACATGCGACCCGAGTTTTCCGATGCGCTTGCGGCTCTTGCCCGGGTCGACGGGGTCACGCGTCTCGCGCTCGCCGGGCTGAGCGACGACGAGGTCGCGGCGTTCATTCGCTCGTCGACGGCTGCGGAGGACGAGAGCGGCGTAGCGAAGCTTGCAACCGACCTGCACGCGCTCACCGACGGAACACCGTTCCTCCTGTGCGAGCTCTGGCGCGCACTCATCGAGGCGGAGGCGGTCCAGACTTCCGGCGGCACTCTGCGGCTGAGCCGTCCGCTCGCCGAGCTCACGAGCCCCGAGGGCGTGCGCGAGGTCGTCCACTACCGGCTCTCGCGCCTCGAACGCTCGACGACCGACATGCTCGAGATCGCGGCCGTCGTCGGCGGCGAGTTCGAGCTCCGCGTGCTCGAAGAAACGCTCGACAGAACGACACTGCTCTCCTCCCTCGAAGAAGCACTCAGCAGCGGAACGATCGAGGAGCTGCCGGGGCCGAGGCTCTCGCACCGCTTCGCGCACGACCTTGTTCGACGCGCACTGTACGACCGCCTCTCGGCGGTGCGGCGCGCCGAGCTCCATCTCCGCGTGGGCGAAGCGCTCGAGCGCGTCCATGCGGCCGATGTCGAGCCCGTGCTCCCGGAACTGGCGCACCACTTCGCTGTTGCCGCTCCTCTCGCGGGCAGCGATCGAGCGGCGGACTACAACGTCCGCGCCGCAGAGGCGGCGATGGGAGCATTCGCGCTCGAGGAGGCGGCGAAGAGACTTTCGACCGCGCTCGAGCTTGGAGTATCCGACGCGCGCACCCGCGGCCGACTCGAGCTCGAGCTGGCGCGAGCCCTCTGGCTCACGGGCCACCGCGAGCGATCAGCCCAGCTCCTCGACGACGCCCTTGTCTCCGCCAGACGCGCAGGCGACGAGCAAACGGAGTGGTACGTCCGCCTGGAGGAGGCCGGAGCTCCGGGACGCGATCCCGGCGAGCTCGAGACCCTCGCCCGGCAAGCGGTCGAGGTCTTCGAGCGGCTCGACGACCGCCTCGGTCTCGCCCGCGCACACCACAGGGTCGCGCTCGCCGCGAACTACCGCTGTGCGTTTGGCGAGGGTGCACTCGCGAGCGAGCGCGCTCTCGACCACGCCGTCGCATCCGGCGCCGGCCAGGAAGAGGCACGCATGGTCGATGCGCTTTGCACGGCGCTGCTCTACGGGCCGGCCCCTGCGTCCAGCGGCGTCGAGCGCTGCCACGAGCTGCTCGAGCAGGCGAGCGCCAGCCCGATGACGCAAGCCGTGATCCTCAGCTCGCTCGCCGGCCTGGAGGCGATGACGGGTCGTCTCGACGAGGCACGGACGGCGTACCGGCGCGCGGGCGCGATCTACTCGGAGCTCGACCTGCCGTTCTTCGTCGCGGCGCTGTCGGCGATTGCCGGGCCGATCGAGCTCCTGGCCGACAACGCCGAAGGCGCTGAAAAGATGCTCCGCGCAGGCATCGAGCTGCTGGCCGATCGCGGGCTCGCCGACGCCATTGCTTACCGATCCGCTCTGCTCGCCCTCACGCTGCTTGCACAGGAGAAGCACGAGCAGGCGGCGGGCGCACTTGGTGACGCCGAGCCGACGCGGTTGATGACCCGCATCACGCACGACATCGCCGCCGCGCGCCTGCACGACGACCTCGCGACGGCACGACGCGCCGTCGAGCTGGCGAGCGACACCGAGGCGGTCAACCTCCACGCCGACGCGCGTAAGACCCTCGGCGACCTGCTCGCGTCACGCACGAGCGACGACGCAAAGGTGCAGCACGCGATCGCGCTCGAGCTCTACGAGCGGAAGGGCAACGAGCTCGGCGCGCGGCCGTTGCGGGCCGCAGTTTCGCGGGTCTAGGCTCGCCCGCTCACGATGTCAACGCGGAGGGCCGCCTCGAGAGGCGGCCCTCCTCGGGCGAAGCTATTTGACCTCGACTGACGCTCCGGCCTCTTCGAGCTGGCCCTTGATCGAGTCCGCTTCGTCCTGCGCGATGCCTTCCTTGACGGCGTTCGGCGCGCCGTCGACGAGGTCTTTGGCCTCCTTGAGGCCGAGGCCCGTGATCGCGCGGACGACCTTGATCACCTGGATCTTCTTGTCGCCGGCGCCGGTGAGCACGACGTCGAACGACGTCTTCTCCTCGGCCGGCGCTGCGCCGTCCCCGCCGCCGGGCGCTGCCACGGCGACCGGTGCGGCGGCGGTGACGCCCCACGTCTCCTCGAGCGCGTTCTTGAGCTCGACGAGCTCGAGCACCGTCATCTTGCCGAGCTCGTCCACGAGCTTGGCGGTATCGGTTGCCATCTAGCCTTCTCCTTCTGCTTGTAGTTGATCGATGCGAGCCTGCAGCACGCCCACCAGGTCGCGGAGCGGTGCGTTGAACAGTCCGACGACCGTCGACAACGGCGCTGCGATCGCGCCGACGAGTTGACCGCGCAGCACCTCGAGGGACGGCAGCGTCGCGAGCGTCGCGATCTCGTCCGCGCCGACCGGGCGGCCCTGGAAGACGCCGCCGCGGACCTCGATCACCTGGGTCTCCCGCGCGGCTGCACGAAGTGCCTTGGCCACCGCGGCAGGATCGCCGTCGCTCTCGAGGAAAGCGATCGCCGTCGGGCCGTCGAGCAGGGCGAGCAGGTGCTCGGCCCCAGCGGCCTCGGCCGCGCGCCGGGTGAGCGTGTTCTTGACGACCTGGAAGCGCGCCCCGTGGGCGAGCAATTCGGTGCGCAGGGCATCGACCTGCGGCATCGTCAGCCCGCGGTAGTCGGCGACGATCAGCGTCTCCGTCGAGCGCAGCCGCTCGGTCAGATCCGCGACGATTCTCTCTTTCTGGCTCTTCTCCACGCGTCACTTCCTCCGGAAATGACTAGCCCGCCTGAGGCGGGCCAAGAAGAGAGCGTCGATCACTCCCGTTCAGTCCCCGCCTGCGCTGGACTTCTGCCACGCTCGGCTGCCAGCGGTCTTCGACGGTCGTAGTCGTTGATTTAGGCGGGCACTGTAGCCGATTCCGCCTGCGCGGAATCTGCTGTGCTTCCGTCCTCCTCGACGATGCCGCGCGTGCGCGACGGGTCGACCTTGATGCCCGGGCCCATCGTGGTCGCCAGCGTCACCTGCAGGATGTAGCGGCCCTTCGCCGCGGCCGGCTTGGCGCGGACGATCTCGTCGACGAGTGCGGCGTAGTTCTCCAGCAGCGCGCGCTCCTCGAAGCTCTTCTTGCCGAGCGCCACGTGGACGTTCGCGCCGCGGTCGGTGCGGTACTCCTGCTTGCCCGCCTTCGCCTCGCGCACGGCTTTGCCGACGTCCATCGTCACGGTCCCGGTCTTGGGGTTCGGCATCAGACCGCGCGGGCCGAGCACGC
>WNGE01007903.1_pt1 | contig 13211 bp, 11 predicted proteins | sample 5400651 | NCBI WGS metagenome assembly WNGE01 (sample SAMN13153370, study PRJNA577476) | soil metagenome | isolation source: 60 cm soil or saprolite under grassland replicate 2 | place: USA:California | collected 2016-06-15 | reverse complement strand
CCAGGCTCGCCAAGGCGCTCGTCGCCGACCCGCTGCGGGCCCTGGTCGACTGGCTCGGGATCAAGGGCAGCATGGCGATGCTCGAGGAGAAGGCGGTTCGGTACCAGATCGCGGACCCCACACTGAGTCGGAAGGATGCGCTGCAACGAGCGCTGAAGGAGCCGGAGGGGGCCATCGAGCCGGCCGAGGGGGGCCTCGCGACCGTCGCGGAGGAGCCGCCGCCCGCACCGCTCGAGCCCGTGCCCGCCACCGCGACGGAGGCGATCGAGCGCGAGGCGGCCGAGATGGGGGCGGAAGAGGCGACGATCACGAAAGAGCTCGAGGCTGACATGGAGGTGGGGGCCAAGGCCGCCCCGCAGCTGCCGCAATGGACGCTCCGTCAGCTCAGCAAGACGGCGGAGCACTGGGCCGAGGAGGGAATGGAACGCTGGTTGAAGATCGCGCGGAAGGCCGGTCGGATCCACCACCTGACCAAAGCGGGAGCCATCGAGGCCTTCGGTGAGACGGCGGGGCGCAAGTGGTGGGCGGCCACACGGGGGAAGGGAGCTCGCGGGGTGCACAGCAACGGTCATGTGTTCGTCCGCCCCGACCTCCCCCTCGAGTCGGCGGCCACCACCCTCGTCCACGAAACCACCCACATGATCCAGCGGTGGTATTTCCCAGGGATGCAGACGAGGTTCGAGAAGGAGTTCCAGGCGTTCTCGATGCAGCAACGCATGCTCATGGGGATGCCCGCGAAAAAGGTCACCGAGGACGTCCGCTGGCTGCTCACCGCGGGGAAGGAGGACATCGAGCGCCACATCTGGAGGGCCTACAAGCTCTCCCAGGCGATCACGCAGGCGGAGGTGGACAAGCTCATCGACCAGATCGTCCAGACCTACGGGGAGCTGGAGCCGTGAGTGAGTCAGGCGCCGATCGCGATGTCGCGCGGCGGGTGGTGGAGCGACACCTGCTCCCGGCGGACAGCCGGGTGGAGTCCGTGTATCGGCGACCCGACGGGATCGTCGTGCAGTCGGACGTCGCTCCGCTCGCTTGGGTCGCGATGCCCGTTCGCACGGCAGTCGAGGGTTTCGATGTTCTCGATGTGCTCCAAGACGAGGACATCGACCCGCCCCCCGCGCCGGAGGGATTCGCGGTGGCGGCGGATGGCCGCTCGTTTCATCTCAACGAGCCCGAGGGAATCAGGGGGTTCTGGGTGGCGGCCGGCGGGCGAATCCCGCCGGAAGAGCTGGCCCGCCACCTGGCCAAGTATCAATCGGGCGACCACGAAGGCCGTCTGCTCGGCGCCCAGCATGTGCCGGCGCCGCACCTCGCGGAGCCGTCGCTCGAGTCCATCCCCGAGTGCGAGCTCGTCGCCGACGTGCTCGAAGGGCGCCTGCGCCTTCGGTTCTGCTCGTACGCGGTCTCCCCGACGGGCCCGGACGCCCAGGATCGGATCTCGGTCAGACGGTGGGACGTGCGGGCAGATGAGGAGTCGATCGACTGGTCGACGGAGCTTGTTGCGGAGCTCCTCCCGGATTCTCGAGACGAGTGATGCGAGGCTCAGCGGCTTCGGCGTGAGCCTTCCCGGACGTTGACCGAGCCTTTCGAGCCGACCTTCCCCGACAGCACCTGCTCGGCCTCCACCGTGACCTCGTCGCCCTCCTCGGCGCGGACGAGGAACCGTCCCTCGGCATCTGCGGTGGTCCGCCCCCGCGGCGAGCGGACGGTGGCCCCGGCCGCACCGTCCGCCACCCCGCCGACCGAGAGCGTGTGGTCGGCCCGGTTCGGATCGGCCGGGTCGGCGACCTGGAGCCCGTAGCGCTCCACCAGCGGGCCGGCCTCACGGAGGATGTCGGCGTCGACCGTCGCGGTGACCTGCAGGTCGAGCCCGGGCTTCAGCTTGCCGCCGAGGGCCTGCCACAGGTCGGGGCTCCCCTCGGCGTCTGGGTGGGCGGCCGACACGGTGGGCAGGGGTCGCACGCCCGCGTACGCACCCTGCAGGTGCTCGGCGGCGATCTCCCGGAGGCGGAGCAGCGCAGTCAGCACGGCTCCCAGCAGGCGGTGCTCGTCCTGGACCTCCGTGGTCCACGCGGTCACGAGGTACCGGCAGTCGACCCGCGGCTTGGGCGTGCGCCAGGAGCGAGCCCCGTCCTCCCCCTCCACGAGCTCGATGCCCGCCTCCCGCTCGGCAGTGTTCACCCGGACGGCCCACAGGAACAGGTTCACCGTGGGCTTCGTGACGGCGGCGCCCCACTCGTTGTCGGGGGCCTCGAAGGAGACGTCCACCTGGCGGGCCGGGAGCGGCACCTCGTGCCGGAGGAACGCCTCGAGGGTCTCATCCAACAGGTGCAGCATCGGTCTCCTCCCTCACCAGGTCGAAGTAGCGGTCGAACTCCACCTCGGTCCGGAGCCGGCCGAGCTTCTCGAACTCGCGCTTCAGTCCGAGGATCGCGGTTCCCATCGAGATGGGAACGGCGGATTCGGCTGCGATGAACGCCGCCGTCAGCGCCGCGTTGCGGATGGAGCCGCCGCTGATCCGGAATTGTCGCGCCAGGAAGTCGAGGTCGATCCCATCCATCGGTGCGCCCGGGGGGAAGGACAGCCGCCAGATGGCACGGCGTTCCTGTTCGTCGGGCATGGGGAACTCCACGGCCACGTGGATCCGGCGGACGAACGACTGATCCATGTTCCGCTGGAGGTTCGTCGCCATGATCGCGATCCCGTCGTAGGCCTCGAGGCGCTGCAGGAGGTACGCGACCTCGATGTTGGCGTAGCGGTCGTGCGCGTCGCCGACCTCCGAGCGCTTCCCGAACAGCGCGTCGGCCTCGTCGAAGAACAGCACGAGGTTCCCAGCCGCCGCCCCGGTGAAGATCCGCTCGAGGTTCTTCTCGGTCTCCCCGATGTACTTGCTCACCACCGACGACAGATCCACCTTGTACAGGTCGAGGCCGAGCTCGCCGGCCACGACCTCTGCGGCGAGTGTCTTCCCGGTCCCCGAAGGTCCCGAGAACAGGGCGACGAGCCCGGGCGAGGGGAACGGGGCGAATCCCCATTCCCGGTGGACCAGGGACCGGTGCCGGTATCGAGCCACCAGCTCCTTGAGCTGTTCCTGCTGGTCTCGGGGGACGACGAGGTCGGGCCAGCCCCGCGACGGCCGGACCCGAGAGGCCATCCGGTCCAGGTGTCCGCTCGCCAGCCTGCGGACGGCGGCATCGATGTCGCCCCCCATCGCGTTCGCCGCGAGGCCGACCAGCCGGAGCTGCTCGCGACCGACCGGGTGGGGCGGTGGCCGTCCGTCGCCCGTCACGCGCCGCCAGTCGGCCTCGGTCGCGACGACATCGTCGGCCCTGACCTCCGCCCATGGCAGCCGCGGCACGGTCTCGATGGCGAGCTCGGTCGGCGAGGACACCGCCCACCGGAGGTGGTCCGCCCGCTCTATCCGCTCCCGGCCCTCGGGCGAGAGCTCACCGTCGGCCTCGAGGATCACACCGAGGCCGGCGACGGTGGCCTCCCGGACAAGTGCGTCCCATGCGGGAGAGCCGTCCGGGATCGGGGACACGATGAACCGCCTCCCGGCCAGCCGGTCGGCTGCCGCGGACAGTCGCGCCGCCCGGTCGGCGCCGACCACGAGCACCAGGGCGGTGCCGCCCCCCGGGCTCCGGGCCTCGAGCACCTCCGTTCCGAACGGTAGGTCGGGGTCCGGGGACTCGTCGCCGGCGAGCGCCCACGTCGCCTGAGCCGGCACCGAGGCCATCCGAGTGGCCCAGGGCCCGGTCGGCTCCACATCCACCAGACACGCCCGCGTGAGGCGGGATCCCGGCGCGACGGCGCGTGCGCCGGCATGCGGAGGATCGAACGTTCGCTGCAGGGTTCCGAGTGTCAGGCGGGGGAGGTGCACGCTGTCCTGGAAGTAGACCGCCAACCGCTGGCGTCGTTCGTCGAGCTCGAGCGCGGCGAGCAGGGCGAACACCTCGGCCTCCTCGGGCGACAACTCGGCGTGGCGAACGATCTCCGTGAACCGAGACCCGTCCACGAGGGACGCGTGGAACGCGGCGCGCATCACGTCCATCGACGCTCGAAGCATGGCGTCGTCCGCACGCGTCCCGGGCGGTTCCGACAGCAGCCGGTCGACCTCGGCGTCGTCCACGTACAGCCCCGGGAGGTCGGATGGCGGCGCGTCCCGGCGGGCGCGCCACTGTTCCGCCTTGCCGACGAGCACGGCGTCGGCGAACGCCTCCCACGGCTCGGGTGCGCCGGGCGTCACGGCGCCGGTCCGCCGCGAGGGCCTGCCGGAGTCTGCGGCACGTCAGATGACTCCCCGCCGGGTGGCGAGGGCCACGGCATGGGCCCGGCTCCGGCAGTTCATCTTCGCCAGGACGTCGTGGACGATGTTCTTCACGGTCCGCTCGGAGTAGGAGAGCTTGAGCGCGATGTCCTTGGTGTCGTCGCCCTCAGCCAGCAGCCGGAGCACACCGAGCTCCCGGGCGGCGAGCTGGCCGGACGAACCGCGGGGACCGCCGCGGGCGAGCGAGTCGAGGAGCCGTCCGAGGAGCGGGGTGGGCAACGCCCCGTTCCCGGCCGCGATCGCCCGGAGCGAGCTGGCCAGGCCGGCCGGCGTGAGCTCACTTCGCACCAGGAAGCCGGCGAGGCCGGCCTGGACCCCGTCGAGCAGCGCCTCCTCGTGTGCGACCCGGGCCATCCCCACCAGGCGCACGCCCGTGCCGGACGTGAGCCGGACCGCCCGCTGCAGCCCCTCGCTGTCCAGGTCGAACAGGAGCAGATCCATTCGATCGGGATCCGGCTCGGGGTCGAGGCCGGCGCTCTCGCCCGCGACCCGGAAGCCGTCGAGCGTCAAACAGGCGACGATCCCTCGACGAAAGATCGCGTTGCGGTCGTCGATCCAGACCCTGGGGGGCAACTCCTCCACCCGGCGCATGCCATCACACGCCTCTGGCTCGATCCAGGCCAGGACGGCCGATCTTCCGGACACCCCTCCCCCGTCCAAGGAGGCATCGAGACCGCCGATCGTGCGGCCCGAGGCGCCAGGGCGCCCGGTGGGTTCCCCGAGGTGCAATTGGTGTGCCCGAACGGGCTGTCCGTCAGATCAGGCCCTCGCGGATGCCCCTGGCCACGGCCTGCGCACGGCTCCGCGCGCCCAACTCACGCTCGATGTCCTGGATGAGGCCCTTGATGGTGCGCTCGGAGTACCGCAGGTGCTGGGAGATCTGCAGCGTGTCCGCCCCGTCCGCCAGGAGGCGGAGCACCTCGAGGCGCCGGGTGTCGAGGCGCCGTGCCTCCCCCGATCCGGCGGGCCCCTTGTCGATCCGAAGCCCCGCCGCCGCGGCCCGGACGGCCCCGATCAGCTGATCGGGGGTCAGGGTGCTCCTCGGGAGGACCGCCATGACCAGGTCGACCGGCCTCGACGAAACGGGCGCCTCGGAGTCGCCACACACGACCAGGGGGCAGGAGAGTTCCTCTGCGGCCGCCGCGCCGGGCGAGACGACGGCCACGTCCACGGTGACCTCGAGCGGCCCGGAGGCGAGGTCCGCGGCCACCTCCAGCGACGGGTCCTCCGACAGGCACGTCACGAGCCCACGACGGAAGATCTCGTGCTCGTCCACGACCGCGACACGAACCGGGCGCATAGGGTCCTTCCGTCTCGGAGCGCGTATCTTGCCCCGATTCGGCCTTCGCCACAATTCCCACCCGGGCGCACGCTGGTGTGCCCGGGAACTCGCCCCGGGCACATCGCCGTGCGTGGTGTATGCGGCGTGGATCAGGAGCCCTCGCCGAGGTGCTCCAGCCCCGGCCCGGTGCCCGTGACCCCGCCCGAGTGCTTGTAGATCCGCTCGTTCATGGCCTGGGTGCCGACCACAGCCAGGTCCGGACCCGTTCCGGTCACGGGTTGCGACCGCTGGTAGATCCCGTTCAGGGCCGACTGGTCGGCGACGAACGTGAGGTCCGGACCGGTGCCGGTCACGGGTGCGGACCGCTCGTAGATGTTCTGGAGGATCGACGCGTCGGCGAGCGCGACCAGCCCGGGCCCCGTGCCGGTGACCGGCTGTGACCGCTCGTAGATCCCCTGGAACGAGCGGTCCGCGACCGCCGCGTGGCGCGGCACGGTGGTCGTGCTCGTGGTGTCTCGCTGCAGCGCGAAGATGGACATGACCAGGGCCGCGCAGGCCACCAGGGCGATCGTCACCATGATGGTCCACTCCCTCGGTCCGAACACGGGGCCTCGCTGCGCCCCCAGCGTTCCTGCCTTGGTGCTCATCGCGCCTCCTTTCCTCGTTGTCTTGCGCGACGAGGCCACCGTAGGGAGCGCGCCACCCCGGCTCATCGGGGCGAGCCAGGGTTCTCGATCGGGGCAGGCCCCGGATCCGGAATCAGGGCTAGCCCTGAGGTTTCGGTCGTGCTTCGATGTGACGATCCGACCGTGAAGACGAGCGTCCTGATCGTGGACGACCACGCGGGCTTCCGATCGAGGGCCCGGGCGGTCCTCGAGGCGGACGGCTACGAGGTCGTGGGGGAGGCAGCCGACGGGGCGAGCGCCCTGTCGAGTTCTCGTGATCTGCGTCCCGACGTCATCCTGCTCGACGTCCAGCTCCCCGACTTCGACGGGTTCGAGGTGCTCCGTCGCCTGACGTCCGACGGCCATCGCCCCGCCGTGGTCCTGACCTCGAGCCGGGACGCCGCCGATTACGGCCGGCGCATCGCTGCGAGCGGCGCCCGGGGGTTCATCCCCAAGGCCGACCTGTCCGGGCCGACCCTGCGGGGGCTCCTGTGAGGAGCCCGACGTGAGCCGCCGGGTCCTGATCCCGCTGGCGCTCCTTGGTCTCTTCGTCGCGTTCCTCGGCGAAGGGTTCTCGATCCACATCGGGCAGACGCCGGCGGTGGCGTGGATGGATCTCGCGGTCGGCCTCGCCTACATCGGCGCCGGGCTGGTTGCGTGGCGACGTCGTCCGGACAACCGGCTGGGCCTGTTGATGACGGCACTGGGCTTCGCCTGGTTCATCGGGGCCTGGTCGAACACACCGCCCTTCCAGGGCTCGGGCGCCCCGCACTGGGACGCGTATCGGATCGCCGTCGCGTTCGACGCCCTCAGCCAGGCCCTCTTGGTGCACCTCCTGCTGGCCTTCCCCAGCGGACGCGTCACGTCCCGGCCGTCCCGCGTCGTGGTCGCCGCCGGGTACGCCAATGTGCTGCTCCTGGGGTTCGGCCGCGTCCTCTTCATTGACTTCTTCGCTCGTGGCATCTGGGCCTACTACCACTACCGCGGCTTCCAGGGGTATCTGGTCCTGCATCCCGACAGAGCCATAGCGGACGCCATGCAGCGCGCGTACGAGGGGGTCTGGGCGGCGGTCCTCCTCGCCGCGGTCGTGGTGATCGCCCGCCGGTGGTACGTCTCCACGACGGCCACGAGGCGATCCCTCGCCCCGCTGTGGTTCGCCGGAGCGTCGTCGCGATCTCCATCTCGGTCGCCGCTCCGACCGTCGTTGGGGGGTTCTTCTCCGCAGGCTGGGAGGAGACGGCGTGCTGCACGGGAGGTATCGAGAACCAGTTCCTCGTGCCGGATCCGTACTTCCAGATCCCCGACGCCGCGCGCGCGAGCCTGTTCTGGGCGGTGAGGGCCGGGCAGCTGCTCGTTCCGCTCGTCTTCCTGTTCGGGCTGCTGCGCATGCGCCTGGCCCGGCTCGGGGTGAGCCGGCTCGTGGTGGAGCTGGGGGATGCCCCGCCCCCCGACCGCCTCCGGGACGCGCTGGCCAGAACGCTCGGCGACCCGTCTCTGCAGGTGGCCTACTGGATCCCGGAATCGAACGGCTACGTCGACGAGCAGGGTCGGCCGTTCGCGCTGCCTGCCGAGGGATCAGGACGAACGGTGACCGTGCTCGAACGCGAGGGAGAGCGGGTCGCCGCCCTGGTGCACGACCAGGCGCTCGCCGACCAGCACGAGCTCGTCCGGGCCGCGGGCGCGGCCACCCGCCTGGCGCTGGAGAACGAGCGGCTCCACGCCGAGGTGCGGGCCCAGCTGGAGGAGGTCCGGGAATCCCGCGCCAGGATCGTCGAGTCGGCCGACGCCGAGCGCAGGCGGGTGGAGCGGGACCTCCACGACGGGGCCCAGCAGCGGCTGGTCACCCTGTCCCTGGCCCTGCGGCAGGCTCAGGCACAGGCCCGATCGAACGGAGGGGCGGTCGCGTCGAGCCTGGACCAGGCGATCGACGAGCTCAAGCTCGCCCTGTCAGAGCTCCGCGAGCTGGCCCGTGGGATCCACCCCGCCGTCCTCACCGAGCAGGGGCTGGCCCCCGCCCTCGAATCGCTGGCGGAACGCTCCCCCGTCGCGGCCACCGTCGACGTCGGGTCGATCGGCCGGCTCCCGGCCTCGGCGGAGGCGACCGCCTACTTCGTCGTCTCCGAGGCCCTGGCCAACGCGGCCAAGCACGCCCGGGCCTCGTGGGTCGCGGTGACCGCGTCCGAGCGGGACGGGCGCCTGGTGGTCGAGGTCTCCGACAACGGCGTGGGCGGCGCGGAGATGTCGAAGGGGTCCGGCCTCCGGGGGCTGGCCGACCGGGTCGCGGCCCTGGGCGGTGACCTCACGGTCGGCAGCCCGCCGAACCGGGGCACGCGGGTGGTCGCGGAGATCCCATGTCCACAGTGACGGCGAGCGGGCGGCGGCCCCACCCGAACGCCGCGCTGTTGGTGGGGCTGGGGGTCCTCGGTTTGTTCGTCGGGGTGGTCGGCGAGCGGCTGTACATCGCGGTCTGGAACCAGTTCGCCGCCTCGGCGAACCCCCAGGTCCCCTACGTGGACCTCGCCGTCGGGCTCGCGTACATCGGAACGGGACTCGTCGCGTGGCGCCGTCGGCCCGAGAACTGGATCGGCCGGCTGATGACGGCGATGGGATTCGCGTGGTTCATCGGCGCGTGGGGGAATCTGACCGACTGGAACGTCCTCCGGCAGGCGTTCGACCCGGTGTTCGACCACTCGAACGGCTACGACGCGTTCCGGGTGGCCCTGTGGTTCGAGGCGCTGAACCAGGCGATCCTCGTGCACCTGATCCTGGCCTTCCCCGCCGGGCGCCTGGGGTCGCGGCCCGCCCGGCTGGTCGTCGGGGCCGCCTACGCGAACGTGCTCGTCCTCGGGTTCCTCCGGGCCGCGACCTTCGACATCTTCGGGCTGAAGGCCCTCGGGTACACCCATCAGGGGATCCTCGGCCTGTGGGTGAACGGGAACCTCTACTCGTCGGTCACGCGGGTGTACCAGGCCGTCTGGGTCGCGATCCTGCTGGTCGTGCTCGAGATGCTGCTCGGCCGGTGGCGCGCCGCGTCGCGGCCCACCCGGCGGGCGCTCGCCCCCGTGTGGTTCGCCGGGTCGGTCGTCGCGGTGTCCCTGGCCGTGGCCGCACCCACCCTGGTCGGGTCGCTCAGCTCGTGGCAGGTCGGTGTGTGCTGTACGGGCGGGCTGGCGCCGAGCACCATTCCGCTGGTCTTCATCCCGGCCGGGCTTCAGCAGGCCCTGTTCTGGCTGGCCCGCGCCGGACAGATCCTCGTCCCGGTGGCGTTCCTGTTCGGCCTGCTGCGAATGAGCCTGGCGAGGATGGGCGTGAGCGACCTGGTCCGGGAGCTGGGCGAGTCCCCGGCCCCGGGCAGGCTGCGCGACGCGATGGCGAAGACGCTCGGGGATCCCTCGCTCGAGGTCGTGTTCTGGATCCCGGCCTCGTCGGAGTACGTGGACATCGAGGGCAAGCCGATCTCCCTGCCCGGCGTCTCCTCGAACCGATCCGTGTCGGTCATCGAGCGGGACGGCGAGCCCCTGGGCGCCCTGATCCACGATCCGGCGCTGGACGAGCAGACCGACCTCATCCGGTCGGCCGGCGCGGCGGCCCGCCTGGCGATGGAGAACGAGCGCCTGCACGCGGAGGTGAAGGCCCAGCTGGAGGAGGTCCGGGCGTCGCGTGCCAGGATCGTCGAGGCCGCCGACGCCGAGCGCCGGCGGGTGGAGCGCAACCTGCACGACGGCGCGCAGCAGCGCCTGGTCAACGTCTCGCTGTCGCTTCGCCTGGCGCAGGACCGGCTGGAGCACGGCAGCGATCCAGCGGCGTCGACCGCGATCCAGGAGGCCACGGGAGAGCTCCGGACGGCGCTCGTCGAGCTCCGCGAGCTGGCCCGGGGCATCCATCCGGCGATCCTCACCGAGGAGGGCCTGGGGGCGGCGCTGGAGTCGCTGGCCGAGCGTTCTCCGGTCCCGACCACTATCGAGACCGACTCGATCGGCCGCCTTCCTGCCCCCGCGGAGGCCACCGCTTACTTCGTCGTCTCCGAGGCCCTGGTGAACGTGGCCAAGCACGCCCGGGCAACGCGCGCCACCGTCGGCCTGACCGCGGCGGACGGGATGCTCCTCGTCGAGGTCGGCGACGACGGCATCGGTGGTGCCGACCCGTCCCGGGGAACGGGACTGCGCGGTCTGGCCGACCGGGTGGCGGCGGCGGACGGCCGGCTGGTCGTCGAGAGCCCGCCGGGCAGGGGCACCCGCGTCGTCGCCGAGATCCCATGCGCGTAGTCCTGGCGGACGACTCGATCCTCCTGCGGGAGGGGGTGGCCCGGGTCCTGACCGAAGCCGGGTTCGAGGTCGCCGGCCAGGCCGGGGACGCCGTCGGGCTGATGCGCCTGGTCGAGGCGGAGCGGCCAGACGTGGCGATCGTGGACGTCCGGATGCCCCCGACCCACACCAACGAGGGGCTGGTGGCGGCGCTGCGGATCAGGGCCGAGCACGAGGGCGTGGGGGTCCTGGTCCTGTCCCAGTACGTTGAGACGAGTCAGGCCATGCGGCTCCTGGGCGAGGGCGCCGAGGGGGTCGGCTACCTGCTGAAGGACCGGGTGTCCGACGTCGCGGACTTCACCGAGGCCGTCCGACGCGTCGGGACCGGCGGCTCGGCGATCGACCCCGAGGTCGTGGCCACGCTCCTCGGGCGCAAGCGCAGCCCCGACCCCCTGGCCGGCCTCACCGATCGGGAGCGTCAGGTCCTGGCGCTGATGGCGGAGGGATGGTCGAACCAGGGCATCCGCCAGAAGCTGTTCCTGTCCGGGAAGACCGTCGAAACGCACATCGGCGCGATCTTCGCGAAGCTCGGCCTGTTGCAGGCGGACGACGAGCACCGTCGGGTGCAGCCGCAACGCCCTCATGGTCGAGAGCGCGCGGACCTCCGCGTTCTCGCTGGTCGCGCTGGTGCTGGTGGCGAACGTCACGATGCTCGCGGCGATCCTGGCGAACGACTTCTCGGTGCGGTACGTGGCCGAGAACTCCAGCCGGGCCACGCCCACGTTCTTCAAGGTCCTCGCGCTGTGGTCGGCCGACGACGGGTCGCTGCTGCTGTGGAACCTGGTGCTGGCCGGCTACCTGGTGGCGGTGGCGATCCGGTTCCGGCGACGGCGCCCCGAGACCTTCCCGTGGGCGCTCGGCACGATGTTCACGGTGTCGGCGTTCTACCTCCTGCTGGTCACCGTGGCCACGAGCCCGTTCGGGACGCTGCCGCAGGTCGCCCAGGACGGGCGCGGGCCGCTGCCGCTGCTGCAGAACCACCCGCTGATGGCGGCCCACCCGCCGATGCTATACCTGGGGTTCATCGGCATGACCGTGCCGTTCGCGTTCGCGATGGCGGCGCTGCTGACCGGCCGGCTGTCGGACCAGTGGATCCGGATCACCCGGCGGTGGACGCTGTTCGCCTGGGTCTGCCTGACGGCCGGGCTGTTCCTGGGGTCGCTGTGGTCGTACTCGGTGCTGGGGTGGGGCGGGTACTGGGCGTGGGACCCCGTCGAGAACATCGCACTGCTGCCGTGGCTGGCGTCCACCGCGTTCCTGCACTCGGTGATGGTGCAGGAGCGCCGCGGCATGCTGAAGGTCTGGAACCTCTCGCTGATCGTCACCTCGTTCGGGCTGACGGTGTTCGGGACGTTCCTCACCCGGGGATCGATCCTGTCGAGCGTCCACACGTTCGCCCAGTCGGCGGTGGGCCCGATGTACCTCGGGTTCCTGCTGATCGTGCTGTGCGCCGGGTTCGGGCTGATCGCCGCCCGGTCCCGGACGCTGGCGTCGGAGTCCTCGATCGACCGGCTGGCGTCTCGTGAGGGCGTGTTCCTGGGGAACAACGTCCTGCTGGCCGCGCTCACCGTCACGGTCCTGGTCGGGACCGTGTTCCCCCTGCTGAACGAGGCGCTGACCGGCGCGAAGGTGTCCGTGGGGGGGCCGTACTTCGACCGGACGGCGGCCCCGGTGATGCTGCTGCTGCTGTTCCTCATGGGGATCGGGCCGCTGCTGCCGTGGCGCGTGGGGTCGGCCCGGTACCTGCTGCGGCGGCTGCGCGCGCCCGTGTGGGCCGGGGCGCTGACGATCGCCGGGCTGGTGATCACGGGCGTGCGGCACCCGGTGGCGATCTTCGCGTTCGGGCTGGCGGGGTTCGTGGCGGCGTCGACGGTCTCGGAGATGGCGCGTGGCGTGCGGGCGCACCGCCGCGCCTCCGGCGGATCGGTCGCGCGCTCCGCCGTGGGGGCGGTGGGGCGGAACCGCCGGCTGTACGGCGGGCTGGTCGCGCACCTCGGGCTGGTCGTCGCGATCGTCGCCATCACGTGGTCGTCGACGTACGCGACCCAGCGGGAGGTCACGCTGGCCCGGGGGCAGTCGACGGAGTTCGCCGGGTACCGGCTGCGGTACGAGGGATCGACGTTCCGGAGAGACCCCCAGCGCGTCGTGTTCGTCTCGACGCTCGCGATCCTGGACGGTGGCCGGCGGATCGGGGTGCTGATCCCGTCGCTGAACTACTACCCGTCGGACCCGAACGAGCCGATCGGGACGCCGTCGATCTCGAAGGGGACGCCGCTCAACGGGTTCCACGACCTGTACGCATCGTTGCAGTCGCTGGCGAAGAAGGGCACGTCGGCGACGTTCCGGCTGTTCTCGAACCCGGGGGTGATGTGGCTGTGGACGGGCGGCGCGGTGATCGTGCTGGGCGGCGTGCTGGCGCTGTGGCCTGCCCGTCGGCGCCAGCATGACCGCTCGGAGCCGTCCGCGGAGGAGCCCGTCCCCGAGCGGGTGGAGGTGACGGCGTGACCCGGGTGGAGGGGTCGAGCGATCGCCGGTGGCGCTTCGTGGTGCTCAGCCTGGTGCCGGTCGTCCTGCTGGCGGTGCTGCTGGGGTTCGGCCTCGGCCGCGACCCGCGGGCGACGCCGCAGGACCAG
>WNGE01006312.1_pt1 | contig 13213 bp, 15 predicted proteins | sample 5400651 | NCBI WGS metagenome assembly WNGE01 (sample SAMN13153370, study PRJNA577476) | soil metagenome | isolation source: 60 cm soil or saprolite under grassland replicate 2 | place: USA:California | collected 2016-06-15 | reverse complement strand
GGCTGACGAGGTGGAACAGGAGTTGGCCGCCGGATTGGGCGAAGGGCAGATAGCCGAGCTCGTCGAGAATGACGAAGTCCATGCGGGTCAGATGGTCGGCGAGCCGACCCCCTGACGAGCGTTGCGGGGCTCGGTCTCGAGCCGGTTGACGAGATCCACGACGTTGTAGAACCGGCCGCGGGCGCCGGAGCGGATGCAGCTTCGGGCGATGGCGATGGCAAGGTGGGTCTTGCCGGTGCCGGTACCGCCGACCAGCACGGCGTTGCGCTGCTGCGCGATGAAGCTGCCGCCGGCAAGCTCGTTGACGAGGGTCTCGTTGATCGGTGTGCCCTCGAACAGGAAGTCGTCGAGGTCCTTGGCGAGCGGCAGCTTGGCGATGGTGAGCTGATACTTGATCGAGCCGCGCCTGCGAAGACTTGCGATCGTTCCATCAGAGGGTCCTCCTGAGGTGATTACTGTCAGAATCTGGCGCTCGTCCACAGGCTGAAATCCAATGACGGAGCGAGCAAGTGCCCATGGCGTCCGGCAGACTTTGGCCGCCGTTAAGCCGCTCACTGCCAGCCGTCTTTATCACTAGCGTGCGCTACTGATGCACCGGCGCCCTCCCTCGGGTCGGGACGGCTGCCATTGAGCGTTTACACGCGCTCACCGTTCGGTGCAGCATCCAAACCGACAGCTATGTCTACTAATAGCACTCAGCCGTCGTCCACTGCTGGCCTCTTTGGGTCTGTTGCAAGGAGAACACCGGACGTACTCACGAGGGCGCGCCAAAGCTACTTTTGACCCGAACCTCCCTCTCAGATCATGGCGGTACTGTCATGATGACCTTCGTTCCTTCCTTGCGAAAAGAATTCCTGGGTCGCCATCCATCACAATCGCGATCTTGTCCTCGAGACGTGATTTCTAACCCCGCATTCCGTTGTATCTGTCGAGCCAGGACACATAGTCCTGCGCCGCCGCCGCAAGATCAAAACGCGGACGAAAACCTGTCGCACGCTCGATTGCATTGTTGTCGAGCGGCGCCCGATCGCGCGGCAGATTATACGATACCGTTGACGCTTCGCCGGGCATACCAACGCGGCAGGACAGACCGGGACGGTAACCCTTGAGCACCTCTGCCCATTGAAGCAAGTCGGTGATTACGCGGCCGCCAAGGTCGAATATGCGCTCGGCGCCAAGCTCGTGTGCGCTAAGCACTGCTGCAATCCCGGCGGCGGCATCCCGAATATAGATCCAGTCGTTGCGCATCGGGCGTGGCAAAATAGCAGCTTTGCCGGTCTCCGCTTGCTTGAGTACTTGGAGATGCGGGCTCATCGCATCCCGCACTCCAGTTTCGTATTCCCATGGTCCGAACATCGCACCGAGTCTCACGACACGAACATCGAGACCGAAGACTTCCCCGAGCCGTAACGCCGCCTGCTCGCCGGCGAGCTTGCTGATGCCGTAGAGCGAGGCGGGCTGCGGGCAGGTTCGCCCGGCGACATAACGACCGATCGGGCCGGGGTCGGCAAAGCCGTAGACCGCGGCCGAGCTGATGTGCAGAATGCGCCGCGGCTTATAGCGCGCGACAGACTTCAGCAAGACAGCTGTTCCGACAACATTGACCCCGACTATCATTTCCGGCGACGCCGCTTCCCGCGCAGGCCCCGCAGTGATGGCGGCAAGATGAACAACAGCCTCGATCGATTCATCGCGGCAAGCTCGTTCGATGTCATGCGGCTCACGAACATCCCCGATGCAGATCCGATATTGTTCCGTCGGCAACGACCGCAATAACTCGTGCGGGGGTTGACGATTGTCGAACAGGACGACGGACGCGCCGCCGTCAAGCAAGTGCGCACTGACAGCAAGTCCGACAAATCCTGTAGCTCCAGTTACCAGAATGGTCATAGTGCGCGTCAATGCTCCATCATCATTTTCCGTTCGAGGCGCGCGACCAGGCGGGCAAGTGGCAATAGCAGTACGAAAAAGATCGCCGCCGCAGCGATCAGCGGCGTCGGATTGTACGTCTGCTCCTGCGCCACGCGAGCCGACCGGAGCAACTCTGGCACCGCCACCAGGGATGCGATCGAGGTCGTCTTGACCAGCTCCAAAGAATTAGTGGCGAGCGGCGCCATTACCTTTCGAATGGCTTGCGGCAGGATAATCAGAAACATGATGTGGAGCGGCTTCAATCCGAGAGCGGTAGCGGTCTCCCGCTGCTCGCGCGGAATCGATTCAATTCCGGCGCGAAAAATCTCGCCGAAATAGCCCGAATTGTTCAAGACCAGCGCCAGAACGACAGCGGTTAGATTGCCCAAGGTGATGCCAATGAATGGAAGCCCATAGAAGACGAGCACCAGCAGCACCAAGACCGGAAAGGATCGAAAAAAATCCATGTAGCAGATAAGGAAAATGCGGGACAGGCGACCCGCCATTCCATAGACGACGGCGACAACCAGCCCAAGCGCGGCAGCGGTCGGCAGGGCGATCAATGAAAGCAAGACGGTGAGCTGCAGGCCCTGCAACAACAACGGATAGATCTGCAGGAACGAGTCGAGATTGGCGAAGTTGTCGAGAAAAAGCCGCATATGGTCCCGTCAGTGTAACCAGCCGAAGCGCTGTTCGACCCATCTGCTGGCGACCACCAATGGGATAAAGAGCACCAGATAGAGCGTCGCGGCGAGTGTGAGCGGCGAAGGATTGGCGGCGATCGCCATTGCGCTCTGCGCTTGGCCCAGGACCTCCGGGAGCGAAGCCGCGGTGCCAAGGGCTGTCCCCTTAATGATAGCGATCGAGCGGTTGGTCAGTATCGGGATGGCGAGTCGAATTGCTTGCGGCAAGATGACAAGAAAGAGAGTTCCAAGAAATCCGAATCCAAGCGCCGCCGCCGCATCGGATTGTCCACTAGATATCGATCGGATTGCCGACCAGAAGATTTCCGCGGCGAACGCCGACAACACAGCGGCTAACGCGATCACCGTCGCCGCGAATGGAGACAATCGCACGCCGGCATAGGGCAATGCGAAATATAGCACGATGATCACGACAAGCTGCGGAAGGGTCCGAAACAGATCGACGTAGGCTATGATAAGGAAATTGACGATGCGGCTGCCGAAGCTACGCATTACAGAGAGCAGAAGGCCCGTGCCGATGCCAAGAATGACGGTCAGAATCGCCACTTCGATCGTAATGATAAAGCCGCCAAATATGCTCGGGTAAAACTCCCCCAACACACGAAGGTTGAAATAATTGTCGAGCAGTCTCTCCATAGACCTACCTGATTGCACCGGTTGCCAGGGGGGACTGCGAACGACAGTCACCCGTCTCGACAAGAATCATGGTCAATTGCATTGAGGAACGTGTGCCGCCGGTTCGAAACCTTTGAATCCAGGTGCGCCATAGCCGAAGAAAACGGCGTTCAACGTCGACGCCGGATCAGCCTCGGAGCCGTACCATTTTTCATGCAGCTTGCGCAGCGTTCCATCGAGCTTGAGACATTCGATCGCTTCCTCGACCTTGTTCCGATATTCCCTGCTCTCTGGGCGAAACGCGTACGCAAAATTTCGCCCATTGAAGTCCTTAAAGCCCACTTTGATCGCCTTGGTGCGGCTCGCCGCATAGACGGCAGTCGGAATTTCATTGAGCGCCGCAAATGCGCGCCCCGTGATCACCGCCTGCACCGAATCAGGAAAAGTGTCGTAACGCTGCACCTCAAAGCCATATTTTTCCGCATTCGCGCTTGCCCACGTGTCCGAAATTGTACCGCGATTGACGGAGATAGCCTTGCCCTTCAGATCTTCGAATCCTGACATGGAATCGGCGGCCCGGATGATAAATCCATTACCTGTCGCGAAGAACGGCTCGGTGTAGAGCATACGCTCAGCCCGTTCAGCGGTGACGTTGAGCGGATTGACGGTGAATTCGATGCGTTTAGCGAAAAGGGCGGCGAACAGGCCAGAGAAATTGATGTCGGCGATTTCGATACTCGGGCGTTTGAGCTTCTTTCCGATCGCGTTGATGAGGTCGACGCCGAAACCTTCAGGTCCGCCGGCGCCTCGTATCATCCATGGAGCAATGCCGAAATCCGATCCGACCACCATGGGCTTATCGGAGGGGTGGTCTGCCTCCTGCGCGGCTGTTGCGCCCGCTAGTCCCAACAGGATGATTATCGGCGTAAGGGCACGCTTCGCATATTCGGTCACGATAAACATCGGTTGCTCCTCTTGTCTAATTTTTGGATAGGCTCGTCACTTAGGGCGTTCCCGTTAATGGTGGGAAATTCGCATACCAGTGACGTGCTATATCGACGCGACGACAAGTCCACACGTCCGAGCGCGCTGCGATGCGATCGAGAAATCGCGCGAGGCCGGCAGCTCGACCGGGATGGCCAATCAGCCGAAGGTGCAATCCGACTGACATCATCTTGGGTTGATGTGTCCCTTCAGCGCATAGTAGATCGACAGCGTCGCTCAGGAATTCGCAAAACTCGGTTCCGGTCGCAAAGCTGCCGCGCACGAACCGTGCATCGTTGTTGGTCAATCCATATGGGATTACCAGGTGATGCCGGCCGCTGACCGATACCCAATAGGGAAGCTCGTCATTATAAGCGTCGGAATCGTACAGAAAGCCGCCTTCCTCGACGACAAGCCGACGCGTATTGACGCTCGGGCCATAGCGGCAATACCAGCCGTACGGTCGCTCCCCGACCAGCCGCGTCAGCGAGGCAACGGTCCGCCGAATACGTTCACGCTCTTCCGTCTCTGATAAATTCGGATGGCGCTCCCAACGCCACCCATGCGCGCACACATCAAACCCCGATTTAGCGATTGCCACACACGCACGAGGATTGCGCTCTAGCGCGAGTGCGCAACCCAAAATCGTGGCTGTTAGCTCGCGCTCTTTCAGGAGGCGCATGACGCGCCAGAAGCCGACGCGGCTTCCGTATTCAAACATCGATTCGCTGGCGAGATCGCGACCTTCCAAGCCTCCGCTCCCGCCCTCGGTCAGACCGGTCTCGGAGGCTGCATCGCCATCAGGAATCGCGGGTTCGGATCCCTCTTCGTAATTGACACAGATATTGAGGGCGAGTCGCGCGCCCCCCGGCCATTTGGGATCGGGCCAAGTCCCGCCATAGCCAACAAAATCGCGATTGAGGTGCTCGGGCAGGTCAATCATTTGTCCGTCATCCCTCGATGTCCGACGGCTGGTGCGCTGAATCTTCAATCCGTACCGCCTCGCGGAGATCGGCGAACTCGTCGTCGCCCTCACCACGCATTGACATCAGAATCGCAAACTCTGCAGGGGTGTCGAGTACCGTCAGGCCATGATGCCAAACCCTGCGGCGATAGCAGACACCTTCGCGGCTCGCCGCGATGAATGCCTGCAGCCCGGCTGTGTCGGGCTGGCCCCCTTCCGCCTGAGGCGCCACGACGATCAAATAGCGGCTTACTGCGAGTGGAATGAACGTCTGTGCCGAATACGGATGGCGCTCCAGCCTCTCGATGCGAAGCGGCAGTCGGCGCGGCGTCTCCACGCACGACACCCACATCATTGTACGGTTTGCGTCTGCAGTTCGGTCAAATGGCAACGCAAGATAATGACGGCGATCAGTTCCACGATGAGACACCACTTCCCCAAAAGGAGCGAAGGACTCACACGTTAATGGAACGGCCGTTACGGTGCGGAGGTGGGACAATGCCTCACTCATGATTCGGCCACTGATTGGGTGGCAGCACTAGCGCTCCGAGAAAAGCGGCACCGATATTGTCGAGATGTGTCAACATCGCATCACGCGCGAGCTTGCGATCTTTCGTCAGGAGGGCCTCAACTATCGCGAGATGCTCACGGCAGGCAGGCACGAGGCGATCGGGTAGACGCTCGATGTTGCACATTCGCGCACGCCGCCGTAACCAGACTATTAAGTTTCCAAGCGAACGGTTGGGACAACGTTCGGCAATCATATCGTGAATCTGATCATCAAGGAGCCAATGCTGTTCGTTTGACCTGAGGCTCGCTTTGATTAGACCGATAATTGAATGACGCGCTGCTTCGAGCTGTTCCAAAGGGAGGCGACCGACGGCGAGTTCGGTCGCCTCCGGCTCCAGAAGCTTGCGCAGATGAAGCAATTCAAGAAATTCGCTGCTGCTGACCTCGCGAACCGCTGGCAGGCCATTCGATAGGCGGACAAGCATCCCTTCGCCCTGCAAACGGCTGAGCGCGGCGCGCAACGGCGTGCGCGAAACCCGTAAGCGCTCCGCCCAGCGTCGCTCTTCGAGGACCTCCCCAGGCCGGATTTGCCGACTCTCGATCAGCCGCACCAACCTTCGATAAGTACGGTCGGTAATCGTGTTGGACGTCGGTCCTTTGCTGACACCAATATTTTCGGTTTTTCGGCGCTCTAATCTCTGAATCATACCATTGCCCGATCCTAGGATGTTGCGTATTCTATTGGTATCCGACGAGTATACCGGTTGCAAGATGACGCTCTGGGAAGCGCCCCGAGAAGGAACCGTTAGGCGCTATGCGGGCGTTGGGATTGGCCCATGAAGCTCCAGGGACGAGTTGCGGCTGTTACGGGAGGCGCGTCGGGGATCGGGCGGGCAAGCGCGGTCTTATTCGCCCAAGAGGGCGCGTCGGTAGCGATCATTGACCGCGATGCCGCGTCCGCCGAAGCGACCGAGGCGGCCGTCAAAAACCAAGGGGGCACCGCAAGGTCCTTCGTTGCTGACGTCGGAAGCGTGGGCGCAGGGGCGCAGATCATCGGCGAGGTCGTGCAAAGATGGGGCCGAATTGACGTGTTGATGACGGCAGCTGGCTTCTCATGCGGCGGCACGGTCGAGACCACCAGCGTAGAAGACTGGGAAACCGTCTTCCGGACGAATGTGGGCGGCACGTGGCTCTGGGCAAAGGCTGCAATTCCGGTGATGCGGGGAGTCGGAGGAGGCTCGATCGTAACAGTCGCGTCGCAGCTTGCGCTCGCCGGCGGACGCAATAGCAGCGCATATATCGCGGCCAAGGGGGCCGTGCTCAGCTTAACCCGGACCATGGCGCTCGACTTTGCCCCAGATCGTATTCGCGTCAACGCGATCGCCCCCGGCGCCATCGGGACTCCAATGCTCGCACGAAGCTTTGCCCGTCAGTCCGACGCCGACGCAGCGCGCGAGCGTGCACGGCTCCGCCACCCCCTTGCTCGCTTCGGCAAACCAGAGGAGGTCGCGAGAGGCGCACTTTACCTCGCCTCGGACGATTCAAGTTTCGTGACCGGGAGCGTCCTCGTGATTGACGGTGGATGGCTCGCGGCTTGAGGGGCGGAGAAAGTTCGATCTCGTACTGAGGCGCGGTTTTTTTAGAGATCCGGAGTTCTCGAGCCATCGCCGATCATTGATGGAACGAGCACTCAGAACCAGAGCGGAGAAAGATCATGACCCGTTGGCTGATCGCGGCTGTGACCGCAATTACGACAGTGCTGCCGACCTTCCCAGGGTTCGCCGTCGAAATGTCCGAGATCAAGGCTCGCGGACGACTCATTGTTGCGACAAGCGGCAATCTGCCTCCGAACACGTTCGTCGATGAACGCAACCAACTTACGGGCTACGACGTCGAAGTGTGCCGTCTGATCGAAAAAGCGTTTGGCATGCCGATGACGTTCGAGCGGCTCGACTGGAAGGGTATTCTCCCTGGTTTACAGACCGGCCGTTTCGATCTGGTCTGCTCGAATGTGAACATAACGGATGAGCGCAAGCAAGTTTTCGACTACTCGATCCCCTACTCACGTGCGGCTGTCATTCCATTGTTGCGGAAGGATGTCGCAGGCATCAAGAGCTTTAAAGATCTGGCCGGTCGCAACGTCGGCGCGATCTCGGGCGGGAACGACGGGGAAATCCCAGCACGAGAGATCGAGAAGCAATTCGGCGCATTTAAATCGTTCAAGGGTTACCCCGGTTATGCCGAGATGTTCGCGGACATGCGCGCCGGGCGACTCGACGTCATCATTGCTCCCGATCTCGCGGCCGGAGACTATTTGAAGAAATTTCCGGGCGAAGCCACCTTTGCCGGCGAACCCTATCAGATCCGTTTTGTCGGCATTCCGCTCCAGAAGGGGTCCGCCGAGCTGAAGACGGCTATCGATGATACTATTCGCAAGGCACGGACGGATGGCACGCTCGATCGGTTGGCCCAGAAATTCTTCGGGATAGAAAACTTTAGCAAGCAACTGATCGACAAAGTGCCCTGAACCCCATCGCCAGCCGGGCATCCACGCGGACCCTCGGATTGCCTGAACTAGGACCTCAGCGTCGCTACCAGCGAAGAAATGCGAAGGAAAAGGGTGAACGGACGTGAACCTCGATTTCAGCATCGCGCTCAAATACCTTCCGACGCTCGCGAACGCCGCGGTCTACACGGTATTTCTGACAGTCACGAGCATGTTCATCGGTACTACCGGCGGGTTCTTCCTTGCGCTCGGTCGGACGTCGCGCTTCGTTTGGTTGAGTGGCCTGATTTGGGTGTATGTATGGATCTTCCGTGGCACGCCGATGCTGCTGCACTTGTTTTTTATCTATTATGCTGCGCCCCTTTTTGGCCTAACCCTTGATGCGATCCCCGCGGCCATTATTGCGATGTCATTGAGCGCGTGCGCCTACACGTGTGAAATCATTCGCTCAGGATTGCAGGCTGTCCATCACGGCCAAGTCGAGGCAGCCCGGGCGGTAGGAATGACCTACCCCAAAGTCATTCGCAAAATTGTGCTGCCCCAAGCACTCCGCATTATCATCCCACCCTATATGAGCAATTTCATTTCACACACGAAAAACTCGTCGCTTGCATCGGTGATTACAGTGCCGGAGGTCATGCTGACCGCGCAGATGATCTACAGCAGCACCTACCGCGCGATTGAGATTCTGACGGCTGCCGGCTGTATTTACTTGCTTCTGACAAGTTGCCTCACCGGGATCCAAATCTGGCTCGAGCGGATCACGTCCTACGAGACTCGAGGGCTGTCCTCGCGTCGGCGCCGCCAGCTCGGTCTTGAGGTAATCTGAGATAGGGAGACCAATATGTCCTCGGCTATGATCGAGGTCAGCGACCTTGAAAAGACCTTCGGAGAGACACGTGCGCTCGATGGAGTGTCGCTCAGAGTCGACCAGGGCGAAGTCGTGTGCGTTATTGGCCCCAGTGGATCTGGCAAGAGCACGCTTCTGCGCTGCATCAATTTCCTGGAAGAGCCTTCGCACGGAAACGTGAGGGTGAATGGCCGTCGCATAGGATTCATAGAAGAACGCGGGCGCGTGCGGCGAATGTCGGGGCGGCAGCTCGCTGCAATGCGCACCGAGATTGGCATGGTCTTCCAGCTCTTCTATCTTTGGCCGCACATGACCGCTCTGGAGAATGTCATTTTGGGGCCTGCCAGCGTAAAAGGTCTGCCCATTCGCGAGGCAGCCGCGCAGGGGCAGCAACTGATGCGCAAGGTAGGCCTTGTCGACAAGATGGCGGCGTTTCCCGAACAACTGTCAGGTGGCCAGCGTCAACGGGTGGCGATTGCCCGTGCTCTCGCGATGCAGCCCAAAGTGATGTTATTCGATGAACCAACTTCGGCCCTTGATCCGGAACTCGTTGGCGAAGTGCTCCAAGTCATGGAACAAGTCGCGAGTGAGGGAATGACCATGATGGTTGCAACGCACGAAATGGGATTTGCGCGTCGTGTTGCTCATCGTGTCATGTTCATGGATCACGGCCGGTTGGTCGAGGTGGGCACCCCGCATGAGATTTTCGAGCGCCCTCGTGAAGAACGCACCAAGCGTTTCTTGAACAAAATACTGGCCTAGGCAAGTATCGGCATGATGATTGGTGTGCCGAGGCCGGATCGCTGAGCCGAAACCGCAATCAGCGACCGTTTCAACCGGATTTGGGGAGTGTGCTTGCTTGGTTTGGAGTGCCATTGATGGCTGACAGTTTCGATCTCGTGATCCGCAACGCAACATGCGTTACCGCAGCCGACACATGGCGGAGCGATATCGGAATTCGTGACGGGCGTATCGAGGCAATCGGCCGAAATCTCGGCGTTTTCCGGTTTATGACCACGACAATCATGGGCGACTTTATCCCGGCGCTGCACTACTCCACGGGTTGGAGCTCGGGCTTGGTAACGGGCGGGGTGCTGTTCGGCGACTTGCGGGGCGGCGGCGGTGGCATAACTGGTTCCGGAGTAGGCGACACCGGCTCTTCCAGAGGTATGACCCCTGATCCACAAATGCGCCCCGCATGCCAGCCCCCGCCGATTCGTGATAGAAAAACTGAATCACGATACGCTCGCTATGGCGAGGGTTTTTCAGCAGACTGTTAGAGGGGTTCGCTTTACTTGAGCAAAAAGGCACCCAGCGCTCCCGGAAAGAGAACCGGCGAAATCGGGCCCACACTGATTAGCGTAGGGCCAAAGATTAGCGTAGGGCCAAAGGGGACTGTTGCACAAATAATTCATACCGAATTGCCTACGCAAAAAGAGAAACTCGAATGGTTCTTTGCGGACAGGTTTAAACGGACACTAGCCCGCCGCCTCATTCGATCACCTCGTTGGCGCGCAGCAGGACGGAGGTCGGGATTGTCACCCCGAGCGCCCGTGCAGTCCTGAGATTGACGATCATTTGGAATTTGGTTGCTTGCTCGACCGGAAGGTCGGCGGGTTTGGCCCCTTTGATAATCCTATCCACATAGGTCGCAAGCCTGCGCCATGCGTCAACGATGCTAGCCGCATAAGCCATCAACCCCCCATCCGGCATGTAGTCCGGATTGCCGTAAATGGCAGGCAATCGATGCTGAGCTGTGAATCCAAGAATCTTGGCGCGGCTCGAAAGAAACATTGCGTCAGTATCTACAATCATGACATTCGGCGACAAGGATTTGATGGTGAGCAGCGCTTGATCTATTCCGTCTGAGCTGTGCACACCAACACCCTCGGTCTTGATTCCTAGCGAAGAAGCAGCTGTTCTGATTCGGTCCGCGTAAGCGATACTTGAAGCACTTTCGGCATTCCACAGAATGCCGATTTCCGTGAGATCAGGAATGGTTTCCTTCGCGAGTTCTACCCATTTCTCCGCAAATGCAGACCCGGCCGTCAGTGAAATGCCTGTGACGTTGCCGGTCGGGCGGGAAAGGCTCGTTACAGCGCCCGAAGCAAGCAAGTCCGGGGCGGTGGCAAGAATGGGAATATCGGATGTCCCCTCCATGGCCGCTCGATTTCAGCCTTTTCCAGCTTGGGCATGATCGCGCCCACAACAGTCACCGCTACCCGATCCTGCAGACCAAAGATGTCTTCGAGCCCACCATCAAAATGGTCGGCCCAGAGATGTGCGCCGGTTGATGTATCGATCAGCTGGCCAGTGATTCGCACGCGGATTGCCGCCTTGCGCACGCTGCCTTCCAGCACATAACGGACTCCAAGCTCACGACCGACCTGCTTCACGTCAATGGCGCGACCCTTGTAGGTGAAACTCGAATTGCGGGCGATGACGAATCGCTGCCGGAAACGCGATAGGGCCGTGATGATGTCCTCAACGATGCCGTCAGTGAAATACTCCTGCTGTGGGTCACCGCTCATGTTCTGGAACGGAAGCACCGCGATGGATGGCTTGTCTGGCAGCGGCAAAGCAGGGCGATAGCTTGGCCCTGCACCACTCAGCCGCACGCGGTAGACCCGCACTGGACGAGCAATGTTCTTGAGCTGCTGCTCCCCTGCGTTATCGAAGGTGATCTCAAGCTTACCCTCGGCATCCTCTTGCACCCGACCGGAGACGCCGGAGACGCAGATGCCCCCAGGCTCGGCAATCCCCTCCAGACGCGCAGCCACGTTCACCCCATCGCCGAAGATGTCGCCCCCCTCGATGATGATGTCTCCGACATTAATCCCGATCCGAAACTCGATGCGCCGTTCCTCCGGCACGTCGGTATTGCGCTGGGCGACACCCCGCTGGGCGTGCGTTCCCTCCTCGTCCAAGCCGGTCAGGCGGCTGTATCCAGCCACATCGGCCGCCAGGATGGCGGCTAGTCTACGCTCGACCCGGTCCTGCCCAGGAGTGGCCATGGCGATACCCTCTGGGCAGGCATTCTACACCGACCGTTGGCCGCCCGGGATGCCCCCCGTGGCCGTCCATCGCCTCGCAGAGATGCGAAGTCTTGGGTGCCGCGAATCCTCGAGATCGGGGACCCTTCCGATCAGCGCGATCCCGATCGCGAAGTCCGAAACTGGCACGTCGGCGACATTGCGCACGTCCTGGCGAATGTCCGCTTTCTGGGTGATTCTGTTGCAAAACTCCCATTGAGACGACTCGCGAACCGTGATTGCGTTGGTTTGAGACGGGCATCGGCGGGAGCGGCAGATGATGGGTCGGCGGGAGGACAGACAAGGGCAGTTCTTCTATGCGTTTGATCTCGACAAAATCGTGCCCCCCGACCACTTGGTCCGCCAGATCGACGCCATTCTCGATCTGAGTTGGGTGCACAAGGAGCTTGCGCCTTACTATTCGCACACAGGTCGACCCTCGATTGATCCGGTGCTGATGATCCGGATGCTTATCGTCGGCTACGTGTTTGCGATCCGATCGGAGCGGGCGCTGTGCCGTGATGTGAGAGTGAACCTTGCCTATCGCTGGTTTTGTGGGCTCTCGATTGAAGACAAGATCCCGGATCACTCGGCGTTTTCACGGGCTCGCAATGAGCGGTTCCGCAATAGCGACATCTTCCGCAGTGTGTTCGAGCGTGTTGTGGGCGCGTGCATCAGGGCTGGCCTGGTCGGCGGCGAGGGCTTCGCGGTGGATGCCAGTCTGATTGTTGCGGATGCCAATAAGCAGCGATCAACTCCTGGCTCACAGTGGAACAGAGAGCTTGACGCACAGGCAGTAAGCCGCGCGACGAAGGAGTATCTCGCCACGCTTGATGACGCGGCATTCGGGGCTGCCAGCGACGTGAGGCCAAAGTTCGTCTCACCGTCCGACCCCGCCGCCCAATGGACGGGAGCCATGCGCGGACCGGCGTTCTTTGCCTATTCCGACAACTATCTGATTGACTTCGTCGCGCGGCTTACTGCCTGTGCGTCAAGCTCTCTGTTCCACTGTGAGCCAGGAGTTGATCGCTGCTTATTGGCGTCCGCAACAATCAGACTGGCATCCACCGCGAAGCCCTCGCCGCCGACCAGGCCAGCCCTGATGCACGCGCCCACAACACGCTCGAACACACTGCG
>WNGE01006309.1_pt1 | contig 13217 bp, 15 predicted proteins | sample 5400651 | NCBI WGS metagenome assembly WNGE01 (sample SAMN13153370, study PRJNA577476) | soil metagenome | isolation source: 60 cm soil or saprolite under grassland replicate 2 | place: USA:California | collected 2016-06-15 | reverse complement strand
GTAAACTTGGCAACTATGTCGGCACAGCCGGCGGCCAATAGGTTGTAGGGTGAATCGGCTATAACATCAATATCGGTGAGGATCGCCACCGGCGCTTGTGCTCTAACCGAATAAGGCCTCGAACCGCCTTTGATCGAAGCATAGGGACTTGCGATCCCGTCGTGGCTTGCAGCTGTCGGAACACTCATGAAAGGCACCTTCGACTTGGCAGAACTGAGCTTTGCCAGATCGATATCCTTGCCACCACCCACGCCAAGGACCAACGATGCCTTGGTTTTCTTGATCGTTTCTACGATATGGTTTGCAACTTGTTCGGTTGATTCCTTGACGATGACATGGTCAACCTTCAACCCGGCCTTTGTAACTGATTTCGCAACGGGCTCGCCTGCAAGAGGATAAGTTATCGGCCCTGAAACTACGAGCGCGTTACCGGTGAAGCCGAGTCGTGCGCAAACCTCGCCAACTCGGCCGAGAACATTCTTCCCCACGATAACCTCTCGTGGAAGCTGCATGTAGTGTAGGGACTCGTCAACTTCCATGGCAATCACGGAAAGAACAGAATAATCAGGGTGGCCACAAGAGTTAGGGCTTCAAGCCGGAAGAACCGACGTCCGATACGTCTCGCAATACGGCCAACAAAACTCGTGATTGTCTGGAATGTCTCTGATCCAAGAACTCGCACTTCAATGGAGAAGGTGGAGAAACCCGCGGTGGATTCTTCCATGGACGCTATCGCGCGCCGAACGGTTTCCCTCACCTTCCGGGTCAACAGTCCAACGTCCACATGGGCGCCAACAGGGTAGTATCCGAGAGTAGACCTCACAAGCCCCGTCACCAAGTGCGTGTCTGTTGTCATTATCTCACCGTCAACTACTCCGATCGTTTCAAGGTCTTCCAGTATAGCCTCTCTAACTCCTGTATGCATGTTATTCCCATCAATGGTCAGGTAAGCGACAATCTGGTTTCCGTTCCGCACTACGAGTGAAGAGAGCCCGCCGGGACCGATCCCGTCTTCGAGCCGGAACTCTTCTAGAGGGTCTGCAGCGGACCCTGCTTTGAAGGGGGATTTTCGGGCGAGAGCCAGCTGGTCCAGCACTTTGACTGAGGCCTCAACGAGCTTTCGTGCCTGTTCAGAGGTTATTGAGGTTTGATTTGACAGACTATTGTGAGCATCAGCAACAATAGCCGTCAGACCCCGCGCTTGCGCCTCTCGCTCGATCTCGACAGCAACCTCCGAAGGCAAGTCCTCCATGCCGATCGGCGAGAGTGTCAACGTAAGAAAAGCGACGTTTCCAAAGACCTGACCCGACACCTTAGCCTCGTCTACGGTAGACCTAACCATAGCACTAGAGTCGTGAATCGGAGTCGCAGAAGGGTATCTCTCTATGGCCCTGTCTATGACTCGCTGCACATCCGTCTGGGAAACGATGTTCAACTGATGATTCGAGATCCCGTGGGGCACCTGGACGATTCCCCCTTTCGATCTTTCGACATACATCTTTAGCTTGGAGGGAAGCCCTGCGCTTCCAAAGTCACGATAGGGTCCCGGATGGAAGTTCGAAACAACAACACAACCAACCGCTCCCTTCGGGCCAGAGAAGCCGAGAATCGAGCCCTCGATTTTTCCCTGCGTCCCCAACTCGCCAAGCCGCGTCTCTAGAGGCTCTGGGTCAGACTTGAGCCAGTGTTGGAGGAACGCTCTGAATAGAGTCATTGGGGAATCCCGAACTTCTGCTGTGCCCGAATGTTCTACATTCCGTATGATCTTTGACACGCCAGCAGCCGAGATGACGATTCCTACCAAGACTGCGGCTGTTCCGCGGATGATTAGACCATTGTCAACATTTGTCAGACCAGCACTTGGAGCGATGATCGAGAAGGATCGGATCGAGAGAATCGGCGGCAATGCGGAGGCCACGAATTTCTTCCAAGGCGACACCGATGAAATGGAGGCAACTGTGAGAAACCGAATGGGCAAAGACAAGGCCAATACTGTAAAGAATCCATCAGCCCAAAATGCTGTATTCGAAGCGGCCATCCCGGCTATCGCCCCAAGCGGCAATGCCACCAAGAGAAGGAACCATGATAGAATCTCAAGTCCAATGAGCCGTCGAAAGTTCAGAACTCTGTCTCCGTGAAGAAACATTGTGGAATTCAGGGCTTCGCCGACGATGGTCGGAATCACGACGGCAATCAAGGGGAAGAGCAATGCGGTTTGGAGTTCCACTCCCGCAAGTGGGAGGGCAAGAATCGACGAAAGCAATGCCAGAGTTAGGAAAACGGAGAGGACCTCGGGCGTCGATGGAAAGCCTACTCTCCGGATGAAATTGAACGCTCCAACTGTACCACCCACTCCGTCGGTAGCCTGTTGAGCCACGACGTATCCACTAGGCGCGTCTCATCGCGGACACGATACTCTTGACTGGACCGGGTCCCTGTTGTTCAAGCAGAGTTCCAGTCACAATCGCCGAGGCGCCCGCCTTCGCCAAGGCACGCGCCTGGTCTGGCGTCCGAATCCCACCTCCGACAATTACAGGAATGTCCAGGTCCGAGGAGACCTTTTCGACCATGCTCGTTTCCACCGGGCGTTCCGCCCCGCTACCTGCTTCGAGATAGACGAATCGCATCCCCAGATACTGGGCGGCAAGGGCATAGGCAGCGGCTAATTCCGGCTTGGAATACGGGATTCTGCTCGCTCTCCCGACAGAACTCACAGCGGTCTTTGAATCTCCAACCACAAGATACCCTAGCGGAATCGGTTCGAGCTTGAACCGCTTGACAGACGGCGCACCCTTCGCTTGGGCACGTATCAGGAATCGAGGAGTCGAAGAGTTGAGCAGAGACATGAAAAATATCGCATCCGCAAAACGACTCACGCCAGCGGGACCATTCGGAAAAAGAATGACCGGCAGATCGGTTAGCTCCTTGATCTTCTTCACAGTCCCATCGATCTGATCAACTGACCTGACCGTGGAGCCCCCCACCATTATCGCCGCACTCCCCCAACCCTGAAGATCCTCTAGTGATCTTGATAGACGTCCCGTAAACTTCTCGGGATCAATTAGTGAAAGGTGAATGCAGCCTTGTTCCTTGATCGCTGAGAGCAGAGAAGCTTCTACGGGTCCCATTTTTTCCGCTTTCTATCCTGTCAATAGTTGATAGGCGACCTTCATCGCGAGAAGCGGGTGTCGCGCCATCAGCCCCACTGCCTTCGTAGGACTGAAACCGTTCGCCATCTCAACCAGATCCTGTCCCTCCAATAAGCCTGTTATGACATTCAACTCATTATCCGAGAATCTTTCGAACGAATCCAAGGCTCTCAAACTGTTGGATATTCGGTCTCCCCACAACTTGTCAAATCTATCTCTGTAGCGTTGCAAATTCTCCGCAGACACGTTTCCCTTGTGAGCTGAGATTGCTGCTTCTTCGCCTGCAATCTTTCCCGCCACTAAACCAGTGTGTATGCCCGCTCCCGTGAGGGGTATGACTTGGCTCGCGGCATCGCCGCATAGCATCATGTTGTCAGCAATGTAACTCTCAGCCTCTCCTCCAACTGGGACGGGGGCGGCAAGGGTCCGCTCTATCTTAGCAGATCCAAAGGCTCGCGGGTGGTTCTCGATGAACTTGTCGAGAAGCACTTTCGCTCCAGCCCCTTTCACGCCAATCCCGACATTTGCATCACCTTTCCCCTTCGGGAACACCCAGATGTACCCAGCCGGCGCCTTTTCATGCCCAACGTAAATTTCGAGCTTTGACTCATCCTCCAAAACACAATCCGTCATCGAATATTGTAGGGCTGTAATCGCTTGGTAGTTCTTTCGGGGGAAAAATCGTCTGGCCAGGATCGACCCAGTGCCATCGCATCCTATGACAATCCTCGCGCTAACCGAGCTGGACTCGCCGCCCTTCTTCGTCTGAATTTCGATTAACCCGTCTTTTCGCTCGACATTTTCCACGGACGTCTCGAATCTTGTTTCAGACCCCGCCTTCTCAGCGCGGTCAGCTAGGACTCGAAGAAAAGCGGGCTTGTCAAGAATGTAGCCTTCGCCGCCCACGTTGACTTTCTTCTGTTCATCGGGGGCATAGAGGACAGCGCCGGATATGTAGTTCGATACAAACTCGCTCGAAGGCTTGAGCTCCGCGTCCACAAGAGCATCTGCGAGTACTCCCTCGGCACAAACCTTCTTCCCCGGAGAAGGTTCTCGCTCTATCAGAACGGTCCTCGCGTGCGACTCCGCTGCTTTCCACGCGGCCATTACCCCTGCGGGACCAGCTCCGATAACGGCTACATCATAAGATTCCAAAGATCCATTTTTCCTAAAACATTGACTCAAGTCTTGTCTATAGTTGGGTCTACCGGTTGCCGGGCAGCAAGGCCAGCCTCGATTTCTATACGTTTCCCTGACGGGATAGCCACAGGCGCCTTCACACCGCTATCGACAGTCGTAGTGGTCCGATTTCGCCTTTCCGTCTCTACGTCCACGCGGTGAAGGAACCACAGCGAGTACATAGACAAACCGAAAGCCGTTGTCACAATCTTTGTCGCGAAAACCAGATTGAGAGGGCTCTTGAGGTCGAAAATGCTCGCCACTTTATCCGGGTTGCACGGGAATGGCAAGCAATTAGTCGTGAGAACCTCGAGCGCCAACCAGACCATGAAGTTATAGAAGATCTCGTAGAACGAAGCAAACGCAACCAAGGCTGTGCCGAGGAAGAGCAAGTTTCGAACCCTCGAGGAAAGCTTGAGAAAATGTTCCTTGTTGGATTCGAGACCCGCGGCCCAGTACACGAAACTGAAGTACGCAAACCATGTTATCGGTTTGGCATAGAAGTAAGGAAAGATCGAGGGATCAGGCCATTCTGACTGGACGAACTGTATTCCTACCTGAGGGTTCGTTGTCGCCTGTAGCCCGTAAAATACGATGAAAGCAAGCGCGGTCAGGCCGGCTGACCAAGATAAGAAAGACCAGGGGCGTCTGTCGATGAAGGATCGGATTTCGGTCCAACGCTTGCGGTCCAGCTTCCCCTCTGTCATAGGAAACTAGTTCCCGTAACAGACAGTAGAGCCTTTAGGCTTTCGTAGAATCAGAAATGGGGGATTTGGGAGAAACCCTGTTTCTCCCTACCTCTTATTGGGCATCCTTATTGGATGACTTCGCCTGAAGCGAAGCGGTTCGAAACCCGTGTGATCTTTATTTTGATGTGATCTCCGGGTTTGGTGTTCGGTACGAAGACAACAAGACCTTCGACGCGCGCGATTCCTTCACCGCGGCGACTGATCTCCTTGATGTCGACATCGTATTCTTTGCCTTCTTCGACCGGTTTCGGTCCGAATCTGTTCGCACCGGCACCACCGCCATAGCCTCTCCTTTCATAACCCATAGCATCTTCCACCTCCGTTCATCGTTTCTTCCGTTCGTTCGGTTGCTACGGGAGAAAGCAGCAGTCGTTACTCACGGCCGCCGGACGTTCTCCGGCCAGTCAACCTGACGATAGGAAAGTGGACACTTGAGAATATAAACATGCTTTCGTCCATGGGCGACAAGAAACGTAATTCCTTCCTAAAATCGAGTTTGTATACCTCATGCAACAAGCCGGCTCGCTATGCCCGCCGCCGTGCAGATACTTCCCCTAAGCGGACTCCCGCTGCTCAAACCAGGAGATGACTTGCCCCGGCTGATAGTTGATAGCGCCCGCAAAGTTGGATGGGGGATTCGAGAAAAAGACGTGCTTGTTGTGGGTCAGAAGGCCGTTTCGAAAGCGGAAGGCAGGCTCGTCAACCTTGGCTCTGTCCACCCGTCAAAGAAGGCCTTGGTCCTTGCTCGAAAGACGGGACGAAAACCCGAGTTCGTTCAGATAGTCCTCAATGACTCCAAGAGAGTTGTCAGAGCTGACAAGATGGCCTTGATAGTAACAACAAAACACGGCTGGACATGTCTCAACGCAGGCGTGGATAAGTCGAACGTGAAAGGAGACCAGAACTATGCGCTACTTCCCACACATCCAGACGCTTCCGCAAGGAGGATCAGAAGCAGAATAAGGCGGCTTACGGGCAAGGACGTTGGCGTCATCATAACCGATACTCACAGTCGACCGTTCAGACTGGGACAAGTTGAAGAGACAATAGGAATCGCAGGCCTCAAACCTCATGCTGACTACCGAGGCCAAAGAGATCTATTCGGTTACCAACTAAAATTCAAGAACGTAGCCTTGGCGGACGAAGTGGCTGGTGCGGCTGAGCTCGTCATGGGCCAAGGAAGAGAAGCTATTCCCGCGGCTATTGTCCGAGGATTGAAACGAGTTCGATTCCAAGACCGAGCAAAGAGTTCTGACCTCACTGGACCCGCCAGCGAAGACCTGTTCAAGGGGACATTGTGAAAAGACGGGGCTCGGGTCCAAAGCCGAGCAGAACCTCAGACAAGGTCTCAGTCGTCTATCCTACTGCCCATTGGGCAAAACTGGACTCACTGAGAGAGAGAGCTGTCCATGTCATCAACGCGCTGACAGGATGGTCACAAACTGCTCTGACCCATGGTAGCGTCGCCAGGGGAGACGTGGACGACAAAAGCGACGTAGACGTGTTGATCCCATCCAACGTCAACACCCAAATCCTGGAGGCCGCCCTAGAAAACGCCGGCTTCACAATATTCTCAAGAGAAATCGCCCAAGCAACCCCATCGCATTCCCCCAAAGCACACATCCAATTGGACGCCGAACAGACAACCTCGGTCACTGTCCCACTGACACCCTTCCGCTCACTAGAGTTGGAGTTCTACACCTTCGGAGGAAGGGTCACACTCCCCGAATTGAAAAACAGGATTCGAAACCCGGGCTGCACCAAGAAACTGGTTTTAATCGAACCGACACCGGAAGGTCATTTCGAAACTCCTGTTGTCGGCAGAGAAAACGAAGTCGCGAGACTCTTGGGGGTCAGCGTTGCAATTGTCATGGAGCGAGTAAGGGTCCTGACCCGCAGGGATACTGTCGGCAGAACAGGAATGTATCTCAGGATTCCAGTCCGAGATGGACAATCCTTCGAGAAGGTCCTTCAGACGCGCGTCGACTCGGACCCGGCCTTGAGAAGAACGCTTCGAACTAGAAGTTGAAAAAGGTAATATGAAACCCGCATGAGCCGAGCCTAATTCCCTGAACTAAGAGAAGAGCTTCTTGAGCCTACTCGACCCGTACATTCCGTTACTCTTCTACCTCGCTGTTTGGGTCGTCATTTACGCTCTGGCAGTGCTCCTGAAGGCCGACAAACACGGAATCATTGCCAAGCCCTACTATCTTATGCTGAAAACCGTAGCCTTCAACAGCTGGCTTGAGAGGATAGGTGGCCGATTTCGTAGGGGTTGGCTCGCATTCTTCGACATTGGTGCGGCCATGGGCATCGGTCTCTTGGTATTCGTCATCTACAGTTTTGTCAACAACGCGGTGGGGTTGTTCAGACACAGTTCGAGTGCTGGACCGACTCTTCTGATAATTCCGCTACCGGGTCTAACCATTGGCTGGGATATTTTTCCGTACATCCTCCTGGCGATTGCCGTACTTCTAATTCCGCACGAAATGGCCCACGGAATAGCCAGTGTGCTTGACAAAGTTCCCATCAAGTCCTCAGGCGTCTTCATGGCTGTATTCTTACCTGGAGGATTCGTCGAGATCGACGAGGAAAACCTCGCGAAACGCAAAGCGAGGACGAAATTGAGAGTCTTTGCTGCCGGATCATTCACCAACGTAGCCACGTGGGGGCTAGTTCTGGTTCTTCTCGTCGCCCTCTATCAGCCAGCGCCCGCTGGTGTTCTTGTAACCGGGTTCACGAATGGAAGCCCAGCACAGAATGCGGGCATGCCGCAGTGGTCCGTCATAACTCAAGTCAACAACAATACAATTACCGATGCCCAGCACCTAGGATCATACCTGTCCACTCTCACACCCGGTTCGACTGTCACCGTTCATCTGAGCAATCCTTCACAGGCGATACCAATCATGACTGGAAAATCTGACACGAACTCTAGTAGGGCAATCCTCGGGGTCATAACCGCGAACTATGTTCCCCTCAGATACCAGTTTCTCCCAGTCACTTCGTCATACCAACTACTCACCGCATTCAGCTGGATGCAACTAATTCTCCTCGGAGTCGCACTCGTCAACATGCTACCGCTCTTTCCGTTTGACGGGGATCGCTACCTCGATACAATCTTGGGAGTTCTAGGACTGAAGAACACCAAGAACGTACGAACAGTCGCCAGCGTTATTTCCCTAGGTCTTCTGAGCTCCAACATTATTCTATCCTACATCTTGTTCGGTACAATATTTCCGAGATAGAATCCGATGGATCTCAGACCCTGCACAGTGTGTAAGCGCAACCCCGGGTATTTTCGAAGAGAGTACGAGGGGAAGGTTCTATGCAAGAGCTGCTTTAGAGAGTCTTTGGAACGGAAGGTCCGTCGGACCATCAGCCACTGGGACATGTTCAGCCCCGACGACCATGTTGCAGTCGCAGTATCAGGGGGAAAGGACAGCTTAGCACTCCTTATGATCCTCCACAAGCTCTGGAAACGATTTCCACGAACCCGCATCACTGCGGTCACGGTGGATGAGGGTATTGCTGGTTACCGGGAAGAAGCCGTTGATCTAGCGACAAAATACTGCGAAAATCTTGGGGTAGAGCACCAGGTCGTCTCGTTTGAGGAGCTCTACGGGTACGGTTTAGACGATTTTCTGAAGAACAAGCAGGAGAGGATGACCGCTTGTTCCTATTGCGGTGTTTTTCGCAGAAAGGCCATCAACCTCGCCGCCAAGAAGGTTGGAGCAAACAAGATAGCAACAGCCCACAACCTTGATGATATTGTGCAGACCTACATGCTGAACCTGTTTCAAGGCGATGCTGAACGGTTCGTCAGGTTCAGCCCTGTTCTCAAGGATCCTCGAGGCCTCTTCCTAACCCGGGTGAAGCCGCTGTGCGAGATTCCTGAGAGAGAGATTGTAATGTATGGCTATGCCGAGGACTTGCAGTTTCAAGCCGCCTCATGTCCCTACATGACCGAAGCTCTGAGGAATGAGCTTCGGACTGTTCTGAACAAACTGGAGCTCGCTCATCCAGGCGTGACTTTCTCCGCTTATCGAGCGATGCTCAGGCTTCGATCCCTCGCCGAGCCCAATCTCGCGGCATCTCATTTGCAACCTTGCAAGTCTTGTGGAGAGCCAACGTCATTCGAAATTTGTGAGGCGTGCAAGATGCAGGGCATAAGTTCGGTTATTCCTGAAATTCCGGCCTAGAGTGAGGCTTCTAGAATCGGAAGCAGCTCAGTCAGAACTCGATATGTAAAACCCCAAACGATCTTCCCTTCGACAACAAAGGATTCCACGCTCCAGGGCTTGCCCCTAATCGTAATTTCGCTCATTTTGTTCTTGGTAGGCAGGTCGGCAAGGTTCGTCCAAAAAAAGCCGGCAATCTCCGAGCTGATACTGACCCTAGGCTTTATCCTCAAACCGTAGACCCAAGGCTGAACCCTCATTTCGAGACGTCGCATAGGATGACCGACCGAGAGGCTCCCAAGTTCCACGCCGACTTCTTCGAGCTTGATTCCAACTTCTTCATCGACCTCCCGGTGAAGAGCGGTTCGAGGCGTTTCCGCGTCTTGTTTGACTCGACCACCCGGAAGTCCAATCTGGCCCGACCATGGGTCCCCCTCTCTCTCCGCCCTCTGAACAAGGAGCGTCTGCAGCCCCCTTCCAGGCTCGTCCCAGAGAAGAATCGCGACCACCGCTTCCACTTGGTCGCCTTCTTTTGATCGATCAATTGAATCGAGTTTCATCTTGAGATGAAGGAGGTTCGAACTCAGGTCTGGGTTGGGCAAGAGCCTAGCACGCTATGGCTGTTCTATTCCACGATTACGATGGGCCAGCACCAGTTTGCTTGATTCCTTGGATTTCTAGAAGGCGATCGGTCGTTCCTCTCGCGGTTTGCCACCAGCCTCCTCACCAATGATCTGGTATTTTGCTTTGACGAGTTCCATGAAGGGTCCCAGATCCTTTGAGGACTGGAAGGCGAAGCCTGCCCAGGTCCTTTTCCTTATCTCGTCACGCAGGCGCCAGTCGATCCCTTGGTTTTCAGTGAGACGGACCCTCGACTTGAAGTCGGTATGGAATGTCGCGCTCATCTCAGCCCCTCTCAGGTGGAGATGGAAGAGCTGGCGGCCTTCGTAGAAGAATGCTGGAGTGGATTCGCTGCTATGCTTCTCGTAGAGAACCTTCATCGAGACGCCTTTCAGTTGTCGCATTCGTGTTCTGAGTGCCTGGAAAAGAGACCATGTCTGTGGATAGACGCGGTCTGCTATCATGGAAAGATCGAGCGTTTCCTTCCGAGGCAAGCTTAGAACGCCGGATATCCCTATTCTACTAAAAAAGGTTAGATGAAGAATCAGAATCTCGAACTATCGGTTCAGCGCAGTCTTCCACTTCCATCGATCACCTGCTGTAACATTTTTTTCACCGATCAAAAAATAAGCATTCTTTTCTCGACCCCCCGGGGTGGTCGATTTTCCCGCGCCCCGCCCTTCGTGGCGCGAAACAAAGCCGTACATGAAATCGCCTATTATCAACCCTGTTCTCGAATCTGGCGCCCCGCCCCCATTCTGCCCCGGGCGACCCTTCTTGACACGGGCACAAAACCGCTAAGTTCGCGCGGGCATTCAAGCCCGGAACAAGCCTTGAATCCCGAGACTCGCCTGGAATCAGTGCCAGACAGCGAGAAACCTTACCGGAAAGGGGGTCTTAGCGACTCGACCTCGCGTCGCATGAGAGGCGAGTCCGGGCAGGATGCTAGCACTAAACCCGCTTGAAGGACACGCGATCAAGCTGTCTCTCTTTGTCTCTTCCTCCACAACAACGTCTTCTTCGAATCCAGAACGTACAAGACCCTGTGAAACGGGATCTGAGTCTCACCATCCCGCAGCAGGAACGAGCCCTTACCCAAACTGGCTATATCCGAGACCTTGATGACCATCTGATCGTCCACCGCGCCACGATGAACGTACGCCAGCTCGAACTGTGAAGGATCACCTCCACCGCGCATGATCCTCGAGAGGATAGCCTTCAAAGGATGCTCCCGCATAGACAGACGATTTCAGCAGTTAGAAGATGGGTTTTTCGATCCATCCGACCACAAGCCTAAATCATTCCGGCAGACCCGAAACACGCACCGCCAAACCAAGAACAGTGAACCCCCGTGAGTCCAAAGATACTTCGAAAGGAGACAATCACCTCAGCGCTGATCACGGAGGTCTGGACAGTCTGGACGACCAACGAGGGAGTAACGAGCTTTCTCGCCCCGAAAGCCAACATCAAGCTCGAAGACAACGGCCCCTACGAGATATTCTTCGATCCCGAAGCACCACTAGGCTTCAGAGGAACAGAAGGTTGCAAAATACTCGCACTCGGACAGATGAAGACGCTATCTGTAGAGTGGAAGGCTCCACCCCAGTTCCCAAACGTCCGTAGACAGAAGACACGGGTTGATATCTACTTTGAAAGAGTTGAAGCTCTAACCAAGGTCCGAGTCGAGCATTCAGGCTGGCAATGGGGCGAAGAGTGGGACGAAGCATACGAGTTCTTTGACCACGCATGGGACCTCGATCTCGCGAGAATGCAACAGAGATTCGCTTCCGGTCCTATCGACTGGAGCAAGCCCTACATTCCAGCCTGGCTCGGACACCGCGCGACGCCAATCCGCGACCACGTCCCAGTCGAAACCCACTAGTGTGAATTTCGCGGAATATTCCGACCCTGGTCCCTGTCAAGCGCTAGCTTTATAGCAAAACCGGAGAATTACAGTTAGTTTTTGGTTCTAACTGTGACTTCTCCGCATCCTCGGAGGAGGAACGTTAGATGACGACAGCCAAGGAAGACAGAGCGCAGGCTGTCCGAGAGATCGACTTAGCTCTCAGATATATCGTTTCTCAGTTTTTGGTCGAGAAGCATCTCAACCGAGCTAAGTGGTTCTTGGAGCAAGCAGATCGGAAGGAGGTTCAGTAATTGCCGAGCGAACGGGAACTACTCAAGCACGTACTACCGCTTTGGCACCCCGCAGCCGAGCCAGCAGCCCTAACGCAAGCATATGGAGAAACGTAGCTTTGGGGGATAAAGTCTGGAGCCGTGAGTATCGCGTAAAAGAACGCGAACATTCCTAGACCGACCATAAATCCTTCACGGCCCATCCTTGTTTCGTTATCCGTGAGAGATAGCTTACTATGCTGTCTGAGGAAGTCTCTGAAACGCAACGTGTCGGATTTCTTGTCTGACAACCCAGTTCAAGTTCGGAATCATCTCTTACTTAACTCAAGTTGCGAGTGTGTGTGAGAGAGAGTCAGTTATCATTCGGAGTAACTTTGTGAGATGAAAGGCCAGCCCCGTTTCAGTCTATTCTTAGAAGATTAGAAATGTAGTACAACTAGCGGCAAGTGTGTACCCGAGTCTTAATAATATCTTATGTTGACGTATGTCTTCGAAAATAAGATGCAGTACGCTAAGACTATCGCGAAATTCGCCATACTGGTTATAGTACTTGCACTCAGCTCTATTGGAGCTATCCAGCCAGGGAGAGCGATTGGAATGAATCTTTACTCATACTTCCAGAATTGGAACTTCTGCCTCGGGGGTAATAGCAATTACGGCACGTGGTTGTATTACGACGCAGGTCCATCATCAAAAACTTGGGTGGTAACGGTTGATATTGGGCTGAATGGCGGGGACAATACTCAATACGCCCATTGGTATTTTGACATTTTCGACCATGGAAGTGGCGGCAATCAAGTTGCCGAGTATGCCGGCGCGCAATATAATTGGATAGCTCAAGGAATAGTCTTCGGGAGTACACTCACTGCCTCTCTCGCTGGCAGCTTGACCTTGGAGATAGGCATATACAACCCCGACTCCGCGTCCCAATGCTTCTCTGTTCAGGCTACATCATGGTATTACTGAGGCGACAACCATGAGAAAGACGGCTCTGATAGGATTCGCAATCTTGGTTCTTGCAGCCTTAGCTACGAGTGTCCTACCCGCGTTCGCGGATTCGACAGAACCCCGACCGGGATACACCTATTACATTGTCTACAACCAAACCGATGGTTCGATAGTGGCTGCCGTGGGCTGTCCTCCTTCCCCGGCATACTGTATACCAAAGCTGCAGCCGGTACAATCCGTGATTTATATCACTG
>WNGE01014425.1_pt1 | contig 13222 bp, 11 predicted proteins | sample 5400651 | NCBI WGS metagenome assembly WNGE01 (sample SAMN13153370, study PRJNA577476) | soil metagenome | isolation source: 60 cm soil or saprolite under grassland replicate 2 | place: USA:California | collected 2016-06-15 | reverse complement strand
GCCTTGTCCCCCGGAGATGAAGCGGCTGGATGAGGGTAATTTCAAAACCGCTTGGGGCGGTATTTCAAGCCTTTCTGTTGCTCTGCCGGTGATCTGGACCGAGGCAAGCAGCCGCGGATTTTCGCTACTCGACATCGCGGCGCTCGCAGCGGCGGGAGTGCTGGGGTTCAAGTGCTTTCTTGTTCATCCAGGTATCGACGGCTTCACGATGGTCACCGAGCAACAGCTCAAAGCCGCTTTGCCCCATGTTGCGCGGACGGGCTTGCCACTGCTGGTGCACGCGGAACTTCCTGGTCCGATCGATAAAGTCACCGAAACTCTGGTGCATGCCGACTGGAGGCATTACGCGACGTACCTCCAGTCGCGGCCCGATGAGGCAGAGTTGTCCGCCATTCGGCTGTTGTTGTCGCTGTGCCGTCAGTACAAATTCCGCTTACACATTGTTCACCTCTCGACCAGCCAGGCTCTTCGCGAATTGAGCGCCGCTCGCTCCGAGTTGCTTCCGGTGAGTGTCGAAACCTGCCCGCATTATCTGCATCTCCCCTCCGAGACGATCGGGGATGGGGCCACACTCCACAAGTGCGCGCCACCAATCCGGAGCCGGGAAAACCGTGAACAACTGTGGCAAGGACTAAGAGATGGAATCATCGACTTGATCGCGACTGACCATTCGCCTTGTCCCCCGGAGATGAAGCGGCTGGAGCCTTGTCCCCCGGAGATGAAGCGGCTGGATGAGGGTAATTTCAAAACCGCTTGGGGCGGTATTTCAAGCCTTTCTGTTGCTCTGCCGGTGATCTGGACCGAGGCAAGCAGCCGCGGATTTTCGCTACTCGACATCGCGCACTGGATGGCGGAAGGCCCCGCGCGGCTAGCCGGATGCCATCTCCGCAAGGGACGAATTGCCGCAGGATACGACGCGGACCTCGTAGTATTCGATCCGTACAGCGAGTTCTTACTAAGCAAGGAGCGGCTGCATTACCGGCATCCAGTTTCTCCGTACCTTGGAGAGACATTGCGCGGGATAGTGAAGACCACCTACCTGCGAGGAACCCTCGTCTTTGCGCAAGGCGAGTTTCCCGGCGTGCCTATCGGTCGCGAATTTCGGCCGGAGTCGTGAGCGCATGCAGCAAATCGAGTACACATATGTTTTCTATTTGTAAATCACAACACTTCCAGCCAGGTGTGAGCCGCCTGTCATACACTATCCACATCGCAAATCACGGTTCTTGGCCCTAAGTGCCGCCCGTGGTTGGCGGCGATCAAGGTCCCGGATGAATAACAATCCCATCGTTGGCGTGTCAGTTCCGCGAAAAGAAGGACGCGACAAGGTAACCGGCCAGGCGCAATACGTCGACGATATGGTTCTGCCGAACATGTTATATGGGGCGACTGTTCGCAGTGAGATTCCCCGAGGCAGGATCAAGCAGATCACGTTCGGCCCAGGAATCGCCTGGGACGAATTCGTGATCGTGTCTGCGAAAGACATTCCTGGGAAAAATTGCGTCGCGCTCATCGCAGACGATCAGCCTTGTCTGGCAGAGCAATACATTAACCATCCCGAGGAGCCCATTTTATTGCTGGCACATTCAGATCGCCACGCGCTGCCGAAGGCCATCAATGCCATATCTATTGAATATGATGTTCTGCCGGCCATCTTCACGATGGAAGAAAGCGAGCGGTGCTCTGAGATCATCTGGGGCTCCGACAATACATTCAAAATGTATGTGATTGAAAAGGGCGACGTCGAAAGCGTCTGGGCAAAAGCCGACTACATCGTGGAAGGGGAATACAGGACCGGGGCACAGGAGCAGCTTTACATCGAAAACAACGGGATGATCGCGGTGTTTGATCCGGGGAACGGCATTACGGTGTGGGGCTCGTTGCAGTGTCCTTACTACGTGCATAAAGCGTTGATGAACCTGTGCAATCTGCCGGCCGAAAAAGTTCGTGTGGTACAGGTGGAGACAGGAGGGGCTTTTGGGGGTAAAGAAGATTACCCGTCGGTGATCGCCGGACACGCCGCGCTATTGGCGATCAAGTCCGGAAGGCCGGTGAAGATCATTTATGACCGCATGGAAGATATGGCCGCTACCACAAAGCGGCACCCCTCGCGCACGCGTCACCGCACCGCTGTGGCCAAAGACGGAAAGATCCTGGGTGGAACTATCGACTTTACGATTGATGGGGGAGCGTACACAACACTGTCGCCCGTGGTTCTTTCCCGCGGCGCGATTCACGCCGGCGGTCCCTACTATTGGCCAAATGTTCGAATCCGCGCGAAGGCAGTCGCCACCAACGTGCCGCCTCACGGGGCATTCCGCGGTTTCGGAGCACCGCAAAGCCTCTTTGCCATGGAGCGCCACATGGACCGCATTGCGCAGGCAGTAGGCCTTTCGCCGATCGAGGTGCGACGGCGGAACTTTCTGAGGCCGGGACAAACGACAACTACCGATCAGGAGGTGCGCGAGCCGATCGATCTCGGGAAACTGCTCGACCGTGCGCTGGAGCTCTCGGACTACCACTGCCAGAAAGAACGCTTCGCGATAGAGAATCAGAGCAGAACCATGAAGAAGGGGATCGGCGTCGCGGCCTTCCTGCACGGGGCGGGCTTCACCGGATCAGGAGAGCGTTATCTCAGTTCTGTGGTCGGTGTGGAGGGCTGCGCCGACGGCAGCGTGCGCGTTTTGGTTTCGAGCACAGAATTCGGCCAAGGCACGAAAACCGTTCTCTCCCAAATCGCGGCTGAAACGCTGGGACTGGGTTATGAAGACGTGGATGTTGCCCCAGCGGATACGATGGAGGTCCCGAACAGCGGTCCCACTGTCGCATCACGCACGGTCATGGTCGTGGGCAAACTGGTGCATTCGGCGGCCGTTGGGATCAAGCAGACATTGAAGCAGTGCGGCTTGCTCGGCGACTCATACTCGCCTGAAGAGTTTCGTGCGGCGTGCCGCAACTATCGTGCTTCTCACGGAGAGTTCCGCTCGTGGGCACGTTATGAGGCGCCGCCCGGCATTTTCTGGGATGATCAAAAGTACTGCGGAGAAGCATACGCGGCATTTGCCTGGGCGGTTTATATCGCTGCGGTCACTGTTGACCTGACGACGTACAGCGTATCTGTGGACGACTTCGTCGCGCTGCAGGAAGTTGGCCGCGTTCTCCACCCGGTCCTCGCTAGAGGACAAATCACCGGTGGCATCGCTCAGGCTATAGGCCTCAGCCTTTATGAGAAAGTGATTTGGCAGAATGGGCGCATGCAGAACTCCCAAATGACGAACTACATTATGCCGACATCGTCTGACCTGCCTCCGATCCGGGTGTTCTTTGAGGAATTAGGCAATATCCACGGCGCCTTTGGCGCGAAAGGAATCGGCGAGCTCCCAATGGATGGTCCAGCCCCGGCCATTGCCAACGCTGTCGGAGACGCACTGTGCGCGCCTTGCGATTCCGTTCCCCTGCTTCCAGAAGACATTTTCAATATGCTCGCGGCGAGGTCCCGGCCGGAAGACGAGGCACTTTCCGCCGACGGTCGCCGATGACCAACTCCTCTGCAATTTCAGCCAAGTGCGAAATCTCCTTCACGGTGAATGGCGAGCGGAAGACGGTATCCGCCTATCCGATGGAACGATTGCTTGACGTGTTGCGCCAACACCTCGGATTGACCGGCCCAAAGGAGGGTTGCGGAGAGGGCGAGTGTGGTTCTTGCTCGATATTGATAGACGGCGTCCTGGTGAATAGTTGCCTCGTACCGCTTCTCCAAGCGAAAGACGCTCAGATTCTCACGATTGAGGGGCTCGCCGGCGACCATTTGCACAAGCTGCAGCAAGCATTCTTGGATTGCGGCGCAGCGCAATGCGGCATCTGCACGCCTGGAATGATCCTCGCGGCATTACACCTGTTGGACAAGAAGCCTGCGCCGACGATGGAAGAAATCCGCGAAGGACTCTCGGGCAATCTGTGCCGCTGCACAGGGTACATGCAGATTTTCGAAGCGGTGGCAGATGCGGCACGCCGCCAGATAACAAGATGAGGTCCGATCCTCAGGATTATCAACTCATAGCGCCCGGCACTCTGCACGCGGTCGTGTCGCTCCTGGCGAAGGAGCCGGGTGCATGGCTTCCTATAGCGGGTGGCACGGATGTGATGGTGCTATACGCGGCGGGGAAATTGCCCGCGCGGAAGTTAGTCAACATTTGGAATCTTCCGGAGTTGCGACGTATCGAGGTTTTTTCAGATGAAATTCGAATTGGCGCAGGCTGTACCTATACCGAACTCCGTGAACAAGAAATCGTAGGACGTGAGTTTCCTTTGCTAGCTCGCGCCGCTGCCTGGACCGGAGGAATCGCCAATCAGAATCGCGGAACCATCGGGGGCAATATCGTCAATGCCTCGCCTGCAGCGGATTCGCTGCCTGCGTTGCTGGTGTATGAAGCGGAGTTGATCCTCGTATCCATTCGGGGCGAGCGTCGAGTGCCCTACTTGGGCTTCCACACCGGTTACAAAACCACCAAGCTGGCCGCTGATGAACTGGTGCGAGCCGTGTCCCTTCGAAGGCGGTTTTCTGAATATCTTCACCACGCACGGAAGGTCGGGGCGCGCAGCGCACAAGCGATCTCCAAGGTGTGCATCGCGGCACTGGCCCGGCGGCTTGCGGACGGCCTGGTGGACGATGTCCGCATCGCTCTGGGAAGCGTGGCGCCCGTTCCACTTCGCTTGATCGACACCGAACGCGAGGTGAAAGGAAGAGGCATCGATTCACTGCGCGTGACTCTGGCGGGAAAAGTAGCGGCCTCAGAGATTCGGCCGATCGACGACATTCGATCCACGGCGAGGTATCGCACAGAGGTGGCGAAAAACCTTGTAGAAGAATTCCTGCTCCGGCTAGGCACAGTGAGCACAGTGCTGGAGGATTGGAATCGCCAATCGGTCGAGCAAGCCATAGGCGCTATCCTGCCGTGCTGCGGGTCACAGGCTTGGGCGCGCGGGATGGCCGTTCGGAGACCGCTGGTGGACGAGGCATCTCTGCTAGCAGCATCTGACGAAACATGGCACAATCTGACCCAATCCGATTGGATGGAAGGAGACCGCGGTTAAGATCGCTCTCGAGGAAGGCAATCGCGAGTACGAGCGGCGGTTCGATCGTATCTTTATCGTCTGCGCGACCGGTAAATCAGCAGCAGAAATTCTGGAGATCCTGCGGCGACGGCTGCAAAATGATGCAGAAACCGAACTTCGCGAAGCCGCCGAGCAGCAGCGGCAGATCACACAAATCCGATTAAGAAAATGGCTTCAGGGATGAAACGGATTTCGACGCACATTCTCGATCTTGCCCTTGGCAAGCCAGCGCCCGACGTGCAGGTACGATTGGAACGGCAGGAAGCTGGTCGAAATAACGTTTCGCGTGCGGAAGGGCGAATCTCAGTTCCACATTCCGCTACTGCTGAGTCCGAACGGGTACACAACTTACCGGGGAAGCTGAACCATGTATGAATCTGCCCAGGAGTCCAGCAAGTGACTTCTTCCGTCAGAGAATGGTTTAATCTCGGCGTGCGCTGGCTCCACGTTTTTGCCGGGATCATGTGGGTTGGGCAAACCTATTACTTCACGTGGCTGGACGCGCAGTTCAGCAAACTTGAGAAAAAAGCCACTGCGGGCGCGCCGCCTGCCTCCGTGTGGATGGTTCACAGCGGCGGCTTTTACGCGGTTGGGAAGAAACAATCTCTAGAGGTCGAGCCCGAGCAAGTCCGGTGGTTCCGCTGGGAAGCGCTCATGACGTGGCTGAGTGGAATGGTGCTGCTTTTTCTTGTGTACTACTTTACTGGAGGCCTCATCGATACCGATGTTGCAGATATTTCTCAAGGATGCGGTATCGCCATCGGACTGGCTGTTCTTGCCGGCGGCTGGCTCATCTACGATCTCGCCGCGCGGTCGCTTGTAGGGAAGTCCGAAGCCGCATTTGCGGGGTTTGCTCTGGTGATGACGGCTGCGATCTCGTGGGGGTTGTTGCACGCCCTAAGCGGCCGTGCGGCTTACATTCACATAGGGGCTATATTCGGTACGATCATGACCGCCAACGTGTGGTTCAGAATCCTTCCAGCACAGCGCAAAATGATCACCGCGGCAGCAGCCGGCGCCAAGTTCGATGCTTCTCTCAGCGCCCAAGCCAAGCTGCGCTCCAAGCACAATACCTTCATGGCGGTTCCAGTCGTCGTTCTGATGATCAGCAACCACTTCCCGGTGGCAACTTACGGCAATACGTATAGTTGGGAAATTCTGATCGCTCTCGTGCTTGTCGGATGGGCGGCGGGAAAGCTTATCCGTTCGTTCTAGACGAGGCGAGTTGCAGCGGCAAGGATAGAATCCAGTGCAGCGAACCGGCAAGCATTCAGATCTCGCAGATGAGGTCATTACCCGGTGCCAGCGGCTCGCCCGCTTCAGTGACGATGAGGGCGGCACGCGCCGGACGTTCCTTTCTCCCTCCATTGGGGAGTGCCACCGCGAAATCACTCGCTGGATGGAGCCCTTCGGTGCTCAGGCTCGTGTGGACGCTGTGGGCAACTTTCGTGGATTCTATCCCGGCGAACAATCCAGTTCGCCGCGCTTGATTCTGGGCTCCCACCTCGATACGGTCCCGAATGCCGGCGCCTATGATGGCACCTTGGGAGTGGTCTTGGCCATCACTCTGTTGCAGGCATTAGAGGGAAGAAAACTTCCCTTCGGAATCGAAGTGGTCGGCTTTTCTGAAGAGGAGGGTGTGCGCTTCGGCGCGCCCTTCATCGGCAGCCGCGCGCTGGTGGGCAGGCTCGATGACGAATTCTTGAACCGTCAAGATGAGCAAGGAATATCCGTGCGCAAAGCGATCCAGGAATTCGGACTAAATCCGGAAGAGATTTCTCGCGCTTGTCTAGACGCCGATACGCTGGGGTACATTGAATTCCACATTGAGCAGGGGCCAGTCTTGGAGGAACTCGGCCATCCTCTGGGGGTTGTCGAGGCCATCGCCGGACAAAGCCGGGTCGAGTTCACATTTGTTGGCCGCGCCAACCATGCGGGGACGACTCCGATGCATCTTCGCTATGACGCAATGGCGGCCGCCGCAGAGTGGATCGGTGCGGTAGAGCACGCGACAAAAGCTGTCCCGGGGGCGGTAGGAACCGTCGGCAAGATCGAGGCTAAACCGGGAGCGACAAACGTGATTGCTGGCATGGTGCACCTCACCCTTGATGTACGCCACCGTTCCGACGAAATTCGGACGGAGATCGTTTCGGAACTGATTCGGAAAGCAGAAAAGATTTCCGAGCGCCGCGGATTGACGCTCCGGCACAGAGTGTTGTTGTGCCAGCAGGCGGTGCCGATGGATGGGTTTCTCATTAAGGAAATTGACTTGGCGATCCGAAGGGCGGGATGCGTTCCGCATCGCATGGTCAGCGGCGCGGGTCACGATGCCATGATCCTGGCAGAAAAGGTTCCGGCGGCCATGGTTTTCTTGCGAACACCGGGCGGGATCAGCCACGATCCAGCAGAATCGGTCATAGCAGAAGATGTCGACAAGGCCATCGAATGTGGATTGCACCTTCTCGATCAGCTGGCGGCGTCGCCCGTATTTCAGAAAAGGAAGAACCGTGCATAATCTTGGACAGACGCGCAGTTCTCACCAACACAATCATCTCCTGCTGACCGCGGATACTTTTGTCCGCACCACCCTACCAGGCATGCGCAAGTGCGTCGCTATCGTGCATGTCGGTCCGGCCTTGGGTACAAGATTCACCGAGTACACCGCTGAATTCGAAGCCGGTGGGGAACTGGGAAGCACCGCCGCGCAACGATTTGTGTTCATAATTGAGGGCAGCGTGAAGGTTGTAGCTGCCGGCAAACAGAGCAAACTCGGCGTCCTTGGTTACGCTTACTTGCCAGAAGGCTTCGAACATCGAGTAGTAGCCACAGAGACCAGCCGGGTCGCCGTGATCGAAAAGCCCTATCAAGCGCTGGACTCAGTTCGGCCACCGCGTCCAATCGTGTCGAGCGAAGAGGCTGTCCTCTCCCATCCGTTGGAAGATGATCCCGACCTGCAGGTCAGGTGTTTGCTTCCGGATGAGATGAGTTTCGATTTTGCGGTCAATACGATGGTGTACCAGCCGGGCGCGGCGCTGAGCATGGTCGAAATGCATGTAATGGAACATGGTCTCATGATGTTGGAAGGTGGTGGTATCTATCGACTCGACAACTCGTGGTATTCAGTCACTGCAGGCGACTTTATCTGGATGGGACCCTGGTGCCCGCAGTGGTTCGGAGCGATTGGCAAGGTACCGGCAAAATATCTCATCTACAAGGATTGGAACCGGCATCCTCTTGCGGGCGCGCAGCGATGAATCTTGTCATCGACCGGGATCGCCTGCTCTCTGAAATCGAGACGCTCGCTTCGTTTTCTGATGCCGAGGCTCCCGCGGTGACGAGAATCGTTTTTACTCCCACCGATCTGAAAGCTCGCGCATGGCTGAAGGAGCACTGCGAAGACGCCGGACTCAGCGTGCGGCAGGACGCGATCGGGAACACCTTTGCCCGTTGGAGTGGTTCCGATCCCGCGGCGTCCGTGGTCGGCACGGGCTCGCACATCGACGCAATTCCCAACGCAGGGAGATACGATGGCATCGTGGGAGTGTTAGGGGGCCTGGAAGCTATGCGGGCATTACGGCAGTCGGGGTTTCGTCCGAAACATTCGATTGAATTGCTCGTGTTCACTTCGGAAGAACCAACGCGCTTTGGCATCGGATGCTTGGGAAGCCGCTTGCTTTCCGGAACCTGCTCGGCCGACGCGGCCAGCAAGCTGACTGACCGCGATGGAGCATCGCTCGAGCAAGTTCGACTCGCGGCTGGCTTTGCAGGCGAACTCGCAGCAGTAAAGCTGGCAACTGGCTACTACAAGGCATTCGTGGAATTGCACATTGAGCAGGGGCCGATCCTGGAACGCGAACGCATCGCACTCGGCGTCGTCACTCATATCGCTGCGCCGGCGAGTTTCCGGGTTTCTATCGAAGGCTCCGGTGGACACGCCGGTGGAGTCCTTATGGCTGATCGCAAGGACGCACTTTGCGCTGCTGCGGAACTGATTCTGGCCATCGAGAATGCGGCGCTCACCAGCGGAGCGATAGACACTGTTGCAACCGTTGGAATGTGCGAGATTTTTCCAGGCGCCGTCAATAGCATTCCCAGCCGTGTGCACCTGAGCGTGGACATCCGCGACACGGACCTCCAGCGGCGCGACGCGGTGATGCAGAAGATGGAAACGGTATGCCGTGCGATTTCAGACAAACGCCAGGTCTCGATTCACACCGAATTGCTGAATGCAGACCCGCCGGTAGACTCAGCGCCAGAAGTAATCGATGCGCTGACTCAGTCGTGCAGAAAGCATAGCGTGAGTTTTCTCCCCATGGTGAGCCGCGCCTATCATGATTCGCTCTTCATTGCGCGCATCGCTCCAGTCGCGATGCTGTTCATCCCCTGCCGCCATGGATACAGCCACCGTCCTGACGAATTTGCTTCTACAGAGGACATCGCGCGGGGAGCCCTTGTGCTCGCCCAAACATTGGCAACTCTATCGGCATGAAGCCGGTTGAGTTCGACTTCATGACTTCGATGTCAGTGATGCGCGAATCTTGGCATAGCCTGGCTTGATCACGGAATAGATGAAATCGCAGCGCCGGTCGTAGGGCAGAAAAGCACTTTTCATGCTGTTGATCGTGATTTTCTCAAAGTCATCCAGGGACAGACCGAAGGTTTTGGCGGCCGCTCCGAATTCCTGAGTCATCGTCGTATTGCTCATCAATCGGTTGTCCGTGTTCAAGGTGACGCGAAATTTCTTCTGATAGAGAATCTTAAACGGATGCTCCGCCAAACTGGGTGTTGCGCCCGTATGAACGTTGCTGAGCAGGCAGATTTCCAGTGGAATCCGCTTATCTAGAACATATTGAGCCAGATTTCCAAGTTTCACGGCCTTGCCGTTCACCACGGCTATGTCATCGATGAGCCTGGTTCCGTGCCCGATGCGGTGGGCTCCGCAGTACTGGATCGCCTGCCAGATCGATTCCTTCCCATAACCCTCCCCCGCGTGAACCGTGATGTTGAAATTTTCGCGTTGGATGTAGTGAAAGGCGTCCACATGTTTCTTCGGAGGGTAACCGCCTTCTTCTCCAGCCAGGTCGAAGCCCAACACTCCACGTTCCCGAAAATCGACCGCGAGTTCCGCCATCTCCAGCGATGTATTCATATTGCGCATGGCGCAAATGATCAAACCGCAATGCACGCCAAAATCTTTTCGGCCCCGATCCAGTCCCTTCAACGTGGCCGAGACTACCTGTTGATGGGTCAATCCTCGACGCGTGTGGAAAATCGGCGCGAACCGGGTCTCAAAGTAAACTACGCCATCTCTGCTAAGATCCTCGGCCTGCTCGTACGCAACCCGCTGTAATGCCTCTTCTGTTTGCATTACCGCAATCGTGTGAGCAAAGCCTTCCAGGTATTTGGCGAGGCTGCCCTGGTTCGCGCCGCGAAAGAACCATTTGGCCAACGCTTGCGGATCGTCCACCGGCAGGTTTTGGTAATTAGCGTCCTTTGCCAGTTCGATCACAGTTCGCGGCCGAAGCACACCATCCAGATGCTCGTGCAGAAGAACCTTCGGAAGGGACTGGAGAAGCTGATTATCAAACTTCATAAGCCTTCTTGCCTTTGCTGCTGACCTCGTATCCGTGACTTCGTGTGTTTTTGGACTGTGTTCCTGCGGGGAAGGTTTGCCCCAGCGTTGGCATGAGCTGACAAAATTCCGGGAACGTGCCTGGCTACTCTTGCCCAATGTCCTCGTTCCAAACCGCCGGATGGGCTTCAAGCAACCTGTTCTCGGCGTCTAAGATGTCGCCTGATTCGTGGACAAGAAGCTCATGTGCAGTTATTTGTCTGTCCTCTCGATAAATAGGCCGAAAGTCTAACGAGTACTAGTACCGCCCTTTTCAGAGTGGCTTGCAATCCGGCCATCACTGTATGTTCCTTCCAGCGTGTCAGGCGAGCAATGCATCCAAGCCGTCTATGCTGGGAGGTGATGAGATGGAAACGATGAAGAGAGTTGCGAGCGATGCCTTTAATGGCTGGTTTGGGAAGGTTGCAGCGAAGATTGCAGTCCTGGTCGGTTCCCCGTGGGCTTTTGGTCTGGCGGTAGGTGCGATTGTTGTCTGGGCAGCTCTCGGTCCACGATACCACTATTCTGATACTTGGCAGCTTATTATCAATACTGGAACGACAATCGTCACCTTCCTCATGGTCTTTCTGATCCAGAATACGCAAAATCGGGATGCCCGTGCCATCCATTTGAAATTGGATGAGGTGATCCGGGCCATAGGGAGCGCACGAAACGAATTGATCGATATCGAAAAGCTATCAGATGCAGAGTTAGAGCAGTTAGCCAAACGATATGAAATCGTGCGCCGGGAGACTGAGGGCCGTCGCCGTAGCAAAAGGCCCAAGTCAGCATGAAGGCAAAAGTGGTAACGAAAAGTTTGAAACGAGGGAAGCCCCGCTCGAAAGAACGGGGCTGGGTATCGGCCAGATTGTTCCTGGTCTAACGTGCGCGCGGCAGAGGTTTGTCCGTCTTCTGCCAATCGGCACTGGCTTCTCCGGCGGACGACACATCCTCAGCGCCAGTGAGCCCTAAAATCTCCTTTGCCTTTCTCCTTCAATCTGAGCTGTCAGAGTACCGGAAAGAAGGATGCCCTGCTCGCCGCTGTAGAGATAATTGTTTGAGGTTGTTCCGGTGCTCGCGATGGGCATGTCGAAGGCGTCATGCTGGTACGTGTCCGTGAGTGCCTGCTGTGCTCTCCAAGAAACGCACGTTGCCATGGCCGTCGTAGCCGTAGAAGCTTGGCGTCCAAGTGCTGCCCACAAGCTGGTTCTCGCTGATACGCTGTAAGCCGTACGCACACGTGCGGCTCACGGAGCCGTTGACAACCTTATCCAGCACTTGCGGCAGCTTTGTGGGGTTCAGCGTGTCTACGAGATACCTCGGAATTCCCTTCAGATTATCGGCGGCGGTTCCACTGGTTCTTCCCACGTCCGGTTCTAAAGTCCCGCGCGGCACATCTACCGCCTGCGTGGCCACTCCGCGATAAGGCTAGCCTCCCGAGACAACCGTAGTACCACTACCAGCATCTTTGGGCTGCGGACTACCCTGCACCTGATCGCAGGTCAATTGCGATCGGTTCCGCGAAATTAGCTTGCTCATCGCTTCATACGCAAATTGGCTTATTTCATTTCCGTGGGAACGAATTGTTTTGAACCTATTCCATTTTGAACCTATTCCACATCCACTTGTCGTAGTTACAGTCGCGCTTCGCTGTCAGGCGACAGCAAAAGGAAAATGCGATGAGAAAGCTGCTGATGTTGTCCTTCTGGGGAGCCATATTGCTGCTTAGCGGGGCTCCTCTCGCCGCTCAGAACAGCGTTGATGTCCTCGGGGGCGGGCCACAGCCCGCGAACACCGTCGGCTGCGCCGTGCTCCCGAACTGTATTCCGGCGGTCTGGTCAACGACTTCCAACGCGGGCACGGACATTAGCGCGCCAATAGCCGCGAACTTCGTCTTCGCTTCTAACGGCGGAGCTTTACCTATCGACTTTCCGACTGCAACGAGGGGACAAATCTGTCTCGCCGATACCCGTGATCTGAGCGGGACTACGCTGTTCGCCCAAATAGCCGCGAACTGCCAGGCCGCCGGAGGCGTCGCCCTCCTGCTCATACGTGACAGTGCAGTCACAGCCCCATCAGCTATCCCGGTATTTGTCATATCCACGGCCAACGGGGACTTTCTGCGGAATACTGTCAAGTTCAACGCGACGACCGGAATCTCCAATTACCCGATTCGAATCAATGTGGCTAAGGCTACTCCCCCCAGCAACCCTACCGGTCAGCACAACTGCCCGGATGGTCAGGCGGTCGCAGCGTACGTTGGGCCGGGAACCGCGAAGTACACCCCCAATGAGAGTCTGTGCCTGCCCGCGGGAGCAGGACAGGCTGTCGAGCCCAGCATGACTGTGGACTCGCAGGGCACAATCTACGTCGAATCCATCCGCGGAGTCCCCGGCGGTCTTGACTTGTGGCGCTGGTATAAGACTGCAGACGGCGGCCCGAACGCTGACGGAACCCTGCCGTTCAAGTACGAAGGTCAGCCTGATTGCGGCCTGT
>WNGE01009266.1_pt1 | contig 13222 bp, 10 predicted proteins | sample 5400651 | NCBI WGS metagenome assembly WNGE01 (sample SAMN13153370, study PRJNA577476) | soil metagenome | isolation source: 60 cm soil or saprolite under grassland replicate 2 | place: USA:California | collected 2016-06-15 | reverse complement strand
CTCGAAGGTGAAAAGTTACTGAAGAACCCGGAGGCCGCCAATCTGGCCGTCAATCTCCTGCGGCAGGCCCACTCTCCGGTGTACTCTCCAGGGAGGAGAAATCAGACGACTGCTCCCACCCGCGCGGCGGTGAATACTGATTTGCTCTCTGATCAGGAATACCGAGATCTATTCCAGAAGACACTTTCTGATGGGCTCTCCTACTCGAGACCCGCAACTAACTTCTATTCGCCTGAGAGAAACTCGGCGCAGAATATCCTGACTTCACTCAAGTCCATGACTCCAGAGCTGGAAGGGTACGCTCCTGGAAGTGTTGCCGCCGTTGAGAAGACTTCAATCGAACTCAATACCTCTCCCGATCCGCAAGACGCTCTCCGGCAGAAATACCAGAATACGATTGACAGCGCCTCGTTGGACGCGGCGCTTGAGGCTGTCAGTCAAGCACCGCAGGAGATGAGGGGTCAGCTTTATCAGCAGATTGCCGGCAAAGCCGCAGCCGCGGGAGACTTCGCCCGCGCCCGACAGATCTTGCAGGATCAGATTTCCAATCCTTTCCAAAGACGCCAGGCGTTGATGAATGTGGACCAGCAAGCGATCTATACCGCAGTTACCAGGGGCAATACTGAGGAGGCGCTGCGCATCCTCAGCAATTTCCCTTCGTCCAGAGAGCGAGGTCGGATGCTCAGCCAAATAGTCAATCAGATCGGCCCCGGTCGGAAGAAGGCAACAGTTCTGAACTTTCTCGAACAAGCTCGCAGCATGCTTGGCGCCTCAGTGCGCGCCGAGGATCAGGAGCAGATGAACGCGCTCTTTGAGATTGCGCGCGCCTTTTCGCGATATGATTCGAAGCGCGCGTTCGAAGTCGTCGAGCCGCTCGTCGAACAGTTCAACGAGATGAGCACAGCCGCTATGGTCTTAAACGGGTTCGAGCAAAGATATTATCAGGACGGCGAGCTGGTGATGCAGAATGGAAACAGTGTAGCCAACAGCGCGAGCCAGTTGATTATCGCCCTCGGTACTTTGGCCCCGGCAAATTTTGAGCGGGCAAAGGCGGCGGCGAATATGATCCACCCTGCGGAGGTACGACTCGGGGCCTACCTCGCTATTGCTCAACAAGCGATTCAGGGAACGAAATAAGAACAGTCATCGCAAACAATCAAAAATGTCGTACTGCTCTATTAGTGTGTTGGTGAGGACATTCACGGATTCGACCAATCCGACTCTCAGTGTCTTCAATTCGTTGTAGAGCTTGAGCTAGATCGTCAAATGACGCCGTAAGTTTGCCATCCTCCGAGCTAATGTGAATCGTAAAACGCCTCTCAATCTGAACAGAGGATGGTCGCTGTTTTCGGCCCCGTCTTTGGCTCACGCGATTAACTATGGTTTTTCTAAGAAGTGGGATAACTTGCGAGCCGCAATGGCCTTGTACTTCGCCTACTACAACTCTTGCAGGATTCATTCTTCGATTCGTTGCACGCCCGCGATGGAAAGTGGTATAACGGGCCATATTTGGACACTTCGGGAGCTTTTGCTCGCTGTATGATCCTTCCGTATGGTAGGCTTAGCGCGTGGATGATGTAGCGTCGCCGCCAGAGCCAGAGCCTATTTCTGATGCCCTCGGGGAAAGAGTACCCTTACGTTGGTCTATCCCTGCCGGCGTAGTGAGTCGATATGCGCACCACATGCTGGTACAGGCAAGTGATTTTGAAGTCACGCTATCATTCTTTGAATTGAAGCCGCCCATAATTCTAGGTGATACTCCCCTAGAGGAGCAAAGAGAGATTATTAAAGACGGCGTGCTCGCTGAATGCGTAGCGCGAATTACTATAGCTAGAGCACGTTATTCGGAGTTTATTAAGGCATTCACGAGCATTGGACGAGGCGACGATAACATTAAGCCCGGACAAACGTAAGATGGAAACCGCATCAACTCGCATACCGGGAGTGGAAGCTGCCCGGAAAATAGTCCGATTTCTTCATTTTCCCATCGGTTGGAAATATGGAGCCGGAGTACCAGCAAGTCTTTCGACCGCAAGACGGGCGACGCTCATTAACCAAGCTGCGGCTCGATCTGGACTGGAAACCGATGCTTTTTTAGGTGTAGATGGCGAGATTCGTGTCGGAGTCTATCACAGATTTATTTATCATCAATTCACCGTTGACGAAGAGGGGTCTGTCGAATACGTCCGTGAAGAAAGCGGAGAAGAGGTTCAGCGAATTCCCGCGCTTAGCTTAGAACGCGCTCTCTCAATCTTGGAAACTTTCGAGCTAGAGTTATGGCTTTCATCCGTCTCATCCACCGTGAGGACTACGACTCCAAGAGAGGCTGCTTCCAAGATTTTGCATTCAAGGCTCCCAGACGCGGTTCGGGTATTTCGGTCGTTGAGTGGGACTGCGCCATTCGAGCTAGCACTACAATCTGCCGACACGTAGACACTTATTACCCTAAGTTCGCTACCCCAACAATCTTTTGGCCCATCCCTGAAAGCCTTTTTCCTAGCACTAGTTTTACTCCTGAATTAAGCCCGACGAACGATCAATGTCATTACAACATTACCGGTGTGTCTGGTGGTCAAGCTGACCGTGTTCGGAAAGCCATTAGAGTTGAGGATTGTTCCGTATGCGACGAAGATTCCATTAGACAGTTAACACTTGCTGACCTACCGCCAAATCCATACCCTCCCGAATCGTCCACACTAATTTAGCCAGCTACACACTAATCGAGCAGTATCAAAAATGTCCCACAGTGACTTTAAAGTCTGCTAGTATGAGATCCCTCGCCCTACGCTAACCATCCCTGGGGTCGCCAGGAACACCCTCCAAGATACCTGGGGTCGCCAGGAACACCCTCCAAGATAACAAACAAGTCGAGATGGAAGTGGATGCTTTGTGGGACCTGTCTAAGATGAAATCAAGAATCAATTCGCTGACACTGCTCTTTGCAGTGACAATTTTTGTGAGCGCCGCTCTACTTTTCTCGGTCGAGCCAATGGTCGCGAAGATGCTGTTGCCAGTGCTGGGTGGAACCCCTGCTGTATGGAATACTTGCATGGTCTTTTTTCAGGCGGCGCTGCTGGCGGGGTATGTCTATGCGCTCATCGTCTCGCGGTGGCCTCTGCGTCGGCAGTTGGGATTCCAGCTCGTGCTACTTGCGCTGGCATTGGTCAGCTTACCAGTCGGGCTCTCGGCATCGTGGGTCAATTCAGTGCCGTCAACCGGCAACCCGTCATTGTGGTTGTTGGCCTGTCTTGCTGCCACCGTAGGCCTGCCATTCTTCATAATCTCAAGCAATAGTCCGCTGTTACAGAAATGGTTCTCGCAGACACATCTTTCATCGGCAAAAGATCCTTACTTCCTCTACTCCGCATCAAACGCCGGCAGCCTGCTAGCCCTACTGGCCTATCCGGCGTTGCTTGAGCCGTATTTCACCTTGAGAGCACAGAGTCGACTCTGGACGGCCGTTTATCTACTGTTATTACCATTGGTGGGACTTTGTGCGCTGTTGCTTTGGCGAATAGGTACGAGTGAGGCTGCAAAAGAGACCGGTGTCGTCAAGGAGGAAGAGCAGTCAGCCGAACCAACGGAGGTTGCTCAAAACGAAATTGAGAGGCTGTCAGTCAAGCGGCGCTTACGCTGGCTGTTGCTTGCCTTCGTACCTTCCAGTCTGATGTTGGGTGTCACGAACTACATCACAACCGACATTGCTTCGGCGCCGCTGCTGTGGATTATTCCGCTCGCTCTGTACCTGCTCACGCTTATTCTCGCCTTCGCGCGGCGGCAGGTGTTTTCCTCGTGGCTACCCGTGCTCATCCTCCCTGGCGCCACCCTGGTGCTGCTGCTGATTCATCTTTCAGACACTTCAGCCGGGGCCAAGCTGCTAATCCCTTTCCACCTCGCTTATTTCTTTGTTGCCGCGCTGATGTGCCACAGCCGGTTGGCGGCCGATCGACCCTCGACCAGACATCTGCCGGAGTTTTACGTCTGGTTTTCTCTTGGCGGTGTGGCAGGCGGAATATTCAATGCCCTGGTCGCGCCTCTGATCTTCACCTCAGTTATCGAATATCCGTTGGTGATGTTACTTGCTTGCCTCATGTTGCCGGCCAAAGAGGCGGAGACGAACAGGCAGCAAGCCCTCCGACTTGATTTCACCCTGCCGGTAGTTCTTTTCGCGTTGACCTTCGGCCTTGCGTTCCTCGCCGACAACTTTGCTCGCGGCAAATTATCTGGCTTGCTTGTCGTTCTGGCGGTCCCATTATTCGTCTCCTACCCGTTTCGCCGGCGACCGCTGCGATTTGCGCTTGCCCTGGGCGCAGTCATGCTGGGGTCCGGCTTTGTTACGGGAGCGAACACGCAGACCATACACCGTGAGCGAAACTTCTTTGGCGTCTTAAGGGTGACGAACGATGGAGACGCCAGCTTACATTCTCTTTATCACGGCAGCACCGTCCATGGCCGAGAGAGCATGGTTGCTGAAGACCGATGCGAGCCTCTCTCTTATTATCGTCGGGATGGACCACTTGGTCGCATCTTTGTTCATTTTGAGAGTCAGCCAGCCAACCTGAACGTAGCTATTGTTGGACTCGGCGCCGGAGCTGCTGCCGCCTATTCCAAGCCGAATGAGCGGTGGACTTTTTACGAAATCAACCCTGCAGTTGTCTCGATAGCACGCGACAAACGGTACTTCAGCTACCTGGGCGAGTGCGCGAAAGCTCCAATTGACGTGGTGCTCGGCGACGCTCGCTTGAAGTTACGAGATGCGCCTGCGGCCGGCTACGGGTTGATTGTGATCGATGCCTTTAGCAGCGACGCGATTCCCGTTCATCTGTTGACGCAGGAGGCCCTTGATCTTTATCTGACGAAATTAGCATCCGGAGGTCTACTGGTGTATCACATTTCCAATCGAAACCTGGATCTCAGCAGCATTGTCGCCGATCTGGCACGTCGCCGAAACCTTACTTGCATCTCTCTTTTTGACAAGAGACCGAGCCAAGCCGGCGGCGGAGATCCTTCGCATTGGGTTGTCCTAACGCGCAGCGCCAGCGAAGCAGATGTTTTCATGAGTGAACCAATTGCACAGGTCCTCAGGGGCAGCGCGGAACGTCAGGTTTGGACCGATGACTTCTCAAACATCTTGAGCGTTCTCCTGTGGCGCTGATCGAGGCGTTCGTTACTCTATACGGACAGACCGCCAGTTGACTGATGGGACTCCGGCGTGGCAACTGAGGCCTCAGCCTGGGTGCTAAATACTTATTCCTATCCCGGATTATTGTTGTACTGATAGATATGAAAAAGATCATTGGCTTACTTCTCCCTTTCGTACTTTCCTGCGGCGGATGCCAATTTCGCGATATGGGTTATCGGTTTCATGCAGGATATCAGGCCAACAGATCCGGTTGTCGGATCCAATTGCTCTCCCAAGGTTATGTGAAGTCCGGAAATGATCTCGCTGATTCGTCCCTCTCACTTGTACAGTTTTGTCCCCTGCCTGGATCTCCTGGCAAACCTTTCCGCGTTGAAATGTTAGAGTCGCCAAATGAATGGATCAAAGTTGAGTGCGTGGATCTCGGCATGCCTTTAACCGATTGGAAAAATTCAAGAGAGTTACTTTTCGGCTTACTTTCAAAGGCCGGATACAAAGGTATGGTTCCCGAGGAGGTGGAAGGATTAGCTCGAGTTATGATGAATTCTTTAGCTGGTCCAAAAGGAGTCATACTTGAAGGTCAAATTGACTCCGTAGACGTTCTCCAGACTAAGATTGATTACGCTTACGAAGGGGATAGAAGCAAACCCCAAAGAGAATGGATCGATGCTTCAGAGTTACCCCGGTGTGGAAGCTGAAATGATTGTAGTCCGAGCCGAATGGATTAATGGCTACGGGCATGTTGAGATGTGGATGGTCCAAAGCGAATCGGCAAGCGTGGTTTCTTGAAAGGGCACATTAAAACAATGAGTTAGGCCCAATTTTGAGCCCCTAATTACACCAAAATCGCGAACACGTCATCTGAGGAGGAAACCATGGCACTTCGCACCCGCACACATTTATTCCTGCTGACCGCAGCCATTGTGCTGACAACATGCCTGGCTGGCGCGCAGAAGCAGCTCGCTCACTCACAGGCATTGACGGATCCAATGGCTGTGGACCCCCAAATCACCCTGGGCAAGTTCCCGAACGGCCTGCGTTACTACATTCGTGCCAACAAGAAACCAGAAAAGCGCGCGGAATTGAGGCTCGTCATCAAAGCCGGGTCCATTCTTGAAGACGATGACCAGCAGGGTCTAGCACACTTAGTCGAGCACATGGCGTTCAACGGTACCAAGCACTTTCCGAAAAACGAATTAGTCTCGTTCATCGAGTCGCTGGGCATGCGGTTTGGAGCTGATATCAATGCTTACACGAGCTTTGACGAGACGGTCTACATGCTCACCGTGCCGACCGACAAGCCTGAGACGATGGACCGGGCGCTACTGATCCTCGAAGACTGGGCACACAACATCTCGTTCGATCCGGTCGAAACTGAGAAAGAGCGCGGAGTGGTAATGGAAGAATGGCGGCTGGGACGCGGCGCAGGCAGGCGAATGCTGGACAAGATCTTTCCCATCATACTCAAGGGCTCGCGCTATGCCGAACGGTTGCCCATCGGCAAGCCGGAGATTATTCAAGGCGGAAAGCCCGAGCGCCTGAAACAGTTCTATGCTGACTGGTACCGGCCCGATCTGATGGCGGTGGTTGCGGTTGGCGATTTCGACAAGGCGCCGATCGAGAAGATGATTACCTCTCACTTTGCCTCGATTCCGGAAGAGACCAAACCTCGGCCGCGAACCAACTACGATGTCCCCGATCACTCCGGCACTGCTTACGCAATTGCCACGGATAAGGAAGCCAGCACGACGAGTGTCGAGATCGATACGCTTCTGCCGGCAGACAAAGAAGGAACTATAGGCGTCTATCGGCAGAAGACTGTCGACCGTCTCTTCTCCGGCCTTCTCTCGGCTCGGTTTTCAGAGCTTGCGCAGAAAGTTGATGCGCCATTCATTCAGGCCTTCGCCTTCCGTAGTAGTTTCTTCGCGCGCTCAAAGGACTCCGCTACGCTCACCGCCCTGGTGAAGGAGGATGGTATCGAGCGCGGGTTGGATGCACTACTCACCGAAGCTGAACGGGTGGCGCGCTTCGGCTTCACCGCCACCGAACTGGAGCGGCAAAAGCAGAGTGTGCTGCGGTTCTACGAGCGACTTGCCCTCGAAAAGGAAAATCGCCTGTCCGGCAGCCGGGCCGATGAGTACGTCCGAAACTTCCTCGAGAACGAAACTCTGCCCACCGCTGACGACGAGTACGCGTTGCACAAACGTTTCTTGCCTGAAATCACTCTCGATGAAATTAACAAACTCGCCAGAGAGTGGTTTCCCGATCGCAACCGTGCAGTTGTCGTCAGGGCTCCTGCGAAGGCTGGACTGGTAATTCCGGATGAATCAAAGCTCGCCGCAGTGATCAAGGCCGCGGCAGCAAAGGATCTGAAGGCGTACGTGGACACTATCGCCAATGCCAAGCTGCTTGATTCAATACCAACGCCGAGCACTATCGCCAGGACCTCAACGAAGGACGCCGCCGGAATCACCGAGTGGGAGTTGTCCAACGGCGTAAGAGTTGTTCTCAAACCGACGACGTTCAGAGAGGATGAAATTCTGTTTCGCGCCACCAGTCCCGGCGGCACGTCCCTCGCCAGCGACAAGGATTACATCCCCGCAAGCACGGCCACGCAAGTGATCACGGCTGGCGGCGTCGGCAAGTTCAACGCCATCGATCTGCGAAAGTTCATGACCGGAAAAGTTGCGTCCGTAACTCCATTTATCAGTGACGTCGAAGAAGGGCTTACCGGCAGCAGTTCCCGTAAGGATCTGGAGACAATGTTTCAGCTCATCTACCTGAGGTTCACCGTGCCCAGAGCCGATACGACTGCTTTCAGTGTCCAGGCGACCCAAACGAAGACGCTTCTCGCAAACCAGACGGCAATCCCCGAGTTCGCGTTTTTCAACACGCTCATAACGACCAGATACCAGAATCACCTCAGACGGCGCCCGCCAACTTCAGAGACGGTCGACCAATGGAATCTCGACAAGTCGCTAGCCTTCTATAAGGACCGCTTTGCAGATGCGAGCGACTTCACTTTCGTCTTTGTCGGAAGCTTTGATCTGGCGACAATGAAGCCACTCGTGGAGCGCTATTTGGGATCGCTTCCGTCGATCCGCCGGAAAGAGTCGTGGAAGGACGTCGGAGTGCGGACACCGACGGACGTCGTAGTGAAAAAGGTTGAGAAAGGCGTCGAACCTAAGAGCCTGTCGGCGATCGTGTTTAGCGGACCCTTCGAATTCGATCAGACGCATCGCGTAGCCATTCGAGCGATGGCGGAAATTCTGCAAAGGAGGCTGCTGGAGACAATTCGCGAAGAGTTAGGTGGCACCTACGGCATCAGCGCCAACCCGAGTTATGAAAAGGTTCCCAACCCCACATATTCCATGACTATCCAGTTCGGGAGTGCGCCGACCCGTACGGACGATCTGATCAAGCGAGTCTTTCAGGAAATCGAGCTGCTCAAAACGAACGGCCCAACCGATCAGCAATTGAACGACGAGAAGGAAGCGCTTCTGCGGGACTTCGAGACCAATAGCAAGCTGAACAGCTATCTGGTGAGTCAGATCTCACTGCGATATGAGAACGAAGAGGATCCGGCCGGAATCTGGCGCATCCCTGAGGATTACCGGAAGATCGACAGGGCGATGATTCAGCAGGCGGCGAAGACCTATCTCAACACGAACACTTATGTTGAGGTGATGCTGTTTCCTGAAAAGAAATAGCCTCGGCGACATCCAAACCGGTCACACGCAGATTTGACTGGCCTGGCAATGCGCTTCGGCCAAGGCGGAGGCGATAGGAGTTGCTCGCGCAGGTCAGCGACTGCGATTACGTGGAGGCGGTGAGCAATGAATAAGGATAGCTTTTGCAATCTTAGGTTTGGTTACCGCCTTGCCATAGCCATCAGCAACATCCTGCTCGCAGTTCTGCTGTTGCTCGTCTGCTTCTTCCCATTCCTTCTGATTACTTGGGTATTAGCTTTCCTTTACAACTTATCGGATCATACTGTTGTAGCAGTATTGGTGTTAGCAATCTGGCTTTGGTTGATCTGTAGCGCAGGCATCTTCATCCGCGTTGCTGTCCTCGCCCTGTATAAAAAGAGATGGAGCTTGACGTTCCAGTCGTTGCCATTTGTCGGAGGAGGGGTGCTTTATCTGCTCGCCTATTTCACCGGTGGATTAGCGATCATTAAGGCTTTTTTTGAATTGGGGTAGCTGATGTCAGGTATGACCCGAGCGGACTTGCTTAAGGTCTTTACTACGGAGGGCGGTTTATCTGCTGGTCTCAATCGCACATATGTCTATCGTGAATGCCAGTACATTAAAGTTGATGTTGAGTTTGAGCCAGTTGGGCGACCTCCGAGAGATGGCGAAGGGAGAGTAACGCTCGTAGAGGCGAATGAGGATGTGATAAAGAAAATATCCAAGCCGTACTTGGAATGGGGTGTCATAGATTGACGCGTTGCTTATATTACCGTTCCGGCAAAAAGCCGGAGTCAGACAGCCATTCCTGAAATCGCGCGGGCCAGGTGCCAAAGGCCTGGTGATTTTTATCGCGCACGCCAAATCCGTGACTGGCGCTGGCGTAAATGTGTAACTCAGCCGGCACGCCGGCCGCCTTAAATTTCAAGTACACTTCGGCCAAACCTTGCGAGATGTCTGGCCGGTCTTTGTAGCCGCACACGAGAAACGCGGGCGGTGAGTCCTTCGTCACGACAATCCTGCCCGTGCTTCCTGGATATATTAGCGCCTGGAAATCGGGCCGCGAGTTTTCGCGCTCTATCGGATCAGTAGCGTCTTTGTTGCCACTGTCGAAGCGCATCCCCGAAAGCGCGGCCAACTCTCCGCCCGCTGAGAAGCCGATCACTCCAACACGCGACGGAGCGATGCCCCACTCCTGCGCCCGGCTGCGCACGAGGCGGATCGCGCGTTTGGTATCGGCCAGCGCATGGTCATCCACGGTGTAGGTCGAATTGGGTTCGCGCGCGAGGCGATACTTGAGCACGAACGCCGCAATGCCACGCGCACTCAACCACTGCGCGAGATTGTTGCCTTCATGGTCCACCCATAATTCCTTATGCCCCCCACCCGGAATGACAATCACCGCCGCGCGAAGAGTCTTGGTCTTATCTCCAGCCGGAAGATAGGGAGTCAGTGAAGGGTTGTGGACGTTCGAGATGACGTGCTCTCCGTCCGGCGTTACCCTTACCGTCTCTTTCCCGGTCCTGCCCTCCGAGCCGGGCGCGCCGCTCGGCCAAAGCGGAATCTCTTTTGCTTGATCCGCGCTGAAAACGGTGACGGATAAAAGCAGCGACACGAACAGAATTCGCAGGAATACAAGTTTGTTCTTCATCCTGCATTCTTGTTTCACAGACAGTCCAGTTGGTTAAGTTCGCCGGTGCTGTCGCCGATGCTTTCTTGAGGCACGCCCATGCGATCGAGCAGCGACAGGTACAGGTTAGTTATGGGAGTTCCGGCTGAATAGATGAGATGTCTCCCTGGTTTCAAGCTACCGCCACCACGACCCGCGAGCAAGACGGGCAGAGCTTCATGAGTGTGCCTGTTGCCGTCGGCCAGACCGCTGCCGTAAACGAGCATTGAGTGATCCAATAACGTGCCGTCTCCGTCCGCAGTGGACTTGAGCTTTTGCAGGAGATAAGCGAACAACTCCGTGTGCAGGCTGTTGATGCGCGTGACCTTCTCGATCCATTCAGGGTTGTTCCGATGATGCGTGAGGGGATGGTGTGGATCGCTGATGCCAATCTCCGGATAGACTCGATTACTGCCCTCCCGTCCGATTACCAAAGTGACCACGCGAGTGAGATCTGACTGGAACGCCAGGACCTCCAGGTCACACATGAGCTTTAAATACTCGGGAAACTCGAAGGGGATTCCCGAAGGCTTATCGATGGCGGGACTAAGCTGACGCGGATCTTTTTCGGCGCTCTCGATCCGTTGCTCGATCTGACGGACTGAAAACAGATACTCATCCATCTTACGGCGGTCCGCCGGCCCGAGAGTCTTGACGAGATTCCGCGTATCCTCGCTCACCATATCCAAAATGCTCTTGCGGTATTTTGCGCGCCGGGCACGGGTTTGTGGATCGAGACTGAGATCTTCGGTCCCGAACAAACGCTCGAAGGCCGCACGCGGGTTGACCTCCGGAGGCATAGGAGTCTGCGGCGTGCGCCACGAGAGACTATTGGTGTAAGCACAACTGTAACCGGAATCGCAATCACCGACCGTGCGCGAATCTTCGCAACCGAGTTCAAGTGAAGAGTATCGCGTGGCGCCCGCCAGCTTAGCCGCGGCGATCTGGTCCACAGAGACTCCACCCCGAATGTCAGCGCCTGCGGTCTTGCGGCAATGAACGCCAGTAAGAAACGATGCGCCGGCCCGCGCGTGGTCTCCCGGTCCGTCGCCCAGGGCGTTGCCGGTGTGAGAATCCAAATTTGAGAGGACGAAGATGTCCTCTCGTAAAGCTTCGAGCGGCTTCAAGATGCGGGTGAATTCGTAGTCTTTGCCTACCGCTTTCGGTGTCCAGTCCTTCATGACGATGCCGTTAGGCACGTAAGCAAAAGCCATTCGCACTGGAGGTTTCAAATCCAAACTATGCCGGCGAGCAAAGGCCGGCACCATTGCGTCCAGCATGGGCAATGCAACAATAGTCCCCAATCCCCGGAGAAAGGTTCGTCTCGGCAGTCGTTTCCCTGTAATGGTCATCGCGTGTTTTCTCGTCTTCGCTTTTGAAATAGCTCGCTTTTCACGATCCCCAGAACCAAACTCGAGAAGCGATAATTGTCCGTCCCCACGCTCGTCACGATTTTCTTAACTGCGGGATCATCATCAGGCTCGAGGCCTCGACCCAACGCGTAGACGAGCAGCTTCCGGGTCAGGCATTCAGCAAAGGCATCGGGCTGCGCTTTCAAGATTGATTCCAGTCCTTGTAGACCATCGAATGATCTTCCGTCCGGCAGCGTACCTGATGCGTTGATCGGAAACTGCCCGTCCTTTGTGCGCCAGGCGCCGATGGCGTCAAAGTTTTCCAGCCCGAATCCCAATGGGTCCATGCGCGTATGACAGGAAGCGCAGACGGCGTTCTTGCGATGCTGTTCCAATTGTTCGCGCATTGTCGAAGACGTGCCAATCCTGGTTTCGTCAAGATTCGGAACGTCAGGTGGTGGAGGTGGCGGCGGCGCGCCAACTAGATTCTCGAGTACCCACTTGCCGCGCAGCACCGGCGACGTGCGGTTGGCGTACGAAGAAATCGTAAGCACGCTGGCTTGGCTCAGCAGGCCGCCGCGATGAGCGTCAGTGGCAAACAAGACTTTGCGAAACTCAGTCCCCTGAACATTAGGGACCTTGTAGAAACGTGCCAGGCGCTCGTTCAGATAGGTGTAGTTGGCTTCGATGAAATCCAGGATGCTGCGATCCTCGCGCACAATGCTTTCAAAAAACATTTCCGTTTCTCGCCGCATCGACAAGCGGAGATATTCGTCGAATTCGGGAAATCGCTTGCGATCCGGTTTCACTGATTCGAGCTTGCGCACTTGCAGCCACTGTCCGCCGAAGTTCTCAATCAGAGCGTGCGATTTTGGATCGAGCAGCATCCGCCGCACCTGCGCCACGAGCGTCCTGGGTTGGGCCAACTTTCCCCGATCCGCTGCGGCCAGCAGCGCATCGTCCGGCATGCTGCTCCACAGAAAATAAGAAAGCCGCGCAGCCAACTCGTGTTGGCTAAGCGAACGCGCAGAAGCAATAGTTAGCGGCGTCGCCGGAGCTCGCTCGATGCGGAAGAGAAAGTGTGGCGACAGCAGCATTGCCTGTATCGCCGTCGCGAGTCCTTCCTCAAATGCTCCGCCATCCCTTTGCTCGTCAGCGATCAGACTGGTCAACTGAGTGACTTCTTTCGGCGTGACCGGACGTCGATATGCGCGGCGCGCCAGGTGTTCAACTATTAGCCGCGCGCAGCCCTTCGTGTGATGACCGTCAAAATGTCCGCAAGCGTAGATCTTCTTCAGACTTTCGCTCAGTGGTCCCTGGGTCACAGCGTATGGGCCACCCAGCTCCAGCGATCTGATTCGCGCGCTGTTTA
>WNGE01013936.1_pt1 | contig 13225 bp, 9 predicted proteins | sample 5400651 | NCBI WGS metagenome assembly WNGE01 (sample SAMN13153370, study PRJNA577476) | soil metagenome | isolation source: 60 cm soil or saprolite under grassland replicate 2 | place: USA:California | collected 2016-06-15 | reverse complement strand
GATCAGAAGATCTGCTGTTAACAGACATGAACCGGATCTCGTCTGGACCCAGGCCGCATCATCGCCGATGCCCAGTTTTACGCCGCGTCCTTTAGGCGCCGTGCGCCGCACCCGTTCGATCAAGCCAAACTCGCCTAAGCGACTGAGTTTCATTGAGGGATGGCCGCTACAATTGACTGTTCAACCAGTAAACTCCATTGCAGTTCAGTCAAAGCAAGTGCACGGCAACTTCCGGGCCGAGGCGTTGGTGGTTGCGTCAGGGTCGGAGTGGGATGGATCGTTCTCGCTGACTTTTGCGTAGCGATTTCTCACTGCGCTTCCATGGCCTTCCCTTGCTTCTCCTGGGCCGCGTCTTGGAAGCCACGGTATGCGCAGCGCGACGCGCTCCATTGTGTCCCGCTAGCAAGGCAATTTTCAGGACGTCAGACATGTTCTTAACAACGATCCAACGAAGCCTGTGGCGGAGAGACTTGGGAACCTCATCGAGATCCTTTTCGTTCCTTTCTGGAATGACAATGATCTTAATCCCTGCCCGAAAGGCGGCCAAAGACTTTTCCTTTAGCCCGCCAATGGGCAGCACTCTGCCGACTCACGGGCCGCTTCGTCAGAGCGGAAATCAGAGCCGTCGCCACGGTGATTCCGGCTGAGGGTCCGTCCTTAGGGATGGCTCCCGCGGGGACATGGATGTGGATATCGAGCTTCTGATAAAAATCTTCTTCGATGCCTAACTTGCGTGCGTGAGCGCGAGCGTAACTCACCGCGGCTTGAGCCGACTCTTTCATGACGTCGCCCAATTGACCTGTCAAGGTCAAGTTTCCCCGTCCCTTTGACAGTGAGGCTTCGATAAAGAGAAGCTCACCACCAGCGCTCGTCCAGGCCAGTCCGGTAGCGACGCCGATTTCATGGCTTTCCTGCTCGGTTTCCGGTAGAAATTTCGGCGCGCCCAAGAATGAGTTAAGGTTCGCACGGGTGATACGCGTGAGGTCTTTTTTTTCCTCCGCAATCTTACGTGCGACCTTGCGGCAAATAGAGGCGATCTCTCGCTCAAGGTTCCTTAAGCCGGCCTCTTTGGTGTACTCAGCAATCATGCGCAATACGGCGTCATCGGAGAACGCGAGATATTTGGTTGAGATGCCGTTGTCGTCGAGTTGCCTTGGGATCAAGTATTTGCGGGCAATCTCCAGTTTCTTAATGATCGCTGAAAGCATGGTTTTGCTCGGGGTCTAACACCTCAAGTAACGCTGCCGAAGGATCGCCACGGAAGTCGGCTCCGACTTTATCGATTTCATCCAGCATGAACACCGGATTGTTCGACCCCGCTTGCTTAATTCCCTGAATAACACGACCCGGCAAAGCACCGACATAGGTTCGCCGATGGCCACGAATCTCCGCCTCATCGCGAACACCGCCCAGTGATACGCGGACGAAGTTTCTTCCCAAGGCGCGGGCGACGGATCTTCCCAGAGAAGTTTTTCCGACACCAGGGGGGCCGACAAAGCAGAGAATCGGGCCCTTAATCTTCCGTCTCAGTTTGTTGACCGCGAGGTATTCCAAAATCCGTTCTTTGATCTTCTCCAGGTTGTAGTGATCTTCATCGAGGACCTGTTTTGCTTTTTTGATATTCAGATTGTCTTTAGTTTTTTTGCTCCATGGCAGGTCCACCAGCCAGTCAAGGTAGGTGCGCACTAAGGATGCTTCAGAAGATTCTGGGTGCATCTGCTCTAGTCGCTTGAGTTGCTTGTCTGCCTCCCGTTTCACGTCCACGGGCATCTTGGCTTTATCGAGCTGCTTCTTAAGCTCGTTAATTTCCTCGGTGCGCTCGTCGCCTTCACCCAATTCCTGCTGGATCTGCTTTAGCTGCTCGCGCAAGAAATAATCCCTTTGGGTCTTGCTCATCTCCTCCTTGGCTTGATTTTGGATCCGGGCCTGCATCGTCGACAGCTCTAGCTCGCGGCTAAGGAGTTCGTTGACCTTTTTTAAGCGTTCAATGGGATCAAAAATCTCGAGAATCGCCTGGCTCTCTTCAATCTTGAGGCGTAGGTTTGATGCCACGAGGTCCGCCAGCACACCCGGATCGCTGATATTGTCCGTAACCATGACAATCTCAGGCGGAAGATTTTTGAGATTCAGGATCTGTTCGATCTTTTCCTTAGCGGTACGCATCAAGGCTTCGACCTCGATGGGGACCTCCGGCAGCGTTGGTTCGATGACTTTGCGTATTTTAACTTCAAAGAAGGGTCGCTCGCGCAAGTAGGTGTCGACTTCTCCCTTTGATAAACCTTGGACAAGAATCTTGACTCGGCCATCCGCAAGTTTGAGCATGCGCATGATCGAAGCGATAGTTCCAACGCGGTTGATGTCTGACGGACTCGGGGCCTCTTCGGCGGAATTTTTTTGCGCCACCAAGAAAATGAGTCGATCACGAGAAAGAGACTCTTCAACGGCGCGGATCGACACGTCGCGGCCGACGAACAGCGGCAACATCATGTAAGGATAAATGACGATGTCGCGAATCGGCAAGAGAGGCAGTACATCCGGAATCTCGACTTGCGATCCTTTGCTCTCTTGACCTTCAATTTTCCATTCAGCTTCACTCATGGCCTTGCATCACCTTAATCACACTGGGATTAGAGGTCAACTAAAATCTTACGGCCGACGTGTCTTTGTGCAGTGGTTGGAGGCAAATAAAAGCGGGACAGGGACGTTCCTGGGACTCGCGGGTCTAGCCGAATAATTCTTTGACCTTATCAAAGAAGCCTTTCGAGAGAGGATTGACTTCCTCTCCACCGCTTAAAGCAAATTCTTTCAGAAGCTCCTTCTGGCGTGGCGTCAGGTGCGTCGGCGTCTCCACGACTACCCTTACGTGCTGGTCGCCCTGCTCATATCCTTGAACGTCCTTCACGCCTTTACCCTTCATGCGGAAGAGTTTGCCGGATTGCGTCCCAGCAGGAATTTTCATTTTCACCTTACCGTCCAAGGTCGGCACGTCGATTTCTGCGCCCAGGGCCGCTTGGACGAAACTTATAGGAACGTCACAAACAATGTCCAGGTTGTCGCGCACGAAGATCGGGTGAGATTCCACCTGGATGACGACGTAAAGATCTCCCGGAGCGCCCCCTGTGGGCGCACTTTCCCCTTCATTTCTCAGTTTGAGCCGTGACTCGGTATCTACACCGGCGGGGATCTTGATGCTGAGGGTATGTAACTTTCGTACGCGACCTGTGCCGCCACAGGTTGTACAAGGATCCTTAATGATGGTGCCGTGGCCTTGACATTGGTTGCAGGTCCTCGAAACACTGAAAAAACCTTGTTGAAAGCTTACTTGTCCTCTGCCTCGACAGGTCGGACAAGTCTGCGGAGCGGTTCCGGGTTTAGCACCGTTGCCATGGCAGGTCTCGCACGGACCTTGTCTCGGTATCTTAATTTTCTTTTCGGTCCCAGAGACGGCTTCCTCAAAAGTCAAGGTTAGGTTGTAGCGAAGATCTTCTCCGCGAGCCCGACTCCGGCGGCGGCTGGTGCCGCCAAAGAACTCGCCAAAGATGTCACCGAAGACATCCTCGAAACCTGCAGTGAAGTCGAATCCGCCGGCAAACGGACCGCCATCACCGAAAGCTGCGTGACCGAATTGGTCGTATTGCGCGCGCTTTTGTGGTTCGGAGAGAACTTGGTAGGCCTCGGAAACCTCCTTGAATTTCTCCTCCGCTTGTTTGTCGCCCGGGTTGCGGTCCGGGTGGTACTTGAGCGCAAGTTTCCGGTAAGCTTTCTTGATCTCGTCCTCGCTGGAGTTGCGGTTCATACCGAGCAAATCGTAATAATCTTTTTTTCCGCTCAAGTCGGGACCTCAATAGAAAAACATCTGCATACGTCAGAAAGCCCCTCTCCTCAATCAAAAGTAGGAGCAGGGGCTTTCTTTTTCGTCACGAAGATCAGTCAGTCACTGCGTTACTTTAGGAAATCTAGTCTAATCCTTAACCTCCTCGAAGTCCGCATCGACGACATCGTCTTTCTTTTTCTTGCCATCACTCGTCGGTTGTTCCTTCGCGTCTCCCGAAGCCTCCTGCCCCGGTTGTTGTCGCGAAGCCTTAGCATACATAGCTTCCGCCAGTTTATGAGAAGACTGACTCAGTTGCTCGGCAGCAGTGCGCATCGCTTGGGCATCTTGTCCTTCCAGGGTCTCCTTGGCTTTCTTAAGCGCGTTCTCGATATTTTCTTTTACGCCGGCATCCAAGTCGTTTCCGTACTCCTTGAGCGATTTCTCTGTTGAATAAATGAGAGAATCAAGTTGATTACGTGCCTCGACCGTCTCTTTGTGTTTCTTGTCTTCGGCGGCATGGGCTTCAGCATCTTTGACCATCTGTTTGATCTCGTCTTCGCTGAGACCGCTTGACGCCGTAATTTTGATGGACTGCTCTTTGCCCGTACCGAGGTCTTTGGCCGCGACATGAACGATACCATTGGCATCGATGTCGAAAGTCACTTCAATCTGTGGGACGCCGCGCGGCGCTACCGGAATGCCAACCAGATCGAATTGACCTAAAAGCTTGTTATTGGCCGCCATCTCGCGCTCTCCTTGGAATACGCGAATGGACACGGCGGTCTGGTTATCTTGGGCCGTGGAGAAGATTTGGCTCTTCTTCGTCGGTATAGTGGTGTTGCGCTCGATCAATTTTGTAAATACGCCGCCAAGGGTCTCGATCCCCAGTGACAGGGGCGTAACATCGAGAAGCAACACATCCTTGACCTCACCCTTCAGAACGGCGGCCTGGATGGCGGCACCTACGGCGACAACCTCATCCGGATTGACGCCTTTGTGGGGATCTTTGCCGAAGATCTTCTTGACTCGTTCTTGGACAGCTGGCATGCGAGTCATACCGCCCACCAAAATAACTTCATTGATATCGCTGGGGGAGAGCCCCGCATCCTTAAGGGCTTGCCGGCAGGGGCCTTCGGTCCGATCGATCAAATCTGCACATAGCGCCTCAAGCTTAGAGCGTGTCAATTTCATGTTGAGGTGCTTAGGTCCTTGCTGATCCGCCGTGATAAACGGCAGGTTGATGTCCGTCTCCATCGAAGAAGAGAGCTCGCATTTCGCTTTTTCCGCCGCTTCTTTCAAGCGCTGCAGCGCCATTCGATCTTTGCGCAGATCAATCCCTTGATCTTTTTTGAATTCATCCGCGAGGTAATCGATGACTCTCTGGTCGAAGTCTTCACCGCCCAGAAAAGTGTCCCCGTTGGTTGCCTTAACTTCAAAGACGCCGTCGCCCAGTTCCAATATCGATATATCGAATGTCCCGCCACCAAGGTCGAAGACGGCGATCTTTTCGTCTTTCTTCTTGTCCAATCCGTACGCGAGAGAGGCGGCTGTAGGTTCATTGATAATGCGCAATACGTTGAGGCCTGCGATGCGTCCGGCATCCTTAGTGGCCTGTCTCTGGCTGTCATTAAAGTAAGCCGGTACGGTGATAACAGCCTCGGTTACCTTTTCACCCAGATAGTCTTCCGCCGTCTGCTTCATCTTCTGCAGGATAAAGGCCGAAATTTCTGCCGGACTATACTGTTTACCCCGAATTTCTACCCAGGCGTCACCGTTCTCGTTGCGAACAACCTTATAGGGCAATACCTTGGCTGCCTTCTGAACCATAGGATCGTCGCTACGCCTACCAATCAAGCGCTTGACGGCAAAAATAGTGTTTTCGGGGTTGGTGATGGCCTGCCTTCTAGCGATTTGTCCGACCAATCTTTCACCGCTATCGGTAAAAGCGACTACAGAGGGAGTCGTGCGACTGCCTTCTGAGTTGGCGAGAACGGTCGGGTCTCCACTCTCCATGATTGCAACGCAGGAGTTGGTTGTCCCGAGGTCAATGCCAATAACTTTTGCCATCTTAGTTACTCCTTAAAATTCTTTGAGATTTTAGATAGTTCGATAGAAATCTAATCATCGCCAGGTTCGTTTTCAACCTCGTTGCCGTTGTTTTTTTTCCCTTGCGATTTCGGTGCCTTAGCTACGCTTACCAATGCAGGGCGAAGGAGTCTGTCTCGAAGCAGGTAACCTTTGTGATATTCTTCAACGACCGTATTTGGCTCGTAGGTGCCGCTCTCTATTTGGGCCATCGCTTCATGTTTCTCTGGGTCAAACGGTTGACCAACGGCGGAAATAGGCACCACGCCATGTTTGGCGAGTACATCGAAGAGCCCTCTAAGAACCATCTCGACCCCTTCAACAAGGGGTTTACCGTTACCTCCGTCTTTCGAATGTGCAACGGCCCGTTCCAGATTGTCCACAATGGGAAGAAGATCTTTGACGAAAGCCTCATTGGCAAAGCGAATCGCTTCATCCTTTTCGCGATTAGCTCTTTTTCTAAAATTTTCTAGTTCTGCGACTTGGCGGAGGTAGCGGTCGTAATTCTCGTTGGCTTCTTTCTTTTTTGCTTCTAGATGTTCGCGTAGCTTTGCCAGGTTGGCTGCCTGTTCTAACTGCACAGATTCCGGATTGTTTGCCGAGGGCTCAATTTCATTCACTGCTGTAGGTATCGTCGTCTGTTCATCACTCTTTACTTTTTCGTCGGGCATCATTTTTCCTCGAAAGCGTGAAAAAAATGTAATCACGGAGGTTTCCATTGTCAAGTTTAATCGTTGTCAAAACCTCTGATATTTTAAATAGTTGTCTGCTTCGATAAAAGGTGATAAATTCCCTTAAGCTTAAAGTCCGAGCATTTTAACTCATGCTTCTCTGCCACGTCACCCCGGCTATAGTGTTGCGCACTTGGCCCTTTGGGGAGTCGGACAAGATTGTATCTTTCCTAACCGAGAGTCACGGGAAACTGACCGGTATTGCCAAGGGGGCGAAGCGCTCACGCAAGCGATTTGTCAATTCTCTAGAGCCTTTTTCTCTGGTCAATCTTCGTTTTCAAGATCGTGCCCACAGTAATTTGGTGTTCATTGTAGCTTCGGACCTTGCGTGCGGGTTTAAGCATCTACTAACCAGTCTGGAAAAAATTTCGTTTGCTGCTTATCTAGTCGAGATCACAGATGGATTGATTGGGGAACGGGAAGAGAACCGTTTGGTCTTCCGACATCTAAAGGATGGTCTCACCCATCTTGACGAGCGATCGACGTCGCTAACTTTTCTGACCTCTTTCGAACTCAAGCTCCTGAAATTGGCTGGTTACCAGCCGTTGCTAGATAGCTGCAGACGTTGCGGCAGAGAGCGTTGGAATCAATCCCCAACGCGCTGGCACTTCAGTCCACGGGACGGCGGAATTCTTTGTGAGTCCTGTTCGCGATTGCGCAAGGAAATCCTTTCGCTTTCCGCAGCGACACTGGAAATTCTGACGAACCTCCAGGAGGAAAAAAACATGCCGGCATCCGATGTTTCGCCGCCAACCGGGGTGCTAAAAGAGATTCGTTCCGTCGTGGTTCGTTTTATCGAGTTTCACATGGAGCGAGAGATCAAGTCGGCTGTGTTTCTTCGTCAATTCTCTTTGGCATGAAGTAGTCTTGGCGAGGTCTTTGCCGAAGAGTAATAGGCGGGATGAGGATCGAGGACCATGCTTAGAAAGAAAAAGACAGTCTATTTTTTCGGTGGCGGTAAAGCCGAAGGCAGAGCAACCATGCGCGAGCCGCTGGGTGGCAAAGGAGTAGGGCTGCATGAGATGACACGTATCGGGGCGCCCGTGCCGCCAGGCTTTACCATAACAACTGAAGTGTGCAGCTATTATTACGCGCACCACCGGCAGTACCCGAAGGGGCTGCAATCTGATGTTATGGCGGGTCTTGGCAGAATCGAAAAGATCCTCGGACGACGATTCGGAGACTCCGACGACCCTTTGCTGGTCTCCGTGCGTTCAGGCGCGCGCGAATCAATGCCCGGCATGATGGACACGGTTCTCAACTTAGGCCTCAACGATAGGACGGTGCAGGGATTAATCCGCCGCACAAAGAATTCCAGGTTTGCCTATGATGCCTATCGTCGCTTTGTGCAGATGTATGCGGATGTCGTCTTGGGACTCAAGCCCAAGGAAAGAACCGAGCGTGATCCGTTTGAAGAGATACTGGAGCAAAGAAAAAAGACGCGCCGTGTGCGCTTTGATACTGAGCTCGAGGCAAAGGATCTAGAAGATATAGTCGCTGCATTCAAGGAACTTGTAAAGTCGCGCACAGGGAAAGAATTCCCGAGTGATCCCCAGGAACAACTTTGGGGTGCCGTCGGGGCTGTTTTTGGTTCATGGAACAACGATCGCGCCGTTGCCTACCGCGAACTTTATCACATCCCGCACACTTGGGGGACGGCCGTCAACGTTCAGGCTATGGTATTCGGAAATCTTGGCAAAAAGTGCGCCACGGGTGTGGCTTTCACGCGGAATCCTTCGACCGGAGAAAAGTCATTCTACGGTGAGTTTCTCGTCAACGCTCAGGGAGAGGATGTCGTCGCTGGCACCCGGACACCTAGACCCATCGCGGAGCTGAAAGCGGTAATGTCCCAGCCCTTCGCGGAACTTCAAAAGGTCTGCAAGGTCCTCGAGACCCACTACAAGGACATGCAGGATATCGAGTTCACGGTGGAGGACAACAAGCTCTGGATGCTTCAGACTCGGAGTGGTAAGAGGACTGGGTTCGCCGCAGTACGGATCGCGGTGGATATGGTCGAGGAGCGGATCATCAGTAAGAAAGAAGCTTTACTGCGAGTTGAGGCTGACCATCTAAATCAGCTTTTACGTCCTATCTTCGACAATAAAGACAAAGAACAGGCAGCCAAGGAGGGACGAATTCTTGCGAAAGGACTGCCGGCTGGACCAGGGGCGGCCACCGGGAAGATTGTTTTCCACGCAGAGGATGCCGTGGCAGGGAAGGAAAGCGGCGAAAAGGTCGTGCTGTGCCGAACTGAGACCAGCCCCGACGATATCCGCGGCATGGAGGCAGCACAGGGAATTCTTACCGCTAGAGGCGGGATGACATCACACGCGGCTTTAGTTGCCCGGCAGATGGGAAAGGTTTGTGTAGCCGGGTGTGAGGCATTGTCCATCGACTATAGCGCGCGCATGATGCGCGTGGGGGAAACAGTTTTGCGTGAGGGGGATTGGCTCTCGGTTGACGGGAGCACCGGGGAAGTAATTCAGGGAGAAATTAAGACGCGTCCATCTGAGGTGTTGCAAAAGTCGCGCGTCTATCAGCAGTATGCCAGGCTCATGAAGTGGGCGGACGAAGTGCGCACGCTTGGCGTGCGTACCAATACGGATCAACCCGAGCAAGCTCGAGTGGCGAAGGCCTTTGGCGCGGAAGGCATCGGTCTCTGCCGCACGGAGCACATGTTTTTTCAAGGCGACAGGATTCAAGCCGTACGCGAGATGATTCTGGCGGACGACGAAGCGGGTAGGCGGCGGGCATTGGCAAAATTACTGCCTATGCAAAAAGAAGACTTCAAAGGTATCCTCGACATTATGGGTGGTCTTCCCGTGACCATCCGTACGCTGGATCCCCCGTTACACGAATTTCTCCCCCACAGGGATGACGAAATCGTTGAGCTGGCACAAGTCATGGCCGTTCCGGTTGACCGTCTACGAGATAAAGTCAAGGTTCTGCAAGAATTCAATCCGATGTTAGGGCATCGGGGCTGCCGTCTGGGGATTTCTTATCCGGAGATCACCGAGATGCAGGCACGGGCAATCTTCGAAGCCGCATGCGAGTTACGCAAAGAGGGAAAGAACCCTTTCCCCGAGGTTATGATACCTTTGGTGGGATCCCGTGGAGAATTGATCGCGCAACGCAAGATTGTTGAACAAGTGGCTCGTGAGACGATAGCCTCGTATGGGGTTAAACTCCGGTATCTGATCGGGACCATGATAGAGCTTCCTAGAGCCTGCCTGGTGGCTGATGAAATCGCCGAGGAAGCCGAGTTTTTCTCCTTCGGTACCAACGATCTAACACAGACCTGCCTGGGCTTGTCGCGGGATGATGCCGGGAAATTCCTACCTACCTACGTACTCGACGGGTTATTGGCTGAGGATCCCTTTGTTAGCGTGGATCGCGACGGAGTCGGCGCGCTGATGCGGATCGCCATTACAAAAGGACGGAAAGTACGCCGAAACCTGGAGATCGGTATCTGCGGAGAGCACGGCGGTGATCCAAAATCAGTTGCCTTTTGCCATGAGATTGGGTTAGATTATGTCAGCTGTTCGCCTTTCCGCGTTCCCGTTGCTAAACTCGCCGCTGCTCAGGCTGCACTGCGTGAAAAACCATAATCTGTAGCACCTCTCTTCGCTTCATTTCTAAATCGAAGCCCGTTCTTAAAACTGTGTCGTGGCCACGTCAATGTGTCAGGGTAACAGTAGTAAATGTTAGGTTGACAGTTCATGGGATTGGTTCGGATACCGCGTAGGGGGGTCCATAGCGGAACCCTTCCCGCTTGCCATTCGTTCGATATAAGCCAAATGCGTGCGTTGTTTTTGGAGTCGAAGCGAGCGATTTCTTCTTTTGGTAGAAAAAACTCCACCGCGCCGTCCAAAAGCACATGCACAGCGATTCTCTTGTTGCTGTAAGACCGATAGGGAGATTTTTTAGCGATCTGAAAGACAGTTCCTTCAAACGTGACCGTGTTATCCTTAGTCACCGTGCGCTGATCCTTGAAACACAGGCCTTGCTCGATCTGCGTTAAGCTGGCTTTTCTCCAGGCGGGCTCGCATTGAGCCGCTGGCTTCGTAAATTTACGAATATAGTCCACCAGGAACTGATCCAGCACCGCTTGCGCTTCAGCTTTGGTCTTGGCTCGCGCAAGTCTTAGCTCGCTTACGAGCCGGTCCTGAAAGTTTCCCACAATCTCTCGTTACGTCCCTTGGCCCGAGGCGAGCCCGCAGGGATGAGGGTGATGCCCAGCTCTTCTAAGCCTCTTCCCACCTCAGTAGTGGGGCGCTTATTGACTAACTGCTCAGCAATCGTCGGTTCCCTATCGGTCCAAAAGATCGAGTGACGATCAGCATAGACCGAGTGGGGCAGTCCTTCTTTCTTGAAGATCTCAGAGAACAGATGGAAGTAAGCCCAAGAGGTCTCCGCTTCTTCAAAGAAAGCTCTGGGGACCTTACCGGTAAGACGCCGCCCTCGGCCTTCCAGCCAGTCATGCGGGCTCCCATCGACCTGAAGCATCATCCCCTCGGCCTCTCGTCTCTCTCTTCGGCTTCGGTGTTTGTTAGCGCGCGTCTTTCTCGGTGAAACGATCCCATGAGAGCGAAGGATCTGACGCACCTTCTCACGCTGATCTCTAGCTTTTCCTCCTCTTCAAGTTTCTCCATCAGGTGACGATCGTTGACTCCCTGGTACTTCCCTTTCGCTAACTCCACAATCCGTCTTTCCATCTTCTCGGAAAGCTTACGTTTCCAGCGACGGCCTCGATTGCCATGAATGACTCCTTTGACTCCCTCCTCCCCTCATCCCGGCCTTGATCCTGAAACTGTGGCGCCCTGAAACCCCAAGCACTAATGCCGCCTCTACCATCGTCAGTTCACCTCGAAACACTCTTTGTATAACCTCTATCCGCTTCTCTTTCTTCATCGTTAGGGTTGTCATCCCCCCACCCTGACATATTCACGTCGCGATTAACCCCTGACATATTCACGTTGCTACAACACTTTTATTTAAAACTGTTGACAGAATTGGCTTTCTTTTAAGATAATTTACATCTTTCAGATAGCTAAAGGTGACATGGAACCGCGTATTGCAGAATTATTAGTCCGTGGGGGGATTGCTTCACGCGATCAGCTTATCCAGGCCCAGGAAAAAGAGCGGGACAACGGTTCCAGTGTCATTAGAGAACTGGTTCGACTGGGATTCACTACCGAAGATACCCTTACCGAGTTTCTTGCCAAGCAGTTCAATATTGAAAAAGTCGATTTAAATCCTTCAGAAATCGAGGATTCGGTCTTTAGCCTCGTCCCGCCTCAGCTAGTTCAAAAGCATCAGTTGGTTCCGGTAAAGCTTCTTGGTTCCACTCTCACAGTGGCTATGGCGGACCCCACAGATCTCGTCGCAATCAACGAAGTAAAGTTTATCACCGGCTACGGGGTTAGGGTCACGTTGGCCCCTCCCTCGGCGATCAAAAAAACGCTCGAACATCGTTTCGGCGGCGTAAGCTACGACGAGGTTTTGAAAAAGTTTGGCGATGGGGAGATGGAGGTTATCCACGAAACCGATGACGTTAACCTCCAGGAACTTCAGCAGGCCACCATGGAAGCGCCGGTGGTCACCTTGGTGAACGCCATCTTGGCGGACGCGGCTAAACGGCGAGCGAGCGACATCCATATAGAACCTTACGAAAAAATCTTTCGGGTGCGGTTCCGAGTGGACGGAGTTCTTCAGGAGATCATGAGCCCGCCCCTTCGGCTCAAGAATCCTTTAGTGTCCCGCCTCAAGGTCATGGCGGGACTGGATATTGCCGAGCGGCGCCTCACTCAGGACGGCCGGATCAAGTTGAAGATGGGGGTGGGCGGAGAGTTGGATATCCGTGTCTCCGTACTGCCTACCTTATTTGGTGAGAAAGTCGTTATGCGACTATTGGATAAATCCAATCTTCAACTGGATATGTCCAAACTTGGTTTTGATCCCCAAACCCTCAAGGACTTCTTGGAAGCGATACACAAACCGTACGGGATGATCCTTATCACCGGTCCGACGGGGAGTGGAAAATCAACAACGCTCTATTCCGCACTCTCGGAGCTCAACAAACCCGACGTCAACATTTCTACGGCTGAGGATCCCGTCGAGTACAACTTAGTTGGAATCAATCAGCTCCAGGTCCGGGAGCAAATCGGCTTGACCTTTGCTGCCGCTCTCAGATCGTTTCTTCGCCAGGACCCCGACATCATCATGGTCGGAGAAGTCCGTGATCTTGAAACCGCGCAGATCGCCGTCAAAGCCGCGTTGACGGGTCATTTGGTCCTGAGCACCTTGCATACCAATGATGCTCCTTCTACCGTTGATCGCTTGATCAACATGGGGGTCGAGACTTTCCTGCTAATTTCGTCCATCAATCTCATCGCGGCCCAAAGGCTGGTGCGGCGGATTTGCGAGAAATGTAAAGAGCCGGTGGAAGTGAGCCCTGAGGTATTGATCAACTTGGGGGTGGACTCGGCCGAGGTTGGCGCGGGCTTTTCCACCTTTAATGGGCGGGGCTGCGGCAATTGCAACGGCACGGGGTATCGAGAGCGTTTGGCTATCTATGAAGTGATGGTCATGCACG